>Ga0335071_10008015_pt1 | contig 10850 bp, 9 predicted proteins | sample Lox_Sample_15_FD_206724 | JGI IMG/M metagenome (GOLD analysis project Ga0335071, IMG submission 206724) | Soil microbial communities from Loxahatchee National Wildlife Refuge, Florida, United States - Lox_Sample_1.5 | ecosystem: Environmental > Terrestrial > Soil > Wetlands | place: USA: Florida...
ACAACGTCAACGCCGGGGGAAGTTTTGTCGAAGCCGGCTTGCAGCAGATCAACGTGCGTGCAATCGGCCTGGTGCGCAACGTGCACGACATCGAGAACACCGTCGTCAAAAGCCAGAACGGCACGCCCATCCGGGTGCGCGACATCGGAGTGGTCGCGCAAGGGCCCAAGATCCGGCTGGGCCAGATCGGCAAGGCGATCCACCGCGAGGACGGCCGGGTCGTCGACAACGGCGACGTGGTCGAAGGCGCGGTGCTGCTGCGCAAGGGCGCCAACGCCGATGAAACCCTGGACGCGATCCACGCAAAGGTCAAGGAACTCAACGAACGGATTCTGCCTCCGGGCGTGACCATCGTCCCGTTTCTCGATCGCAGCGTGCTGGTGGAGCTGACCACCCACACGGTGCTGCACAACCTCACCGAGGGGATCGCGCTGGTGGCGCTCATCCTGTTCCTCTTCCTGGGCAATTTTCGGGGAGCCCTGGTGGTTGCTCTCACGATTCCGTTCTCGCTTCTGTTCGCGGCCATTTGCCTCAACCTCAACCACATCCCCGCGAACCTGCTCTCGCTCGGCGCGCTCGATTTCGGCATGGTGGTCGAAGGCGCGGTGGTGATGGTCGAGAACATCGTCCGCTATCTCGGCCGGCACAGGCCCAACGGCTCCACCACCGGGCCGATCCGCGCGGCGGCGCACGAAGTGCAGCGCCCCGTCTTCTATTCCATCGGCATCATCATCACCGCCTACCTGCCGATCTTCACGCTGCAGCGCGTGGAGGGGCGCCTGTTCAAGCCGATGGCGTGGACCGTTTCTTTCGCGCTCCTCGGCTCCCTGCTCTTCTCGATGTTCATCGCGCCCGTGCTTTCGAGCTACGTCTTCCGCGGCCGCGTGCGCGAATGGCACAACCCCGTGATGGTGTGGATGATTCTGACCTACCGCAAGGCGCTGCAAGCCGCCGTCCGCTTCCGTTGGGCCACCCTCGCGATCGCGCTCGCCGCGCTGGGCGCTTCGGTCTGGCTGCTCGAAAGCGGCATCATCGGCAGCGAGTTCCTGCCGCACCTGGACGAAGGCGCTATCTGGGCCCGCGCCACGCTCGCGCCCAGCACCGGACCCACCGAAGGCACCCGCGTCATGACCCAGGCGCGCATCGTCTTCGCCTCGTTCCCGGAGGTCACCCAGGTGGTGAGCCAGGTCGGCCGCCCCGACGACGGCACCGATACCACCGGCTTCTTCAACACCGAGTACTTCGTCGATCTCGAGCCGAAAAGCCGCTGGCGCCCCGTCTTTCACCAGGACAAGGAGGCGCTGATCGCGGCCATGGACCGCGAACTGGAGAAAATCCCCGGGACCCTGTGGAATTTCTCGCAGCCGATCGCCGACAACATGGAAGAAGCCGTCAGCGGTGTCAAAGGCGAGTTGGCGACCAAAATCTATGGGGACGAGCTGCCCGTCCTCGAAGACGTCGCCGACAAGGCCGTCGCCATCATGCGCGGCGTCCCCGGAATTGCCGATCTCGGAGTGCTGCGTGTGCTCGAGCAGCCCGGCGACCGTTTCGAAGTCGATCGCAAGCAGGCCGCTCGTTACCAGATCAATGTGGCCGACGTGCAGGACGCCATTCAGACCGCCGTCGGCGGCGCCGCTCTCACGCAGGTCCTGCAGGGGGAGCAGCGCTACGATCTGGTCCTGCGCTATCTTCCGCAATATCGCGATCGCAAGGAAGCCATCGAAAATATCCGCCTGCTGGCGCCGACGGGCGAACGCGTCTCGCTGGCCCAGCTCACCGAAATCCGGATGATCGATGGCGCTTCGGAAATCTATCGCGAAGGCAACCAGCGCTACGTCGCCATTAAGTACGGCATCCGGGGGCGCGATCTGGGCAGCGCGGTCGGGGAAGCAATTAAGAAGGTAAGCAGCCAGGTGAAGCTGCCCCCCGGCTATCACATCGATTGGGCGGGTGAATACGAATCGCAGCAACGGGCGCAGAGAAGGTTGGCGATCGTGATTCCGCTGACGCTTCTGTTCATCTTCTTCATCTTGTACCTGATGTTCCATTCCATGAAATGGGCGTTGTTGATTCTCGCGAACGTGGCTATGGCGCCGGTGGGCGGTTTGGCGGCGCTGTTTATCACTGGAGTGAACCTCAGCGTCTCGTCGGGCGTCGGGTTCCTGGCCCTGTTCGGCGTTTCGGTGCAGGTCGGCGTCATCCTGGTGGAATACATCAACCAGCTTCGCGTCCGCGGTCATGTCATTTTGGAGGCGGCTATCGAGGGTGCGGTCTTGAAGCTGCGGCCCATCATGATGACGATGCTGGTGGCGATGCTGGGACTGTTGCCGGCAGCCATGTCTCATGGCATCGGGTCGGATTCACAGCGCCCGTTCGCCATCGTGATTGTCGGTGGCCTGCTGGGCGCGTTGTTGATGAGCATCTTCCTTCTGCCGACCCTCTACGTGTGGATGGCCGGCGAAAACGACGCCCTGCCGCCGATGGACGTGGAACACTTCGAGGGCGAGTAACCGATGAGCAGAGAGAAAGTCAAGGCAGCCATCCACGAAATCGGAGTGATTCCCTCGGTGCGGCTTTCGTCGGCCGACGATGCATTGTTCGCCGCCGAAGCCGTATCCAGCGGCGGAATCCCGATTGTCGAAGTCACCATGACGATGCCGCACGCACTGGAGGTGATTCGGACGTTGACTCTGAAAAGCCCGGACGTGATTGTCGGCGCCGGCACGGTCCTCGAACTCGGCTGGGCGCGGCGCAGCATCGACGCGGGTGCGAAGTTCCTGACCAGTCCGGGGCTCGATCGGAAGATTGTGGAGTTCGCCGCCAACGAGGGCGTCGTGGTGTTCCCCGGCGCACTCACGCCAACCGAAGTGATGGAAGCCGCCAAGGCCGGGGCCGACTTTGTGAAGATCTTCCCCTGCTCCCTGATCGGGGGACCGGCGTATATCCGGGCACTGAAGTCGCCCTTCCCGGAAGTGCCGCTCATCGCGGCTGGCGGCGTAAATCAGCAAACCACGGGCGACCTTATTGTCGCCGGGGCGGCGGCCCTGGGCATCGGCCGGGATCTGGTACAGCCACGCGCCATCCGCGAGCGCCAGCGCGATTGGATCCGCGAGTTGGCTCGCCGGTTTCTGGGAATCGTAAAAGAGGCTCGCGCCCAAAGAGCCGACGTTACCGCCGCACTTTAGCGGGCGAAGATCCCTACAATTCCAGTTTTCCCTGGAAGATCATGTCCTCGACGTTAAATTTCTCAACGACCGATAAGCGGCCGATCAACGCATCGAACTCGACGACTCCGTCTTTCTTGCTGATTTCGGCAGAAGAGGGAAACGTGTAAACCGCCACTGCATTTCTCTCCAGGACGAATACTTCCACGCTGGATGGCTTCACATCGCCTTTGCCTTCGCGCTTCAGCCAGGCCGTGCTCTTTAACGGATCGCCGAGCTTCTTGGGATCGCCTTTGAAGTAGTTGCCCGGGATGCCGTACACGGCGATCATGTAGCCCTCATCTGACGATGTCGGAGGCCCTTCCTCGCCTGCTTTGGCCTCCGCAGCACGGATAGGAAGCGCGCTCTCCCAACGCATCCACAAACGAACCACCTGTCCGGCGGTGGAGGGTGGCGGCGGGTCGGGGCTGAACAGGTTCGTCGGCAGTTTGGGCTTGGGCCGCTTGTCGTCGATGTGATCGTAGCCGGGGCCCGTGGGTTGTCCCATGTTTCCGCCTTCGCGGCGCTCGTCCTCGGTTTCACGCCGTGTGATACCCGCATACACCGTTCTCGCCCACGGAGACTTGGTGAGTACCTGCCGGGCGTCATCCACGGTCCAGCCCGCTACCGGCTTGCTCATCCAGGCGGGATTCGGATCGGCGGCAACTAACAGGACAATCGCCGAGGGAAATAGCCAAAGAAGTCGGAGCCGGCGCATGTTATTCTCCCATCCTTGACTTTCCTGACATCGACCCGGTTCCCGCCCACGTCTCGGCGACCCGGGGGAACCTCCTCATGCGTGACGACCACGCCGGTTCGAAGTCCCAGTATTCGACCAACCACGTAAAAAAGGCATAAAAATGCCGCCGCCCTGCATTTCGTACGGAGTCCTTTCACCGGTTACCGCTGCTGCGCCCACGCCGCCCGCCGAACGGTCCACAGTATCCGGTGTCTGGTCTGAGAGGAGGGATTCTCTCTATGGCTATGGCGCGAGCCGCTGCTTTGATGTGCCTGCCCGCAGTGCAGGGCAACGCTGTCGCTCAATTCACGCTCGGCACTCCCGAGGCGCAGATTACGATCGGCGCACGGCCCGGTGATGGCCAGGCGCCCGCCTCGCCTGGCTGGCCTTTCGGCCGGGCACACACACGGGTCCGTCTGGAAGGCCTTTTGGTGCGGTCCGATGGCCAGACGCTTTCCATCGAACTGGGCGAATGGCGCGTGATCCGGTTTCAAATGGAAAGCGCGACACATTATTACCCGGATGCTCGCGAGGGCGCCCTCGCTTCGTTTCACATGACGGACTACGTCCAGGTGGACTCGGAAGTCAACGGCCGAGGCACGCTGACGGCCCATGCCGTCCGCTTTGTCCGCAAGGCCTCGCCGGGGAAAAAACGGAGATCTTTCAGAGCCCGGAGCTGAATCAGGAATGGCGCGCGAACGTGCTGCGGGAGACCGATCCCGATCCGGCTTCTGACGATAGAAAGCTGAGCCTGGTCGCAAAACCGGAGGCGCTCCCCGATTTGACCCGCATCGCGGCTGTGAACAGGCCTTCCAACGAGAACGGCGACGAACTGATCCCGCTGGCGCGCCGATCGGTGAGTCAGGCGTTCGAGCAGCTTCCCAACCTCCGCGCAAGGCTGGTCACCAGCATGTTCAAGAGCGCTTCGAAGCCCGTGAAGTGGATTCCTGACGGCGTGGTCAGCGCCGAGATCGCCTACGAAGAAGGCCGGGAATCGTACGGCGACCTGCACGTCAATGGAAAGCAGCCGTCTGATGCGCCCGCGGCCGCGGACGCCGACTATATGCGTTCGCTCGACAAGGCTTGGAGCTCGGGAGATTTCAAGACTATCTCGCATTGTATCTTCTCCGAGTTGGCGGATTCGGATTTCGACAAAGCAGGCACCGAGCAATCCAAGGGCGAGACGTTGGCCGTGTATGAATTCCGCGGAGCACGCTCGTCGGGTTGCGTAGGCGTGAACTTCAAGTCTCAAATCACCTACCCGGCTTACAAAGGATCTATGAAGGTCAACGCGCGGTCCGGCGAAGTGCTGTACGTCGAACTGGGGGCGGTGGAAATTCCCGAGGCGTTTCCGCTGGATCGCGCCGAGCGTTCCGTGGATTTCAGCTGGGTCCAAATCGGATCCGCGAAATACCTTCTCCCAGCCACCGCCTATTGGTTCGGCTGTTTCCGCAGTTCATATTCCTGCTTCATGAACCGGATCGACTTCCGCGACTACCGCAGGTTCGAGGCGGATTCGAACATATCCTTCGGCAACTAGAGTTCTAACTTGCCCTGCAGCTGCATTTCGCGCGGATTGAAGAACTGCGCCACGTAATACTGGCCCATCTCGGCTATGAACTCCACCTGAGCGCTTTCCGTGGTGATTGGCCTGGAGCGTGGAAACAAGTAGAGGATTCGCGCCAGCCCTTTGCCGGTTGGGACGATATCGACACGGGCCGGCTGAACCAGTTTCTTATCGAGCTTTAGATAGGACGTTCGCTTCAGTTCGTTCTCGAACTCCTTCGGATGGGGCGGCGCCTGAACGCCGTAAACTGCGATGACATAGAACTCGCCATTCCAGCGGGGCGGGTTTTGTCCACCCGCTCTGGATTCCGCGTTGCGAACCGGCAATGCGCTTTCCCAACGGATCGCCAACGGCTGTGGGCCGTCGCGACTGGAGTCACTTTCTTCAGGCCGGGATCTCGGACCGATGCCGATCAGGTTCGACGCGGCGAAGGCCTCTAAGCCGACGCTTCTGCCGCCACCCATCACGCCGCCGTCCCCGCGCTGGGCTTCGCTCTGCGCGGGCAACGGCGCCGGGATCACGTATTTCACCCAGGGAGAACCTGCGAGAACCTGCCTGGCGTCGCGTTGATCCCAATCCGACACCGGCTTGTTCATCCAGGCCGGATCCGCCGCCATCAGCGCGATGGCGGCCATGGAAAAGGAAACCAACTTCCAATTCTGTGTTTACCCATGATTCGCTAGAGTTTCACCATTAACGAGAAGATCCACCTGCGCTCCTGCTTGCGGAGGTCCGGTGTAAATCCAGGCACGAACGAACCAGGGGGCCCTTCGTTCACATACAGTCCAGGAGACGGCTGCGGCGTGATGCCGCCGGCTCCGGTAAAGTAGGGAACGTTTGCGCCGCGCTGCGTGAACTCGACGCGCCACGTGACCCACTGGCTGGGCATGTAGTCAAACGTCGCCTGGAAGTCGTAGGCGCGGAACTTGTCGCCCGGGTTCTCGGTGAAGTACGGCGTGCCGCTGGTGGCGTCTGCACCGTTGATCGGTGGTAGAAGGACCAGGTAACGTCCTGGATTAGCCATCACACCACCGCCTAAGGTGGCGCCAAATTTGTCCTTATCGAACCAGAAGCGGTGATATGCCATGACCCCCATGAAGTTCTGCGCCGGCGTTGCCGCATTACCGCCCTTGCACACCACGCCGCCGCCCGTTTCGCATCCGAGATCTTCCGTCAACGAGAACGCCATCCGGTGAAGGAAGCGGTTGGGGTTCTCGTAGTACTTCCACTCCTGGCTGTCATCCTCGTGGTAGCGGGAACGATTCGGATTCCCAAGCGCGTCGCGACCCAGAACGTAGGTGTTAAACACGAAATCCAGGTTCGGCGTCGGCCGCCATAGAATCTGTCCACCAATACCGTGCCGGCCGCTATACTTCGCGTAAGTCTGCCATCCGTTGATGAACCAGGGCTCGATCTTTAACTTGCTAGTCGGGAAATACTGAATCCGGAATCCTGTGAAGAGCCACGGCGTGTTCGAGGAGACGTAAGACGGCTGGTAGGCCCAGTTATCGAAGCTGTAGTAACTGAACGGCCCGATGAAGGACAAAAAGTCACCGACCTGAAAGTTCAGGCCGTGCCCGACGTCGACGTGGTAGCCGGCATAGGCCTCGGTGAAGTAACGATATGCGTCCTGTAGCTTCCACTGTCCCACGTTGTAGCTGGCGTCATTGCGCGGTACCGCGGTGGACACAGCGCCGAGCTGCGTCAAGATTCTGCCTTGCATGTTCCCGGCATGAAAATCGCCGCCGATGTTGAGAGCTTGGATGACGAATTCTCCCGTGCGCTCACCTTCCGTGGTTCCAATCAGCGTATGGTCGATCGGGTGGTTGTAGTCGTAGCTGTAATTGTTGTCGACTCGGAACTCGCCGGAAAAATACTTCCCGTCCAGCACGGCATCGTGGTTGCGCGAGTTGGAATTCATCCACGTGTAGTCCGCTTAAGCGAACGGCGTCTGTAGGTCCACCGCGGGAGCGGCGGGAGCCACCGCCGGTTGCGTCTCCGGTGCGGAGGAACTCTGGCCGGCCGCATCGGGACTGAGCGCGGCTACGGGCGCTCCCGGTGCGGTAGTTCCGGGCGTAGTAAGCTTCGAAGGCGTTCCGACAGCGGAAGATTCGCTGGACTCGCCTTTGGCCGCTTTCAATTCAGCTTTCGAGTTGCTCAATGCGTTTCTTCATCGCGTTCAACTCGTCCATCACAGTAAGTCCCTGTGGCTGTGTCGCCGATGACGGCGAGGCTGCGGTTTGAGTCGATGTAGTCGTGGTCTCGGACGGTTCGGAAGCCGCAGCCCTGGCAACGAGCTGTGGAGTAGGGGTTGGCGGAGGTGTTGCCGTTTGGCCGCAGAGACTTGCCGCCCAAAGCACGGCGCTTGCCCCTGTCAGAAAGCCCCGCTCAAACGCGCGCACACTCCTAACGCAATTCTGCATGTCACATGCTCCTTTGTCGTTATAGATTGGGGGAACCGAACTTGAACCATGCCGTCACGGGGACGGCCTGCTCGGTCACCAACGGTGTGGCCGGCTGCTTGTGATCCGACTTGGGAGGCACAGCGCCGGGCTCGCCTACCTCACCCGGGCCTTGCGCTTGCCGATGTTGATCCAGTATGCGGCCGGGGGTATTAAAAAGTCATAAAGACCATAAAGAAATGCTTAAGAAAGTTGTGAGAAAGTTATAAAGGCGCAACGAGAACCAAGAATATCTCCGCAGACGCCGGTTGAGGGATTCTACGTTACTGAAGCGTGCGAAGTTTTCGCAATTGGGGGATCGGCGGGATGTCTTGCACATAGCCCATCTGCGCCGCCCGCCGCTTCCACGTGTTCAGGATTTGCTGCACCCGCTGGCGGGTAATGCCATGCCGCTCAGCAATGTCGGTGCAGCTCCAACCCAGCAGGAAGTAGAGCTGAACGAGTCTCCGCTGCAGGTCCGGCCGGTCGTGCTTGGCGAACACCGGCACTTGGGCCGGAAAGCTGACGCGGTTTTCGCGGATAGCCTGGCGCAGATCACTCAGGCGCAGAGCCTCCACGGAGGGCACCCGCGGCGCCTCGCGCCGGAAGCGCCGCAACAGCGGTTTGCCGGCCGGTGGGACAACAGAGCCTGGAATGATCTGAGTAGCCATGCTCCGGCTATTCTCTTGTCAAAGCCGTGAAAAAGGCATAAATGCCTGCTGAACAACGGACTATTCTTCGTCGAGAAGGGCACTGGTCGCCGATACAGGATCGGTGGGATTGCGAAAGCGGTAGCCAACCCACGGCTCGGTCACCAGATAGGCCGGCTTAGCGGGGTCGTCCTCGATCTTCTTGCGCAGCATGCGGATGTAGGACCGCAAGTATTCCAGTTCATTGCCGTACTCGGGTCCCCAAACCGCCCGCAACAGTTTGGCGTGTGTAAGGGGAGCGCCCTGGTTCTTCATCAGGAACGCCATCAAGTCGAATTCTTTGGGCGATAAGTGTATCTCCTCGCCTCGCTTCGACAAGATGCGGCGGTCCAGGTCGATCTTCAGCTCTCCGGCGAACAGAACACCCGATCCGTTGCCCGGAGGTCCATGAGTCCTGCGGAATACGGCACCCATCCGAGCTACGAGTTCGCGAAAACGGAACGGCTTGGTGACGTAGTCGTCGGCGCCAGCCTCCAGGGCGCGAACCTTATCTTCTTCCTCGTCCCGGACGGTAACCATGACGATACCGATTTTGGGAGCCAGCGCGCGGATCTTTTCACAGGTCTCGACTCCGCCAATGCCGGGCATATTGATGTCCAGAAGCACCAAGTCAAACGGGCGCTCCTGCACCAGCCCCACGGCCTCCCGGCCGTTTCCCACCTCTTCGACGGTGAAGCCGCTGGCAACCAGCGAAGCGCGGATGACTTTCCGCAAAGCTGGCTCGTCGTCGACGACCAAAACGCTAACTGGCTGCTGCAACGTCATTTCGTTCGATTTCGTGATCGGCATTCGGCGCGGGTAAGGTCAGCCGGAATGCCGTTCCCTTCTCCTCGGGGCCGTCGGTATCGAGCTCTAAGTTGCCTCCATGAGCCAGGGCGATTTTACGGGCTACGTAGAGGCCGAGCCCGGTGCCAGAGGTGGTCCGGCGAGCCGCCGCGCCGCGGTAGAAACGATCAAAAATACGGTGCCGTTCCTCTACCGGAATCGGTCCACCGCTGCTGGACACACGAAGAGTGAGATAGCCGCCGGCCTGGGAAATCGCCGCTTCCACGCGAGAGTCGGGCGGCGAGTATTTGCAGGCGTTGTCCAGGAGCTGGCTGATGGCCAAGCGAAGCAGCTCAGGATCTGCCAGCACTTCGGTAGAAACGCACCGATCCACGACGGAAATCGAACGGTCCGGCGAGCTGCGGGTGTATTGCTCCACAAGCTCGGCAACCAAGGCCGCAACGTCAATGAGCTCCATCCACGGCTTCACCTCTTCGCGCTCTAGGCGTGCCGTTCGGATCAGGCGCGTGGTCAGCCTGCCCAGTCGCGCGGCCTCCGACTCTACCGTTTCAGCCATTTCCATGTGCTCCGGACCAAGCGAACCGGCTTCGCGCAGCGCTCCGGCCGCTGCGAGAATCGTGGACAGAGGCGTCTTAAATTCGTGGGCGAGCGCATCCAAGATTACCGATCGATATGCTTCGGTTTGCGCTGCCGCGGATGCTTGATTGGCCTTTTGAAAAGCATTCCGGCGGTCCAGAAGGGTGACGGCCAGAGCCGTGAGGGGACCCGCCGTTAGGGCGGGATCTTCCAGCCCCTCGAACCCCACCGCGCCTGTCACCCTGCCACCAAAGCGAATGCAGCGCAGTGAGACTCGACGCTCCATATCGTCTTTGTCCAAGCCACGAATGTAGGCTTCGCGGGTCTCCACCGGCAACCGGTCGCGGGAGCCGGCCAGGTGCAACTCTCCGGCGCTGGCGTCGTACAAACAAACGGCGCTGATGCCGAAAACACCGCGGAAGGGCTCCAGCAGCTTGGAGCCAGTGGCCGATTCCGGATCGAGAGCGAGAAGATGCTGGGCTAACTCGTAGAGTTCCTTGGTCTTCTGATGCTGAACCTCGCTGGATTCGGCCTTATCCCGCACTTTTGTCACTAAGCGTGTAATCACCAGCGCCGTGAGCAGAAATGAAAGCAATGCGAGGGCATTCAGGGGATTCGCGATCCGCAAAGAGAGTACGGGGTTAACCAGGAAGTAATCCAGGCATCCAACTGCCACAAAGCTGACGAACGCCGATGAAACAAAATCCCCTGCCAGGGACAGCGGAACCAGCACCATTAAGCAACAGAAACTGGCCGCCGCAAAGGAAAGTTGCCAGTGGTATCCGGCCCAGGTGATGAGTCCAACCGCGGCGCTTCCGCACAGGATCA
>Ga0335071_10008016_pt1 | contig 10849 bp, 8 predicted proteins | sample Lox_Sample_15_FD_206724 | JGI IMG/M metagenome (GOLD analysis project Ga0335071, IMG submission 206724) | Soil microbial communities from Loxahatchee National Wildlife Refuge, Florida, United States - Lox_Sample_1.5 | ecosystem: Environmental > Terrestrial > Soil > Wetlands | place: USA: Florida...
CTGAACGTATCAAATGTGGATATTTCCTAGTAGTGATCCTCTCAGATGCAGATGAACGTCGGGCAATGCGGATTGAGAGGAAGGTATCCCAGCTTGCGAAATCGATGACATACAAGATCGACATCGTTAAGGTCGATGCGAGGCATGATAAGCGCTCGGCATCAAGGATGTGAGAGAGAACCGTTGGCGCATTCATATTCCTGCCAGAAAAGGAACTCGATCGGGAATGGTGGACTCTACCCGAGATTAGGAAGTATATCCAGGATGGCGGGCTTGATGATGATAAGATGCTGGAGGGGGTCTACGATTTTGAGTTTGGAGAAGAATTCCTGGTGCTCGTGATAGAGTTCGTCAATGGGCAGGAGAACCAAGAGGCCTATTTCCATAGATTGAGTAAGGTCAAACTGAATTGACAGTGACAACTCGTTCTGACAGTAGGTAAGTATGAACGATGCGCGATCCACTTTTCACGAGAGGCACGATAAGCAAGGTCATTCACCTAACAAAGACCGAAGGTCAATTACGGAGACACTATGCCTTTCCTGCGCTTAAAAGTCGAGACCTTCCTCATCTCGCGGGGATGCCAGCCTGAGGACAGAAATGAAGATTCGTTCTTTGCTAACGGATTCAAGACCAAATCCAATCCCGTGGACATGCTTGTAGAGATTGATGAAGAATCTGAAATTGTTCGGATCAAAGTCGATTGCGGAGTGTCGTACGCAGATCCGCAAGCCGGCGAGGTCGCAAAGTTCATCAATTTCGTAAACTGCGGCTCGAACGAAGGGTTCTGTGTGATGGATGTTGCTGACAAAGCGGTTCGTTTTCGGAGCATACAACACATGGACGCGGCGGTTGTGGAGAATGAGTTCCTAGCAGAGTTCTTTGATAACTTATGTGATGAGTTCCTCGCTTACGTCCACTTCGTTGTACTCATTACAGGTAAGGGTTCAACTGCGCAGTCTGCCATACAGGCCTTTGAACAATTGCGCGACAGCTCGGATCAGTCAATTGGACTCAACTAACAAGTAGAGTAGAATGCCAAGGTCACAACATGTCTCGAAAGGTCTCTGAAATCCTCGTTCATCTTGACTGGGGCGAAAGACACGGACGAATCAGGTACAGGTATGAACAGGCTGTCGACTCACCGTTCATAATCGGGAAGAATCCCAGGATCTTCTTACCTCCTGACCGATTGGAGGAAGCCGAAGAAATGAGGTCTTCGCTTTTCAATGATAAGGGGTTCTGCAATATCGCCGCCAACATCCCCAAGAACGGCGTATACCTCCTCTACGTGAGGCCTCGATATAGACTTGCCAAGTTGATGGTCAACCCAGAAAGCGTGATCGTGGATTTGCTCTGCAATGAAACTGAATCCCTAGTCTACAGCTTCTTTAACCCGACCAATAGGGAAGCGATTCTGGTGACGGCTCAGATCGTCGAGGATATCGAGGGAGTGTATCGGAAGATTTCGAGTTACCCCGATGACCTATCGTGGCGACAATATTTCATTCGCCGTGCGATGGTGAAATATGAATTGCCAGATTGGTCCTCACCCGAGATAGCTGTTCCTGAAATCATGAACGCGCAGCAGCTGGCTGAATACCTGGGATTTGAGGAGAAGACAATACGGAACTGGACTTCTGAAGGAACTATTCCTTATAGAAAGGTCGGAGGCAGCCCTCGGTACTTGAAGGGAGAGATTGACGCTGCGTTGAAAGCGGGTACCTTGGGAGGGCGCTCCTCGACTACCGCGAAGGCGAAGAAAGCAAAGAAGAAGGCTTGACAGGAAGAATGTCTCGGGGTATATTGGATTCACTCGGGAAACACTGCTCCACACTTTGTGTCCAAAAAGTGTCCACATCACAGGGACAAGCGGGGAAAACGGGGGAAGGTGGGGGACTAGGGCGAGGAGAATTTGCCTGAAATTGCTGGCGATTTCTAATTCCAGCAAGATTCCCCCCCTCCAGACAAAGTCGGGCCCGAATCCCTCGCTCTCCGCAACTCTGCTGCAAGTGGTTTCACCCGCGACGGTCCTCCCGGATAACGAAAGCCATACACATGCCACTGGTTCGAGTTGAAAGCTTTGCGGTCTCGCTTGACGGATACGGGGCCGGACCGGCTCAGGATATCGATAATCCACTCGGCATGGGGGGGACGGATCTCCACCAGTGGGCATACCCCACACGCACGTGCCAGAGGCAGGTCCTCGGCGGCAGTGACGGCACAACCGGGATCGATGATGACTTCGCAGCGCGGGGGTTCAGGAATGTCGGCGCCTGGATTCTCGGGAGGAACATGTTCGGCCCCGTTCGTGGTCCCTGGCCCGATATGAGCTGGAAGGGCTGGTGGGGGGAGAACCCGCCGTATCACGTCCCGGTGTTTATCCTGACCCACCATCCGCGCCCCTCCATTCAGATGGAAGGGAACACGACATTTCACTTCGTGACGGGGGGGATTCACGAGGCGCTGGAACGGGCGCGCAAGGCAGCCGGCGGAATGGATGTGCGCATCGGCGGCGGGCCCTGTACCATCCAGCAGTATCTCCGTGCGGGCCTCATCGACGAGATGCATATCGCCATCGCACCGGTGTTCCTGGGGAGCGGCGAGCAGTTGTTCGCCGGGGTTGATGCGCGCGCGCTGGGATTCGAATGCGTCGAATTCATGGCCTCGAAGAAAGCCGCGCATGTTGTCCTTTCGCGCAAGCACGCGCAGTGACCTCCCCGCTTCGTCCGATCCAGTTCGTATCCCGGCCATCGGCCGTCACGTGCCGGTCCCGCACCTCAGACCGATGAATTGCACATGTTGGGTCCAGGGACCCTGAAGGGATCGAGAGTATGAACATCCGCTTCACGATGCCGCGTACGTCCGGGGGACGTCTGCTCGCAACGTGTCTCATCGTCGTCGGTATCGTGGTTGCCCTCTTCTTCTTCGCGGCCATACTCATTGTCGCGGCGGCCGGTGCCCTGGTATGGTTCATCCGTTCATTCCTTTCCCGGCCGAATAAGCCTCGTTCGATCAGGCCGGAAGAGGTCTCTGCGGAATATGAAATCCTGCAGGATGATGCAGAGGTCCCGAACGGAGCCGGGGATCGTCTGATTCCCGGACCTTCTGAGTCCGAATCTCCCGCGAGCGAGCACGTATCAAAATCAGAGTGAACCTTCAGGCAGTGTAACAAACACATCCGTTACCCCCTCCCCGCACACATTCCAGGCAGGCAGTCATGCTTCGAGGAAAGTGGAGCACCATCGGATATACCCTGTTTCTTGTTTTTGGATCCGCTTTGAGCCAGCCCCAAACCCCTCTCACCATATTTCCAAAGCCGCTGAGCCCCCGGATCGCGAATTACAGCATTGATGTGAGTCTCAACGACACATCGAAGATGCTCCACGGGGCCGAGACTCTGGTCTGGCATAATCCCTCCAAAGAGGCCGTTTCAGAGCTCAGGTTTCATCTGTATCTGAACGGGTTCAAGAACTCCCTCTCGACGTTCATGACGGAGCGACGACAGCGGCGGGGGCGGGAAGACATTCCCGACGGAGAAAGAGGCTGGATTACCGTCGATGCGATACGAACGCAGGGGGGGGAGAACATCAGGTCGCTCATGGAGTATATCCACCCCGATGACGACAATGTGAACGACCAGACGGTATTCCGCCTCCCGCTGAAGACCCCCGTTCACCCCGGGGCCTCGATGACACTTTCGCTCGATTTCACCGCCAGGCTCCCGGCCGTTGTCTCCCGGACGGGGTACAATCACAATTTCTACATGGTTGCCCAGTGGTTTCCCAAGGTGGGGGTATACGAGCCTGCGGGGATGCGCTACGAACGCCGTGGTGCGTGGAACTGCCACCAGTTTCATGCAAACTCGGAATTCTACGCTGACTTCGGTGTCTATGACGTCAGGATCACTGTGCCGACAAACTTCGTTGTCGGCGCGGTGGGATCTCAGGTCGGAGAGCGTGTGAACGGCGACGGGTCGAAAACGCTCGCCTTTCATGCTGAAGACGTTCATGATTTCTCCTGGGCGGCCTCCCCGTTGTTCACGGTGATCGATGATCAGTGGGAGCACGTCAGGATCCGCCTCCTGATGCAGCCGGACAGAGTGGCAACGCAGGCCGGGCGGTATCTGCAATCGGCGAAGGCGGCACTGAAATACTTCAATGACTGGATTGGCCGGTATCCCTATCCTACCCTCACCATCGTTGACCCGCAGTGGAATGCGCTCGGTGCGGGAGGGATGGAATACCCGACGCTGATCACGGGCTTTTCCCTCTGGCACAGTCCTGAGGGCATCAAGTTCATGCCTGAAGCGACGGTAATCCACGAATTCGGTCATCAATACTGGTACGGGCTTGTCGCGAGCAACGAATTTGAGGAGGCATGGCTTGATGAAGGGATCAACCAGTACTCAGAGACCCGCATCACGAACGATCTCTACGGATCCAGGACATCGGCGAATGACCTTCTGGGTATCAGACAGGGGGACCTTGAGTCCTCGCACCTGTCATATTCCGGGATGAGCAATCCCAGTATCTCCCCGACGTTCACGAACTCCTGGGAATTCAAAGCCGGAGCGTACGGTACGATCACTTACGACAAGTCAGCGCTGTTTCTCACCACACTGGAGCGCATGGTGGGGAGACCGGTCATGGACGAAATCATGCAAACGTATTTCGAGCGGTGGAAGTTCAGGCACCCCTGTTCCCGCGATTTTATCGGTGTCGTGAACGAAATCGTATCCCGGCACCCTGGCGACAGGTACGGAAAGGACATGAACTGGTTCTTCGACCAGGTACTCTACGGGACGGGCGTGTGTGACTACGAGCTGACATCGATCACGAACATGCGGACCGGGCACGTTGCAGGGTTTGTTGACAGTGCCGGAGTCCCTGAGCCGGCACGGGCTGACACGAATTCACGGGAGAGGAATATTTTTGAGTCCAGGGTCCTGGTGAGCAGGCTGGGTGAGGTCCACATTCCCGTTGACGTCCTTGTGCATTTCGCGGGGGGGAGAGAAGTGCGTGAGCACTGGGACGGCATCGATCGCTGCAGGGAGTTCACGTACAGGGGCAATGAGACAGTCTCATGGGCGTCTGTGGACCCCGATGAAAACCTCGTCATCGACATCAACAGGATCAACAACAGCAAAACGCTGGAGCCTTCAGGACTCCCGCTCTGGAAATATGCCGTGAAGATGCTCTACTGGGTACAGAATATCCTGATCGGAGCTTCGCCATTCTAGGATGCCTTGAAACCATACTCCCATCCCTTCGTGTGAGCGGCATGAAAAAGTTCAGCGGTGCATTCGCAAGCGGATTTCGGTCTGCGTCATCCTCGATTCGCATGGTGCTGGTGCTCTACCTCTTCAATCTCATGATCGCCCTCCCCTTTGCGCTTGTGTTTCGTGGAATCCTGGCAGACGCGCTCGGCGGTTCGACTCTCGTGGATCGCCTCCTCTCTGGCTTCGACGCGACGCTCTACGACGGATTTCTTCGCAGCGGGAGCAAGGCGCTGGGCACGCTGGTCTCCGGTTTGGAATGGACAGCACTCCTGTCCATGATCATTTCGACGGTTCTCGACGGAGGGATCCTGGGCCAATTGAACTCCGCCGATCGCCGATTCACGCTGGCGTCTTTTTTCGGTGACTGCGGCACATACCTGTGGCGGTTCATCCGGCTCACGCTGCTCTTCGCATCCGTAATGATTGTTGTTCTCCTCGTATCGACCGTGGCCTTTGGCATGATCCACGGCCCGGTCGACAGGAACGCTGTCTCGGAGGTCGGCGTATTCTGGGCACGAATACTCTCTCTCTCTGCGACGCTTTTCCTCGCTGGGCTCGTCGTTCTTATGTCGGATTATGCGAGGATCGAGACTGCCCGGTCAGGGGCGCATTCGATGATCCGCGCATCGTGGGGTGGAGTAAAGTTTGTGTTCCGGAGGTTCTTCCCGGTCGTCGGCCTGCAGCTTGCCCTCGTCGCAGTCTCGCTCTGCGTTATCGCGGTATACCTGTCCGCCGAGAATGCGATGAGTGTATCGACCGGCACAGGCATACTGGTGCTGCTGGTCGTCCAGCAACTGACAATTGTCCTGCGGATGTTCATCCGCGTGGCGACGTTTGCCGGCGAGAGGCATCTCTTCCTTTCCTACCTCGTCCCTCAGTCCGGTTCGTTTGCCGAGGTGCTCACATCGTCGGCACCCGCATTGACGGCCGTTCCTCCGATTACGCCGATGCCCGACATTCCGGCACTCCCGCCTCCCCCGGGAACGCCGCCGCTCCCGGCTGAACCGGCTCTCGTACCGGTCAAACGACAGCTGAGGAATCTCCGCGTGCAGCCAGATTCCCGACCCCGAAACCCGGGGAAACGAAAGACGGTCAGCCGACCGGCATCACGCCGGAAAGTCGTCAGGAAAAAGGGGAGGGCGTAGCACGGCGCGCGTCAAACAATCGAGGCCGTCTCCCGGCGATTGATCGGTCAAACCAGCAGGAGGACATCTCTTCTTATGATTATCAGGCGGATGTGCCGTTCAGGATCACCCCTGACCTCGTGGAGAGCCCTTGTCGCAGGGCTTGTTGCCGTTGTTCTGGCACATTCGCCGGCGCGGCCCGCGGCGGAAAAAACCAAGGTGTTTGACGTGAAGTCGCCGAACGGCGAAGTCAGCGTGAGTGTGGAGGCCGGCGCAAGACTCGAATGGTCGGTCCGCTTGAACGGCGAAACGATCCTGGCGCCGTCGGCGATTGCCCTTGTGTTGAATGAAGGCGATACGCTGGGCAACAACGCAACGATTGCGTCGTCGGATACAACAAGTGTCAGGAGCGTTATCACTCCGATCAATTACGTCAAGTCGGGTATCCGGGATGAATACCGCCAGATGACACTCAACTGCAGGAACGGGTTCGGCGTGATATTCAGAGTGTACAACGACGCGGTCGCCTACCGATTCTTCACCGGGAGGAAAGGCGGGCTCATCGTCCGGAACGAAGAAGCCAACTTCGATTTTGCGAAGGACCGGATGGCATTCCTGCCGATCATGTGGGACTACAGAGCCGGTCAGATATTCAATTCGTCTTTCGAAGCGTTGTACAGGGAGACGACCATCTCCCGTTTCCCGGCGGATTCACTCGCGTTCCTCCCGGTGCTCGTCGACATCGGCAAGGGTGTCAAGGTCGTGATTCTGGAGGCGGATCTGGAAGACTATCCGGGCATGTATCTGAATGCAAATCAATCGCGTACCGGGTTCACAGGCGTTTTTGCGCCGTATCCGATTGAAGCGAAACCCGGCGGTTGGGGAGGGATCAATTACATCCCCACAAAGAGGGCCGCCTTCATCGCTCAGACTGCCGGGACCCGGAGTTTCCCCTGGAGGGTCATCGCCATCAGCCGCGACGACAAGGAGTTGCTGGACAATGACATCGTGCAGAAGCTTGCTTCCCCTCCGAGGATACCGGACGTCTCATGGATCAAGCCGGGGCAGGTTGCGTGGGACTGGTGGAACAACTGGAATGTCAGCCACGTGGATTTCAAGGCCGGCATCAACACCGCCACATACAAATACTACATAGATTTCGCTTCCGCAAACGGGATACCGTACATCATCATGGATGCGGGGTGGTCGGAGATGCTGGACCTGACGAAAGTCGTTCCGGCAATCAACCTCCGGGAGATCCTGGACTATGGCAGGTCGAAGGGCGTGGACGTGATCCTCTGGGCCTCGTGGTACGTCGTCACGCAGCAGATGAACACGGTGTTTCCGCTGTATGCCGGGATGGGAGTGAAGGGGTTCAAGATCGACTTCGTCGATCGTGATGATCAGAAGGCCGTGGCATCCCTGTATGAGATCGCGCGGAAGGCCGCTGAGCAACACCTGATTGTCGATTTCCACGGCGTGTTCAAGCCGACGGGACTGCAGAGGACGTTTCCCAACGTCATCAGTTTCGAAGGCGTGAAAGGCCTGGAGAACTACAAGTGGGCGGTGGAGGATCAACCCCGCTACGTCGTCAGTATTCCCTTTATCCGCATGATGGCCGGCCCTATGGATTATACGCCGGGGGCGATGAGGAATGCCGTCAGGGCCAATTTCAGGCCCATCAACGATAACCCGATGAGCCAGGGGACGCGTTGCCAGCAGCTTGCGATGTACGTCGTATTTGACGCCCCGCTCCAGATGCTGTCCGACAACCCCACGACCTATATGAGGGAGCAGGAGTGTACGGATTTCATCACACGGGTCCCCACGACATTTGATGAGACGGTGCCCCTGGCCGGATCGGTGGGGGAGTACGTCGCGCTTGCCCGCAGGAAAGGGGATACATGGTTCGTGGGAGCCATGAGCAACTGGGACGCGCGGGATCTGACAATCGACGCATCATTCCTCGGCCCGGGAATGTATCGGGGGACAGTGTTCGAAGACGGCATCAATGCGGACCGCGACGCGACCGACTATAAGAAGGAGATCGTGCGTATCGCCGCAGGCGACACACTGCGCCTCCATCTTGCGCCGGGGGGGGGCTGGGCCGCACGAATCGAGAAGGCACAATGAAAACTTCCGCGCCATCCAGCCGCACGGGCAGACTCACTCTCTTGCTCTGTCTCTCCGTTTTGACCGTCCCCGAGGCATATCCCGCCGGTCAGTTCAGGGATCTCGTGGAACGGGACATTCGCATCCTGGGATCTTTATCGGGATGCGCGGAAGGATACCGGGAGACGATTGCGGGGGAGACCATCCGATACGAGCGACTGAACCCGCAGTTCCCGGTGGCGTTGCTGGCACGAGCTTCAAACGGGGCTTCTTCAATCGAGTGGAAAAGCGGCAGTACGCAGAGGGCGGGGAGCGGCCCGGAGGCTGCTTTCGTTGTCGTCGCGGGGATATACAGCCAGGCGGAAGAAGCGAGGAAATTCCGGCTGTTGGTCAACGACGTCCCCCGATTCGTGTTCCAGACTGCACAGGCGGACTCGTGGTCCGTCGCAGGCACGGAAGGAGGTGTGCTGAGGTTCCAGGGGGCACTCAGGGATCAGTACAATGACGTCTTCGGGTACCTGAAGATTTCCCTCCCGTCCGCGTGGGTCAACGCCGGGGAGCCTGTGCGGTTCAAGGTGACAGGGGAGAACGCGGGCTCCCGGGCCTGGTTCATGGTTTTCCAGGACACCGCGGTCATGGACGGTCTGAGTGAAAAGGTCGGGAATGAATCGTACTGCGAGATCTCTATTGAGACCGGCGGATCGACGAACGAAGCCCGGGTTGTTGCGTCCTCCTCATGGACCGGAAGGCAGCTGAAGTGCATTGCAGGAGGCCGGCAGGTCGGCGTACGGCTCCAACCGGCCGGGAGAGAGGCCGCAGCAGCGTTCACATTCGGGGGAGGCCCGGGACCCGTGTCATTTCTCATTGACGGGGAACCGATCGCAGAGATCAAGGATCTCTCGGGCGAGAGCTCCGAATCCAGGATGTACGCCAGGAAGATCGTCGATCTCCGCGTCACACACCCGTCAGGCGCCCGCACACTGATCCAGTATCAATCGGCGTACGCTCCCCTCTCCGGTAAATCGCTTCTTGCGCTCTCCGCGGCGAACAGCGGCAGCGGCGCTCTTCAACTTGTGAGCTCCTCGCACCAGGATATCGCGTGGATGGACACGCCTGAGCAGTGCGTCAGGGACCGGGATGAGAAAGTCATCACACCCGCCCTGGCCCTCATCAGCAGGGATCCGTCATTCAAATTCGACCTCGAGGATGTGCTCTGCCTCCGCGAGTACCTGGAACGCCATTCGGGACGGAAGGATGAAATCGGCCGCCTGCTGAAGGAAGGGAGGCTGGGTGTCGGGGCCTCGTTCAACGAACCATACGAGGATCTCTTCTCGGGCGAAATGCTCGCCCATGAGTTCTACGCAGGAAGGAAATGGTTCCTCCGCAACTTCCCCGGGTGCGACACGCGCACGGCGTGGAACCCGGATGTGCCGGGAAGGTCTCTGCAGGCCCCGCAGGTCATGTACCGCGCCGGCGTGCGGTACCTCGTGCTCAGCCGTCAGAGCCCGGGCCTGTTCAGATGGCTTTCTCCCGACGGTACGGGGGTGCTCGTGTTCAGTCCCGGCCACTATGCATCGTTCATGGAGCAGACCGCCGGCAAACCATTTTCGACGTCAGCCGGCTATCTTGCGTCGTTTGCCCGCCTCTGGAGCGGCATGACGACCGGCGGGAGCGCACACGTTCCCGTCCTCTCCATGAGCGACATGAGTGCGCCGGTCGACTATGGCGAGTTCGTTTCCAGATGGAACTCGCTTACATCTGTTTCGAGCGCCGGGGGGACTACGCTGCCGCTCCATCTCCCTCAACTCCACTACTCGACCGCAGAGCAGTTCATGGATTCTGCGGCAGCCGAAGGGCGTCACACGGGGGTCGTCAGCGGCGAGCGGCCGAATATCTGGCTCTACATACACGGGCCGACGCACCACCGCGCCGTCTCCGCAAAGCGGGAAGCCGATGACATTCTGCCGGCCGCCGAGACGTTCTCGACGATCGACGCGCTTCTCACGGGGTCGTTTTCCGCATATCCCGGAGGGAGGTTTACCGAGGCCTGGGAATCCCAGATCTATCCCGACCATGGATGGGGGGGGAAGAACGGTGACGTAACGGACAGCACATTCCTGGCAAAGTACGAGCACGCAAGGGATATCGCCCGGGAGGAATACGGCCGCGCCACGGCTTCCATAGCCGCACGCGTCCACCGGCACAAGGGAAAGGGAATCCCGCTCGTCATCTTCAACGGGCTCTCATGGAAGCGCTCCGGACCCGTCCGCTGCACCTGCACGTTCCCCCGGGCGTTCGGCAGGGGAATCGCGCTCTTCTCGGCATCCGGCAG
>Ga0335071_10008017_pt1 | contig 10848 bp, 7 predicted proteins | sample Lox_Sample_15_FD_206724 | JGI IMG/M metagenome (GOLD analysis project Ga0335071, IMG submission 206724) | Soil microbial communities from Loxahatchee National Wildlife Refuge, Florida, United States - Lox_Sample_1.5 | ecosystem: Environmental > Terrestrial > Soil > Wetlands | place: USA: Florida...
TATGGTGCGCAAAATGGTCGGAACGCTGCTCGATATCGGCCGAGGAAAGCTCAAACCGGAGGATATTGACCGCTTATATGAGCTAAAAGACCGGTCGAAATCCGGTCCTACGGTGCCTCCGCAGGGGTTATTCATGGTACAAGTCGATCACGACGAGGCATTTCGGATCGAATAAACGAAAACGCCGCCGAGAGGAATCTCCCGGCGGCGTTCGTGTGTTGGACGCGGTTAGTTCGTGGTTGCTTGCGCAAAGCCCGTGAAGTAGGTCAGGACGTAGCACTTGATGGTGCCGTCGGCCTGCGGGATGCCGTAGACCTTAGCCGGCGTGTTGGCCACCAGGTTCGTGGTGAGCGTCGATTGTCCCGCGGAGGTGGTGATGTCCACGGGGCTGACGGTGAGCACGCTATTGCTCCAATCCACCTGGTAGACCAGCGCGGCGGAGCCGGAAGTGGTACTGAGATTGACGGGCACGGCGTTAGCCCCTCCCGGAACCGCAACTGTGAAGCTGCCGTTGCTGTAGCCCGTGCTGGCGACGCCCAGCGGCACGTTGGCCGGCACGAGGACGGCCCAAGAGGCGGCCCAGGAATTGGGTCCATTTGGGTCATTCCAGAGCGCGTAACTCTCCCCGCGGACCTTCATCAGGCCTACGGTTCCGCCGAAGCTGACCGCGCCGTTCGTGGCCGTGGCGAAATCGCTGACGGCGTTCGCGCCGCTGTCCACGATTGTTGGGAACGTGAAGTTCCACCACTTGAAGCCGGTAATTGCAGCACCGGACATCGGGTCATGGCCATTCGAAGTGGCGGAATTGATGTAGGGCAGTGTCACCGTATAGTCGTCGTTCGTGGTGCGGAAATTGCGCGTGTACGTGAAGTTCGTCAGCGTGCTGCCGGTGATGGTGCCGTCGAAGCGCGCGATCTCGATGTCGATGGAACTGGCCACCAGCGGCGAGGCCAGTGGATCCACGACGCTGGCGTGCACCTTGAAGCCGCGTTCGAGATTGGAGAGGAATGTGGGACCTTGACCGATGGCCGTGGCGTCGCTCTGCGCATTCGAAGGCGTGCGGAAGTAGAAGAGTGTATTGGCATCGATCGTCAGAGGCACGCCAGTGCCGAGTTCGTTCTCGACCACCAGTGTGTTGGCGTTCGAATCCACGTGCAACACGTGCCCTTCAGGGCTGAGCCACACGCTGTTGAACGAACTGCTGGCCCACAGCCGCACCGCGACGAGCGAGCCGTCCACCTGGTAGCGCGCCGCCACCCGGATGTATTTGCCGACGATGCTCGACGCGAGCGAGCCGAAGTCTTTCAGCGTGGCGTGAGTTTTGGCGTCCATGTCGTAGTAAAGCGTTCCGTTTGTCGCATCCGCCAGGACGCTCAGCGTCTGTGTCGTAGTGATGGCGGTTTCGGGGCTGGTCGGAGGATAGACGGCGAAGTCTTTGTCAAACGTCAGACTGGAATTGTCCGAGGAGACCTGCGTGACAGTGCCGTAGTGATGCCGGAGCAAGAGGCGCGTGAGGTCGTGAATGTGACGCTGGCGGCAGATTGGCGTCAGGTCAACGGCCCACATGGTCATCCCACTGTTTGACGGCGGCACGTGAGCCACGATGAATGCGGGATGCGAGAGATCAAACTCGAGGTCCAACGCATTGTTTTGGCTTGCCGAGACCACGAGAGGAGTATCGAGAGTAACCTTCACGGGCAGGGTCGAGCCGCCCTTCGCGCCCACAACCTGGATTTGACTGGTTGGGATGGAGGAGCCGGGTGCCGCGGCAAATCCCGTCTCCGGATCCGCCGAAGCGGTCAGGATGAAGTCGCTGGGATTCGCGCTGACCGTCACGGTTGCGGCCGTGTAGGTCCCGGAGGGAATGGTGACATTGCCGAGAATCTCCGAGAGTTGGTCCAATTGCAGAAGGTTGACGAATGGCGCGGGTGTCGGCGCGGTGTAAACCGCCACGTCGCTACCGCCACTTTGCGGCGTCAACGAAATCGAAAGCACCTTCACGCCAATCGTTGCCCAGTTTTCCGTGGAAGCGTCACTGATGCGCACGGTCAAGTTGGCCGTTTGCTGCTGGGGTGCCGGCGTTGGACTTGGAGACGGGCTATTGGAAGAACAACCGTAGGACACGAGCGCTAATGCGAGCGAGGCCACGGCCAGCATTTTTTTCGGGAATCCACACCTCATTGCATTCTCCTAAGGAGGGGCGAGGCCTCCGTAAATTTTGGGTCTCAGACGTTTTCGTTCCGACTTGAGCGGGGGGAGGACTGCGCCCTGCCCGGATGAGTGGTGAAACCCCGGGGTGAGGCAAAAGTTGCAAAGAATCGTGACATCCGGAATTGGTACGAAGGTACTACTCGTTTTGGCCACGCCCTCGGCCGGGTGGGAAACACGGCTGTACGTTGGTCAGATGAAGTCTTGGACTCGTTCAGCTAGAATCAGAAACATGGTGGCGACAGCGTTGACGCTTGAAACCCTCCCGTCGATTGATCCCGTAAGCGGACAAGTCCGCGCGAGTTTCAACCGCACGCCCGTATTGCAAGTCGCACAACTGATGACCAGGGCGCGGCGCGTGCAAGCGGAATGGGCGAAGGTACCGCTGAAAGAGCGGTGCGCGCGAATCGGCGTGCTGAAGACGAAGATTCTTGAAGCGAGCAATGTACTGACTGATGCGGTGGTGGCAGAGTCCGGCAAGCCACGGGTCGAGGCGAAGTTCGCTGACGTGTTTGTGTCACTCGACACTGCCGATTACTTCGCGCGGAATGGCGTCGCCCTTCTGCAGTCAAAGCGAGTGCCGCATCACAGCACCGCGGCGAAGATGAAATCGGGTTCGCTGCACTACGAAGCGCTTGGCGTATTGGGAATCATCAGTTCCTGGAATTATCCGCTGGCCATCCCGATGAGCCAGATTATTCCGGCTGTAGCGGCGGGGAATGCCGTGTTGTGCAAGACGAGCGACTTCACGCCGGAATGTGGCGCGCTGATTGAAAAATTGTTTATGGATGCCGGCTTTCCGGAGGGGCTGGTCACGGTGGTGCAGGGCGGCGGGGACGTCGGGCAGGCTTTGATTGACGCTCAGCCAGACAAGCTGTTCTTCACAGGGAGTGTGTTCACCGGTCGCCATGTTGCGGAAGCGTGCGCGCGCCAATTGATCCCCAGCGTGCTGGAGCTGGGCGGCAAGGACGCGATGGTCGTTCTGGCGGATGCGAACCTTGCTGTGGCTTCGAGCGCGGCGGTATGGGGAAGCTTCACGAATTGCGGCCAGGTGTGCCTGTCGGTAGAGCGGCTTTTCGTGGAAAATGGCGTCGCCGAAGAGTTCACGCGGGCGTGCGTGGAGAAAACGCAGAAGCTCAAGCTAGGCCCGGGCAGCGATCCGGCTTCGGAAATCGGGCCATTGATTCGCCCGCAGCATGTGCAGCGGATGAACGAATTGATTGCGGACGCGGTAGAGCGAGGTGCCAAGGTACTGTGCGGCGGGCGACCGCGGCCGGACCTGGGTCCCAGTTTCTTTGAGCCCACCGTTCTGACCGGAGTCGATTCGTCGATGCAACTGTTCCGCGACGAGACCTTCGGCCCGGTTCTGGCGATTCAAGTTGTGCGCGATGCCGAGGAAGCCGTGCAGCGCGCCAACGATACGGAATTCGCCTTGGCTGCGAGCGTGTGGACGGCTGATGTCGAACGGGGTCGGGCCCTGGCGCGACGCCTGCGTGCTGGTACCGTGATGGTGAACGACCTGATCAGCGGATTTGCGATCAGCGAAGCGCCGCATGGTGGAACCGGCCTGAGCGGATGGGGCCGCACGCACGGAAAGCCCGGCCTGCTGGAGATGGTAAACATCAAGTATATCGACGTGGACCGGCTGCCCGGCATGGAAAAACCGTGGTGGTATTGCTACGGCGCAGAACTGGAAAAGGCCGCCGATGCTTTCCTGAAGTTTGAATTTAGAGGTTTGTCCGCAAAAGTTCGCCATGCGCGCGGCGCGTTGAAAACGCTGTTTCGCGATCATGGCTTGTGATCTGATCGGGAAGGAGAATCCCAGTGCCCGAAGAAACGACCGCCACACCCGCGGAAGCATCCACGCCCGCGGTTGAAGAGGCGAAGCCAGCCGCGCCCAAAGTGAAGACCCGCAAGCCGAAGCAGCGCTCCTGCGACGAAAAAGACGCCAAGGGCAAGCTCTGCGCCGGCCATTTGAAACGCTGGTTCGAATATCCCGCGGAAATTGAAGCGCTGGTCGGGAAAGGCGCGGAGATTTACCGCTGCGAATTCTGTAAAGTGCTGTACCGGCCCGATCCTAAGCAACAGCCAAACAGCTACACTGTTCGTTACTGATCCCGTGGAGGGCAGGGAGGTCGCTCCGCCGTGTCCGAAAACGATCTGATTTACGACTGGAACCTGGCCGGTTCGCTGCCTATCGCGCCTGGCACGCGCGTTCTGGTCAACGATGAAACCCTCCGCGACGGATTGCAGAATCCGTCCATTCACGATCCTTCGATCGACGACAAAATCGAGATTCTCCATTTCATGGAAGCGTTGGGCATTGACTCCGTGAACATCGGCTTGCCCGGCGCTGGCCCGCGCGCGGCGGCGCATGTCGAAGCGCTGGCGCGGGAGATTGCCAACCGCCACATGCGGATCCGGCCGAATTGTGCGGCGCGGACAGTGGAAGCGGACATCCGGCCGATCATCGACATTTCCCAGCGCGTTGGCATTGCCATCGAGGCGGCGACGTTTCTGGGATCCAGCCCGATCCGGCGTTTGGTGGAAGACTGGACCGTCGACCATCTGGAGCGGACCACGGAACGCGCGGTGAAGTTTGCCGTCGATCATGGTTTGCCGTCGATGTACGTCACGGAAGACACGGTGCGCACGGACCCGGAGACGGTGGAGCGCCTGTATAAGACAGCCATCCGCAGCGGGGCGCGTGCCATCGTGCTGTGCGATACGGTTGGCCACGCGACGCCGGAAGGCGCGTATAACCTGGTGAAATTCGCCATGGAGAGAATTGTCAAGCCGTCGGGCGAAACGATTCGCGTCGATTGGCACGGCCATCGCGACCGGGGGCTTTCCATCGCCAATTCCCTGGCAGCAGTGGCCGCGGGCGCACAGCAGATTCACGGCGTCGCGTTGTCGTTGGGTGAACGCGTTGGCAACACGCCGATGGAACTCCTGCTGGTCAATCTGCGGTTGATGGGACTGCGTGAGAACGATCTGACGTACCTGCGCGCCTACTGCGAAACAATTGCCAAAGCTACGCACACGACGATTCCGCCGAATTATCCGGTCTTCGGCCGCGACGCGTTTCGCACCGCGACGGGCGTTCACGCGGCAGCGATCATCAAGGCACTGCGCAAACATGACCGCAATCTGGCGGACGCGGTGTATAGCGGCGTGCCCGCGCACATGTTCGGTCTCGAGCAGATCGTGGAAGTCGGCCCGATGAGCGGGAAGTCCAATGTGGTTTACTGGCTGGCGCGCCACGGCATTCCCGGGAGCGACGAGCTTGTGAACCGTATCTTCGAAGCGGCCAAGCAATCGCCACGCGTCCTCACGAACGACGAAATTCGCGCCCTGTGCGCTTCAACAAACGCGTCCTGAGGTAAAATACGGGCCGTCTCCACAGATGCCCGGTCACTTCGCACACGATTTCGCACTTTCCGTGCCAACCCTGTCAATTGGTACAGTGAAACGCATAGCTGTTTGCGTTATTCTTTCGGCTATGCCGCTTCGCTCGATGGCGACCAGTTCCACGCCGAAAGCGCCGCGCGCTGCGTCGATCAACGATTCGGCGCAAGTGCGTTCCGCATTGACCTGGTTCGAACAAAATGTGAATTGGGTGACGGATCTGCAGATTCGTCTGACGGAGATTCCCGCACCGTCGTTTCAGGAAGAGCAACGCGCGGCGGTGGTGGCGCAGTTGCTGGCGGAGCAAGGGCTGACGGTTCATCAAGACAAACTGGGCAACGTGATTGGGGAGTTGCGCGGAAAGTCGGACGAGCAAATCGTGTTGCTGACGGCGCACCTCGACACCGTTTTCCCGTCGAACACCGATGTGCGAGCGAAGCGCCAGGGGGACCGCATCGTCGCGCCTGGTATTTCCGATAACGGAACCGGGCTGGCGGCGCTGGTGGCGATGGCGCGGGCCATGAACGTGGCGCATATCAAGCCCCAGGAGACGATCCTGTTTGCCGCGAACGTCGGCGAAGAGGGCGAAGGCAACCTTCGGGGCATGCGCGCGCTGGTGGACGCGTACCATTCGAAACTGAAAGCCGTGATTGTGCTCGACGGCTCCGGCATCGATCATGTCACCACGAGGGCTTTGGCGTCGCGCCGGGTGGAAGTTGTAATTACCGGCCCGGGCGGCCACAGTTGGTCGGACTTCGGGCTGCCGAATCCGATTAACGCATTGGTCCGGGGCTCGGTACGCTTCATCAATACAAAAGTCCCTGTTTCGCCCCGCACAACATTCAATCTCGGTCAGGTGGAGGGCGGAACATCGGTGAATTCGATTCCGTTCGAAGCGCGCCTGAAGGTGGATTTGCGCTCCGAGAGCGAAGACGAGATTGTGCGCATGGAGAATGCCTTGCGCGAATCGATGGCAGCGGGCGTTCGCGACGAAATGGAAAACTCGCGCGATCGTAGCCGGGGCAATCTGGATTGGAAGATGAACCTGATCGGCAGCCGGCCGGGCGGCGAGTTGGCGAAAGATTCGGCTTTGCTGGCGGCGCTGGTGAACGCGGATGACGCCGTCGGCAACAAGTCGCGCATCGAGCGGTCGTCAACGGACGCGAATATTCCTCTCTCGATGGGCATCGAAGCGATTGCCATTGGCGCCGGGGGAAATGGGGGCGGCGCGCATTCCTTGCAGGAGTGGTACGAAGCGAAAGGGCGCGAGGTTGGTCTAAAGCGGGTTCTCCTGACGCTTCTTGGCGTCGCCGGGGTGGCTCCGGAGAAAAGCAAATGAGCCATTGGCTCCGTGGTGCGGCGTTAGTCTTCCTTCTGAGCGCGGTGTCGCCTTCTGTTTCCCTTTTTGCGCAGGCTCCCGCGGCATCCGCGCCGCGCTCAACAACCTATTATCTGCACGGGCGGATCTATACGAATGATCCAAAGCATCCGTGGGCGGAAGCCATGGCCGTGCGCGACGACAAAATTTATTGCATCGGCACCATTACGCAAATCTTGCTGGACTGCGGCGGAGCGAAGGCGCAGGACGCGGTGCAGCTGAACGGCCTGTTCGTGATGCCAGGCTTTAACGATGCTCATGCGCACATCGGCGGCGCCGGCCGCAACAAGATGAACGTGGAACTGAATGGCGCGACCTCCATTGCCGACGTCCAGAAACTCGTGAAGGAAGCTGCGTCGCATCACCAGCCGGGCGAATGGATCCTGGGCAGTGGATGGGACCAGACGCGCTGGAGCGATCAGAAGCTGCCGTCGCGAAGCGATCTGGACCTGGCAGCGCCAAACAATCCTGTGTATCTCGACCATATTTCGGGGCACATCGCCGCGGTCAACTCGCTGGCGTTGAAGCACGCGGAGATCACCGTGGAGACTCCCAACCCGCCCGGGGGAGAGATTGACCGGTTCGCCGATGGCGAAGCGACGGGCATCCTGAAGGAGAACGCGAAGGAACTGGTCGAGCAGCGCATCCCCGACCCGCCGGACGAGGAACGCAAGAAGGGAATCGAGCTGGTACTTCAGGAGCTGGCGCGAAACGGTGTGACGTCGGTGCAGGATTTCTCTGCGTGGGAAGATTTTCGGGCGTTCAGCGAGCTGAAGGAGCAGAAAAAGCTCACGGTCCGGATCACGGAGTGGCTGCCGTTCAGCGCTTCGACGGACTCGCTGCAGAACATGCGGGCCGAGGGCGGCACCACCGATCCCTGGCTGCGCACGGGAGCGCTGAAAGGGTTCCTGGACGGGGCGCTAGGCACGCGCACCGCGGCGTTGCTGGCGCCGTATTCGGATGACCCGTCCACGAGCGGCATGCTGACCATCGATCCCGAGAAACTGAAAGCTATGGCGATTGAGCGGGACCGCCTCGGCTTCCAATTGGCGTTTCACGCTATCGGCGACAAGGCGAATCGCCTTGGGCTTGACACGTTCGAGTCGCTGCTGCGCGTGAATCCGCCGCGCGACCGGCGCGACCGAATCGAACATGCCCAGGTGGTCTCGCCCCAGGATATTCCGCGGTTTGGCGCGCTTAAGGTGATTGCGTCGATGCAGCCGTCTCACGAAACGAATGACATGCGCTGGGCGGAGCAGCGGCTTGGGCCGGAGCGATCGAAGGGCGCGTACGCGTGGCACTCGCTGCAGAAAAGCGGGGCGCAGCTTGCCTTTGGCACGGACTATGATGTCGAGCCGATTGATCCGCGGCGTGGGTTGTACGCCTGCGTGACCCGGGCGGGAGTAGATGGGAATCCCCCGGGGGGATGGATCCCGGAGGAGAAGTTGCCTCTGGCTGATTGCATCCGCGCGTACACGACTGGCTCGGCTTACGCGGAGTTCATGGACGGAAAGAAGGGTGAGCTCAAGGTTGGCGAGTTTGCAGACTTTGTCATTCTTTCCCGGGACATCACGAGAGTGTCGCCCCCGGAGATTTTGCAAACGGAAATCCTGCGGACGGTGGTCGGCGGCAGGACCGTCTATCAGAAAAACTGAACCGTTTTCACTTCGCCGGCATACGGCTTGTCCTTGGTCTGGTAAAAGAAGAGCCGCGCGCGCCGTCCTCGCCAATTGGCGCAAGCAGGCGCAAGGCCTGAGTCTTCTTTCCCACCACCTCCACCCTTGCCAGGTTGGAATAGACGAATCTCATCGTGGAGTGATCGACTGTAAGGGTGATGCGCCCCGTCGATGTGAGGTGGCATTCGGCGTCGGCAATGGTGCCCTCCACCATGAACATCTGGCGCTTGTCTTTCGGCGGCGTGACGGCTTTGCTCGGAGCATCCACAGGCGGTGCCGCAGTAGCAGTACTGGGCGTTGAGGAGTTCTCCGCGGCTTTTGCTTGTTGCGCTTCAAGCAGCAGGGCCCGCTGCACCGCTTGCTGCCGCCGGTCCTCATAGTCGGCGATGGTGTGCAGCAGTTGAGCCGCGCTCGCCTTGTCTTTCGCCGTCCAAGCCGCCTGCTGTATGCGGCCCGCCAGCACCTTGGCATCGGCAACCTTGCCTGCATTCAAGAGGACGTCCGCGAAGATGATTGCGTATTCCAGGTTGCCGGGGTCGAGTTCCGCGGCTTTGCGGCCAAGGCGAAGGGCGTTGTCTGCCCCGTCCGGTTGAAGCGAATACACCGTGGCGAGGTTTGCGTAGGCGGGAGCGAACAACGAATTGAGCGCAACGGCCTTCTCCAGATTGGCGATGACCTGCTGATTCTCCTCCTCCGAGGTGATGCCTCGACGCAGTTTGCACGCTCCGGCAAAGTAATACGCGGAGAAATCCGCACCATTCAGTTCCGCTGAGCGCGACAGAACCGGGCAAGCAGTGTCGTACTGCTCTTGCGTGTAGGCATTCAGGCCTTGGGCCTCATACGCCAAAGATAACTGAGGATCCTGGCTCATCGCCTCCTTTGCCGCGGATGTAGCCTCCGCGGGACGGCGCGTGTGGACGTAGAAGAGCGCGCGATAAGCGCTCAGTTCCGCAGGTGGCATTTCCCGGCCCGCGAAACTGGACGGGTCGCTGTGAACCGACGTCTTCACCATGCCCATCATGAGATTCGGATTTCGCACATACCCTTCCATCGTTTGCGAAAACTTCTTCAGATCGCCGAAGGTTTCCTGTGCCGCTTTCACCTGATCTCCGCTTGCTTCCCAGGCCTTCAAAAAATTGATCAACAACTGCTGCTCGCGGGCCTTGGGATCGAGCAACAAGTAATGCACGATGGCCCAGGACTCCGCGTAGAAGACCGAGACGCGGTTCTGTTCGTTGTAATGCGGCGAATTCGGATCGGCGCGCAGCAGTTCGTCGATGGGAATCAGGCGGCTTTGTTGCAGAGTCTCCACCAGATGGCGCGAGGGAATACCGATGTTGACTTCGTTGTCTCGAATGCGCGAGTTGCCGAAGTACTCCGCCAGGCCCTCGCCCAGCCAGACCGGCAGCTCACGAAAATTCAGGTTCAAGATCGCGTGGGAATACTCGTGATAGACCACCTCGTAAGGGTTATCGCCTTCGATGTTGGTGCGCAACGCGACAAAATCCCGTTCCTCACCGGACGCATAAATTCCCGAGGGATGCGCGTGCCCTTTGACTTCCCAGTACGCCGGCAGCAGAGCCTTGAGGGAATCTTCGTTCTTCACGGCAAAGATAATCAGTGGACGGCCCAGATCCAGGCGAAGGGCAGGGAACGAAGCGTGGAATACCTCGCGGAATTGCTCGAACTGGTCCGCGGTACGGCGTGCCTCTTTTTCTCCGGCGTTGCTGATCACCGTGAAGTGAGGCGAACGTACCTCGACCCAGGAGTCTTTTGCCTTGGAGGGAGCGGAGGCCAGGAAGAGTGCGCACAAGAAAACGCAAAGAGCTGTCGCGTGCCGACTTGATCGGAACTTGTCTCCCACGAATCGAGAATTCACCTGGAACTCCCAATCTGTCAAGCGAGGCTCCGCGCGCATCGGATTTGCGGATACACTGTCAGGAACTGTTCGGGAGTCCACTCTTTGGATCGCAAACTCAAAGCTGACTTGTCGCTGATGTTCTGCTCGCTCATCTGGGGCGCGACGTTCGTTGTGGTCAAGACCGGGCTCGATCATTCTTCCCCGTTTTTGTTTCTGGCGGTGCGCTTCTCGATTGCCGCGATTCTGATGGCGCTCTACCGGCCGCAGGTGTTTCGGAGAGCGGAAAGAGAAGAAGTCTTCGCCGGGCTGCGGCTGGC
>Ga0335071_10008020_pt1 | contig 10847 bp, 10 predicted proteins | sample Lox_Sample_15_FD_206724 | JGI IMG/M metagenome (GOLD analysis project Ga0335071, IMG submission 206724) | Soil microbial communities from Loxahatchee National Wildlife Refuge, Florida, United States - Lox_Sample_1.5 | ecosystem: Environmental > Terrestrial > Soil > Wetlands | place: USA...
GTGCCTGTCCCGGCGCGCTTCGGCCCATTCGGATGCAGTCCGTGGACATCGGTCGCCTCTAATTCCCACCGAACAACGGTATTGAGATTCCCACACCAGCTGGCGATCCAGGTGTGCACGAGCAGGCAAGGCGGATCGACCTCGAGATATTCCCCGGCAACCGTAAACGTGGTTCCGTCAGCGCTCGTACCGGTGCTCGACCACTTCCCTCCCGGACGCAACTCAGCCTTCCACTCGGTGATCCGATACATACCTTGCTGTCCCCACCACCGCGGAACTTGAGCCGGATCGGTGATCGCCTCGAAGACGCGCGCCGGAGGCGCCGCGATGAAGACTTCGCCCAGAACCACGTCCTGATCGGGAGTAACGGCCATGGTCGCCATGCCCTAATCCTTTCCTGCTTCCGTAAACTTCTTGAGGTTCTCGACCACGCCCGGCCAGCCGCCGCGGTAGTCTTCGCGCGCAACTTTTTCCTGCGCCAGTCCGCTGTGCGTGACCTTCACGAGAGTTCCCTTGCCGATGGGTGTTAGCTCCCAGCGCACTACTGTCTTCCGCTGCTTGTCGTCGTGCCAGTTCGCGATCCACGTGTAGACCAGAAGCCGCGGTGGATCAATATCCAGAATCTCGCCGCGGCATTTGAATTCATTGACACCATTAATCACGAGAGTTGCGCTCTTTGCCGTTTCGTACCGGTACTCGCCGCCTTTCCGCGCATCCATCTTCCAGAATTTCACCGGACACGTTGCATCGCCGCTGAACCATCGCTGGAGCTGAGCGGAGTCCGTGAGCGCGCGAAATACGCGCTCCGGCGGAGCAGCAATGGCGATCTCGGTTGCGAGTGCGTCTTGGTCGGGCGTGACTATAGTCTGAGGCATGAATGTCTCCATGAATATTTCGAAAATACTCGTTACCTGATCCGCTCAAGCGAAAAGGACTTTTTCATTTCTTTGCCGTGGTCGAGAAAAGTCCACTCTTCTGTGTGGTGATTGGCATCGGGTATGGTGAAAACAACGTGGTCCATGTGTCCCATTTGTGGGCTCGCAAGATTGGTGGCATCGATGAAATCAAACCGGACGCTCTTGCCGTCGGGGGCGAGTGTGGCTTTCATGCGCGGCTGGTTGCCTGCGCCGCAGTAGTGCGTCAGGAGCAGGCGATCGCCGTCGAGGTGGATCACGCTGATCATGTTCTCTGCGCCCATGCCATGAATCTCGCTGAGCAGGGCGGAGCCGCCTGCGGTCGATCGGAATGAGACTTTGAGCGATTGACCTTGATTGTTCTTCCCTTCCCAGGCACCTTCGAGAGCTTTCATCGCGTCAAAAGTTTTCTGGGCGTCCGAACCCGCCAGCGCCGCGCTGGCGCTCAGAATCATGGCGGCGATCACGCCGTAGCGAAGCTGCTTCATATTCATTCTCCGAGATTGGATTTGGTCTTGCCTGTCCCTCGGCCCGTTTCGCGGGCGTATTCCTCTTCGACAAACGCTTTCAAACTGGCCAGATTGGCCTGCCAGAAGGTGCGATAGCGTTCGAGCCAGTTATCGACTGCTTTCAACGGCTCGGCATTGAGCTGGTAGTAGCGATGCCGCCCGCGGCGGTGTTCTACGACCAGCCGTGCGCGGCGGAGTTGACGCAGATGCTTTGAAATGGCCGGCCGTGATACAGGAAACGCTCCCGCGATCTGGCCGGCGGGCTGGGCTCCCTGGCGAAGCAGATCGAGCACGGCACGACGGGTGGGATCGGCGAGAGCGTGAAAGGTAGCCTCTGCCGAATATGTAACCGAACGGTTCCGCATAATGCGTAACTATATGGTTACATATCCAGAGATGTCAAGCAGAAAAACCATCGTCACTCGCATTGCGTGATAGATGGGCCTAACATCAATGTTTCCAAGCCGTACCGGAGTGTCATGATGTCTCTGAACATCGAAGGCACAGAGCAACCTCTCGCTAGGGATTATTCCGTATTCAAGATTCTGGGCGCGATCGTTGCGATTGTCTTCGTTTCAGTGCTGGTTGCTTTTCTCGTCGGACCCGGGACGGGGTTTTCTTCGCTAGGCTTTTTCCTTGCACGATATATTGTGTCGGAACAAGGGCTAGCGGGCTTAGGACCGACTCTGTTTGTGGGACTAGCTATCGACACGATGTCCTGTTGGGTCGTGTTCCTTGGGCTGTATGTCCTGCGTCGCGCAGCTCCAGAAATGAACCCAGAAAGTGAAGGTCACCATTGGCAGAGGCCGACGGTAGGATCAATGTTGTGCGCTGCTCCACTGTCTTACTACTTTATGCTGGGTGAGGCGGTTTACATGAGCGGTGGCAGAATGCCTCAGCCAGCATCGATGCTGGTAGCATCTTTCTTGTTCAACTTTGCATTTGCTGCTGCCGTCGTCTTCGCAATATACGCATCCTTCGTCATTCTCTTCGCCCAACATAGCAAGAAGGTTAGCGGCTAACACTATCAACGGGCAATACAGGAACTGCGGCCCGCAAGTTTCCTCTAGAATAGAGCCACTTCCGGTGTGCCACCCTTACCCATAACTTGCCGCAGATGCGCCGCGATCTGCTTCCCGTGGAAGCGCCCGTTTTCGATGAAGATTTCGTTGGTGCGGGAGCCGGCGACAATCACGCCGCCCACGTAGATTCCCGGCACATTGCTCTCGAGAGTTTCCGGATCACAGAACGGCCGGTGTTGTTCGGCGGAGAGTTCGATTCCAACACTGGTCAGGAAGTCGTAGTCCGGATGATATCCGGTCAGGGCAAAGACGAAATCATTCTTTAGTCGCTGAGAACCATTCGGCGTCTTGATGACGACATAGTTCGCGCCGACCTCCTGCACCGTGCTGTTGAAGAAGGCCGTGATTTCACCGGCTTTGATTCGATTCTCGATGTCCGGCCGCACCCAATATTTCACGTGATGGTGCATCTGTAGCCCACGATAGACGAGAGTGACGCGCGATCCGTGCCGCCATAGATCGAGTGCCGCCTCGGCCGCGGAGTTCTTTCCGCCAATTACGACCACGTCTGTGTCGAAGTACGGGTGGGCTTCACGGTAGTAGTGGAAGACCTTCTGCATGTCTTCGCCCGGCACGCCCATCAGATTCGGGAGATCGTAGTACCCGGTTGCGACGATGATCTTGCGCGCGCAATAGTCATGAATGTGGCCCTGGCGGTCAGTTGCAGTCACCCGAAAATTGCCGTCTTCACCGGTTATTGTCTTCACCCACTGATACTGACAGACGTGCAACTGGTAGTGCTCAGCGACGCGTCGGTAATACTCAAGCGCCTCTAGCCGCGTCGGCTTTACCAGCGACGTCGTGAAGGGAATATCGCCGATCTCCAGTAGTTCCGGCGTGGTGAAGAACACCATGTTCGTCGGATAGTTGAAGATGGAGTTGACGATGCATCCTTTGTCGACAATCAGTGTTTTGAAGCCAGCCTTCTGCACTTCAATCGCGCAAGCCAGACCTGTCGGTCCAGCCCCCACGATCAGCACGTCGGCAAACGAATCGGGCCTGGCATGGGCCTGCGTTCGAGTCAGAGTTTCGGGGATGATTTCTTCTACCGGCAAGGGATGAGCGCCCTCTTGGGGGTCAAAGGTCAGTTGATTCTAGCACCGGGCGGGTCCAGCAACGGAAGGCCAGACATTCACTTCTTCACGCACACGGAAATGCCATCGCGAAGGGGAAGGATCGTCGTGTACACGTCCTTCGATTGGTACATCAGACGATTGAGTTCCAGGATGGCCTTGGTCTCGGCGTCCGGGTTTGCCTTGGCCACATTGCCGCTCCACAAAACATTATCTGTAATGAACAGTCCACCCTTCCGCAAGCGCGGTAACGCCAGCCGAAACGCCCGCGGGTAATCGGTCTTGTCGATGTCATTGAAGATGATGTCGAACGGTTCTTTCTCCTCAGACAAGAACTCCAAGGCATCGCCGACTCTCACCGTGATCTGTCGGCTCACCCCTGCCCGCTCGAAGTACTTCCGTGCCTTGTCGGCATTTTTCGAATCGCCGTCGGTGTACACAACATGTCCGCCTTCACCCACCGCTCGCGCAAGCCAGATGGTGGAGTAGCCGATAGCCGATCCCATCTCAAAGACACGCTTCGCACCGCTGATCATTGCCAACTGATACAAGACACGAGCGACTGCCGGCCCGATGATGGGAACATCGTTCTTGGCAGCGATGGTTTCCATTTCGGCGAGGACCTCGTCGCGGGACGGCAACAACGAATAAAGATAATCCTCAACCGCTTCGACAGTGATTCCGCCCATGCGCCAGGCAGCATTTGGATTCGTGTCGGACATTTCGAGCCTCAAATGAAGGTGTTTTAGTGATTAGTGGTTTGTGATTGGATGCAAAAGCATCCACCACGAGTCACGACCATCTGCCGTACTACAAGGCAGTGACTGTTTTACCCGGCGTCAGCGCCACTACCTTGATGTCCGGGACGAGCTTCTGCAATTGCTCCGGCGTCCCAGTGAGCGGCGGGAACGTCCCAAAATGCATTGGGATGACAATCTCCGGTTGCAGGAGCTTGCACGCATACGCCGCTTCGCGCGGGGACATGGTGAAAAGGTCACCAATTGGCAGCATGGCGACCTTCGGCGCGTACAAGTCACGGATGATTGCCATATCGCTGAAGACATTCGTGTCGCCAGCATGGTAGATCTTCAAACCGTTGGAGAATTCGAGCACGTACCCACACGCTTCCCCGCCATAGACAATCTGGTCGCCATCCTGGATTCCACAGGAATGCACGGCATGAACCATCGTGACTTTCACTCCGGCAACGGCCTGAGTACCACCCTTGTTCATCGGGGAGATCTGCTTGACGCCCTTTTTCTGCACCCACAAACATAGTTCGTAGATTCCGACGGCAATCGGATCGAGGCGCTTGCCGATCTCGACCGCATCCCCGATATGATCCCCATGCCCATGCGTGCATAGAAGGACATCGGCCTTCTTTACATCTTTCTCGGCTGCCGGGCACATCGGGTTGCCACCCACCCAGGGATCGATGTAAATGGTCTTCCCTTCCGGAGTTTCCACGCGGAACGTAGCGTGGCCCAGCCAGGTGAGTTTGATGCCATTCAAATTCATAGGTGTCAGATCTCAATTATTGGGTATCAGGAAACCGCACGAGCTGCGTGCTAGAGCGATCACGCTCGCCCCAGGTTCGCTCCTCATGCCAGATGTTAGGACATACATTCTACCCTCCTGAACAACGGTCTGCGTTTACGATTGCTCGAGGCTCATCGCTCGAGGCTCGCGGCTGGGTTTTCAACCCATTCCGCTGGCTTCAAAACTCGTGTATAAGATTGTCCTCGTGTCTGAACTCAAGATTCTTTTGTCTCGCGAACAGATTGCCCGGCGCGTCGCCGAAATGGGCCAGCAGATTTCCAGCGACTTCGCCGGCCAGTCAATCATTTTTGTCGGCGTACTGAAAGGCGCGGCGATTTTCCTGAGCGACCTCGCCCGTCAGATCCCTCTCGACGCTACCTTCGACTTCATCGGAGTCTCCAGCTATGGCAACCGCCCCACGCCGGCAGAGGACCCTGCCGGCCATGCCGCCTGGGATTCGAGCGGCGAAGTGAAGCTCACCAAGGACGTGGACCAGTCCATGACCGGGCGCAACGTCATCCTGGTCGAAGACATTCTCGATACCGGCCTCACACTCAGCTACATCCAGAAGCTGCTGATGGCGCACCAGCCCAAGACCTTACGGATCGCGGCTCTGCTCGACAAACCCTCGCGCCGTAAGATCCCGATTCATGCCCACTACATCGGTTTTCCCATTCCCGATGCCTATGTGGTCGGATACGGACTGGACTACGCGGAGCGCTACCGGAACCTGCCGGACATCTGCGTGATCCAGAATCCCTGACCCGCTGTTTCCGGAACGGGATGTACGCATCTTCCCTGCCGACAGGATGGCCTTGAACGGCTGGTATCATGAATGCCTGTGAGCCCGGGTTCCACCCAACTGATCCACCCCGCGCACGTCGATCCCTTCCTCCTGGAAGTGGCGGATGTGGTGAACACCACGCTCGACCTGGAAACCACGCTGCGGCGCGTGGCGGAACTGGTGCGCAAAGTCATCGATTACGAGATCTTTGCGATCCTCCTGCTTAACGAGCAGAAGCAGGAACTGTATATCCGATTCCAGACCGGCTACCCGGCGGAGGTCGCTGATCGCGCCCGCGTCAAAGTCGGGCAAGGAATCACGGGACGTGCGGCGCAATTGCGCCAGGTTCTGCTGGTCAACGATGTATCCAAAGAAGATTCCTACATCGCGGCCATCCCGAATGTGCATTCTGAACTCGCTATTCCGTTGATCGTAAAGAATCGCGTCATTGGCGTCATTGACATTGAAGCTCGTGAAAAAGGCCACTTCACTGAAGAGCACAAGCGATTGCTGACCCTTATCGGGTCGCGAATGGCGGTGGCAATCGAAAATGCGCGACTCTACACGCGCACGACCCGCCAGGCACGTACGCTCCTTCTGCTGAATGAAATCGCGCGCGAACTGACCTCGATTCTGAATCTCGACGAACTGTTGAAGCGGGTGGGCGAACTGCTCAGCAGGATCATCGACTACCAAATGTTCGCCGTGCTGCTGCTGGACGACTCGAAAGAAAAACTGCAGCACCGCTTCGCGCTCCGCTTTCAAGAGCAACTGCACCTGAAGCACGACGTACCGCTCGGCAGCGGACTCGTCGGATACGCGGCCCAGAGCAAAGAAGCCGTGCTGGTGCCGGATGTGAGCAAGGATTCGCGCTACATACCGTTGAATCCTGAAACTCGCGCCGAACTCGTAGTACCGCTCATTTACAAGGGAAGCGTGATCGGAGTACTCGATCTCGAGCACACCCGCCGCGGATATTTCACCGAGGATCACAAGCGCACGCTGACGACCCTGGCGGCACAGATTGCCATCGCGATCGAGAACGCCCGCCTCTACGAACAGATCGCCAAACAGGAACAACGCCTGGAACGTGACTTGGCGTTGGCCCGGGAGTTGCAGTTTCGCTTGCTTCCGCAGACACTGCCGAAGCTGCCGAACCTGGAGTTAAGCGCCAAGTTCGTCCCGGCGCGTGCCATCGGCGGCGACCTCTACGACTTCGTCAACTACTCGCTCTCTCGCCTGGGGATCGTCATCGGCGACGTGAGCGGCAAAGGTGCTCCGGCGGCGATTTATGCGGCGCTGGTCAGCGGAATTCTTCGCTCGCACGCACCGATTGAACCCGGGCCGGCGGAGATGCTGGCTGCGGTGAATCTATCGCTGGGTGAGCGCCGAATCGACGGACAATTCGTATCGATCATCTACGCGGTATGGGACGATGAAGCGCGCACTCTGCAGGTAGCCAACTCCGGATTGCCCCGGCCCATTTACTATCACGACGGAAAGATCGAAGTGATTGAGGCCACAGGGTTACCTCTCGGTCTCTTTGACGAGGCCGAGTACGACGAGTTCAGCTTTCGTGCGAAGGCAGGAGACCTGTTTGTATTCTTCAGCGACGGCATCCTTGATGCACGCAACCGCGAAGGAAAGTTGTTCGGTCGGCATCGCGTGGAGGAGATCGTGCTTGGCTGCGCCACGCAATCCGCCGATTGCGTTGTGAACAAGATCTTTGCCGCCGTCACCGAACACGCCGGCGGCGAACCTACCTTCGACGACCAGACGGTCGTAGCCATCCGCGTCAAGGGCGGCTCCGGTAAACGCAAGTGACGCGAGCAGAATTCCTCGAACTGATCCGCGTGCCCTCCTTCGCCTATCGGGGTTCTGTCGCTTCTTCCCGTAACCAGGCTCGCATCGAGCATCCCCCGGCTCTCTTTTGCGAAGGAGTTGCGCTGGCTCGGCTGACGGAAGTGCATAACACTCCGCTTTACGTTTACTCATCCGAGATGATTCGGTCGCGCCTGCAAGCCTTTCGCCGCGCCTTCCACGACGTCCCGCACACGCTGTGCTATTCGGTCAAAGCAAATTCCACACTCGGCATTCTCCGCCTGATGGCCCGCCATGGCGCAGGCTTTGATGTGGTCTCGGGCGGCGAGCTCGAGCGGGTTCTGCGGGTGAAGCGTTCGGCTGCGCGCCAGGTCGTTTTTTCAGGAGTGGGCAAGACCTTGCCGGAGATGGAAATGGCGCTCAAGGCAGGCATCCTTCTCTTTAACGTGGAGAGCGCCTCGGAGTTACGCACCCTCGCGGCCGCTGCAGCACGCCTCAAGAAGACAGCGCGAGTCGCTTTCCGTGTCAATCCGGATGTCTCGGCGAACACGCACCCGTATATTTCGACGGGCCTGCATAAGCACAAGTTCGGCGTACCCATCACCGAGGCGCGTGACCTCTACGCCGAAGCGGCGCGCGAACGATTTCTCAACGTCGCTGGGGTGAGCGTTCACATAGGCTCACAGATCACCGACGTCGGCTCCTTCCGCGACGCACTGACTCGCGTAGTGGGCTTTGTGCACGAGTTACGCCAGCAGGGGCACGACATTCCCTACGTGGATGCCGGCGGTGGCCTGGGAATTTCGTACGACAACTCCGAGCGGAGTTTCAACGACGAGATCTCGGAATACGCCGAGGCGGTCACTGCCCCCCTGCGGGGCCTTCACATCCATCTCCTGCTGGAGCCGGGACGCTCAATTGTGGGCGCGGCAGGTGTGCTGCTGACACGTGTTCTCTATCGCAAGCGGAATAATGGAAAGCTGTTCATAATCGTCGACGCTGCCATGAACGATTTGATCCGCCCATCTTTGTATGGGGCACACCACGAGATCGTGCCCGTAACCCGCGCGTCCGATGGGCTTGAAACCGTAGATGTGGTAGGTCCAGTGTGCGAGACCGGCGATTTCATTGCCCGCGATCGTCAACTCCCTGTGATGCGGGAAGGAGACATTCTCGCAATCCTTGACGCCGGGGCGTATGGTGCGTCTCTGGCCTCCAATTACAACTCGCGGGGCAAGGCGGCAGAGGTGTTGGTTGAAGGGCACAAAGCCAGGCTCATTCGCAAGCGGCAAGCTACATTGGATCTGATGCGGGGCGAGACCTAACCACCTCTGTAGATGCAGCGCCGGCACCTGGCGCGAGAGAGCGACCTGCGCAAAGAATTGCCGGGCGCCCGGCGCTCCACCTGCCCGCCGTCCGACGGTTGCGCTTGATTTCAGTTCGTCCCGGGTGCCTCGTAAATCAGTTCTCCACCCACCCAGGTCTTCAGCACCTTGACGGCGCGCAGCTTGACCAGGTCGATCGCCAATACGTCGTCACTCAGTAGAACCATATCCGCGAGCTTACCGGCAGTGATTGATCCCTTAACTTGATCCTGAAATTCTGCGTACGCCGAGCCCATGGTGTAGGCTTCGATCGTTTCCTTTACTGTCAGTTTCTGCTCTGGGAACCAGCCATTGGGATTCTTGCCGTCCAGCGTGGCTCGCGTTGTCGCGGCGTACAGGCCATCCATCGGGTTGAGCGGCGCGACACTCCAGTCGGTTCCAAAGGCCAGACGAACGCCATGATCGAGAAATGTGCGGAAAGCATAGGTGCGGCTGGCACGATCATGCCCGATGCGGCCTTCCGCCCATCGGCCATCATCAATTGCGTGATACGGCTGCATCGATGCGATGACACCGAGCTTGGCAAAGCGATCAAAGTCCTTTGCCGCCATGTGCTGCGCGTGTTCGATGCGCCAACGGCGTTCACGCTTGCCGTGCACCTTTTCAATCTCGGTATAGATATCGAGGATGGCCGAAATTCCCGCGTCTCCGATGGCATGGGTACAAAGCTGCAGGCCGGCGTCGTCGGCCTTCATCATGCGATCGCGCATAAGCGAAATCGGGTGCATCGCGTCGGAGAGTAGTCCACGGTTGTTCGGTTGATCCGAGAATGGTTCAAAGAAGTAGGCGGTACGCGAGCCCAGCGAGCCGTCGGCGTAAGACTTGAGCGCCCCAATCCGCAGGTAAGGGCCGCCAAACGAGTGCCGGATGCCGATCCTCACCTGATCGTCAACTTGCGAGATCAGCGGCGCGGCATAGATTCGGGTCGTCAGCTTGCCTTCTTCGAGCAATTCCGAATAGATAGCGATGTCGGCGTATTCAGGATTCATGTCCTGCACGCTGGTCACGCCGAGTGAAGCAGCATGGGCCAAAGCGCGTTCCACCGCATGCCGTCGTTGATCGTGGCTGGGCGGGGGAACGATGTTGAATACCAGATCCTCCGCAGCATCCTTGAGCGCTCCGGTTGGATTGCCCTTCGCGTCGCGGACAATCACCCCGCCATCAGGATCAGGCGTCTGCGCGGTGAGTCCAGCCAACTTCAAAGCCGCAGAATTGGCCAGGATCATATGGCCGTCGTAACGGCTGACCGCTACAGGCGTGTCGCCCGTCACCCCGTCAATTTGTTGCCTTGTGGGTAATTCTGCCGGGGACCACTTCGTCTCGTCCCAGTCGCCGCCGAGAATCCATTCGCCTTTGGGAGTTTTGCGAGCGAGCTCACCAATACGCCGCACAAACTCCTCAAGGCTGGCGGCGTCGTTCAGTTGCACCTGCTCGAGCCCGGCCCCGCCGGTCATGAAATGCACGTGCGCATCGTTGAAGCCCGGCAGCAGGCGCTTCCCTGTCGCGTCAATGACGCGCGTGCCGGGCCCGCGCCAGGCGTCGGCATCTTGATTAGAACCCACGGCCACAATGCGATCGCCGAGCACGACAACAGCTTCGGCTTCCGGACGCGAGGCGTCGACGGTCCAGATTTTCGCGTTGCGGATGATAAGGTCCGCCGCCGGCTTCGACTGGGCTGAGAGTGAAACAGCGCTGGCTAGCAAGATGGCAGCTTTTAGGAGATTATGTTTCATCGCGTGT
>Ga0335071_10008022_pt1 | contig 10847 bp, 6 predicted proteins | sample Lox_Sample_15_FD_206724 | JGI IMG/M metagenome (GOLD analysis project Ga0335071, IMG submission 206724) | Soil microbial communities from Loxahatchee National Wildlife Refuge, Florida, United States - Lox_Sample_1.5 | ecosystem: Environmental > Terrestrial > Soil > Wetlands | place: USA: Florida...
TCAAGCAGCACGCCTTCGAAGGCCCCGCCACGATGATTCCCGCGAAGGACGTTGAGGTGCCCTGCGAGCAGACCGGCTGCAAGATGAAGTAGCGGTTTTCGGTTCCGCCCGGGCGGGTTGCAAAAGTGCCTCGGCCCGGGCGGTTATCGTCCTGCAGCATTATCCACAGGATTACCCATGGCCACTCTCATCACCGGCGGAGCGGGGTTTATCGGCTCCTGCCTTGCGAAACTCCTCATCGACGAGGGGGAGAAACCCATCCTCTTCGACATCGCGCCTGTGTCGGGGCCGCTGTCGAATTTCGGTGACCGCTTCATCCTCGAGCGGGGAAACCTTGCGCACCTTCCCGTTGTGATGGACTGCGTCGAGCGGCACGCCGTCGACCGGATCTTCCACCTGGGGGGAATGCTCTCCCTGCCCTCGGAGAACAACCCCTGGGGAGCCTTCGACGCCAACGTCGTCGGAACGTACAACATCCTGGAGGCGGCCCGCATCAAGAAGATGAAACAGGTCGTTTACGGAAGCACGATCGCAACCTACAGCAAGGACATCCCCGGCAATACGATCGACGATCGCACCATCCAGCGGCCGTCGAGCTTCTACGGCATCACGAAAACCTTCGGCGAGCTCGCAGGCCGGTGGTATCACCGGCGCTTCGGTCTCGATTTCCGGGGCGTGCGCCTGCCCTCCATCGTGGGGCCCGGGGCGAAAACGGCGCATATGTCCATCTATAATGCCTGGGCAATCGAGTATTCCATCAAGGGACTGCCCTACGAGATCAACTGCGACCCGGATACACGCTGCCCCGCCCTGTACTACAAGGACGCCGCGATGGCTTTGAAGACGCTTGCCGGGGCCGATCCCTCGCGGATCGAAACGAGGGTCTACAATATCGCCGGGATCGCGCCGCCCTTCTCGGCCGGAGAGCTGGTGGATGCGATTGAAAAGCGAATCCCCGGCTCCAGGCTCAGCTTCAGGCCCGACCCGACCGTCGTGGGGCTTCTGCGCGAACTCGGGACCCTGCAGATCAGCGACGAATGCGCGCGCAGGGAGTGGGGATGGCAGCTCGCTTACCCGCTTGCCGAACTGGTCGAGGATTTCATCCGGGACTTCGAGCTGAATCGAAAATACTACGAATAGAAAGGCCTTTTGAAAACCACCATGAATAACAAGCGCATCATTACCGCCGCACTGACGGGCTCCATCCACACCCCGAGCATGTCGCCCTACCTGCCGGTGACCCCGAAGCAGCTGATCGACGAAGCCATTCGCTCTTATGAAGCGGGGGCCGCCGTCGTCCACATCCACGTAAGGGACCCCAAGACGGGGCTGCCGATCGCAGACCAGGACATCTACCGGGAGATCGCCGAAGCCATCAAGAAGCAATGTAACGTCATCATGTGCTTCACCACCGGCGGCAAGCTCGGCGAGCCCGTCGAGAACCGCGTCCGCGTGGCCTCCAACCTCAAGCCGGAGCTGAACTCGCTCAACGCCGGCTCCCTGAATTTTGCCCTGTTCCACATCAAGGACCAGGTCAAGGAGTTCAAGTACGACTGGGAGGAGGCCTACCTCGACCTGACGGAGGATTTCATCTTCCCCAATACGTTCAAGACGATGCGGCAGTATCTCGAGATCATCTACGCAAACGGCTCCAAGCCGGAATTCGAGATCTACGACGTGGGGATGATCAACAACCTGGCCTTCCTGATGCAGAAGGGGATCGCGAAAAAGCCCGTCTACCTGCAGTTCGTGATGGGCATCCTGGGCGGCATCCCGGCCACCCTGGAGCACCTCGTCTACCTCGTGGACACGGCTCGCAAGCAGATCGGCGATTTTGAGTTTTCCGTCTGCGCTGCCGGGCGCACGCAGATCCCCATGTGCACCGGATCCCTTCTGATGGGGGGCCACGCCCGCGTGGGCCTCGAGGACAATCTCTACCTGGAGAGAGGGGTGCTCGCCAAAAGCAGCGGCGAGCAGGTCGCCAAGATCATCCGCATCGCCCGGGAGCTGGGCATCGAGCCGGCCACACCCGGCGAGGCCAGACAGATCCTGGGGCTCAAGGGGCTCGATCAGGTCAACTTTTAGTTTGAGCCGCAAGCCCCAAGGCGGAAGGCACGGGACAGACCCTATCGGGAAAGCTACAAGCCCGTTTTCGGTTTCACTCATTTTCTTTTTGTGCTATACGGCATCCAGGTTGGAACGGATTCCTCAATCATCCAGGAAGGAGAAGGTGCCATGCCCGATGATCCCGAGATCCGATTTGACGCAGAGCCGGAGGAGGTCTATTCGCCGGAACGCAAGCGGATGGGGCCCGACAAGAAGAGGATCGGGTTTCTTGCTGCGGTCGGTGCCGTGTTGTTGGCCATATTCGGGGGCCTTTATCTGATGCTGGGAAGCGGCGGCGGGATAACCAAGGAAGAAGGCCGTCTCATCCAGATGAAGCTCGGCTCCCTGGAGCAGAAGATTACCGCCCTGGAGAAGCAGCAGGCAGCCCTGCAGTCAAAACTTCCGCCTGAAGGCGCAGATGCCGCCCTGGCGGGCAAAATCGATTCGCTGGCCCAGCGTATCGAAGCCTTGGAGAAAAAGCCCGCGCCTGCACCGGCAGCGGCGGTGGAAAAACCAAAGGCCCCTGCGAAGGAAAAAGCCGCGGTGCCATCGGGAAAGAAAGTCCACACGGTGCAGAAGGGCGAAACCGTTTACGGAATCAGCAAGAAATATGGGCTGACCCCCGCTGAATTGAGAAAGCTCAACAACCTCTCCGAGGATCAGGCCCTCAAGACCGGCCAGAAACTCGTCGTGTCGAAGTGACAGATTCAGGCCCTGGATGACATAAAGCCCGGCCGGTACGGTCGGGCTTTATGTTTTTCCTGTCCTTTTCTTTCATCGACGAAGGAAGAAACTCACTTCGTTTGCGTCACGGCATTTTCCTTCTCCCTCAGCATCTGCACAACCTTATCGGCGGGAACGGCAAAGCCTATGTTCTGCGCCCCCAGCACCACGGCGAGATTTACGCCCACCAGCTCGCCCTCCATGTTGAGAAGAGCGCCTCCGCTGTTTCCAGGATTGATGGAAGCATCCGTCTGCAACAGCCCCGAGCAGGCGTAGTCGCACTCCGTGTTCCGGAAGGCCCGGTTGATTCCGCTGATTACCCCTGTGGTGACGGAATTCTCGAGCCCCAGAGGATTGCCGATGGCAACAACGGTCTCTCCGATCATGAGGGTCCTCATGTCGGCGAATCGCACGGCCCTGAGCTCCCGGGTCGGCTCGATCCGGATCAGGGCCAGGTCGTCCGTCGTATTGACCTTCACGACCTTTGCCTGCGCCACGGTTCCGTCGCGAAGCACCGCATAGATAGTCGTCGCCCGGTGCACCACATGGGCATTGGTGACGATGAGCCCGCCCTTGTCGACAATGACGCCGGAGCCCACGCTCTTGAGCTTCACCGTCCCTTCGGAGTAGTCCTCGCCGAAGTACTGTTTGAAGAATCGATCGAGGCGCTCGCCATATTGCCCCCAGGCAGGGTGCTCTTTGAGATCGACAAGGCTCTCCGTGCGGATGTTCACGACCGAGGCAGCGTTGTCCCGGACAACCCGAACGACGGGCGTCTCCCGGGGACTCTGCACAGCGGCACACCCGTTGTAAGAAAGGATCGAAACCGTAAGGATCACGGCAACGACCCGGGCTGCGATGATCATGTGCTTTTCTCTTTTCCAGGGCGGCAAAAAAACTCCTAAGCCCCCGTGACTCGGAATCTTTCCTGTGTAAAAACTATACTGAAAAGGGTGACCGAAGACAAGCAGCTTTCAGGAGCCGCCGGGGGTGACCATGCGGGCATAGAAGAGCCGCTTGGCCGCCTCCGCTGCAAGAACGTAGAACGCAATAATGACGCCCATGAGGGCAATGAACTCGATCGGAATAGGTCTGAACTCGAAGAGGGCGCCCAGCGGCGTGAATGGAAGGAGCAACGTAGCGGCGCCGACCAGCAGTGTGGCCGTGCAAAGAAGGCGTCCCGGCAGGCTCCGGAAGAAGGGTTTGCGGGTGCGGATCACCAGCACGATCAGGGAGGCCGAGATGACGGACTCCATGAACCACCCCGTCCGGAACAGCTCCGGTGTGGCATGAAGGATGAACAAAAGGACGCCGAAGGTCAGGTAGTCAAACACGGAACTGAGAATGCCGAAGACGATCATGAAATTCCGGATGAACCGGATGTCCCAACGCTGGGGCCGCCCCGAGAGTTCTGCGTCAACGCTGTCCGTTGAGATGGTCATCTCGGGGAAATCCGTGAGAAGGTTCGTCAGCAGGATCTGCGTGGGAAGCAGCGGCAGAAACGGCAGAAAGAGAGAAGCACCGGCCATGCTGAACATGTTGCCGAAGTTTGCGCTCGTGGCCATGAAGACGTACTTCATCGTGTTGGCAAAGGTCTTTCTCCCCTCTCGAACCCCGTCGACGAGGATGTCGAGGCTGCGGTCGAGAAGAACGATATCGGCGGCCTCCTTGGCCACGTCCACGGCGCCCTCGACGGAGATGCTCACGTCGGAGGCATGCAGCGCCGAGGCATCGTTGATCCCGTCGCCCATGTAGCCCACGACGTTTCCCCCCGTCTTCAGGGCACGGATGATCCGTTCCTTCTGGTTCGGCTCAATCTCGGCAAAGATCTGAACGTCACCCAACCTCTGCACGAGGGCTTCGTTGCTCATCGTCCGAAGGTCGCGGCCTGTCACCAGCTTCGAGCCGTCGAGCCCCACCTGCCGCCCGATCGAGGCGGCGACAATCCCGTTGTCGCCCGTGATGATCTTCAGGCTCACCCCGAGATCCCTGAGTTTTGTGATCGTTGCAGCGACGCCCGCCTTCGGGGGGTCCTCGAAGACCAGGAAACCCAGGAAGGTCATGTCTGCTTCACTTTCTTTTCCGATGACGGCGGTTTCACCCATCTCACGGGAGGCCACGCCCAGCACCCGGAATCCCTGCCGGCTCAGATCCTCGAAGCGCTCCTCGATCCCGCTGCAGGCGGCGCCGATGTCGAGGGGATCTACCGCGGAGGTGGCGGCCGTGGAGCAGGCGTCGAGGACGTTTCGAAAGGCGCCCTTCGTGATCATCCGGTGTCCGCCTTGCGTTGCAACCAGGATGCTCAGCCGCTTGCGCACAAAGTCGTAAGGGACCTCGTCGAGCTTTTCGTAGCCTGTGAGGTCGAAACGGCCGGCGGCGCGGACGGCATTGTCAATGGGATTGGGGAACCCCGTCTCGAAGGATGAGTTGAGAAAGGCATGCAGGAGGACCGGCTCGCTGCGGGCTCCGTCCAGGTCCAGGGCTTCCCGGAGCCGGACGGAGCCCTCCGTGATGGTCCCCGTCTTGTCGGAGCAGAGGATGTTCATGCTGCCGAAGTTCTCGATCGAGGCAAGACGCTTCACGATGACCCGCTTCTGCGCCATGCGCCGTGCGCCATGGGAGAGGTTCACGGTGATGATCGCAGGAAGAAGCTGTGGCGTGAGCCCCACGGCCAGAGCCATGGCGAAGAGGAAGGACTCCATGACGGGACGCCTGAGGTAGACATTGAAGCCGAAGATGAGGATGACAATGAGAAGCGTGACCTCCAGGAGGAGAAACCCGAAGCGGCGCACCCCGATCTCGAACTCCGTCTCTGGCGGCCGGATCTGGAGCCGCTCCGAAATTCGGCCGAACTCGGTTGCAAGCCCTGTATTCACGACGAGGGCGCGGGCCGTACCGCTGACCACATGGGTTCCCATGAAGAGGGCATTCGTCCGAGCGGCAAGGGGAGTGTCGGTAGGAAGGACCCCTGCCGACTTGTCCACGGGAAATGTCTCGCCCGTAAGCGCCGCCTCGTCGACGAAGAGATCCTTCGACTCCAGGATGAGGCAATCGCCGGGAATCGTGTCGCCGGCCCGCAGCAGCGCAACATCCCCCGGCACTACCTCTTCCATGGGAATCTCCGCCCCGATTCCGTCGCGAAGCACATCGGCCTTGACCTCGACGATTTCAAGGAGCTTCTCCATGGCATCGGCGGCTCTCCATTCCTGCCAGAAGCCCAGAAGGCCGCTGATCCCGACGATGACGAGGATGATGACGGCATCGGGAAGATCGCCGAGGAAAAAGGAGAGGACGGCAGCGAAGATGAGGATCAGGATGATGGGGCTCGAAAACTGCGAAAGGAGCAGGGCCGGGATATCGGTACGTTTTTTTGTCTTGAGGAGATTTTTCCCGTGGATGGCGAGGCGATCCGCCGCCTCTGCTTTCGTCAAGCCCTGCTCAGAGCTCTGAAGCGAAAGGATCAAACCCGTTGAGGAAACGGCCCAGAACCGGTCGGAGGGGTCCACGATCTGCGGCATTTTATGTGCCTCATGGTCTTGCAGTGGATTGTCCTGTACCGCTCTGACCAAAATCTATAACAGGAATTCCGCCCGGTCCAGATAAAAAAAGACGTCCACGCCTCGCGGGTCGTCCTGGCACGAATTCAGCTGTATTCTTCGCGGGTTATCGCTCCGGAAGGCCGCATGCGCGGCGGATTGCCGCGGAAAGGTCTGAGAAGTCTGCGCCTTTCATGACGTATTCGGTTGCACCGGCCGCCAGGACACTCTGCACCAGCGGACCGCTGGCATACATGGACAGCATGATCACCTTGACCTGCGGCCTGTCCTTGATCAGATGGCGCATCGCCTCGATCCCGTTCATTCCCGGCATGCTGATATCCATGATCACGACGTCAGGGGAAAGCTTGCGGGCCTTTTCGATGGCCTCCCTGCCGTCTACGGCCTCGCCCACGACCTCCATGCCCGGTTCGGCATTGATCAAGCCCCGTAGACCGTCCCTGAACATCTTGTGATCATCAACGATCATCACCTTGATATTCATGCACTTCCTTCGAGGAGTGTTCTCAACCCCGTCGTCCCGCTCGACTTCCAGTTTATTCATGCCTTTTTATTATCGCATTACAAAGCGGAAAGATATCGGTGAATCCCTGAATTTGAGTAAGAATTTTGAGCCAATACCCTCATCCTCCCTGACATCGGGCCAACGCCCCGATGATTTCGTTATACTTTCACTCTCAAAATACCATAAAATAAGGACCTGTCTTGCCGATGGAGAATCAAAGGAGGCGGGATCAAGGTCCAGGCCGATCCCGTCATCTAAGGGATTCCCTGATAAGGATATCGGCGAAAGGCTTATTTCCCGCCGCAACAGGATAGGTTAAAAAAACGCGGGGCCTGTCGAGGCCGGGGGATTCGTTACCCCTGCGGGTTCGCAAGAATGGCCCTGGATGAATCATAAACCCAACCCAGAGCAGCCCGTTCCAAGAGGATGGTCGTATGGGACATTCAGTGGAAGAATCTGATAAGAAACGGTTCTTGCTCGACCTGTTCAGCAAGCCCGGAGCCCCTCCCGTTCTCGTGTTCATCCTGCTCTCTGCCATCCTCTACGGGGCAGGCCCGGAATTTCGGTCCACGACATTTGTCTTCGAACCCCCCTGGCTTCTTTTTACGCTGAACACCGTTTTCATTACGGCCCTGTGCCTTCTGATCGCGTGGTTGTGCTTCAGGTTTTTTCTGCGCGGCGGCTTCCTGAATGTCTTGTTGCTGGGCTCCGGTGTGTTTGCATTCGGTCTTTCCTCCTTTGCAGCCGGATGGCTCATCCGCCCTCCCTTCGGCCCGAATTACACGGTTACAATCCACAATATCGGTGTTCTCTGCGCGGCCGTTCTTTTCTTTCTGAGCTCTCTGTTCACCGCTTTTGGATTTTCGATGGAGATCGAAAGGCGCCGGTCACAAATCGCCGTTATGGCCTACGCCACCGTATTCGGTCTGGGGGCTTTCCTGACGACGGAGACGGTGTTTCAGAGTCTCCCGCCCTTTTTCGTCGTCGGGGAGGGTCCCACGGTCATCCGGCAAGTTGTCCTTTCCAACTCCGTCACGCTGCTGCTCACTTCCGCCCTGCTGATGATGACGGTTTACGCGGAGAGAAAGACCGGTTTTCTCCTTTACTCCATCAACGCGTTGCTGCTGATCGGCACGGGGATCGCCGGCGTTGCCCTTGCCGTGCCCGGAAGCCCCCTCAGCTGGCTGGGGAGGGCATCGCAATACCTCGGGGATGTATACCTGGTCATCGCCGTACATCGGGCTCTGAGCGAGGCAAAAGCAAGGGGGACCACAGTCGAGACAGCCCTGGCCGACTTCTTCAAGAAATCCGAGACACACTACAGGGCCCTTGTCGAGATGGCTGCTGATGCCATCGTTGCGATCGACCGCGAGGGACGGATTCTCCTGATGAACCCCGCCGCCGAAGAAATATTCGGCTACGGCAAGACTGAGGCTCGCGGCAAATACCTGGAAGAGTTGATCGTACCCGAACAGTCACGGGACCCCTTCCACTCGTGTCTGTCTGGGGAATCCCATCGCGACATGGAAATGGAACTCACGAGAAAGGACGGCTTCGTTTTTCCTGCCGAATTGTCCTTCTCCCCGCAGATGAAATCCGACGGAGGCTCCGAGAGGACGATCATCATCCATGACGTCACCGAACGAAGGCGGGCCGAGGAAGCGCTGCGGGAAAGCGAGTCGCGCTTCCGGACGCTGGCGGGTGCCACATTTGAAGGCGTAGCCGTCACGGAGGAAGGACGGTTAGCAGATATCAACGAGCAATTCTGCGCGATCAGCGGTTTTGACCGCTCGGAGCTGCTCGGCATGGATGTCTCGAAGCTTGTCCATCCTGACGACCGGGACCGTGTCCTGGACAATATCCTCACCGGGCGCGAAAGCTTGGTGGAGCACAGGATGATCCGCAAGGACGGCAGCCTGATCACGGTGGAGGCCCACGGAAAGACCGTTCGGCATGACGGCCGTGATCGTCGCCTGACCGCTGTGCGCGACGTCACCGAGGCCAGAAAGGCAGAAGAAGCCGTCCGAAGCGCTGCGCTGTTCCCGCTCCAGAACCCCTCGCCGGTTTTGCGGATCCACCGCGACGGCACCCTGCTCTTTTCCAATTCCGCAGCAGAGCTCATTTTGGCGATGTGGCGCGACGAAAGCGGCTATGTCATCCCTGCTCGTGTCCGACTGGCCGTCGAGGCCGCATTGAACGAAGGCGTCTCGCAGGAGCTCGATATCCAGACTGCCAGAAAGGTCTTCTCTTTTGTCATCGCCCCCGTATCTGCGGGCGTTTATGCTAATCTTTACGGCAGGGATGTAACCGAGCGCAAGCGGGCCGAGGAGGCCCTGCGCCGTAGTGAAGCGAGGTATCGCTCCTACATTGAAGTCACGGGGCAGATGGGCTGGACGACCAATGCCGACGGCGAGATCGCGGAGGACATCCCCAACTGGCGGGAATATACGGGCCAGAGCTTCGACGAGATGAGGGGCTGGGGGTGGTCGGGGGCGCTTCATTCCGACGACCGTGAGATCACCCTGGCCGTCTGGCGAAAGGCCGTTGAAGAAAAACGGGGCTACGAGACGGAATACCGCCTGCGCCGGCATGATGGCGTCTACCGGCATTTCCTGGCCCGCGGTGTGCCGGTCTTTCAGGATGACGGCAACGTGCGGGAATGGGTGGGCACCTGCATCGACATCACGGATCGCAGACAGGCCGAAGACGCGCTTCGACAAAGCGAGTCGCGCTTCCGCCTGCTCTCCGGGACTGCAGGGCGACTGCTGGCAACCGACAACCCGCAGGGATTGATCAACGAGCTTTGCCGGGACGTCATGAAACACCTCGATTGCCAGGCGTTTTTCAACTTCATGGTCGACGAAGCCTCCGGCAGGCTGCACCTGAATGCCTGTGCCGGCATCCCCGAAGAGGAGGTCCGGAAGCTCGAGTGGCTCGACTACGGCGTTGCCGTCTGCGGCTGCGTTGCCCGCGACAAGGTCCGTATCGTCGCCGAGGACATCTTCCACACGCCGGATGCGCGGACCGAGCTGGTCCGGTCCTACGGGATCCAGGCCTATTGCTGTCACCCGCTGAGGGCCCGGGACCGCCTCATCGGCACGCTGTCCTTCGGAACGAAAACCCGGGCCCGCTTCACCCCTGAAGAGGTGGAGCTGATGCGAACCGTGGCCGACCAGGTTGCCATCGCCCTTCAGCGCATTCAAGCTCGTCAAGAGCTCGCCGAGGCGCACCAGATCCTGCAGCTGGCGCTCAACGCCGGCGGCATGGGAACGTGGGCGTGGGATCTTCGAACCAACCGCTCGACATGGAATCCCCAAGAGTACAGGCTGCTGGGATTGCCCGCCGGCAGTGGGGCTGCCGATACGGAGTTGTTCTTCCGCCAAGTGCACCCGGAAGATGCCCCTGCACTGCGTGAGGCCATCGGAGACGCCGTGGCTCATTCCTCTGTGCTTGAGCAAGAGTTCCGAATCCTGCGTGCAGACGACGGGCAGGTGCGCTGGCTCTCTTCGATGGGGAGCGTCGTCCGTGATGAAGAAGGACAGCCGACTGCACTGATGGGGATCAGTTACGACATCACGGATCGCAGAAATAGGGAAGAAGAACTCCGGAAGCTCAACCGGACGCTCCGGGCGATGAGCAACAGCAGTCAGGCCTTGATTCGCGCCGAGGAAGAAGCGGCTTACCTGGACGAGGTGTGCCGGATCATCGTTGCAGATTGCGGATACGCGATGGTCTGGATCGGATACGCAGAGAATGACGAAGCCAAAACCATCCGGCCTGTTGCGCACGCAGGCTTTGAGGACGGGTATCTCGAAACACTTCATCTTACCTGGGCAGACACGGAGCGAGGCCGCGGGCCTACCGGGACGGCGATTCGGACGGGAAAACCGAGTAAGTGCACGGACATGCTCAGCGATCCGCGGTTCACGCCGTGGCGCGAGGAGGCTCTCCGTCGC
>Ga0335071_10008023_pt1 | contig 10847 bp, 4 predicted proteins | sample Lox_Sample_15_FD_206724 | JGI IMG/M metagenome (GOLD analysis project Ga0335071, IMG submission 206724) | Soil microbial communities from Loxahatchee National Wildlife Refuge, Florida, United States - Lox_Sample_1.5 | ecosystem: Environmental > Terrestrial > Soil > Wetlands | place: USA: Florida...
ATCCCGTACCGCACCATCTCGAACTCCTCGAGCAGCGTGACGATCACCCGCGCGCCGAGCTCGTCGCGGAGCCAGGCGATGTCGTCGCGGAGCGAGCCGTCCGAGGCCGCGTCGAGGCCAGGGCGCGAGCGCCCCGGCGCCGCGGTGAGGCCGAGCCTTCCCTCGAGGCCATGGGCGGAGGCGGGGAGGAAGTCGACGCGCAGGCCGCGCAAGGGGCGATCGCGGGAGGACATGCGCCCCAGTATTAACGGCCCGGCGGACAAAGGCCCGCGGGGCGGGAGGGCGCTCAGCCGAGCCCGGCCCGGGTGAGCGCCGGCGCCGTGGCCACCACCCGGACGGCGAGCGTGGCCCGGGTGAGCGCCACGTTGAGGCGGACGGCGAGCTGGCCGAGGTCCGTCTCGGGGAGGTCGGCGATGACGATGGCGGGCCGCTCGAGCCCCTTCCAACGGAGGAACGAGTCGACGACGAGGCTCGTCTCCATCCCGGGGTCGTCGGCGTGGACCACGGCGTGGCGACCGACCTGCGCGAGCAGGTGGACGGCGCCGGGCGCCGACTGGCCGCGCAGCGAGACGATGCCGATCTGGGAACCCGCGAGCCCCGCGGAGAGCAGCCGGTCGACCTCCTCGCCGACCCTGTCCGGCACCGAGGTGGCGCTCGGGGCGACGACGAGGCCAACGGTCCCGTCGGCGCGGGCGGCGGCGAGCGCGGCCGCGTCGAAGGGCCGGCCGAGGATGCGGTTCGCGAGCGCACGGATCCCCGGCGGGCTGCGCTGCTGGGCGGGAAGGCGGAAGGTCGCGCCGAACAGGTCGGGGGGCGGCGAGCGGTCCGCCCAGAACGCCTGGTCCGGGTCGTGGAAGGCCCAGAGCCGCTTGCCCTCCGCGAGCGCCCCGACGAGCACCCAGGCCTCGAACTGGAGGTCCTGGGCCTCGTCGACCACCACGGCGTCCCATCGGGGCGCGCAGTGGTCGACGGCCCGCTCGTAGACGGCCCGCCAGTACTCGGAGCCGCTGAGCTCGGCGAGCCCGCCTTCGGCGCCCGCGCCGTCGACGACGCGCTTCGCGAACCCGCTCACGGTCTGGACCTCGACGCCCGAGCCGGCGAGCCGGGCCGCGAGCCACTTCTGCAGGGGGGCGGTGAAGCACAGCAGGAGGACCCGGCCGCCGTTCGCGCACAGCCTCCGCGCCGCCTCGGCGGCGAGCACCGTCTTGCCGGAGCCGGCTCCGCCGCGCACGAGCACCCGCTCGTTGTCGACGAGCCCGTCGAGCACCTCGAGCTGCGCCGCGTCGAGGCCGAGGCACCTCGCGCGCGCCTCCTCGGCGCGCATCCCGAGGGCGAGCGCCGGCACCCAGGTCTCCCCCCAGAGCCGGTGGAGCGCGTCGAGCCAGTGGCCCCGCGACGGCCCGGGCGCGGGCAGGGCGCGGTCGGCCACCGCCGGCAGGGCGGCGTCGAGGTGGCGGAGCTCGCTCTTGCCCACCACCACGCCGGCGAGGTCGTCCTGCGACGGCTGTTGCCCGACGTAGGTGTCGGGGAAGCACACGGCCGCGCCGTGGGCCGGGGCCGCGCAGCCGAGGTCGTCGAGGCGGCGGGTGAGCTTCTTCGCGAAGCCCTTCGCCTGGTGCAAGGGCGCCTCGTCCATCGCCCGGCCGTTCTGCAGCCAGAGGCCGTCGCGCTGCTCGATGCGCCCGCCCTTCACCTCGAGTACCAGGAAGCCGCGCTGCGGGTGGGCGAGGACGAAGTCGCCCTCCCCCTCGTAGCCCCTGGGATCGCGGACCCGCAGCGAGTGCCACCCGCACCACTGGGGGGGCAGGCCGGCGCGGAGGGCGCCCCAGACCTCCCGCTCCGCCTCCGAGTCGGTGGGCCGGCAGGCGTCGCGCGGGTGGATGCCGGCGCGCGGGCTCACCGCGCCCCCCCGCCGGGCGGGGCCGGCGCACGCGCTCCCCGGCCCGCGGGCCGCGGCCCGCGGGAACGAAGGTCCCCCGCGGGGTGCGCGCTAGGGGGAGTAGAGCCGCTCGAGCTCATCGACCCTCGCCGCGAGCTGCGCCCGCACCGCCGGCGGGGACTCCACCTCCGCCTGGTCGCCGTACCCGAGCACCCAGCCGAGCAGGAAGTTCCCGGGGGTGACGCGCGCGGTGACGGTGACGCTGCCGTCCCCGTTGCGCACCGACCGGTCCGGCCAGCGCTCGCTCGCCTGCTCGGCCGCTCCGCCCAGGAAGCGCACCCTCACCTCGCGCTCGTCGCCCGACTGGAAGTAGAGATGGGCCGTCCGGTAGCGGTCGAGCGGCGGTCCCTTGTGCTCCTCGAAAACGCGGGTGCCGACCACGGCCGAGCCGATCCGGTCGAGGCGGAAGAGGTGCTCGGCCGCCTTCTCGACGTTCCAGGCCGCGAGGTACCAGTGGCCGTCCTGGTGGAAGAGGACGCGCGGCTCGACCGCCCGCGCCCGCATCTCGCCGGTGGCCTCGGCGCGGTACTCGATGACGGTCTCGAGCCGCCGCTCGATCGCCTCGGCGAGCGCGTCGGCCCAGGGCCCCGGCGGGTCCACCTGGAAGTCCACGGCGCGTGCGAGGAGGTCGGCCCTCTTGCGGAACGGCTCGGGCACGGCCCGGCGGAGCTTGCGGACCGCCGCGGCGACGGGCCGGCCCCCGCCCTTCTCGAAGGGGCGCATCGCCGCGATCAGCGCGGCCCCTTCCCGGAGCGAAAGGGGAGGCGGCGCGAGGAAGCGCAGCGCGCTGTCGACGATGACCCGGCCTCCCTCGATGGAGACCTGCAGGAAGTCCTCGGGCATGGAGGGCCCGATCTCGAGCAGCCCGAAGGCGGTGACGATCTCCTCGACCTCCTTCACCCCGCGCGCCCCGGTCACCTTCACGGCCTTCTCGAGCGGGAGGCCCTCGACCCCCGCCTTCCACGCCGCCGGGACGAGCAGGAGCATCTTGCGCAGCTGGGCCACGGGCTTGCTCACCGTGCCTCCCCCGCCCCGAGGCGGACCCGGAGGTTCCCGAGCATCTGCCGCGCCATGTCCCGGGCCTCGGGCGGCGAGAGCACCTCGGCCTCGGGGCCCCAGGCGAGCGCCTGCCGGACGAGCCCGCGGAGGTTGCGGACCGAGAGGCGCGCCACCCGCGCGTTGTCGGGCCCGGTGGCGAGCTCGGCGCCCGGCAGCAGCTGGTCGGCGACCCGGGCGAGCGAGCCGCGGAACCGGACCGAGGCCTCGCGCCCCTCGTGGACCAGGTAGTCCCAGGGGGCCTGGCGCGACCAGTCGCGGATGTCGAAGCTCGGTGGGATCTCGTAGTCGGGCTTCTTCCTCTCGACCGGGGCCGGGGCGAGCGAGCGGACCCGCTCGACGAGGAAGAGGCGCACGGCCTCGCGCAGGTGGCAGTAGCCGACGAAGATCCACTGCCCGCGGCGCCACGCGTACCCGTACACGTCGACGCGCCGCTCCGTCTCCTCTCCGTCCGGCTTGCGGTAGAGGACCTTCACCTGCTTCCGCCGCTCGACGGACTCGGCGAGCGTCTCGAGCCAGCCGCGGAGCTGCTCGGGCTCGAGCACCGCCCGGTCGGCCTCGAGCGTCGCCGCGCGGGGAGGGAGCCCCTTCGCGCCCACCACGAGCTTGCGCAGCGCCGTGTCGAGGTCGTCGCGCAGCGGGTGGTCGTGCGTGCGGAGCGCGGCCTGCCCCGCCATCCAGAGCACCGACGCCTCCTCCGGCGAGAAGTCGAGCTTGGGCAGCAGGCAGGAGGTGGGGTCGACGAGGTAGGCGCCCCGGTCGTCCTCCTCCTCGACGAACACCACCGGGATGCCGAGCCGCTTCAGGTCGCGCTTGTCTCGCGTCCACTTCTTCTCGCGCGCCTCGGCCTTCCCGGTGTAGTCCCTCGGGAACGCCTGGTAGATCTCCTCGCGGGTGACCGGCCGGCCGCTCGCGACGAGCCACGCCGCGAGCCGCAACAGGCGCCGCTCCGCACTCCCGGTCTTCGCCCCGGTCGCCATTCCAGACGGAAAGTGTACCGCATCGGGCGGCCCGGGTGGGCCCGCGAGGGATGACGCACCCGCCCCGGCGCGCGGCCCGCCGAGGAGCCTCGCCGCCGGCCCCAGCGAGGCCACCAGGCCCTCGAGGGCCGCGAGGTCCGAGACCGGCTGGTGGCACAGCACCACCCGTCCTCCCGTTCGCTCGTGGCGCGCGGACGGGAAGAACGCCGGGGAGAGCCGGTCGAGGGGCGCCGACAGCTCCACCGTCGCGGTCGCGAGCGGAGCCGCGCCCGGGGCGAGGAACCCGACGGAGGAGAAGAAGCCCGGGTCGAACCCAGGGGGTGCCCCGGGCGCGGCGGCGTCGCCGAGGACGCGGCAGCGGACGATGCGGTCCACCGGGAGGAGCCGCAGTGCCCCGCCCCGGCGGCACCTCACCGCCGCGAGCCAGCGGTCGCGCCAGCAGAGCGCGAGGACGTCGACGCGCCGCCCGGCCACCCGCGGGCCGGCGTCCGCGTAGAGAAGCGCCGCCGAGCGGTGCCGCACGAGCGCGCGCGCCAGCGAGGCCAGGCGCCCGAGCCCCTCCGGTTGCCGGGCCGCCGCCACGGAGGGCTCAGTCGGCGGGGCGGTCGGACCGCGGTCCCCCGGGGGCCGGGGCGGCGCGGTCGGAGCCGGTCCTGCCAGGGGTTCCCGCCGCGGTCTCCGCCGTGTCGCGCCTCCGGTCGCTCACGAGCGCGAGTATGGGAGGTGGACGGACACGCCCCCTACACCCAGCGGAGGCCGCCGTCGGCCGTGAAGAGGAGGCCGCAGCGGACCTCTGCCTCGCGGGCGACCCCGAGCTCGCGGAGGATCCTCCCGTAGCTTCGCACCTGCTCGGCGTAGGCGGGGTGCGACTCGACCACGTCGCCCTCCGGCGGCGCGTCGGTCTTGAAGTCGACGACCACGACCGCGCCGTCGCGCAGGGCGAGGAGGTCGACGTACCCCGACAGCAGGAGGCCATCCCTCGCCGCGGCGACGGGGTACTCGAGGCGGAGGTCCGGACCGGGCACGCGGCACAGCCCCTCGCGCTCGAGCGCGGCGAGCGCGCGCGCCACGTCCTCCGCGGCCTCGGCCAGGTTCGCCGTGAGGCCGAGTGGCCGGGCCGCCCGGGCGACGGCCTCGGCGGGGGGGAGGCCCGGCTCGGCGAGCGCGAGACCGACGGCGGCGTGCACCGCGTCGCCGAACAGCCGGCCGTGGCGGCCGGCGCGCTCCTTGCGCGTCGACCCGGCCACCCCGTCGGCGTCGCCGTCCTGGGCCCGGTGGGCCTCGGAGGCGACCCCGCGGGGCGCGAAGCGCGGCCGGGCCGCCGCCTCCGCCGCCCGGGCCCACCCGGAGGCGGCCTCTCCGGCGAGCCCCGGCACCGGGAGGGGAGCGCGCGCCGGCACGGGCGCTACCTCGAGCGCCCAGGCCGGGGCCTCGGTCCCGCTCCAGCCGTCGAGGACGGCCACGGCGTCGGACGCGCCCTCGCCCCGGAGGGCCCGGGAGATAGTCCCGCCGCCGCCGGCGACCGGGAGGACGAGGAGGTCGCGCGCCCGCGTCCCGGCCACGTAGACGAGCCGCCGGCGCTCGGCGTGCTGGTACGCTGCCTCCTGGTCGAGGAAGTTTCCGCCCTCCGGCTCCTGCCACTCCAGGCCGTCGATGCACATCGCCCATTGCTCGCCGGTCCGGTCGACGAACCAGGGCCCCTCGAGCTCCCGCGGCGCCATCTCGGCCCGCGCGTCCCACCAGACGACGACCGGGAACTCGAGCCCCTTCGCCTGGTGGATGGTGACGATCTGCACCGCGTCTCCGCCCACCGGGCGGGGCGGGTCGAGCGCCACCGGCCGCAGCGCCCATTCGCGCATCCGCGCGGTCGCACCGTCGTAGTCGAGCCCCTCGGCCGCCGCGATGCGCTCGAGCTCGAAGCAGATCTCGCGCAGGCGCGCGAGCCGCTGCGCGCCGTTCGGGCCGAAGGCCGCCGCCCGCGCGAACCCGGTCCGCTCGAGCAGGTCGCGCGCCGTCTCGCCCGGCGGCCGCTCGAGGCGCCGCCGCCGGAGCTCCACCACCAGCCCGTCGGCTGCCCGGGCCCTCTCCACCCCCTCGTCCCCGGGTCCAGGCCCGGCCGCGCGGGCGCGCAGGAGGTCGGCGAGGTCGAGAGCGAAGAAGGGGGCGCGCAGGAGCGCCGCGCGCGCCACCCCGTCGTCCCGGTCGGCGACGGCGCGCAGCCCGAGCAGGAACTGCCGGTGGAGGGGGTCCTGGAGGAAGAGCGTGCCGCCGCGCGCCGACCAGGGCACGCCGAGCCGGTCGAACTCGTCGACGAGCCGGTGGACGTTGGAGGTCGAGTGGGCGAGCACGGCCACGTCGCCGTAGCGCAGGGGCCGCTTTGCCCCGCTCGCCGGGTCGACGACGGTCTCGGGCTTCACCGCCACCGCCCGGCGGACGAAGGTGGCGAGCACGGTCGCCTCCAGGGCCCGGTCGTCCGCGGCCTTCCCGTCCTCGCTCGAGAAGGGCAGCACCGCCACGCACTCCCGGCGCTTCCCCTCCCGGCAGGGGTCGAGCGGGCGGTTCACCACCGCGCCGGTGGCGGCGTCGAAGTCGGGGCGCCCCGCCTCCGGCTTTCCCAGGATCTCGTCGTAGCGGCCGTTCAGGTGGCGGATGAGCGCCGGCTCGGAACGGAAGTTGGCGGTGAGCGGGGCCGCCAGGTGGGGGCCCGCGGTGACGATCCCGCGGACCGCCTCGTAGACGCCGATGTCCGCGCGCCGGAAGCGGTAGATCGACTGCTTGGGGTCGCCGACCACGGTGAGCTTCCCGGGGGCGAGCACCACTTGCCTCCAGTCGTCCGCCCGCGCTCCCCGCTCGCACAGGTAGAGGAGGATCTCGGCCTGCAGGGGGTCGGTGTCCTGGAACTCGTCGACGAAGACGTGCTCGAAGAGCCCCTGCATCTCGAGGCGGACGTCCCGGTGGTCGCGCAGCAGGTCGCGCAGCTTCACGAGCAGGTCCACCTGGTCGACCACGCGGTGGCGGGCCTTGACCTTCTCGTACATCGCCACGACCGCCGGGAAGGCGCGCACGAGGCGGGTCGCCATCCACCGCCAGAGCGGCAGGCGCAGGAGGTCGCGGGTGCCCGGGGTGCCCTTCCTCCCGAGCCACTCCTTCCAGGCCTCCCACCCGTCCTGGTCGCCCGGGAAGTCCCGTCCCATGCGGAGCTCCGGGGGCGCGTGGCGCACGACCTGCTGCACCTCGCGGTAGAGCACGACCGGGTCGTCCTCGCCCTCCAGCCCCGCGAGCCTCGCGGCGGTCTCCGCGACCCACTTGGAGCCGCGGCCGCCGCCGCTCGACCCGGCCGCGCGGCTCCGGAAGGCGCCGATCGTCTTCCGGAGCGGCGCCGGCGCGAACCGGGCGGGCCTCGACGCCGGGGGCGGGGCGTCCCGGTGCAGGATGAACCCGGCGAACAGGCTGTCGAGGCCGTGGCGCCTCGCCCACTGGTAGACCTTGGTCTCGGCCGGGACCTCGGCCTCCAGCGCCGCGCGGATGGCCTCCTGCGCCTCGATGGCGAGGGCAGGGGAGCAGCTCCCGGCGAGCTCGTCCGGCAGCCGGCCCATCTCGACGGCCTGGAGCAGGAGCTCGAACGTCTCGCCGCAGAGTGCCTCGGCGTCGTCGACGACCTCGTAGGACGGGCTCAGGGCGGCCTCGACGGGCCTGCGCCGGAGCAGCCGGTCGGCGAAGCCGTGGATGGTCCCGATGAAGGCGGTGTCGGCGGCGGCGAGCGCCCGGGCCAGGCGATCGCGGCGCGCCGGGGAGGGCCGCTCGGCGAGGCCGGCGAGCAGCCGCTCGCGCACGCGCAGCCGCAGCTCGCCCGCCGCCTTGCGGGTGAACGTCACGGCAGCGATGTGCTCGAGGGACACCGCGTCCGCGGCGTCGTCGGCGGGCGCCACCATCTCCACCAGGCGGCGCACGAGCAGCGTCGTCTTGCCCGTTCCGGCGCCCGCGTCGACGATGACGTTCACGCCGCGCGCCTTCTCGGCGTCCCGGCGGCTACGCTCGTCGGGCGGCAGGCGGGGTCCCTTCATCTCTTGCTCCGCAGCGCGAAGAAGTCGGCCACCGCGCCCGCGGCGATGCCGCCCTCCGCCGCCGCCCGGGCTCGCCTCGGGACCTCGGAGCCGCACGCCGGCGAATACGGGCAATAGGTGCAGTCGTCCTTCCCCGGGGACGGAGGGAACGCGCGGCCCGAGAGGAGCCGCACCGCGAGGCCGAGCCAGCCAAGGGTGGCCCGCTCGAGGTCGGCGTAGTCGGAGCGGAAGGACCGCTCCTGCCCGCTGCGCGCGTACGCGTATGCCGCCTCGAGCCTGGCCGGCACGCCCCAGGCCGGGGCGAGCCTCCGGGTCACGATGCCGTAGAGGCCGAGCTGGACGTCCCGGGCGGCGGTCGGTCCCGCCTCGTCTCCCAGCCGCGGGTGCTCCCTCCCGGTCTTGAGGTCGCGGAGCAGCGTGTGGTCGCCCTCGACGTCGATGCGGTCGATGTAGCCGCGGACGTACAGGGTCCCGTCGCCCACGTCGAGCGCCACCGGCGACTCGATGCCGAAGGCCCTCTCCACGGCCACGAGCCGGGTCAGCTCGAGGTCCCAGTCGTAGGCGAGGAACCTCTCGACGTCCCGGACCAGCCGGGCGCGCTCCTTCGCCTCGATCCCGTGTCCGACGAGCGGGTAGCCCGTCACGCACTCGTCGAAGTGCGCTGCCGCGATGTCGCCCGCCGTCCGCTTCCAGTGCGCGAGGCCCTTCTTGCGGGCGACGAACGCGTCCCCGTGCGCGGCGTAGAAGGCCTCCATCACCTCGTGGAAGAGGCCGCCGTAGGTGAGCGGGTCGAGCTCGCGAAGCGACGGCATCCCCGCCGGCTCGCCCCAGCCGAGGACGCGCCGGTAGAGGAACCCGAGGGGGCAGCGAAAGAGATCCTCGAGGGCCGAGGCCGAGATGGCCCTCTCGGGGTCGAGGCCGCGGAGCCGCGGGAAGGGCACCAACGGGCCGAGGACCCCGTCCGCCGGCCCCAGCCCCTGCCGGTCGCGGAGCTCGACGATGCGGGCGAGCGAGAGGTGGCCCTGCCCGACCCAGGCGGGCGGGACCTCGCCGCTTTCCGCCGCCCGGTCGAGCCACTGCGCCGCGGTGACCGGGTGGGCCCTCCGCCACGCCTCGGCGTCGGCGCGGGCGGGGCCGAAGGCGGTGCGCTCGAGCGACGCGAGGCCCGGGATGACGGAGCTCTCGACCGGGTCGGTCCGGGCGAGCGCCGCGCCGGCCTCGACGAACAGGGAGGAGGGCTCGCGCTCGCTGCGCTCGGCGTCGGTGCGCGGCGCCGACAGCGAGATCGACCGGCCGGACCCGCGCACCGCCCGGTCGAAGGCGTGGACCTGGGCCAGCACCCGGTCCGCCGACACGGCCACGGCGAGGCCCGCCTCCCGGCGCATCTCGTCGGAGAGCACCGAGTCCTCCCTGCCCGCGGAGGGCAGCGAGCCCTCGGAGAGCCCGATCACCCGGACGGCCTGGAAGTCGAGCCCCGCGGCACCGGCCAGGGTCCCGACGTACACGGCCGGCTCCCCGAACCGCGCAGTGGGCAGGCGCAGGCCGGCGAGCCCCTCCTCGACGACCGCGATTGCCTGCGCGCCCCGCAGCGACTGGCCGACCGCGTCGCGGCACGCCGCCTCGACGACACCGGCGAGGAGCGGGCCGACGCGGACGGTCGCTCCCGGGTCGAGCAGCCACTCCTCGACGAAGGCGAGCAGGGCCGGCGCGACCTCGGCGAGCGGGCGGTCCTCGACGACGAGGCGCGCAACGGCGACGAGGGCCCCCAGGGCTGGCTCCACGGCGCGCAGGGCCTCGAGCCGCGCCTCGAGCTCGGAGCCGCTCCGGGCCTCGCCGTCCGGCTCGCGGCGCAGCCGGTCGAGCTCGCGCTCGAGGCGGGCGACGTGCGCCGCCGTCCGCGGAGCCCACTCGAGCGCGCCCTCGGGCCGGGCCGGGTTGCCGCCGACGGTGCCGAGCGAGAAGGCGATCTGGCGGGCGCGGTCGCCCCCGACGTGGTCGGCGTCGCCCGAGCGGGCCCGCAGCGCGGGGAGGACGTCGGCGAGCAGTTCCGCCGGAAGGTAGGCCCCGAGCGCGCGCACAAGGGCCAGCGCCCGCGCGCCGCCGGCGAGCCCGGCGGCGGGCAGTCCGCCGGCGGCGTGCACGGGCAGCCCGCCGCTGCCAAACGGCAGCCGCCCGACCCGGCCCGCGACCATCGCGGAGAGGGGGTCCGCCACCGGGAAGAGCACTGCGATCTCCTCGAGGGGGGTCCCGTGCTCCTGCACCTCGCGGGCCACCCACTCGGCGGCGGCCTCGACCTCCGCCTCCACCCCCGAGTGCTCCTCGAGGAAGACCGTTCCGTCGGGGCCGCGGCTTCGCTCGCGCGGCCCGGCGAGGACCTCGGGGCTGGCGAAGAGATAGCGGGCGAGCACCTCCCGCTCGGTGGCGGCGCCGGCGGGGAGGGGGGCACCCGCGAGCGCGGCCCTGGCGTCCGGTCCGTAGAGGGCCCCGACGCGGTCGAGGTGGCGGTCGCGGACCGGCCGCGCGACCACGAGGGCGATGGTGACGCCGGGCAGCGCGCGGAGGAAGCGGGCCTGGGCGGCGGTCTCCTCGCCGGTGACCGCGGCGAGGACGGGGCCGAGCGGAGGGTGCGCGCCGGACTCGAGCACCGCGGCCGCCTCCCCGTAGATGCGGGCGGCGGTCGCACTCGTGGCCGCGGCGAGGTCGAGCCGGCGCCACAGGAGCACGAGGTCGCGCCACTTTGCGCTCGTCGCGGGAAGGTCGCCGGGCCTGAGGCCTGCGGCCTCGAGGTCGCCGATGGCGCCGGCGAAC
>Ga0335071_10008025_pt1 | contig 10844 bp, 8 predicted proteins | sample Lox_Sample_15_FD_206724 | JGI IMG/M metagenome (GOLD analysis project Ga0335071, IMG submission 206724) | Soil microbial communities from Loxahatchee National Wildlife Refuge, Florida, United States - Lox_Sample_1.5 | ecosystem: Environmental > Terrestrial > Soil > Wetlands | place: USA: Florida...
TAATCAGATTCGGCTTGGCGATCCAGGTGTACTGCGCCGCTACACCCTTGCTGTTGTCGCGCAGAGTGGACGCGGGCGGCTGGCCGGGAAACTCGGCCAGGATCACATCGTCGGTGTTGTCCGCCAAAGTCCCGCGGATGCTGAGCGTGTGCTTGCCGGAGGAATCCAGGTGAAAATCGGTCTTGGCGACGATCGCGCGGTCATTTCGATGGCTAGGGGCGTTAAAGCGGAATCCGCTGAAGTTCAGGCCGCCATCGGCCCCGTGCGCCGGGTCGTTGCCCACCGGAAATTGATTCAGCACTTGCATCATGGCGGAGTTGACGCCCTGGTGCAGGGGATCCACCAACCGTACTTCGTCGGGAGTCAGAGTTTGGATCGACCCGTCAGTAAGCTGGACGGCAAGCATGCCCTGCCGCAGCGTGTCGGAAGGCACGCCGCGTAGCGCAGAGACGCCGCTGGCATCGGTCCGCTCTTCATAGTTGACGAAGTAGAAGGCGCGATCCTTGACGATCTTTCCGCCCACGGACCCGCCGAACTGATTCCGCACCAGCGGCTGGCGCGGGACGTCGGACTGATTGTTGAACCAGTTGTTGGCGGCCGTCAGGGTGTTGCGGTTGAATTCATACAGCGAGCCGTGCAACTGGTTGGTGCCGCTCTTGGTGACCAACGCAACCTGGCCTCCGGACGACCGGCCCACGTTGGGACCTTCGCCCGCCACCGTCACGCGAAACTCTTGCACCGAGTCCAGCGGAATGGGCAATACCGCGTTGAAACCTGAATTGGTGTTGGCGTTGTTCGCATTGGATCCCTGGAAGCCGCCCGACGTGGTGGAGGTGTTTTGCGCCACCAGGCCCGAGTTTTGATTGTTGTTCACATCAGCGCCGTCGAGTGTGATGTTGTTCTGATCGCGGCGCGCGCCCATTACTTCGCCGTTCGTAGTGACGCCGGGCTGAAGGCTGAGCAACTCCACGACGTTGCGCGTCTGCAAGGGAAGCTGGCGCACCTGCTGTTCATTGAGCGGGTTGCCGACCGATGCATCCACCGTGTTGATGGCGCTTGCCTCTGAGACGACGTTCACGGTTTCGGTGGTCGCGCCCACCTGGAGCTGAAGGTCCAGCGTCGCGGGGGTATTGACCAACAGTTGGAGGGTGTCGCGCGAAGCCGTAGTGAACCCGGGCTTTTCGGCAGAGAGTTTGTAGGTGCCCGGAGGAATTTGCAGAAACGCGTAGGACCCAGCGTTGTCGGTGACGACTTTGCGGATCGCGTCGTTCTCAATGTTCGTCAAAGTCATGACGGCGGCAGGCAGTACCAGGCCCTGCGAGTCCGTCACCGTCCCGCGCAACGAAGTCGTCGCTTGACCAAACGCGCCCACTGAGCCGGCGATCAGCGCTGCGACGACACCGATTCCGTTCCACCTGCATGCAAGCCCGAGCATTTTTGCGATTCTCCCGTCTGTGTGAGTTTGGTTTCCCTGTTACTGGACAGGGGCGATGACTCTAGACGGAGAGTCGGATGGGAAGGAAGAGCGTCAACTCTTGACGCAAAACTCCCTTCGTAGGCCTTTGGGCAAGTATCGGAAAATCGCGTCGCTCTGTCAACACAAAGTTTTGATGAGCCGCATAAAGAGGCCTTATTTCGGATCCGAATTTCATTTGGATATCATTAGCGTCAAGTGCAAGAAATCCCTGAGCCATCCTGGGTCCCGTTCCTTCGATTGCAACAGCTTGCCGACAGCTCGCTGCCCATCGGCGGGGCCGCGCATTCCTTTGGAATCGAATCCCTGGTGGACGCGGGTCTGCTCGACGCGGAAAGCTTGGAGGTGTTCTTCCGGGATTATCTGGCGGAAGCGGGGGTGCTCGAGGCGTCCTACTGCGCGGCCTGTTGCCACTTGGCGCGGCACGCGGTACACAGCGAAGTTGTTGCGCAATGGCTTCGATGGAACGTGGAGTTGGGTGCGCGTAAGATGGCACGCGAGTCGCGCGATGGCTCGGCTGCCATGGGCCGGAGGTTTCTACGGCTGGCTGCGCATGTTTCGAATGCGCCGCTGCTGCTGGAGGCGTCGGAGGCGGCGGGCTCAACTGTCGACGTTCACTTGGCTGCTTCGTTCGGCTTGGTAGCCGGAGCTTTGGATCTGGACGCGCACATCGCGGCGGCGGCCTACCTGCAGCAATCCCTCACTACGCTGATCGCCTGCTGCCAGCGCCTGCTCCCGCTGGGGCAAACCCGCGCGCAGGAGATTCTGTGGAATCTGAAGCCGGCGATCGCGTGTGCCGCGCAACGCGGAGCGGCGACGGAGCCCGCCGAGGCGGATAGTTTCACGGCATTGCTGGACGTAACGTCCGCGCGTCACGCGACCCTGTATACGCGGCTGTTCATGAGCTGACCATGACCGCGAAGTTGCACCTTGCTTTTGAATCTCGCGCCGGCGGAGAGACCAGACTGCTCGTAAAGCAGCAGGAACCTCCGTGGCGCGTGGTGCGAGGGTTTCGCGCGCCGTCCGGCGAGTTGCTGGCGCATCTCCACAATCTCTCTGGAGGCATCCTCGACACGGATACGCTCGCGTGCCAGGTGGATCTCGCGCCGCAGGCGCAGGTGCAACTCACTTCTACTGGAGCGACTCGCGTCTACCGCAGCCGGTCGCGCGAACGCACAGCATCGCAGCGCACTGCGGTAACTGTCGCCGAGGGCGGCTATCTCGAATTCTTGCCCGATCAGCTGATCCCCTTCGCAGGTTCCCGCTTCGAACAGACCACGCGTGTGGAGCTCGATCACGGCGCCTCGCTCATCTGGTGGGACCGTGTTGCGCCGGGCCGGGAGGCGTCGGGCGAAATCTTCCGCTTCGACTCGCTCACTTCACGCTTCGATCTCATCGTCGAAGGCGAGCCGGTGGCGTTGGAGCGTTGGACTCTTTCGCCAGTCGCCGAGCGCCTGGACTCCATCGCCCGGCTGGGCCCTTTCCATCACTTTGCTACGTGCTACGTGTGCCGCGCCGGGGAGCCGGCCTCGTACTGGCGTAGCTTCGAGTCGGAACTGCAAGCCGTCGCGGACCGCCTTTCCAGCCCTGAGATATTATGGGGAGTGACCTCGCTCCGGGCGCACGGTGTTGTTATCCGTGGTGTCGCGAGAAGCGGGCGGACTCTGGCCGACGGACTGGTTGAGATGTGGAGAGCCGCCAAGTGGTCTCTTTGCGGCCGTGTCGCCACGCTTCCCCGAAAAGTTCATTGATCGAAGGAGAGTTCGAGTGCATCTGACACCGCGCGAGCAGGAGAAGCTCATGATCTTCACAGCTTCCGAATTGGCCCGGAAGCGGCGCGCCCGCGGTTTGAAGCTGAATTATCCCGAGGCGATGGCGATTCTATCGGCGGAGATTCTGGAGGCTGCGCGCGACGGCAAAAGCGTGGCCGAAATCATGTCACTGGGCGCTGCGATTCTCACGCGCGACGACGTGATGGATGGCGTGGCCGAGATGATTCATGAGGTGCAAGTAGAAGCTACATTCCCCGACGGCACCAAGCTGGTGACTGTCCACGATCCGATTCAGTAGGAGAAAAAATGCATCCGGGTGAGTACATTTCGGCCGAAGGCGACGTGGAACTGAACGCAGGGCGCGCCACGGCGAAGGTTGTCGTTCGGAACCGCGGCGATCGCCCGGTGCAGGTGGGCAGTCACTATCACTTTTTCGAAGCGAACGGCGCGCTCGATTTCGATCGCGACGCAGCGTACGGCATGCGGCTGGACATTCCCGCCGGCACAGCGATTCGGTTCGAACCCGGCGAAGAGAAAGAAGTGCCGTTGGTGGCTTTCGCGGGCAAGCGCGCCGTCTACGGGCACAACGGCAAAGTGAACGGAGCGCTGAGCCGATGAGCACGCGAATCCCGCGCCGCACCTACGCCGACTTGTATGGGCCCACGACCAGCGACCGCGTGCGGCTGGCCGACACCGAATTGATCGTCGAAGTGGAACGGGACTACACGGTCTATGGCGACGAGATCACCTTCGGCGGCGGAAAGGTGATCCGCGATGGAATGGGCCAGAGTTCCACCGCCGTGCGCGAATCCGAGCATGGCGCGCTGGATCTGGTAATCACGAACGCGCTCATCATCGATCACTGGGGCATCGTCAAGGCGGACATCGGCGTGCGCGATGGGCGCATCGTGAAGATCGGCAAGGCAGGGAATCCCGACACGCAAGCAGGCGTGGATCCTGATCTGGTGGTGGGTGCGGCCACCGAGGTGATCGCGGGCGAAGGTAAGATCGTCACGGCCGGTGCCATCGATTCGCACATCCACTTCATCTCGCCGCAGCAAATCTATGAGGCGATTTCGGGTGGAACCACCACCATGATCGGCGGCGGGACCGGACCGGCTACTGGAACCAACGCCACCACGTGCACTCCCGGCCGCTGGAACCTGGAACAAATGCTGCGAGCGGCCGATGCCTGGCCGATGAACTTCGGTTTCCTCGGTAAAGGAAACTCTGCCGCGAGCGAGCCACTCGCCGAACAGATCCGCGCTGGCGCCTGCGGGCTGAAGCTTCACGAAGACTGGGGCACCACACCCGCCGCGATCGATGCGTGCCTGCGCGTGGCCGATGAGTACGACGTGCAAGTTGCGATTCACACCGACACGCTCAACGAAGCCGGGTTTGTCGACGACACTATCGCGGCCATTGCCGGCCGGACCATCCACACCTATCACACCGAAGGCGCAGGCGGAGGACACGCGCCGGACATCATCAAGATCGCCGGTCTGCCCAACATCCTGCCATCATCCACGAATCCGACTCGCCCGCTCACGATAAATACCATCGCCGAACATCTAGACATGCTGATGGTCTGCCATCATTTGAACCCGCAGGTGCCGGAGGACGTGGCGTTCGCCGAAAGCCGCATTCGCCAGGAGACCATCGCGGCCGAAGACATTCTGCACGATCTCGGGGTCATCAGCATGATGTCCAGCGATTCGCAGGCCATGGGCCGAATCGGGGAGGTCGTGATGCGAACCTGGCAGACCGCACACAAGATGAAGGTGCAACGCGGCGCGCTTCCCGGCGATTCTGCGCGCAACGATAACCAGCGCGTGAAACGCTACGTCGCCAAGTACACGATCAACCCGGCCATCGCTCACGGCGTTGCGCACGAGATTGGATCCATTGAGCCGGGCAAGCTGGCCGACCTGGTGCTCTGGAGTCCGGCGTTTTTTGGCGCGAAGCCCGAGATGGTGATCAAGGGCGGCTTCATCGCTTGGAGCGTGATGGGCGATGCCAACGCCTCCATTCCAACGCCGCAACCGGTGCTGTACCGGCCGATGTTCGGATCGTTCGGCGGCGCCACTCAGGCTACTTCAGCCACATTCGTATCCCGAGCGTCTCTTCCACACGTGGAGCGCCTCGGCCTGGGCAAGCGGCTGCTTGCCGTGGAACATTGCCGCAAGATCGGGAAGGCGAACATGATTCACAATTCGGCGACGCCGCAGATTGAAGTGGATCCCGAAACTTACGAAGTCCGCGTCGACGGCGAACTGCTCACCTGCGAGCCCGCCAGCGTCCTGCCGCTGGCGCAGCGTTACTTTCTGTTTTGATTATGCAAGAACACACGAATCGCGCATTTCGGATCGGCGTGGCTGGGCCCGTCGGCAGCGGCAAGACCGCCTTGGTACACGCGTTAAGCCAAGCCCTGTGGCCGAAGACCAACCTGGCGGTCGTAACAAACGACATCTATACACGCGAGGACGCTGAGTTCCTGGTCCGCCAGGGCGTTCTGCCGCCCGACCGCGTCACGGGAGTCGAGACCGGAGGCTGCCCGCACTCGGCGATCCGCGAAGATGCTTCCATGAATCTGGAGGCGATCGCCGACTTGGAGCGGAGACATGCTGGTGTTGAACTGATCTTCATCGAGAGTGGCGGCGACAACTTGGCTGCGGCCTTTAGTCCGGAGCTGGTGGATGTCTCCATCTACGTCATCGACGTGGCAGGCGGCGACAAGATCCCACGCAAAGGCGGCCCGGGTATTACCCGTTCCGATCTGCTGGTGATTAACAAGATCGACCTAGCCCCGTACGTGGGCGCGTCGCTCGAAATAATGGATCGCGATGCCCGCAAGATGCGTGGCGATCGCCCTTTCGTGTTTACGAACCTGAAGGCCGGTGTTGGCCTCGCGGAGCTCTGCGCGTGGGTCAAACAGAAAATGCATGAGCCGGCGGCGTCACGTCACAAGGTGGTTACATTGGAGGAATTGGCCGCACGGCCGGCACGCCATTCACACTCGCATTCACACTAACGCCGCTTCCCGCGAATTCGATGTTGCCCTTCCTCCACACTGTAACGGTCAGGAGATTACGCCTTTTCGCACCGCGTAGAGGATCAATTCCGGAAGGCTGTGCAGATTAAGTTTCTCCAGCAGGTTTCGGCGATGCGTTTCCACGGTGTAAAGGCTCAGATTCAATAGACTCGCGATCTCTTTGTTGGATTTCAACTCCACCAGCAGTTGGAGGACTTCTCTTTCTCGGGAGCTCAGCAGATCATAGCGGTCGTCGGCGCCGCGGGTGCGAATCTCTCGCACGTAGTCGTCCATGAGCATCTTTGTAATCTCGGGACTGAAGAAAGTCCTGCCACTGCGAACAGACTTGATGGCATCGATCAGGTCGCTCTCGGCGGAATCCTTCAGCAGGTACGCTTTTGCTCCGGCCTTCAGAGCCCGCAGGACGTAGCTCTCGTCGGAGTGCATGCTGAGAATCACGATCGCGGTGTGTGGAAGCACGGCGCTGATTCTCTGCGCCGCTTCGATTCCGCTCAGGTTTGGCATCCCGATATCCAGGATGGCGACGTCCGGCTCAACGGCCTCGGACTGCTGTACTGCTTGCCGGCCATCCGGCGCCTCGGCGACGACCGTAAATTCCGGGTAACTCTCCAGCAGAAGCCGGAGACCTCGCCGCATTACGGTGTGATCGTCAGCCAGCAGAATGCGAATCTGTGCTGTGGACATACACTCCGGGCTCCTCGAAAAATGGCAACTCCACAGAAAGAGTGGTGCCCTGTCCAGGTCTCGAGCGAACTGCGCATTTTCCACCCAGCCGGGCAACTCGCTCTTGGATTCCCAAGAGACCCAAACCCTTTGTCTCATCGGCGTCGAACCCTTGCCCATCGTCCTGGATCGTCAGCAGCAATTGTTCTCCGGTTTGCTCCACGTGGATGAGGACGGCGCGGGCCTGGGAATGCTTCGCGCAATTGTGGAGCGCCTCCTGAACCACTCGATAGATGCAGGTCTTGTACTCATCGGGCAACTCGTCGGAGGCAAGTTCGGCGGCGACGCTGACATCCATGGACGTGCTCTTGGAAGTCTCCCGGGCCTGCCATTTCAGCGCCGGAATGAGACCAAGATCGTCCAACATGGACGGCCGGAGCAGGAGCGCCATGTTGCGGACTACGCGAACCGCGCCTTCCGCAAGGGCTTTGATATTTTCCACGTGTTGCCGCGATTGCTCTTGAGGCCGGACGCCGAGCCCTACGGCCAGATTGCGCAGTTCCATCAAAACGGCCGACAGGGACTGTCCGACCTCGTCATGCAGCTCGCGCGATAAGGATTTACGCTCGGTTTCCTGAGCTTGAACCAGCCGTGCGGAAAGCTCCTTCAATTGAGTGCGCGCGTCCGCCACCTCCAAGTAACGGACGCGAGCCTGTGTTTCCAGCTTCAGAATGCTGTGCATGGTAAAAAGCGCTAGCCCCACGCCCAGCGCCAATGCGGCCAAGAGGGTGAGCAACAAGCGCGTCTGGAACCGTAACAGAAGCGAAACAACCTCCTGGTCGCCGGCATTGAGTTGCTGTTCGTTGATGGCCGCAATCTGATCGGCCAATGTGAGCATGTTTTGGCGGCGCGGAAACACCTCATCACGCAGAAATGAGTAGCCCGATGTGCGCCTCTCGGCCGGAGTCCAATTCAGGACCGGCTGGATTATCTTCCAATAACCCGTCAATTCCGACCGCAGCGCGGAATAGTGCTGCAACTCGTCAGGAGCGAGCTCTTGGTGATATGACTCCAGCGCGCTTTCCATGTGCCGCCAGGTTTGTTCCAGGCTGGTGAGGAAGGCAGTCGCCCGGTCCGAATCCGGTTCCAGCAGGTAGTCACGAACATAGGTTCCGGAAACATACACATCCGACCGGATGTCGTTAAGCGCATGATTCTGCAAGAGATAGCGACGCCTTATTTGATCGTCGCTGCGACGGAACTGGCGGAGCACGTTTAGTGAGTCAATTCCAGCCAGTGCCATGATCGCCAGCAACCCGCCGAAACCGATCGCCAAAGCAAAGCGGGACCGGACAAACATTCGGTCTGAGGGCGCCTGTTCCAATGCCATTCCGCAGAAGGAGAGTTTCTCCGGCAGAGCAGACTCTCGCCACGTTCGACCCCATCATACCGTGAGATTCCGCCGGCGGACTCGATCTACCTGTCGTTTTGCTCAAAGATACCGTCCGGCTGGTATGGGCCGGAGCGTTCCGAAGCCGTATTGTAAAGAAGTGTCGGAAGCTCGTTAGAAGATCGGTGCCCGGCAGTCTGGGTGGGGAGTGACCAATCCGTCATCCCAGAAGCTTCTGGTACAGAGCAAGGTATTCTCCGGCCGAGCTGTCCCAGGAGTGGTCGGCCGCCATCGCATTCCTCATCAAACTCGCCCACTGATTTCTGTCCCGGAAAGCAGCAAGAGCGCGGGTCACCGCGTCCTTCAGGGCCGGGGCGCTGTAACTGTCGAAAACGAACCCATTCCCCGTTCCGGAAACCGGATCGAACTCCTGGACGCTATCCTTCAGGCCTCCCGTAGCTCGCACGATCGGGATCGTTCCATACTTCAAGCTGTAGAGTTGATTCAGGCCGCAGGGCTCGTAGCGCGAGGGCATCAGGAACATGTCCGCTCCTGCTTCGATCTTATGGGCCAATGCCTCGTCAAAACCGATTCGCACGGCGAGATTTCCCGGGTACCGGCCAGCCGCCGCACGGAGACAGTCCTGGTAATGCCTGTCGCCGCTTCCGAGGACAACCATTTGAAGGTTCATCTGGAGCAATTCATCGACGATTGCTTCGACGAGATCGAGCCCTTTTTGAGACGCCAGGCGGGATACGATCCCCAACAAAGGAACGCCGGGTTCCTGCGGGAGCCGGAAGGTCCGCTGCAGGTCAGCTTTGCAGGCCCATTTTCCCGTTAGATCATCCGCGCTGTATGGCTGGGGGATGTGGGGATCCGTGGCCGGATTCCAGACGCTGTAGTCTACGCCATTCAAGATACCGACAACGTGAGCAGCTCGCTGCTGCAGCACGCCTTCCAACCCGAAGCCGTGTTCCGGGGTGCGGATCTCCTTCGAATAAGTCGGACTCACTGTCGTAACAGCATCGGCGAACACCAGGCCGCCCTTCAGGAGATTGATGTCGCCGTAGAACTCGAGCGCGTGATCACAGAAGAAGGTTCTGTCCAAGCCGAGCCAATCCCAATCGTGCGCCGAAAATCGGCCCTGGTATCCCAGATTGTGCACGGTGAAAACAGTCCGGACCGAAGACAAGCCTGGATATCTCTCCGGCTGGCACTTCAGAAGAGCGATCGGAAGAGCCGTTTGCCAGTCATGAGCGTGCAAAACGTCGGCAGGGTCAATTTCCAGGAGGGTTTGGAGAACGGCGTGGCCAAAGAATGCGAATCTCTCGGCGTTGTCGGCATAGTCGCCGTCCGGAGCACCGTAGAGATAGTCCCGATTGAAATACCGATCAGCTCGCACGAGATACACGCGCACATTCGAACCGATGGTAGCAGTGAGCAAGTCGGCCTCCTCGGTTCTTCCGCGCATAGCGACACCGACGCGAACTCCAGTTTCCCGGATAACCGTGCCGTTACCAAGCACGTGACGGTACGCGGGCATGATGACGGACACCCGCTTACCAAGGCGCTCCAGTGCGTCGGAGAGAGAGCCGACCATGTCGGCAAGTCCGCCGGTCTTGGCTAAGGGCACCACCTCGGGACACACCATAACAATGTGTCTCGGCGCGGCGGAAAGCATCGTCTGGTGCGAGCCTGATCCATTCAGGGGCAACGGCGCGACGGCCTGCACCTCCTGCTCCACTTCCCGGATTGGGGCTTTGTGATTCGAGTGATTCGAGAACTCTCGGACTGCGTCCAATTCGGGAAAAACATTATCCCGGCTCTCCAGCTGCGTAAGTCCGGCTGAATCAGTTGTCCCGTGCTCAAGTCCCTCGCGCAGTTGGTGGAAGCGAGAGATGTGGCTCTGGAATCGAGCGCGAGCATATTCGCCTGTGGTTCCCGAGTGCATCATGAAGGCCCAGTCGCTCGATTGCGCAAGAAGCAGTTCTCTCGCTGCCTGATTGAGTGCGCGACGCGTAAGTGCATCGGCTGCGGCATGAGTCGTGGCCAGCTCTTCCATGAATTCCGCGGCGATGTGCAGATGAGGATAGATCCACTGGTTTTGCTGGTTCTCCCACACCTCGTTGAAGCCCTTGCTCCCCCAGCTGGACATGCACGGGGTAGCGGTCTGGTTGACAGGGTACTCGTCCAGGTATTCGGTGAGCGTAACCAATCGAATCGTGTCTTGCTCGAGGGCGATCTTTCGGATTAGGTGGTCCAGCCATCGTGGGCCCTCGAACCACCAGTGCCCAAACAATTCGGCGTCATAAGGAGCGACGACCAGGGGTTTCCGGTCGATCATCCCGGCCAGCTGTTCGACCTGCGCAATCCGCGCTTTCAAAAAATGGTCCGCATGGGAAGCCGCCTTGCCCTCAGCCCACTCCGGCACGTACGGTTCCTTGGCGTTGCCATCGCCGGTAATCCGGTAATATTTGATGCCGGTATCACATC
>Ga0335071_10008026_pt1 | contig 10843 bp, 14 predicted proteins | sample Lox_Sample_15_FD_206724 | JGI IMG/M metagenome (GOLD analysis project Ga0335071, IMG submission 206724) | Soil microbial communities from Loxahatchee National Wildlife Refuge, Florida, United States - Lox_Sample_1.5 | ecosystem: Environmental > Terrestrial > Soil > Wetlands | place: USA...
ATCCGCGTGGCTCGGCGGCTCGGGAGTCTGGAAGTGCTCGAAACGCTGGCCGAGGTGATGTTGTGGCGCGGAATCCCGGAGCACATTCGTTCGGACAACGGCCCAGAGTTCATCGCCCAGGACTTGCGGAAGTGGCTGGCGAAGGTGGGTACCGGAGTGCTTTATATCGAGCCAGGAAGCCCTTGGGAGAACGGCTACTGTGAAAGCTTCAATGGGAAGCTGCGCGATGAGTGCTTGAACAAAGAGATTTTTTACTCCCTGAAGGAGGCGCAGATCGTGATCGAGCAGTGGCGGGTAAAGTACAACACGCGACGGCCGTACTCTGCGCTGGGCTATCGGTCGCCAGTGCCGTTGGCGATCGCGCCGCAATTTGCATCTCTCCGGTCGCCTACGGCTCCCTGCGAACCGCAAATTGCTCAAAGGGTTTTCTGATGTACACTCTCTCACTCGCCCTGGTACAAAAAGCCGGTCTGGTCACTGACGAAATCATTTAGGAGTTAAGCGAATAATAGAATCGCTTTCATTCGTGGATGGAGCTCTTCGGAACACGGAAGGGTCCTGGAGGTGCCATGATCCCTGAATGGTCTATGGAGACTGCATTCTCAGAAACCTGCTGCTGAGGCGTGGGCAGTCGCCGTGATGCGAGCGCAGCGAATACATATGCGCCTAGCAACGCGCCGAAGCCCTTCCAGATGTGCGTCCACGCGACTTCTCCAGCCACCAATTTGAAGAGGTGACCGGAAGCTAGATACACGTGGGCAATGGCGATAACAACTGCCGTGAGCGGGTGCAAAACAAATCGTGGCAGAGGAAGCGCGAACTTTAATTGCATTGCGCCGCGTCCTCTACTTGGAAGCGCCGAAAAGCTCTACGGTCGCAAACGGCTCAGCAGACCACGGCCGGAAACGATTGATGGTGAACTTCGTCGGCTGTCCGGGTTTCACTTCCACGTGCAAGTAGTTATAGTCCTCTTTGGGAGCTTCACCCTTCCAATACTGGTCCAGCGGATAACCATCGGGAACTTTGTTGTGTGTTCTCCCGGGCAGAATTGGGTCTTGTTCCGCTCCTCCGCCGCCGAGCACAAAATACTTCACGCCATCCACTTGGTAGGCTTCGGTCGTGTGCACGTGTCCATTGAACACCACGATGTCCAAGTCCTTCGCGTAGGCTGCAATCGTCTTATGTGGATTCTGCTCCTCAGGAATTGGCCCCATGCCCGAGCGACAGAACGCCGGAGCATGAAAGGTGATGAACACCTTTTTCGTGCCCTTGGCCTTGGCCTCATCCAACCACAACTTGAGCTGCTTCATCTGTTCTTCGTAGGCAGGGCGCGTTGCGCCCCAACCAGTAGGGTCGCGATAGTCGTATTTGCCGGTCCACAGAAAGATGAAGCGCACCCCATCAAAATCAAACTTGTAGATCAGTTGTTTGTCGGTAACTCCAAACTTTTTCAGGTATGGGAACGATTGCAGCAAGCCTTCCACATCGGAGTCGTCCCACACCTCGTGATTGCCAACGGCGGGAAAAACGCGCCCATCCAAACCGGCGGCTCTCATCCCTTTGTCTGGGTGGGGCAACTGCTTCAGTACGTCTTCGTTCACCAATTTCCAGTACGGGTTTTCAGAGGGCTTGTTGCCCTGCTTGCCCCACCAGACAAGGTCGCCGGTGCTGAGAAGAAACTCGGCATTACCACCCTTTATGTCCTTCACTACTTCACGGGCAACCCAGTCGCCACCTTGCAGGCGGAACATCACATGGCGGACGCCCGGCATTAGTTTCACGTCCTCGACCGAAGCCTCCGTGACCCAACCCTTGTCCAACGTTAGTGTGGTCACTTCGCTAGCAGTCATGAACGGCATCATTAGCTGCACCAGTTCGTTGTTGGACGGGTCGTAGGTCAGCTTGACATCCTTTTGTACGACCGCATCCGCTACTTTTGCTGGAAGCACGAGTTCAAACATGTCCACCATCAACTGACGCGCTTCCGCTTCTTCACTCTGTTTGTATGGCAGATACATCATCGACCGTGAATCGCCGTACACATCAAACGAGAATCCTGCTCTGGTGGACTTCTCCTGCGCATTCAAAGGTGCCGCAAATGACGCCACGCTTAGGCCGATAGCACAGACGAGCACCGTGAGATTATCTATACCCAATTTCATTTTAATCCTTTCAATCGGCGCTGGGTGATAAGCCTGCCGAGGATTCACTCTAGTACTTGTACGTAAACTTGCTAACTGTAATAGGGAGTGCGAACCGCATTCGTGACGCTGGTCACCGCAAAGGGCGGCCCATGCAGGCCGCCCTCGGTGTCGAAAGTGGGTCTACTGACCTTCGTGGGCCTTCATCATTTCCTGGATTTTGGCCTTAATGGCGTCCAAATTGAACGTTGCCGGGTCCTGCATCGGGGGATAATCGATGGCGGTCAAGGCGAGTTTGCCGACGGTTTGTTGCACGCCGACGAAGCGCCAGAACTCCCGGGCATAGAAGTCGTTCATGTAGCCGCCGCCCAGTTCGTTCAAGGTTTCGCCCCGGATCGAAGGCGTCCGCTCAAACGGATCTTGCCGGATGTTCACGATTGTCGGCATGTCGGTGGTGACTTTTTCTCCTGGCCAGCCATATGGCTGCTGGAAGAATTGGAATTTGAAATCGTCAATCCGAATCGCCCCGAGGTGCGGTCCACCGAAATAGAAGAGTTCGTGACGAGCGGAGGGGCCCGTACCGGTCAACAGAGCCATCTGGTTATAGCCATCCAAGTGGTTCTTGTAGGTACGGTCACCGAGTTTTACGCCCTTCAGCAGTTGCTCAGTGATATTTGGATTACCAGCTGCTGCCAAAAGTGTGGGAAACCAATCAAGGCCCGAGAACAGGCCGTTCTCAACGGTCCCCGGCTTCACGTGTCCTGGCCAGCGGATAATCGCCGGTACGCGAAATCCTCCTTCGAACACAGTGCCCTTGGTCGCACGGAAAGGCGTCATGCCACCATCTGGCCAAGTGAACACTTCGGCGCCGTTGTCCGTGGTGAAAATGACGATCGTGTTGTTGGTTTCCCCGATGTCCTCAATGTGCTGAAGAAGCGCGCCAATGCTATCGTCCATCTGCGCCATGCCAGCTTCCTCCAGGTTGTAGTTGTCTTTCGAGTTCATCATCGCCTGATACTTGGGAGGCAGGTATGTGAACACGTGCATGCGAGTGGTGTTATGCCACAAGAAGAAGGGTTTACCCTCCTTTTTGGCCTTATCCATGAACTCACTACTGCTCTTCACCAGCACTTCATCGAATGTTTCCATGTCGTACTTGGCTGGTTGTCCCTTTTGCCACATCTGCATATCCTTCATGTCTGGAAAGGGAGCCAATGGACCTTCATCCACAATCTTCTGTTTTCCAACTACGCCCCAACGCGGCATAGAGGTCGTATCTTCCTTGTCGGTGGCCCAGCAATGGGTCAGGTTGCGAGGTCCGGTCTTATCGATCCAGTCCTGCGGATAATCAAACCAGTAGGGATCAGACATGGCATCCAGGTGATACAGATAGCCAAAGAACTCGTCGAACCCATGTAGGCAAGGCAAGAACTTGTTAAGGTCCCCGAGGTGGTTCTTCCCGAACTGCCCGGTTGTGTAGCCGAGTTCCTTCAGTGCGCTAGCGATCGTGGCCGCCTGAGCCGGCATCCCGACATCTGCTCCAGCCTGGCCTACTGTCGTCAAGCCAGTTCGAACCGGCAGCTCACCGGTGATGAAGTTCGCACGACCTGCCGTACAGCTTGCTTCGGCATAATAGTCCGTGAACAGCATTCCTTGTGAAGCCAGCTTGTCCAAATTCGGTGTCTTTCCAGACATGATCCCGCGGTGATAGGCGCCAACGTTGAACCATCCTACATCGTCGCCCATGATCACCACGATGTTGGGTTTCTTCTCCTGCGCCCTCGCAGCGGGTGCTGCTGCCAATCCTAGAAGCGTGGCAAAAACTGCCAAAGCTAAGCACATTTTCCCAGGCCACTTCATCGATTTCCTCCTATTTATCTCTTTGCCTCATGCAAATACGGGGGAGTTCGGGCGGGAATTCCCAGGTAGGTGTTTATGCGGGAGGGAGTATCTCACTTTGGACGGGCGGATGTCTCTGGTAAAAGTAGGATGGTGCTTGATTAACGAGGCGCGAATCGGAAACTTGGTACTAGCCCACAGCTGCGCCTTGGCAGGGCATTTGGGCATCGCCTAAAACACCTCGCCTCACCACCTGCGAGCCTCTGTCGTACGAAATCGCCCACCGGGACCGGTCCTAACACACCTCAAAGCACATCGTTTGGACGATGATTGGCTGCGGATTGGCGATGATAACGACGATTCGCCTTAATCTGTGGTCGCTCCACGATAGAAATCATCGCCGCTCATTGAGCCGCTGTAAGTCATTGCCCCCCATGGGGGTCTGATTTTCCAAAACCTATCCATGCGTAACCGCTCGGCTAGTTTTTCGTTCGCACAGGCGAAATGGTTTTTCGGGGGAAATCAGTTTCCACCGCCGGGAATCGCCGATGAACAACTGCTGAAGGCTCCACGATCCCACCGCACGAGCGCCTTGCCGCAACCCGTACCACCTCCCTAGAGGTACCGGGGGCGAGTCATGGAGAAACGATTTCAGCTAACCGAAGTTCGCGCCGTTAAGAATGGCGGCAAGCGCACCATCACCGGCTACGCCGCCCGCTACAACGCGTTGAGTGGCGACCTCGGTCGGTTCCGTGAACGCATCGCATCAGGCGCATTCAAGCGCATCCTCGCCACGAAGCCGGATGTTGTCTGCCTCTTCAACCATTCGGACAATGCGGTTCTTGGGCGCACCACTGCCGGAACGCTTCGCCTGAGCGAGGACAGTCGCGGGCTCAAGTTTGAATGCGACCTGCCCGACACCACAGCTGGACGCGACACCTACGAATCCGTGCAGCGCGGCGAAGCGAGAAGGCGATCCGGTCCTTAAACCAGACAGTGAAGTACACCGTTCCGTGGTCAACGGAGTTGGTGATGTAATCCACAACCTTACCGCGGACTTCGGGGTATTTCTTACACCGCATTGCGAGACGCTTCTTCATCAGCTTGTGGAGTCTTCTTTGTTCCTCGTCGGTGATCCGCGTTACCGGCGTGTTTCCAACCCATACGATCTTGGGCTTTTCCCTGCCTTGCCTTTCAGTCATGGCCCTTCTCCCGCGCAGGGTTATTGGTCTTGGGAGTGCGCTTGTGGCGCTTCGTGGGGCGCTTTTTCTTTCGCTCCTGTTCTGTCTCCCAACGCACTTCCGCAGCGGCAACGGCAGCGTGCGGTAGAATGGTGCCAATAACGCGCGGCGGCAAGCCCTGCTTCTTGCGTTCTTCCTCGCGGCGCTCGACATCGATATAAACGTCATCCGGGTCTCGCCACTGCTTCTCGTAGTCACGGCGCTGTTTCGAGAAGCGCCCCTCGTCGAAGCGTTCACTGTCGGCAAGGTGCTCGGCGAAATCCGCGTTCATGTCGCAGCGAACTTCTTCCATCTCCGCTCGGGCGGACTGCAACTCCTCCTTGGCGGCAAACGAGAACTTCTCCATGCTGCGCAAGAGGGCGACGACTCGTGATCGACACCCTGGTTGAACAGGAACAGGATCTCGTAGATGCGGAGCTTCGGGGAACGAGCGGACGGTTGCGCGGGAAAGGGGGAGCGGATACCTTCGTTATCAGCCATCGTTGCACCTCCCGTGCGACGCTGGTCAGGGGCGCGTTGGTGTTCAAGCACCTGCGCGTCCCGACATTAGTTACTTGTCTTTTTTCCTTCTTTTGCGGCTGCCTCGACCACGATAGTGCTCCCTTTTGTACTGTTTGACGATGTCGACGTCCGCTTCTGTCCACAGCCGAACGCGGATTCGGCCCACTAGCTTCACGGCCGGAACGGGAAACCTCTTCTCCCTAATCCATCGACTCAGTGTGTCCCAACTAACGCCCACAATTTGCGCGACTTCTACCGTAGAATTGGCGATGTTCGCCACTCCGGGATACAGGAAAGAATATCTCATTCAGGCCGTTGCGTGGTAATGAGGCGGGCCTCGACACTCTTTGCCGGTTGAGGGCTGAATTGGGTTTGTAAGGGCAGAGAAGGATCATTTCTCGACCGTAGGCACGGCTAATCGATATATTTTCGGCTCTCCGCGACACATTTTCCTTTCTCGGCGCTGATTAGGTATATAGCGGGGAAATTTGCTCCTTTCCCGCACAGGAGGCCAAGCCTTGATCGAACGGCTTCCAGAGCCCACCAAAACACCCGCAGTGCGCCCCTCCTGGCCGGAGTGGGACCAGACGGCCCTTGCCCCGCCGTCTGCGGAGCAGTCCTATCTCCGGCCTTTCTCCCGAAGCACGGTGAGAGATGTCGAGCACTGGCTCGATGATTCTGTGTTGCTGTCTAGAGAAAGCTTGGAGGAACAGGGTGAACGCTGCGCAATGACCACGGTTCACAGTGCCCTTCACGACCTCGTTCACCTTGACCTTGCGATGAACGTTCAGGACCACAGAGAGATGCAGTGGAACAAGAGCCGACATTCGCACACGGGATGGCTCGGAGTTGGGCTGGAGCGACACCGTATTCACTGCCACCAAATGAATGGCGGTCGCTCCCGCCTCGCATCGCTGGGTTCCGCGATGAATTCTGTGCCGCGCGAAATGACGAGTTTGAGGAGTTCGCAAGTGAAGAACGTAAGAATTTCATTCTGCACCGTAGTCTGCACCAACTTCCGCACCCGACACGCGATCCATGTGATTTACATAAAGGGAATTGATCGGAAAGCATCCGCGAAAAGCAGCAAAGTGCGAACAACTAAAACGGGCGGGAGCGACCCCGGAAATTTCGGGCTGAGCCGCCCAAAATTGTGCTCTGGGTCGCTCCCGCCCTGTTGTTCGCACTCTGCAGAATCAGTAATGAGAGCAGTGACGGAGTCAGGCAAGTTCGCATGCGCATATTAATAAAACGCACATGCAAGAAAGGAAGTCCACATGGCAATTCTCAAGGCAGCACCTAAACCACCGAAGAATGAAACACTCCAATTGCGGGTTGAGGAGGAGATCAAGTCGAAGCTGGCGAAATACGCCGAATTCATTGATTCCTCGGAATCCTACGTCGTGAGTGAAGCGTTGAAGCTTGTCTTTAGGAAGGACGATGAATTTCGTGTCTGGTTGGAAGAGCATAACGGCAATGGCGACCATTGCAAGTCCAACGGTGACTCTCTTTTTGAGAGCGTGAGTAAGGCTTGAACTACTGAGGGGACCACAGGGGGAGGGGAGACCCACGCAGGACCGGTCGTACGAGTGTCTAAAGCCCGAATATATTTTCCAGAGTAGCGCCCCAATGCACCGAGCAACAAACGCAAATTCTGATAAACTCTCGCCTCATAGGGCAATTGAGTCATCGAGCGAAAGAGGCTCGATGGCACGAAAGAGGTATCAGAAGGGGCAGTTGTGGTTGGAAGGTGAAATTTGGTTTGGCCGATGGCGCGAAGATGTTCTCATTGACGGCGCTCGTAAGCGTGTCCGGGTTCAGAAGGAGATTGGGACACGGCGCGACTATCCAACGAAACGGCTTGCGCAGCGTGAATTGGACAGACAGATCGAGCACGTTAACGACCTCAGTTATCGCCCACGGCCAACAGCCAGATTCGCGGACTTTGCAAGGAAGTGGGAAAAGGACGTGTTGAGTCAATACGGAGAATCAACGGCCATCAACTATCGCACCCATATTCGGAAGCACCTCGTTCCGTTCTTGGGTGAATACGCGATGAAGGACGTGAACCCCGAACTCGTCCAGCATTTCGTTTCCTGCTCGGCAGTCTCCCCGAAGACCACTCGAAATATCTGCATCACACTCCAGAGCATGTGGGCCACAGCGAAAGCTTGGCGCTACGTCGCTCATAACGTCATGGAAGGCGTTGTACTCCCAGACAGTAAACGGAGACAGCGTTTCTACGCATCACAACAACAAATCCAACTCATCATCGCGTCAGCGAAAGAGCCATACCGTACGTTCTACGGACTTGCAGCGGAAACGGGTTTACGGCCCGGTGAACTCTGCGGTTTGACCGTGGACGACCTGGACCTGGAACGCGGACTACTTCAAGTGCAGCGGAGTGCGTGGCGGGGAAAATTAGGCGATCCAAAGACGGATGATTCTATCCGGGTCGTTGAGCTATCGCCGCACGCCTGCGAGCACTTGAAAACGTTTCTAACGTCCTGGCGTCCCAATGAACGCCGTCTGCTTTTTGCGACGCGCAATGGAACCCCGTGGGATCAGAACTTGTTGCTCAAACGAAAGTTCAAGCCGTTACTAAATGCGCTCGGGATTCAACTGCCGCGCGGTGATGGCTTCTACATTCTTCGTCACGGGAACGCCACATTGATGAGCAGCTTCGGAGCTCCTCAAAAATTACGCCAGGAGAGACTTGGCCACGCCGATGGCTCGCCTGTCACAGAATCGGTGTACACGCATGTGATCAGCGAGGACGGCAAGCGGGTTGCGGCTCAATTGGGCAATGCAGTGTGGGGAGTTTTGGACGCAATTGGACGCCAGTTGGACGTAAATGGACGCCAAAAGGAAAACGGCTCAGGAGTGGAGTCTCCCAAGCCGTTGTATCTGAACTAACTTAATTGGTTGCGGGGGTCAGATTTGAACTGACGACCTTCGGGTTATGAGCTGTGAGAATTATTAGCCCGTCTTTGCTTTTCAATGATTTACATTGGGGTTGTTACCGCCACTTCACCCCTGTTCTCGGGTGTTCCGTTCCCAATCTGTTCCCAGTTCTGTTCCCAATTTGTGAAGTGGCTCCAGATGCTGCAATTTCAGGGCAGTTTTCTGCGCGACCACCAGCGAGAACGAACTGCTCATTGACCTGGTCATCGGGAACTGATTCGCAGTTGGCATTTCGAGGTAGCTACACTTCCGTTGCACGACGGATTACTTCGGCAATCCTCGCATCCAACGGATCCTTGGTGAGATTGGCTGCGTCGCGAACACGATGAGCGTGGAGTGAATAACGGAGGAAAAGCAAAACCGAAATGAAGCCGGCCGCTGCGATGAGAATGGGCACCAAGTAAAGTGCGGTTCGTTTCGTGCCTTCGGGTTCGAGCAGCACACGCTCACCATAAAGTTGTTTGTAGTAGTCCAGGATTTCCCGGTCGGACTGCCCGGCCCTTACCTTATCCTCGATTTCCTTCCTGATCTGAAATGATATTTGGCTCATGTGCCTGGAAACCGGCTCGCCGTAGCAACAGGGCGAAAGCAGAGAGTTTTCCAGTTTTTTAATACGCAACGCGTCGCTCTGCGATGGAAGCTGTGAATTCACAGGGAGTGCGAGTACAGACAGGCACAGAGCCATCAGGTAGAGATAGAAACGATAGAAAGGTGTCCTCAGCGGCAGGAGAGACCGTCTCGTTCGCGTGTAAATGCCAAATGTGACCATTGAATCCTCTTGCGTCATGCTGATGGGCTAGATTCATTGAAGCAACACTGAGGTCTTAGGGATGTGTGGCAAATTGTCGCAGGTGTGCTCTGCGACGACGGATTCCACTTCGATCTTCTATCCTGCGGCCCTCGGTTATGGTAGTATCCGCGGAATTATGCGTAGGGTTCTGGCTGCATTCCTGGTAGCTGTCCTGGGCCTCGGAGGTTTGATCCCGCTGGCGGTCGCTGCGGCTGGGGATACCACCCCGGTTTGCTGTCGCAAGGATGGGAAGCACCATTGCCAGATGACCAGGGCCGGCGAGCGGTCCTCGTCTGACGGACAGCCACGGATTCAAGGATCCGCTTCCGACTGCCCGTTCCATGAGCGAGCCGGAACGCAGCCGCCGATTGCCGTTGGCGCGGTTCCGCCGTCAAACCAGATGCCAAGACTGGCAATCAGTCGATCTATTTTGCTCAGTGATTTTGTCATCCTAGCTTCAGAACCTATTTCCTCCGGTACCCTCCGCGGTCCTCCCTCCTTCTCGTAATCCGAACGTCGTCACTCGATTTGATCAATAAGACTGTTTGGGCTTGAGCTCGACCTGACTAGCAAATATTGGCCGCGAATTCTATTGCGTCAGGAATGCGTCAGAAAAAGGTTCCACGACCTCGACATCCCTTGCGTGACTGGATCAAAGGTGCCCTTCGCATGAAGAAACGGCTACTCATCTCGCTTGTCTGCCTTGCTGGGCTGGCTACCGTTGCCTATGCAGTGCGGGCATCCGTCAAGAAGGGACTCAGCACCCGGGAGACGCCGAGTCTGCCCGAGGCTATCGCGGCCCGTAAATTTCGGCGATGGGCGATGCCGGCTGGTGCTACAAATCTGAAAAATCCCGTCCCGGCGACTCCCGAAATGTTGCGACACGGGTTGGAACACTGGGCCGACCATTGCGCGGCCTGTCATGGCAACGACGGCAGCGGCAAAACAACCATCGGATTGAATCTTTATCCGAAGGCCCCCGATATGCGAGGGCAAGACACGCAATCGCTCAGCGACGGGGAACTCTACTACATCATCCGGAACGGCGTGCGGATGACCGGTATGCCGGCGTGGGGCAAGGCCGAAGACGGCGAGCACGATCGCGAGACCTGGATGCTCGTTCTCTTCATCCGCCACCTTCCCGAGCTCACGACTGAAGAACTACAAACAATGGCAAAACTGAATCCGAAGAGCCCGTCGGAACTGGAAGAAGAAAAACAGGAAGAGGAATTCTTGTCAGGCATCGAACGACCTGATCACAAAGCGAGTCATTAGGAGCGAATATGAAGCATTTCCTTGCAGCAGTTGTTTTTCTTGTTTTTTCCGCTAGCACGGTTCGGGCTCACGGTGACGAAATTCACGTGATG
>Ga0335071_10008027_pt1 | contig 10843 bp, 9 predicted proteins | sample Lox_Sample_15_FD_206724 | JGI IMG/M metagenome (GOLD analysis project Ga0335071, IMG submission 206724) | Soil microbial communities from Loxahatchee National Wildlife Refuge, Florida, United States - Lox_Sample_1.5 | ecosystem: Environmental > Terrestrial > Soil > Wetlands | place: USA: Florida...
CGAACAATAGCGATGCGGTTAGAAAGCCGCGCACAAATTTGTTGGAACCGGCCTCTATGTCCGTCTCAGTCCCGCCTTTTACAAAACGTCTCTCCAGAATTTGCCCTAAGGATTGAAGCCGATCTTCGATCTTCCACCATTCACCTAGAAAGGCGCCGATGAGCAACGCGCTTAACACGATCAGCGAATTCTCAGTTTTAAGGAACATCTGGATGCCAATTGCAGCGGTAAAAAGTCCCATTCCAGATGTAACAGTAGCTTTGAGTCGATCCGGCACGCGCGCACCGAAAATCAAGCCTAGCGTGCTCCCAATGAGGATCGTTGCAACATTGATCAAAGTGCCAGTCATCAATTCTCCAAAATTACTCGATTACTGTAGAGGCGCAGTTACGCTATATACTTTATTACGAACGGAAGTGCGAGCCACCTCCACCGCCGCGTGGGATTCGTCTAGCGTCCGTAAAGTTTCGATTCGTAAATGGTATTTGGAGATGTATCTCTCATCCAAAATTCCGGTCGTTCTATCAGTGCGCTTTCGGGGGTAAATGGTCATGCGTAGATTATAATTCATGAAAGATGTCCGTCTCGTCCGAACGTAATTTGTTTCTTCACCTCTTGCCACTCCTTATAGCTGGCATCGCAGCCTCGCTGATAATCCTTGCTCCATTCTGGGCCGCGGACTGGTATCGCACCCCGTTTCTCGGAATGTTGCTCGAACCAAACAACGTGGTCAGTCAGATTACTTCTCCGGGCTGGCCTGCCCGCAGTACCGGAGTGATCTTTGCCGATCGTTTGCTGGCTTTGGATGGCCGGCCGATCAATGATGCTTCAGCGTTGATGAAATTCCTCCAACAGAACGGTACACAACCGGTTCAGGCTTCCTTTGGGCGGCGCACAGGCGGTACGTTTGAATTGACGATTACGCCGCTGTCTCACCCGCCGCTAAGCGATTTGTTTACATTGTTCATCGTGCCCTACCTTGTCGGTCTGGCTTTTATTGGCATTGGAATATGGGCATACACTCTTCGCGGTGACCAGCGGGCCGGCCGCACCTTGCTCGCCTTTACCTCCGCGCTAAGCATTGCAACCACCTCGTTCCTCGACATGGATACCACGCGGCACGCAGTTTTACTTTGGGCTTTGAGTTTGGGGGTCATGGGAGCGAGTCTCGTACATCTTTCTTTTGTTTTCCCTCAACCAATGCGCTTTATCCTACAAACACCGAGCCTTCGCTGGCTGGGATGGATCGTGTTCATCCTGCTTGCCCTACCTACGACGCTTGCAATCATCAGGTCTCCCGGTACCTACTTTTATATCAACACCTGGCAGTGGGGCTATCTTTTCATTACCGTTGGATTCGTTTTATTCCTCGGCACACTGATCCACCACGTGTTTCAGAGTAATCTATCTCATGTCCGCCAACAATGCCGCGTCATCATCTTTGGTGCGATTATTGCATTTATACCCACGCTCTACTATATTACTCCTCTTGCGTTTGGCGTCTTTACACAATTTTATGCCTGGCTGGTTTTTCCCGCGCTGATAATCTTTCCACTATCGATTACTTATGCCATCGTCCGTTACCGGTTGCTCGACGTGGACCGTTTCTTCTCCAAAGCGCTGACCTATCTGTTGACCCTCGGCGTTGCTCTTGCCACATTTTACGCCTTACTGGCGCTGATTTCACTATCGCTCCAGCGAGTTGTGCACGCCAATGACCCTTTGACCGTTGCGGCTTATTTGCTTTTGCTGGTCATTGGGTTTAACCCTGTACGCGGCCTTATTCAACAAGGCATTGATCGCCTCTTCTATCGCGCACCCGCTGATTACCGCCGCGCCCTGACAAGCCTATCACGTAACCTTGCCATTACGCCGGATCTCGACCAGACGCTCCATACTCTTGAAGATCAAATCCTACAAGCTTTGGCACCCGAGAAGTTTGTCCTCTATCTTTATAATGATGATCTGGAAGAGTATTTTCCACATGCCACGCATGAAGATTCTGCTCCATCTTATCAAATCGAAGATCCGCTGATTCAGCTCATCGTCTCGGTGCAAACACCGAGCTGGTTTCCAACCGATGGGCCTCTGCCCGCCCCTCTGCAGAATCCCGCCGGATCCTATCGCCGACTGATGGGGTCGACCATTGTGCCCCTTCATTATGAAAGCAAATTGATCGGATTTATGATGCTTGGTCCGCGTCGATCGGGCGATTTATATACCAGCGACGATTTGGATTTTCTGGCGGCGGTTGCATCGCAATCTGTATTGGCGCTTGAAAATGCGCGCCTCTTTGCCAACCTGCGTCATACCTTGGATCAGACGCTGGAAATGAAGAATATGATGGACGATATTTTTGCATCCATCGCCAGCGGGATTATTACGACCGATTTGGATCGGCGTGTCACCCTCCTTAATCGCGCCGCCGAAAATATTTTGGGCGTGGATGTCAGCCGTGTGATTGGCGAGTCGCTTGCCAAAGCTGTGCCTGTGCTCGGCGTGGAATTGGAGGACGCCGCCAGTAATACTTTGAATAAGGGTGAAACGGTAACCAGCACGGAACTCAGTGACAAGGTGCCGGAACGAGGCGATTTGTATTTGCGACTTTCGGTCTCACCGTTGCGCGACGCGTATCTCGGCACCAAGGGTGCGACACTTGTCTTCGAAGATTTGACTGAGCGCCACAAGTTGGAAGCCGAGCGCGAACTGATCCGTAAAACTTTTGGACACGTGGTCGCGCCGCGCGTGCGTGATCGATTGCTGGCGAATCCCGATAACCTTCGCCTGGATGGCACCAAGCAAGTCGTCACGGCCCTGTTTGCGGATATGTCGGGCTTTACGTCGTTTAGTGAAAAACGTGACCCTGAGACAGTCTTCAGTGTACTCAATCAATATTTAGCCTTGGCGGCTCAGGCGATTCTCGATGAGGAGGGCACGCTGGATAAATTCATGGGGGACGCCGTGCTGGCAATTTGGAATAGTCCCGATCCGCAGCCTGATCATGCTTTGCGCGCGGCGCGCGCCGCATTGAACATCGTACAACGCTCGATGAACGCGCACCACAATTTAATGGACCCTGAACAACATATGCTGTTTCGCATCGGGATTACAACCGGCCCCGCCATCACCGGCAACGTGGGCACGACCGAGCTTTTCAATTACACTGCCATTGGTGACACGGTCAATCTTGCACAACGTCTGCAATCTTCTGCTCGACGCGGGCAAATCCTCCTACAGATTACAACATATGAAATCATAAAGAATTTTGTGGATGCCGAGGCGCTTATCCCTATTGCCGTGAAGGGACGCGAACAAGCTGCAGAAGTGTATGAACTTAAAGGGTTGAAGAAATAATATCTGTCATTGCCACGTGGCACTGAAGCGTCACTCGCAATGACCTATCAAACAATATGCCGAGAAAATCCACGAAGACTTCTTCCTTCGGTTCGCCGGGACGTGCTGGACATGATGCATCCGCGTTTTATGCTACGCGTCTTTATGACAACCAGCCCCAGGCTGAAGGAATGAAGTACATCGAGAATCCAATCCCATCCGATAAGCTGGACAAAATTTTCAACGCTTCATCAGAATCGATGAGCGAACTGCCAAACAACTCCGTACATTTGATGGTCACGTCACCGCCATATAATGTGGGAAAAGATTATGATGACGATTTGACCCTCGAAGAATATCTAACGTTTTTAATGCATGTCTGGACCGAGACGTATCGCGTGCTCGTCCCCGGTGGACGCGCCTGCATCAACGTTGCCAATCTCGGACGCAAGCCATATATTCCACTTCACGCCTTCATCATCCGCGACATGATAGACATAGGCTTCTTGATGCGTGGTGAGATCATATGGGATAAGGGCGCATCGGCAAGTTCCTCCACCGCCTGGGGGTCGTGGCAATCCGCATCGAACCCAATCTTACGTGATACGCATGAATACATTTTGGTTTTCTCAAAAGAAAATTTTCGGCGCGATAAAATAGATGCGCGTGATAGTACCATTTCAAGAAAAGACTTCCTTACGCTTACAAAATCTGTATGGAAGTTTCCCGCAGAGTCTGCCAAGAGGATAGGCCATCCAGCGCCATTCCCCATTGAATTACCATTTGGGTTGATTCAGTTGTATACCTACTCTGGGGAAGTTGTTTTAGATCCATTCATGGGCAGTGGACAAACCGCTATTGCCGCTTTAAAGGCTAAACGGCATTTTATTGGTTACGAAAAAGCAAGAAATTATGTCAAATTGGCAAAGAGGCGGATCAAACAATGGAAAACTGGAAAACAGTGACACCTTTGTGATGGTTGGTCCTTCGCAATAGGTTGATTTGTAGGTGTCGCATAGGGAATGGGATTTATCCGCGAAATTTGTTGAGGGGCTGAAAGGTTTAAGGTGTTTTTTGCAGGAACGCTGGGGCATGATATTGAAGGTTTCAATCGTTATTTTGTTTTCCTTGGACGCAAACCTATAAAAGCATTAATTTATAATCGGTACAGAAAACCTTACGCTGCCGGGTTTTTCAGCCACACTCCGATCGATCGGTTTGATTGTTTTCAAACGCTTTGGCAAATAGAAATGGCTGCTGATCGGCGAAGGTACACATGCGACAAAGATAAGGTTCTGGCCGGAGGCTCTCGTGATGGTGAAATTGGACAGAGGCAACAATCGTTAATTGACCGCTGGCAGCGGTTTGAAACCGTTGTTCGTGTCAAATTCCTGTATCTAGCAAAGGAAGTATAATTTTATCTACAGGTGTCAAAGCCAACTCCACAGTTTATTGAAAGCCGTCATTAATAACGGCGATAAAATCAGCAGGCTTTGTTATATGAGCAAACTTAGAAGTACAGGAGATAGAAATGAAAACCTACACCAAGCCTTCCGATGATGAACTTCGTCAGAAGTTGTCATCGATGCAATATCAGGTCACACAACACGAAGCGACGGAGCCGCCCTTCCGCAACGAATATTGGGATAACAAACACGCCGGGATATATGTGGATGTGGCTTCGGGCGAGCCATTATTCAGCTCGCTGGACAAATATGACTCGGGCACGGGCTGGCCGAGCTTTACGCGCCCGCTCGAACCAGGTAACGTCGTCACCCATACCGACTTCAAACTTATCTTGCCGCGCACCGAAGTCCGATCCAAGTTTGCTAATTCGCATCTGGGTCATGTCTTCAACGATGGCCCGGCTCCTACTGGTCTGCGCTATTGCATGAATTCCGCTTCGCTCCGATTCATTCCGGTTGAAGATTTGGAGAAGGAAGGCTACAGCGAATATCTCTCTCTGTTTCACAAATAACCAGCCCGGGAACCGGATCGTTCAAGCTCTACTCAAATTTAAATCCTGCCGCAAACCGGCAGGATATTTTTCCTTCCCCTCCAAACTTGCATAATGATTGGTACGGACATCAAAACTTGCTCAAAATGAAATACGCGATGAAGGCTGTTCAGAGGATTATTTGAGTTAGCTTATCTTATCCAGGTATTTCAGGCCCGATCCGGTATTGAACAGAACGATGCGTTCTTCAGGACGGACCCATTTTTGATGGATTAGTACTTTGAGCGCAGCCAAGGTAGCCGCACCTTCCGGCGCGGGGAAAATTCCTTCCATCCTGCCGAACTGACGTTGAGCATCCAGGATGTCCGCATCACTCACCGCTACGGCAATGCCCTGGCTCTCCCGCAAGTTGCTCAGTATCAGCGCGTCCGCAAAACTTTTCGGCACGCGTAATCCGGATGCTATCGTATGTGCATTCGTCCAAAAATCACAAAAGGCTGCGCCTGATTCAAAAGCCTTGATGACCGGCGCACAGCCTTCTGCTTGGACGGCTACCATGCGTGGTCTTTTTTTGCCGTCTAACCAACCCAAAGCCTCGAGTTCGGCGAAGGCTTTCCACATCCCTACTAACCCCGTTCCGCCGCCGGTCGGATAAACGATTACATCTGGTAAGGTCCAGTCAAAGCTCTCGGCCAACTCATAACCCATGATCTTTTTCCCCTCTGTCCTATACGGTTCTTTGAACGTGGAAAGATCGAACCAGCCTTCAGCACGTGCCTTTTCCCCTGCCATGCCGGCCGCGTCGCTGATCAACCCATCCACCAGGACAACCTCTGCACCTGCGATTCGACTTTCTTCAATGTTCGAGCGCGGTGTATCTTTTGGCATATAGATTAGAGCTTGAATCCCTGCACGTGCTGCATAGGCCGCCATGGCTCCGCCGGCATTTCCCGCGGTCGGAATGATCACTTTTGGGATACCCAATTCTTTTGCCTTCGAGATGGCCGCCGCAAGTCCCCGTGCTTTGAAGGAGCCGGTTGGGTTCAGGCTCTCATCCTTGACAAAAATATGAGCATATCCAAATTCTTTTCCCACATTTGGAAGATGCAACAAAGGCGTATCGCCTTCTCCAAGGAAAACAAAATTCCCGGCGTCCTTCACAGGAAGCAATTCGTGCCAGCGCCACATTCCCTGCCGGCGTCGACGAATCGAATCGCGGTCCATCTTCCTTCGTGCTGTATCCAAGTCATAACGAACCAGTAATGGAGATTGACACTTGGGACAAAAGGTGTGGACCTCTTCAGGCGAATATTTTTCTCCGCATCCTGAACATTCAAGCTTTGAAATAAATGAAACCACGCCTGATATTAAATCCGTTGCACTTGCGGGTTTGGCACGCATAATCATCCTTGGCTAATTTCGTGTTGATATGTGGGTAAATATTAACTTGCTGAGGGCACAAAAGCTTCTACCCTCGCTCGAAGTTCATGGACATTGATCGGTTTGGACATATATACGTCGCAACCCGCCTCCAGGGCTTTTTCAGCATCCCCCCTCAAGGCATTCGCAGTAACTGCAATGATTGGAACATAAGCCAGCGCGTGTTTTACATTTGACCGCAAACGGCGCGCCACTTCGTATCCATCAATATCAGGCAGATTGATATCCAGTAAAATTAGATCCACATCCTGGTTTTCTGCAACGGAAAGCCCCTGCGAACCATTCTCCGCTTCAAGTACATTGTAGCCGCCGGCTACCAGAACCCGTTTGACAAGCAACAGGTTGTCGGGGTTATCTTCAATGTAGAGAATATTTTTTGGCATGTTTGATTTCCTTAATAAGTGATATTTCGTAATGAATACGTAAGATCAAAATAATATTTTGGTTCTACTCTTACACAGTATAAATGCGCGTTGGGCATCAGTCGGTTAACCGAATGCGCTCATGTTTTGAAGTCAGGAGAGCCTCCACAGTATCCACTAGCTCCTGGATATCGATTGGCTTGGACATATACACATTGCATCCGGCATTCAGGCACTTATTGGCATCATCTCTAAGTGCATTGGCTGTAATGGCAATAATCGGAACACGGCCCAAATCCGGTTTGGCACTCGAGCGCAGACGGCGGGCAACTTCATAGCCATCGATATCGGGCAGGTTGATATCCAGCAATATCAAATCCACTTCCCGGCTTTCCGCTATTTCGAGCCCTTGCATTCCATTCCTGGCTTCCACCAGGGAATAACTATCCGGCCGGAAAATTCTGCTGATGAGCATCATATTATCCGGGTTATCTTCGATGCAAAGGATCGTGGGCTTCATAATTTGTCTCCCTGCACATCTATCTTTTCTTCGATAACATGAATTACCTCATCTACGAATTTTTTCGTGGGGAGCGATCCTTTCTGATAGACCGCTTCGATGTTCCCGTTCAGGCGCTTTCGCTCTTCAGGTGTGATATCCTTCGCACTGACTATCACGATGGGTATATTCTTCGTGCGTGGATCAAGTTTTAATTCTTCCACCAGGGCAAAACCGTCTATGCCCGACATCATCAGATCAGAAACAATAAGGTCCGGCAACCGTTGACGCGCAATCGCCAAACCCTCCCAACCGTCCTGGGCATCATAAATGCGATATGACTTTTGCTTTTCCAACAGGCGGCGGATCAGTAAGGCGTCATCCGGATTGTCATCGATCAGCAAAATGGAGGTCGTTTTCTCATCGAGGTTTTCGAGGGCGGCCTGCAATCCCTCGCGCGGCGCAGGAGATTGATCCTTGCTCAGATGTACATCCACCGCCCATTCATCGCCCAAGACGTGTTTTTCGACGGGGAATGTATGCCCCGTGCAATTGACGACCACCGTTTCGGTTGAGCTTATCGTTCCCGCTTGTATCATCTTTTCGAGTCCCGCGAATGCCACCGCGGTTGCAGGCTCTACAGCCATCCCCTCACTTTTGGCAAGAGAGCGCATGGCAGCGAAGGCTTCTGAATCGGATACCGATTCCATCGTGCCGCCATATTGCTGGATGATGTTCCAAAGATAAGTGTACGACTTTCCCGGATCGCCCGTTGCCAGGATGATGATGCGCGTGTCCGGGATGACCGCTTCGGCAGTATCCCTGCCTGCCTTGAATGCTTTCACCATGGGCGAACATCCTTCCGCTTGGATAACTGCGAGCTTCGGAATGTGATTAATCAAACCCATGTCAAACAATTCCTTGAATCCCTGATAAACACCCAGAGGGCCGATTCCACCACTGACGGATTGAATATACCAATCCGGCGCACGCCAGCAGAGTTGTTCGACGATCTCGTAAGCAATGGTCTTCATCGACTCCCGCGAAGGAACCGAACTTGCACCTCGATCCAAAAACAAATTCTTGCGCCGTGCAAACTGGGAGGCAATCTGTTTGGTCTGATCGTAATTTCCACTGACACGAATGACCTCTGCACCGAATAGGGCAGCCTCGCGCAGCTTCTCTTGAGGTACAAGACTGGTCATAAAGACCCATAGTTTGATGCCTGCACGTGCACACGCCGCAGCGTACGCCACTGCTGCGTTGCCGGTGGAAGCGACTACAGCTTCGCGTATATCGCCCTCGTTCATGGCCGCCACAGCAACTGCAGCCTGGCGATCCTTGAACGAACTGGTTGGGCCGTAGCGTTCGTCTTTTATATAAATACAATCATTCCCAAGAGAAGGCCCAAATCGTTGCGATATCCACAGGGGAGTACCTCCGGCAGGATAAAGGTCCAGGGATTCCGGACTCTTCAGTGGCAGCACATCTTGATAGCGCCACATATTGGATGGTCGGCCGGGCAGTCCGCGCAGGATCTCCCGCTTGAACGCATCGTAATCGTAATGCGCTTCCAACCATTGCGAATTGCAATTCGCGCATATAGCGGGAACAAAGGGCTCATAAGGCTGCTGTTCTCCACAGATTACACACTTCAAGAATTGTGGCGCTGCCATTTATTTTTCCTTTATCTCGACCGGTTCGACAATCTTAGCGATAAGAGGCAATTCAACATAGAAAGTCGAACCTTCACCCGGAATTCCGGTGCTTTCCGCCCACAAGCGGCCACCGTGCAACTCGATCAGGCGGCGGCTGATTGGCAGGCCCAGTCCCGTTCCGCCCGTTTTTCTGGTGGTGGATGAATCAACCTGGGTAAATTCCTGGAAGATGACCTGAAGCTGTTCTGGCGGAATACCAATCCCGGTGTCGCGGACTGCTATTAAAATACGGTCCTTTTTCTTTTTGGCGCCTATTGTAACTTCACCTCGTTCAGTGAACTTGATCGCGTTATTGACAAGGTTGATCATAACCTGCTGAATACGCGTTCGATCAGCAAATATTTCTGTCTTCCGATCAGAATCCTTTCTAATGACGAGTGGGAGCGATTTTGCCGATGCGAGGGGCGATGTGATGTTAATCGCTTCTTCAAAGAGTCCGTTCAGATTAAATTTCTCAGGCTGCAGGTTCATGCGTCCCGCATCAATCTTGGCCATATCAAGCACATCATTGATCAAGTGCAGCAAATGCTGGCCGTTCTTCCCGATCAACCGGAGATCATTATCCATCTGTTCTGTTACGGGACCATCCAATCCTTCCAGAATCACATCGGAAAATCCAAGGATGGAATTCAACGGTGTCCGTAACTCATGGCTCATGTTCGCTAGGAAGGCTGTCTTCAAGCGGTCAAGTTCCCGCAACTGAGTGACGGCAGCGGCTTGCTCGGTATATAATCGGGCGTTTTGCAGGGCAACTGCGACTTGGGAAGCCAGTGTAGTGTAAATATAAGCATCCTCATCTGTGAAGTGATTGGTTATATTCGACTGAACATCGAATACCCCGAGCACTTTGTCGCCGACGATCAACGGGACAGCCATTTCTGAACGCGTTTCCGGCAGGAGCGGGTTGGGAAGGAACGCCGGATCATCGTGGACATCATTCACAATCACGGCTTGCCGTTCACGGGCAGCGCGGGCTACAAGGGATTTTTCCGTATCCATTCTGATACTATGGGCCGTGGCGACCATCTTCCTGCCTATTTCACCCGCACCGGCTGCAAGCAGCAATGTTTTCCATGACTCATCAGCCAGATAGATGTGAGCATGGTAGATACCGAACCGTTCTTTTGTTATATCTACAACAGCTTGCAATAGACGATCCGGTTCGAGGGTTTTGGCCGTCGTGGTGCTCACTTCAGACACAGTTTGCAACTCGGCAGCTCGCTTGGCAACAATTTCTTCTGCCAGTTTCCGTTCGGTGATATCCTGGTTGGCTCCATAGTAGCGGACAATCTTGCCCTGGTCGTCGCGGTCAATATGGATCTCCACCGAGATATAGCCCATCCCACCGTCCGCATACGCAACGCGGTGCTCCAGCTGGGTGCTGTAATGCTTGTCAGTGGAAGCCAGTGCCTTCTCGATCGCGGCACCCACCACCGGCAAATCATCCGGATAGACCAGGCGCTGCGCATACTCTGCCGACGACAGTTCATATCCCCCCATCTCTTTCGCATTCGTGTGAAAAATCGAATAGAAA
>Ga0335071_10008028_pt1 | contig 10843 bp, 12 predicted proteins | sample Lox_Sample_15_FD_206724 | JGI IMG/M metagenome (GOLD analysis project Ga0335071, IMG submission 206724) | Soil microbial communities from Loxahatchee National Wildlife Refuge, Florida, United States - Lox_Sample_1.5 | ecosystem: Environmental > Terrestrial > Soil > Wetlands | place: USA...
TCGCCATGGAGCCGCCCTCCTCCCTCGCGGCGGAGTCGGTGCGCGGGGAGAAGACCAAGGTCCTCGAGGCGGTGCGCCCCCTTTCGCACGAGGAGATCCTGCAGGCCGCCGTGAGGGGCCAGTACGGCGACGGGTTCGTGCGGGGCCGCAAGGTTCCGGCGTACCGGAAGGAGCCCGGGGTCGCCCCAGGGAGCATGACCGAGACCTACGCGGCCATGCGCCTGCAGGTCGAGAACTGGCGCTGGGCCGGCGTGCCCTTCTACGTCCGGTCCGGCAAGAGGCTCGACCGGCGGCACACGAGCATCTCGATCCAGTTCAAGGCGCCGCCGCTGGCGCTCTTCCGGGGAGAGGGCGTCGGGGAGATCGAGCCGAACCGGCTCGACCTCCACATCCAGCCCGACGAGTCCATCGCCATCCAGATGAAGGCCAAGCGCCCGGGTTCGTCGATCCGGCTCGCGCCGGTGAAGCTCGCCTTCAGCTACCTCGACTTCGGCCCCGTCCCCGCCGCCACCGGCTACGAGCGGCTCCTCTACGACGCCATGGTGGGCGACTCGACGCTGTTCCACCGCTCGGACGAGGTGGAGGCGGCCTGGCGCGTCGTCACCCCGGTTCTCGACCTGTGGGCGAACCTGCCGGCGCGCGACTTCCCCAACTACCCCGCGGGGAGCCGCGGACCGGCCGCGGGGGACGAGCTCCTCCGCCGCGACGGCCGGCGCTGGGTGGACCTCGACTAGGATCGACGCGGGGCCCGACGGGCGAAGCCGCGAGGAGGTCGGAGCGGGCCGGCCCCGGGGCTCAGTCGTGCGTCATCCACGCTTCCCAGGCTGCCCCGACGAGGAGCGGGCCTCCGGGGAGCTCGGCCTGCGGCTCGACGTCCTCTCCCCGCGCCAAGCGGACGAGCAGGACCGGGAGATTGGGCCCGGGACCGGCGAAGAGGTGCACCCATGCCGGGAAGCGCGGCTCGACCCGCACGAGCCGGAACTCCCCGCGCGGCTCGCCGACCAGGTCGATCTCGACGGGTCCGCGCAGGCGCGTCTGGGCGGCGAAGGCGCGGATCCGATCCCGGAGCGCCGCATCCTGAGCGGCGACGCCGACCCAGCGCTGCGCGTCGCCCTCGGCGTCGATCTTCCGCAGCGCGGCCATTCCCGCGACGCCGCCGCGGCCGTCCCCCACCGCCGCCACCGCGTAGGCGTTCGTGGGCACGCCGTCCCGCGCGGGAGCGTGCGGGGCCGTGCTCCGGAGGAGCTCGAGCTGGCCGCTGGACGGCAGGAACGTCCTCACCCCGGCCTCCGCGAGCTCGTGCTCGATGGCCACGAGCGCCGCGACGTCGCGCGTCGTGGCGGGCACCAGGACGTCGACGGGGCTGCGGGCGCGAATCTCCTTCAGGCGATCGAGGAAGGCGTCCCCGTCCTGCGGAGACGGCGAGGACACGACGGTCCAGAGACCGAGGTCCGCGCCGCGCAGCCGGGCGACGTCCTTCTCGGACGCCATCCCCACGACGCGGTCGATGCCGCTGCCCTCGGCGGAGCGGAACGAGCGGGCGATGGAGACACCCGGGCTCGCTGGCCCGGGCTCGATGGTGGCGATCGCCACCGTCGAACGCGGTGACGACGGCGGTTTGGCAAGCACAGGATCCCCCCTCAGGGTTCCTCGAGCCGCATCCCGATCCCATCCACGGATCGTTTGTGCTCAACAGATTAGCACAGGCCCTCGAGGGTTCCTTGCATCCTGCAATTTAGGCCGGGTCCAATTTGGGTACCCCGTACGGGGCACGAATCAGGGGGGGCACGGCGGCGAGACCATCCCCGCCTCGGCACCTCGCGGAAGCTCCGCGTCGGGCCAGGCCGGTCCGGCGCCCTCTTCGAGGACGCGGCTGCCGGACGAGTCGAATGCGATCCGCCCGCGGGAGACGCCCCCGCCGCCGTCCTCGGCCTCGACCCGCGCGAGCCTCAGCCTGCCGCCTGCGTCGTAGAGGAGGTCGGCCCTGCGCGAGCCCGAACGGTCCGAGGAGGTCACCACGAGCCGGCGGGCGCGGCCGGCCCTGTCGCGCCAAACCTCCATGCGAACCTCCGCGTCCCCGCACCGCCTCCGCTGCTCGTCGGCGAGGCTCAGGTTCCCGCCCGCCCGGAGCAGGTCGACCTCTCGAGCGGCGCCTTCGGCCGCTGCGGCTCCCGGCGAGGCCCGGGTCGCGGCTGTCGAAGGCGGCGCGGCGAGGCTCGGCGCCGCCGCCGCGGGCCGCGCCGCCGCGACCTTGGCCCGCGCCGCGAAGGAGGCGTCCGCGGCCGCCTCGGCGCGACCCTCTCCGCGAGCCGCGAGCCGCGGGACGCCGCGGTCGGCGGGAGGGGCGGCGCCCCTTCGCTCCGCCTCCGGACTCGGGGCCTGCGGCCAGGGCGCGGCCTCGGCGAGGCGCGGCACCTCGGGGACGCTCCTCGGCGGCGCCGGAGCGGCGGGCAAGGCGACGTCGATCGGCGCCTCCGCCGGCCGTTCCCGGCGGGCGACCAGGATCCGCCAGCTCGTCCCGCCGACCGCGACGACCAGCGCCGCCGTGGCGGCGAGGCGCAGCCACGCGCTCGCCGAGGATCGGCGCCGCGCCTCTCCCATCCGCGCGGCCGCCTCTCTTCCGGCAGCGAGGAGGACCCGCTCGCCCGCCTCCGGTGCGCGCTCGGGCGGGAGGCGGCGCATGGCGGTGCGCGTTGCCGAGATCGCCTCGAGCTCGGCGCGGCACTGCGGGCACGTCCGCAGGTGAGCCTCGACGCGCCTCGACTCGGCGGACCCGAGCTCCCCGTAGGCGAGTTCGAGGAGGCGATCGCGGGCGGCGTCGTGGTTCACCTGGACCTCCCCGCCGCGACCGGCGCGAGACCGATCTCGCTGAGCTGCCGGCGCAGCTGCTCGAGCGCGTAGCGCATCCGGCTCTTCACGGTCGGCTCGGGGGCGCCGGTGATGGCCGCGATCTCGGCGAAGGGCACGTCGGCGTACTCCCGGAGGAGGAAGACCTCCCGCTGCTCCGCCGGAAGCGCCGCGATGGCCGCCTCGAGCTTCGGGCGCAGCAGCGCGCCCTCGGCGAGGCTGTCGGGGGGTGGGTCGTCCGCCGCGGCGGCCTCGGCGCGAGGCCCGTCCGGACCGGGCGGCCCGTCGAGCGGCAGGGCCTGCCCGCGGATCGACCGCCGCCGGGCGTCGTCCACGGCCAGGTTGCGGGCGACGGCGAAGAGCCAGGTGCGGAACCGGGCGCGCTCCTCCCACCGGGGGGCGGCCGAGACGACCCGCAGCCACGCCTCCTGCGTCAGGTCCTCGGCCCTGGCCCGGTCCCCGACGGCCCGGACGAGGAAGCCGTGCACGGCGGCGCGGTGGCGCGACACCAGGGTCTCGAACGCCCCGGGGTCTCCCTGGCGAAATCGGCGCATGAGCCGCTCGTCGCTTTCTTCCGTCGGCAAGGCTCCCCGCCTGACCAGGTGAAACGCGCACCGACGAGAAAGGATCTCTCCGGCTCAAACGGGGCGGGCGCCGCTCGCCGTGCACCACTCCACGAAGGCCGCATCCATCGTGGAGATGTGGTCGGCGAGCCAGGATCGGAGTTCGCCGGTCCGCCCCGCTCCCGGCTCCTGAGAGGCGTGCGCGGCGCGGATGGCGCGGACGACCTCCAGCAGCCGGGCGTGCTCGTCCCCGTGGGCCCCGGCCTGCGGATACCCGAGCTGCCGCATCAGCCGCTCCTCGGTCTGGAAGTGCGCCGCCGTGAAGTCCACCAGCCGGGTGATGGTCTCCTCCGCGAGGGCGCGGTCGCCGCCTTTCCGCACGAGCTCCTCCACCAGGTCCACGAGGCTCGCCTGGACGCGGTGGTGCACCTCGACCGCCTCGAACGCACTCGTCGTGCCAGCCATCGCATCCTCCTCCCGGGACGCCGGGTCAGGCGGTCCTGACCCGGGCGGCATCCTGCAGGCCCAGCTCCTCGATGGCCATCTCCCGCATCCGGTACTTCTGGACCTTCCCGGTGACGGTCATGGGGAACCCGTCCACGAACTTCCAGTAGCGGGGGATCTTGTACGTCGCAATCTTTCCCTTGCAGTAACCTCGCAGCTCCTCGGCGGTGAGCACGGCCCCCTGCCGGAGCTTCACCCACGCCATGAGCTCCTCGCCGTACTTGCGGTCTGGGACCCCGATCACCTGGGCGTCGGCGATCTCCGACCGGGTGAAGAGGAACTCCTCCACCTCCCTCGGGTAGATGTTCTCCCCGCCGCGCAGCACCATGTCCTTGATGCGCCCCACGATGTTGACGTAGCCGTCCTCGTCCATGACGGCGAGGTCGCCGGTGTGCATCCAGCGCGCCGCGTCGATGGCCTGCCGCGTCGAGTGCGTGTCGTCCCAGTAGCCGAGCATCACCGAGTAGCCTCGCGTGCAGAGCTCGCCGGCCGCTCCCCGGGCGACGATGCGCCCCGTCGAGGGCTCCACCAGCTTGATCTCCACGTGCGGGTGCACCGAGCCGACCGTCGATACCCGCCGCTCGAGCGGATCGTCGACGCGGCTCTGTGTCGACACCGGGGAGGTCTCGGTCATGCCGTAGCAGATGGTGATCTCGGGGAGGTGCATGTCCTTCTGCACGCGCTTCATCACCTCCACCGGGCAGGGCGAGCCTGCCATGATCCCGGTGCGGAGGGTGGAGAAGTCGGTGGAGGCGAACGCGGGGTGGTCGAGCTCCGCGATGAACATGGTGGGGACGCCGTACAGAGACGTGCAGCGCTCGACCGCCACGGTCTCGAGCACCCGCCCGGCGTCGAAGCTCTCGCCGGGGAACACCAGGCAGGCCCCGTGGGTGGTGGCGGCCAGGTTGCCCATCACCATGCCGAAGCAGTGGTAGAGCGGCACGGCGATGCAGATGCGATCCGCTTCCGTGTAGCGCAGCGTCCGCGCAACGAAGTAGCCGTTGTTGAGGATGTTGTGGTGCGAGAGCGTCGCGCCCTTGGGGAACCCGGTGGTCCCGCTCGTGTACTGGATGTTGATCGGGTCGTCGGGCTGGAGGGTCCGCTCCCTCGCCTCGAGCTCCTCCTCGCCCACCTGCTTCGCCTCGTCGACGAGCGCGTGCCACTCGTCGTCGATGACGAGCGTCTGCTTGTGCTCCGGGCAGCGCTCCTCGACCTCGCGGACGGTGGCCACGTAGTCCGCCCCGCGGAAACCCCTGGCCGCGACGAGCAGCGAGGTGCCGGACTGCTTCAGCACGTGCTCGAGCTCGTGTGCCCGGTAGGCCGGGTTGATGTTCACGAGGATGGCGCCGACGCGAGCGCTGGCGTACTGGAGCACCACCCATTCGAAGCGGTTCGGGGACCAGATTCCCACCCGGTCGCCCTTCTTCACGCCACGGGCGAGGAGCGCCCGGGCCACGACGGACGTCTCGTCCCAGAGCTGCCGGTAGGTCGCGCGGTACCCCTGGTGGGGCACCACCACCGCCTCGCGGTCGGGGACCCGCGCCACCGTACGGCGCAGGTTGTCGCCGATGGTCTCGCCGAGCAGCGGGACGTCGCTCGCCCCGTGGACGTAGGACGGGTTGGACATGGGACCCTCCTCGCGGAAAGGGGGCGAGCCTACTTCCGGACGCGCCTCCAGGGTAGACGCAATGCGTCGAGCGGCCGCCCTTCTCCCCGCTCAGCGGCCTCGGCGGCGGAGCCCTCCTGCCAGGGCCCGGGCGAGCGAGAGAGCCGCGACGGCGCACAGGGATCCCCAGACCGCGCCCGCGAGGACGTCCCCGGGCCAGTGCACCCCCACGTAGACCCGGCTCCAGGCCACTCCGACCGCCACCGCGTAGGCGAGCGGCCCCAGCCAGGGCCACGCGGCCGTCGCGACGAGTGCCATGGCGAAGAAGTTCGACGCGTGCAGGCTGGGGAGCGATCCGACGTTGGCGGCGGGCGCGATGAAGCGGAACGAGCCCGGGGCGAGCGCGTAGGCGGGCCGCATGCGGGCGAGCAGGGGGCGGAGAATCTGGGACCCGCCGGCGTCGGAGAGGGCGAGCGCGAGGGCGAGCGCGAGCACCCAGCGCCAGCGCCCGTCGCGCCTGGCCCCGGCGAGCGCCACCGCCAGCGCCACCGCGACCGCGGCGCCGAACCAGGGGCTCGAGAGGAAGATGGCGAGTCCGTCGACGGCGCGTCCTCCGTCCACGTTCACGGAGTGGAAGAGGCGCTCCTCCAGGGCCAGGTGGCGGTCGGGCGGGTTCACCGCCCTGCACACTAGACCAGGCGGCGGTAGATTGACGAGGCGCCCGGCGCTTGCGGGACCCGAGCCCGGGGGAGACGACGATGGACCGAAAGCCCTTCCTTGCCTGCGCCGCTCTGACCGCCCTCGCCCTGGCGTCGCCGGCCCGGGTGGCGCCGGGCTGGCTCGACGCGGCGTCGCCGGCGGGCTGGAACCGCGCGGGCGCGAGGGTCCCGCGGGCGCCCGCCCGCCGGGGGGATCCCCCGACCGTGGCGAGGTGCCGGGGCGGAGTGGCGCGGCCCCCGGAGAACGCCGCCGAGCGACAGATCGCCGCCGCCGGGTGGACGCTCTTCGGGGGCGCCGAGGCGAGCGGCACCACCCAGATGATGAGCGGATGCACGAGCGTCGACGGCATGTGCCGGCCGGCCGGCTACCAGGTCTTCGTCTTCGTCGGAGGGAGGTTCGCCGGCACGCTGTCGCCGGGGCCCATGGAACCCCGCGCCGACGGCTCCGCGCGCGTGCAGAGGCTGCTCTCGGCCGACGCGGTGGCCGCCGAGTTCGCGCGCTACGCCCCGGCGGACGCCCTCTGCTGCCCGTCCCGCGTGGCCACGGTCATCTTCCGGGTCGAGCGGTCCGGCGCTGGCCCGGTGGTCGTCCCGAGCAGCGTGGTCTCCGCGCCGGAGCCCGGCCAGGCGGGGTCGTGCGCCGCGCCGCGGGCGGCCGTCTCGGCGGGGACCGCGCCGGGCGCGTCCTGCGAGCGGCCTCCGAGGTAGGGAGCGGCAGGTCACCCCCAGGCCCTGGCTGCCGGGCCGACCCCCGGTGCATGATGCCGGGGCCGCGAACGGGCGGCGGGGAGGCAGACATGAAGGTCGGCGCGCGCAATCGCATCGTCGGAAGGGTCGCGGAGATCAAGAAGGGCTCGGTGATGTGCCAGGTGAAGGTGAAGGTGGAGGAGGCCTCGTCGATGTCCTCGGTGATGACGGTCGACTCGGCCCGGGACATGCGGCTGCGCAAGGGCGACCTGGTGGAGGTGGTGGTGAAGGCTGTCCACGTCCTTCTGCTGAAGCGGTAGGTCGATGCCCGCCGGCTGGACGACCGTCCTCGCCCTCCTCGCCCTGTCTCTCGCCGCGTGCGCCCACGCAAGCGGCGGCGCGGCCGGCCCCGCGCCGGGCCCCGGCCCCCTCGGAGGGCGCCCGTGGCAGCTCGTGGCCATCCGGATGGCGGACGGCACCCGCCTCGTCCCCGTCGACCCGGCGCTCTACACGCTGGAACTCGCGGCGGAGGGAAGGGCGGCGATGCGCGCCGATTGCAACCGCGCCAGCGCGAGCTACGAGCTCCTGGGAAGCGCCCTCGCCTTCGGCCCGATCGCCAGCACCCGCGCCATGTGCCCTCCCGAGTCGATCTCGGACCGCTACCTGCAGCAGCTCGGCCTCGTCGCCTCGCACCGGACGCGCGACGGCCACCTGCTGCTCGCCACCCGAGCCGACGGGGCCATCCTCGAGTTCCGGCGAGCGCCGCCCTGACGGGAGGGCTACAGGGCGAGGAGCTGCTCCACGCTCGCGAGCGTTCCGGGGAAGTCCTCGAGCATGAGCGCGTGGCCGGCGCCGGGGACGAGCTCGAGGCGGGCGCCGGGGATGGCGCGGGCGATGGCCTTGCCCGCGGCGGGGGGTGTCATCCCGTCCTCGGCCCCCACGCGCACCACCGTCTGGCACGCGATGGCGGGCAGGCGCCGCCGCAGGTCCGGCAGCCGTGCGAACTCGTCGAGCTCCCGCGAGAGCTGTTCGGCGGGAACGCGGCGGGCGCGCTCGCGAACGGCGGCGACCGCGTCGCCGTGGGCGGCCGCCCAGCTCTCCGCGAAACAACGAGCCGCGAAGGTACCGGCGTAGTCCGACCGCCCCGAGCGGACGCTCTCCGCGTGTGAGGCCATGAGCGCCCTCTGCCCCTCGTCCAGTCCAGCCGCCACCGGGCCGATGAGGTGCAGGCGGCCGACCTTGACGCTGCCGAGCAGGGCGAGCAGGAGCGCGTGGTAGGAACCGTAGCCGTACCCGACGATGTCCAGGCTGGGCGCGCCGCGGCCGACGACCATCTTCTCGAGGGCCTGCCGCACTCCGTCGAACGAGTAGGCGCGAAGCGGCGGGGATCGCCCGTGGCCGGGCAGGTCGGGCACGAGCACGCGGCGGGTGGCGGCGAGCCGGACCGAGAGCTCCCGGAAGTCCTCGCCGTCCCCGAGGCACCCGTGCAGGAGCAATGCCGTTCGCCGGGTCCGGTTGCCGAGGTCGCGAACGTGCACGGGCGCGGCGGCCGCAGCCCCCGCCGGCGCCGTGAACGTCTCGGGGTCGAAGCGTCCCAGGACCATGGGGACCGGATCAGCTCCGATAGTCGGCGTTCTCCGTGACGTACTCGTGGCTCCGGTCGGCTCCGATGACCTCGCAGGAAGCGCCGCCGAGCCCCAGCGCCACCTCGATCTCGACGGCGCGCTCGTGGCGCGGGAAGTCGACCGGGGGCCGGAAGGTCAGCCCGTCGGCCGGCGCCACGCTGGCGTAGAGCTCGGCGTCCTTCATGTGCCGGTGCAGCTTCTGCTCCACGCCCGCGTCGAGCCGCATGGCGCCGCCTTCGAAGATCGTCTCGCCGCCCATGCGGAGGCGCACCCTCCCCGGGTCGAGCGCCACGCCGCCGCGACCGGCGCACTTGCCAACCGCACAGAGGAGGCGCCCGACGTTCGGGTCGTTGCCGTTCACCGCGCACTGCACGAGCGGGGAGTTGGCGACGGACTTGCCGATCGCGCGCGCCACGCCGACGTCAGGGGCCTCCCGGACCACCACGTGCACGACGTGGTGCACTCCCTCCCCGTTGCGCACGACGTCCTCGGCCAGGTCCCGGCACACCGTGGCGAGGACCTCCCGGAAGTGCCGGCCCTCGGGCGCGGGCCTTCGCATCGACGACAGCAGGACCACGGTGTCCGAGGTGCTCGTGTCCGAGTCCACGGTGATGTTCTGGAAGCTCGCCTCGACGGCCTCGTCGAGGGCGGCGCGGAGCTCGTCCCGGGGCACGGCCAGGTCGGTGAGGAGGTAGACGAGCATCGTCGCCAGGTCGGGCTCGATCATGCCTGCGCCCTTGGCGATCCCGACCACCGATCCCTGACCCACGGCGACGCGGCGCACCTTGGGGTAGAGGTCGGTCGTCATGATCCCCTCGGCGGCCGGGAGCACCGAGGTTGCCTCTAGAGACGCCACCGCGTCCGGGAGGGCGGCTTCCATTGCGGCCACCGGCAGTCGCCAGCCGATGACCCCGGTCGACGACGGCAGCACCTCCCGCGGCTCCACCCGCAGCAGCGCCGCTGCGGCGGCGACGACGCGCTCGGCCGCGTCCACGCCGCCCGGGGCGCAGACGTTCGAGACCTTGTTGTTCACCACCACCGCCGCGAGCCGCGGCTCGGCGAGGCGGCGGCGCCCGATGACGACGGGTGCACCCGGGAAGGCGTTGCGCGTGAACTTGGCCGCAAAGGAGGGCGTCGGCTCCTCGAGGGCGATGAGCGTGAGCGCCATGCGCGCCGCCTTGGGCACCTCGACCGGGGTGAACTCGAACCGCGTGGAGCCCACCCGGAACCCCGCCGGGAGCCGCGCCTGCGTCTCCAGCCAGGCGCGGTGCTGGGCGCGGGTGTCGAAGGTGAGGAGCGTGCTCGCCAAGGGCCCGAGCATTCCACCCTTCCCGTCGTGGCCCCGTCAACGCCAACCAAAGCATTACCCGTACCTAAGGGTGATGCGGCCCGGCCCCGGGGCAATCCGCGGCCGCGAGGCGCGCATCCGGGACGACGCCTCTGCCCCGGGTCGGCCTGACCCGGCCCGAATCGTGGGCCCCGGATGCTCCCTGTACTTCGGGCGTCGACCTGTGAAATGGATTTCGGCCTTTCCCGGGGGGGACGACCGTCCCTGCCCAAAACCGGAGGCCGTCTTGAACAAGCTCGCCCGCACGTTCCTCGCCGTCATCGCCGCAATGCCGCTCGCCGCCCTCGCCCAGGTGCCGTCCGTCCCGTCCGTCCCGTCCGCTCCCGGCGCCGAGAAGAGCGTGAAGGCCGAGGGGCAGAAGGCCGCCGATTCGGCCAAGGCCCAGTCGAGCAGCGCCGGCAAGCAGGTGACCGACAAGGCGAAGACCGAGGGCAAGAAGCAGGTGAAGACGGGCGCCGATGCGGCCGGCAAGAAGCTCGGCAGCACGGGCGCCACGGTCGTTCCCCCCGCGCAGAAGGCCGGCGAGGGCGCGGTGGACAAGGGCGTGGACAAGGCCGCCGAGAAGATGGGCGTCAAGTAGCGCGCTCGCACGGGCGTCTCCGACCGCCGGCCCGGCTGCTCGCCGCGGCCGGCGGTTCCCTTTCGGCGGCTCAGGGCCCGCGCCGGCGACCCGGATTCTCCCAGCGTGCAAGCGCCCCCTCGGGGTAGGCGTGCGCCACCCGGCGCGGCGGTACCCTCACCCCAATGGCCACCGAGGGTGCAGCCGCGGCGGCTCCCGCCGCCTTGGAGGTGCGCCGCGAGGCCGACTCCGCGCTGGTGGTGAAGCTCGTCGGAACCTGGCGACTCTCCGTCGAGACGCCGACGCTCGCTGCCGTCGAGGGCGAGCTGGAGCGGGGCCCGGTCCCGCGCCTCTCGGTCGACGCCGCCGCCGTCTCCTCCTGGGA
>Ga0335071_10008029_pt1 | contig 10843 bp, 10 predicted proteins | sample Lox_Sample_15_FD_206724 | JGI IMG/M metagenome (GOLD analysis project Ga0335071, IMG submission 206724) | Soil microbial communities from Loxahatchee National Wildlife Refuge, Florida, United States - Lox_Sample_1.5 | ecosystem: Environmental > Terrestrial > Soil > Wetlands | place: USA...
TCAATACCTGCAAAGACTGCATCGCGATTGAGCAATGGCTCGGCCCCGTGGAAGATGATCTGAGGCATGGAACCTTTGGGCAGGGTTGAACGGAAGTATTGTTTGAGGAGACCGAGGGCTGCAATCAATTTTTGTGCCGGCATGTGCTCACCGCCGCGCCGCATCTTCTCTGGGATATAGCAATAGGTGCAGTTCATATTGCACCGTTCGGTAGGGTTAAAATAGACCGCGGAGGGAGTAAGACCGAAGCGCAGTGCATCCATCTCCTTGCCGAATTGTTTCGTCTTTTTTGCGTAGGCCTCGGGTAAATCGCCGGACAGCGCGTCTGCGAGTTTTTCTCGTTTCACCAGAGACCAGAAGGCTGTGTCCGGATCAATCACTGCCATGTATTCCCGATGGCCGATATCGATTGCCTGGAATGTAGGACCATTACCTGTGTTTACGAAGCGGCCCCGCGAGGGGGCCGCCGCGCTAACAATTTCCTTCTTCTTCGTGACCGCCATTACTTCGCTTTCCTGTCCATGAGAATGTAGTGGGAAAGCCCGGTTCCTTTGGCCTTGCAGCCCTTGCGATAAGCGATTACATCTTTTTTTACTTTCTCTTCCTTCACGTTTTTCTCCTTTCCTATAATTGGTGTTAAAATAAAAAAAGGGTTCCGACGGACGCTTGGCGTCAGTCGGAACCCTTTACCATCAGATTCCGTATTATCTCGGTTTTTGCAGGTCTTCTGGCTCTTGGGTCAGCAGCTCTTCACGGTCTTCCCACCGGGGTGTACCCCGGTAGTGACCGGCTATCAGCCATTGTGAAGAGCCTCGCCAATTACAGCGGCGGGACCGCCACGGACTCACACCGTGTTCCGGTTTGCTAAACCGATGCGCGCCTTATATATGAGGCCAGAGGAGAATGTCAAGCATTTTCTAGAAATCTGACCTGCACGCTGCATTATTTGAATTTCATCTTCATCCACAGCAAGAACAGGATGAGAACAAATGTGATTGTATTTGCGGCGATGATCGGGGGCGACCCGATCTGCAGCCCGTACAAAATCCACAGGAGTATTCCTGCCGCCAGGAGCAGGAGCATCGCAAGCGAGATATCCCTGGTTTCCCTGAGTTTCCAGTTGCGCACAACCTGCGGGATGAACGATATGGTAGTGAGAATTCCGGCGATGTACCCGATGAGAACAGTCGTGTCCATGAGAATTACATAGCACCTTTCAGTCAGTAATGCACAAGATGAATAAAATTGAATTTGAGTTAGGCTACAACTGTTCAGCCATGAGTTGATTCAGTAATCGAAGATTATAGGTAGAAATCATCCATTCATGTCAGTTATGAGAATCAAACCCGGCGAGACTTCGCCTTCCTACTGATAAAAGATACTCTGGACGTACTGTAAGGACTCTCCGTGGTGACCCCTATGGGTTCTTTACCCGACAAGTCATTTGAGCGTTACCTGCTGGCAGACAAGCATTGCAGGAAATACATTCCGCCTTGTCTGGTCCCTTTCCAGAGCGCCATAGATTGGGAAGATCAGGCTGGCGAATCAGAGGCCTGCTGATTGAAACAAAATCCGCAACCTTGGAGGTTAAGACTTCCTCTATTTTGCTGAAAGATCTTAACCCACCAACCAGGATAACCGTCGAGTTGGTCTTTTCTTTGATTGCCTTGGCAGCAGGAAGAAAATAGGCTTCCTGATCTTTGTCCTTGATGCCTGTCCGCGACTCGGGTAACATTACAGGAAGCCAGCCTAGTTCCTCCGGCGTGCGAGTCAATGACTCCCACATGCCCCCGCTGGCCTCGATTGCAGCAAATCCGACCTCTGACAGCAGTTTTCCCAGTTGGACTACTTCATTGAGGTCAATACCTCCAGGAATGAAGTCTGTGGTGTTCATTTTAATCAATATAGGAAAGCTGTCACCGACCTTCTTTCTGGCGCGCTGATAGATGCTATTAATGATCCTGATCCGATTCTCAGTCGAGCCTCCATATTCATCGTTACGCTTATTAGTCCACGGCGAAAGAAATGATGAGAGAAGGTATCCGTGAGCGGCATGGAGTTGAACTCCATCAAAACCTGCCTCTTGAGCCCGCCTTATACCTTCGGCAAACGCTTCTATAATTTCTTCAATTTCCTCAAGGCTCAATGCCCTTGGTGTCCGATCAAAATTGGCGTCGTAGACTGCTGAGGGTGCGGTTGGCTCTACCTCATGGATCGCTTCTGTAGGAGGGACCATTACCTCAGGATGCTTTCGAATATAGGTGACCAAGGCTGGAGGGAGTCGAGGTATCAATTTGGCCATGTTTTCTTGATGAATTACTTGTCTTCCGGGGTGTCCCAATTGAAGTATTATCTTGCAGTCCGGGTAGCCTTCTCTCACCGCACCTGGTATCTTCTTGAGAGTTGGTATGTAAAGGTCACTATCCGCTTTTATTCCAAAACGGAAATGCAGCGCTTTGGAGTAAATGCTAGCGACGCTTGTGATTATCAGACCCACGCCCCCTTTGGCCAGGTTGCGATAAATATCGACTAGAAACTCGGAAACATGACCTTCACCTGTTGCTGCATTCTCGTATGTGGCTGAACGGATTAAACGATTCTTTGTTTCAAGCGATCCAATCTTTGACGGGCTGAAGACTATCGATTTTTCTCTGGAATACATATTCCCTCCTGCAATAGTTTAACAAAAACACTTGAACAGAAAAACAAAACCCCGCTCTCTATTGAGAAACGGGGTTTTAATAATTCACGGCATCCCCCCACAAAAAGGGTTCAGATTACTTGTTAATACAGTAATGATGCATTATTTTAAATATACTTTCTTTATGCTCTTGGGTATTTGAAAAGTCAAGAAACAAATTTTATTGATAACCATTTGAAAGGATGTATATCTGTTAAAACTGTTTGATGCTCTCTTTCAGGAAGATATGCTCTATTGAGCAAACGGAGGGAATAATTTTTACGCCCCCAGATTTCATCAGAAATTCTTAATCTGCCAACTTCAATTTTTACGAGTTGCTTTTGCAGGATGAAATTGGACATTGCTTGCGGTGAATATTTTATCAGGCAGGCGCATTTTGTTGGACATCTTACGGAAATGCTGTCCGTATACCATCAGTGTTATGGCGGCTGTTATTGATTTTCTGTAAAATAGAGTCGACTTCAACAACATCTTCCAATAATACCATTGTGTCCGGCCATTCCCTAAAATGCCAATATAAAAGATGGACTTCAAGAAACCTTTAAACCGCTCCCAATCTACCTTTCTCTGTCTGAGAGGCTGATAGTGTTCCAGGAATTTGGAGACGCGCTGATAATAATGGCGAGGACTGTAGATGGTCTTAACCATCTGATGGTAACCCTGAATGAGCTTTTCCATATCCATCTTGGGAATGAAGTTAATACTGCCATCCGTATTATTCCCGGATGAATGCAATAGAAGCCTGCTCTCATCCTTCATCCGCTGCCACAGCCTGGTGTTAGGCAAGGCATTCAACAGCCCTACCATAGCGGTTGCCACGCCGCTTTCCTGAATGAATTTTATCTGTGACGCAAAGATACTCTCATCATCATTGTCGAATCCAACGATGTAGCCCCCGAGGACCTCCAGACCGGATGCCTGCAGCTTCTTGATAGATTCGGTCAGGTCCCTCTTGCAGTTTTGATCCTTGGCGCATTCTTTCAGGCTTTCCTCGTTGGGGGTCTCAAGCCCTATGAAGACCCTGTCAAAACCAGCTTCAACCATCAAACGAACCAGCTCATCATCGTCGGCGATATTTACGGAAACCTCTGTGAAGAGTTCAAACGGATAATTGCGCTCCTTCATCCAGGCGATGACATTTGGCAGCATTTTCTTTATGGCGATCCTGTTTCCGATGAAGTTGTCGTCCACGACGAAGAGGCTTCCCCGCCAGCCCTTGTCATAAATGACCTGTAATTCATCCATGAACTGATCGACGCTTTTTAATCTCGGTTTGTGGCCGAAAAGGGCGGTGACATCGCAAAACTCGCAGTTGTAGGGACAGCCGCGGGAGAACTGAATCATCATACTGGCATATTTCTTAACATCGATCAGGTCCCAGAGGGGAATGGGTGTCATAGATAGCGGAGGAAAATCGCTGCTCCGATAGACGTTCTGCGGATTACCATTTTCAAGGTCGGATAGAAATGGAGGCAGGGAGTATTCGGCTTCGCCAAGGATCAAATGATCGACTTGATGCAGATATTCATCCGCGAGAGCAGTGAAGAGGGGCCCGCCGGCTATCACTTTTTTTTCCAGCCGACGGCAATGGCCTAAGATTTCTGCAACTGAATCCTTCTGGACGAGCATGGCGCTAATCACGATATAATCAGCCCATATAAAGTCCCTGTCCTTAACTTTATTGACATTCAAATCTATAAGGCGGATGTTCCAGGTTTTCGGAAGCATGGCGGCAATTGTGAGAAGGCCTAAAGGGGGGAAGGCCGATTTCTTGGAGACGTATTTCAGAGCGTACTTGAAGCTCCAGAACGTGAGCGGATATCGGGGATAAATCATTAAGATGTTCATGTCAGAACCAAATAAACCCCATATTGTGTATCGGCGTTTGCAATCTTGCATATTTATTCAACCTCGTCAAATGAAGAATTCAGGAGGAGAGAATTTTTGTTCTTTGTTAAAGACTTGCTTTTGAGTGGACGGAGTGCAAGAGTGCACTTCATTACTCCTTCACCTCGGCGAAGCTAACGTTATGCTTAGCTTTTGCGTGTCTCTGACATCGCAAAAACAAGCTTTGGATATATGGGAGAATCGACGCATAGATTTTATTTCTTTTTTCTGTCACACTTAGACTTGAGAAATTGTCTAATGTGCTAAAGGGGAGATTAATGGAAAAGATGTCGAATGCCTCAGAATCCTCCATTGAGAGTCTGGTCGAAAAGGCCAAGATGGGTAATAAAGATGTACTTGAAGAAATCGTACGAAGAATTCAGGATAAAATTTATGGAATAGCTATCCGAATGCTTTTTATTCCTGCTGATGCGGAAGACGCAACCCAGGAGATATTGGTAAAAATCATCACGCACCTCGGCACGTTTAAGGGTGAGAGCCGCTTTGATACCTGGGTCTATAGGATCGCATCCAACCATCTCTTGACGGCGCGCAAATACAGGGCTGAGCGCTGGGAACTGACCTTTGAAAAAACTGAACAGACGATTGTAGAGGCGCTTCATGATGATGGCGCCTTCGTCAAAGCCGAACAGAACCTCATTATTGAAGAGACGAGACTCGCCTGCATTCATTTTATGCTGCTTTGTCTTTCTCGGGAACAGCGTCTGGCTGTTATTTTAGGAGAAGTCTGCAAGGTCGACAGCATAGAAGGCGGCAAGATTATGGGGCTTACGCCTGCGGCCTTTCGTCAGCGGCTTTCCCGCGGACGAAAACAGCTGCTGCATTACATGGCTAAGGGTTGCAGCCTCGTCAATCCGGCCAACCCCTGCCACTGCGAAAAGCTGGCTGCTTACCACGTGAAAAAGCGACACATTGATCCTAACAATTTATTTTTTGCCACACATCCTTGCCGAGCCAAGCAAAAAAATGACACGGAGATTCTCTTGAAAGAGCTGAAGGACATAGAACGCGCAGCCGGTATTATTCGCAATCATCCTGACTACGCCGCGCCGGAGATATTTGTGGAGTCGATGAGGAGTTTGATTGATTCGGGGAGGTTTCGACTGCTGGAGATGTAAAATCCATCTAAATCTCCCTTTAAGAAAGGGAGACTTCATAGAATGAAAGGAATATGTGTATGGAATTCAATCCTGATTATGTGGCGCCCTGCGGCCTTTATTGCGGGGTGTGTGCCATTCAACTCGCGGACAGGGAAAACAACCAAAAGTTCAAAGAAGCCCTGGTTCAAGTCTATAAGGGAAAAATCCCGGACAGCGATCATCTGACCGCTGCAGACATTCATTGCCGGGGGTGCCTGTCGGACGATTTATTCTACCACTGTACGCAGTGTTCCATCAGAGCCTGCACAAATGAGAAAGGTTACAAGGGATGTCATGAGTGCTCTGATTTTCCCTGCCGGCTGATCAATGAGTTCCCGATCCCTGTGGGGAAAAAAGTTATCCTTAGGGCGATACCGTACTGGAGAGAGGTTGGGACGGAAAAATGGGTCGCCGACGAAGAAAAACGTTATCTATGCCAGCAATGCGGAAATAAGCTCTTCCGCGGCGCTCAGCGCTGTAATCGATGCAAGATCGCCGTCAGTCTGGATTGAAACTATTCTCGGTTCCTTATACTTCTCCCTTTGTCAAAGGGAGATTAAGATAGATTTTTGATGACATAAAACCACCCCCTACCCCCGCCAGCGGGGGACATGAGTAAATCTTGAAGAATGAGCAACGTGAAAACTCTGAAAGAAATAATATCGAAATACGAAAAGGCCGATGAGTACGAAAGAACACTATTATTTTTGGCATACCGTGATCTGAGGGATGTTTTTATGGAGATTGATCTCAACCATTTGCCGGTGATAGAGGAGAAAGCAACGTGCCGATGTCTGTTTCGCGCATCCTGAATGGCTTACACGCATATGTGTATGGTCGCTGGACCAGGGAATACGTATTTCTGTTAAGAAACTGGATCCTTCCTCGTTTAAGCTCCCAGGGGAAAAAGAAGTTAGCCGATGGTTTTCATTGCAAAGTCCTGACCCACGACAATGTCAGAGCCATTATTACCATTAACAAAGATATTTCTAAGCGTGACCTGGAACAAATCATTCCTTATCCGACAGCCCGAATTTTAGTGCTGAAAGGAGCGCCCGATGTAGTTGTATACGAATGCCCGTGCCGGCACTCGCGGAAGCATCCCTGTCAACCAACCGAGGTATGCATGATGATCGGTAAATCTGTTGGAGACTTTATGTTGAAACACCATCCATCCCGCTGCCGACGAATCAGTCAAGCCGAAGCGCTGGAAATTCTTCAGGCGGAGCACGAGCGGGGGCATTTACACTCCGCTTGGTTTAAAGATGCCCTCGGTGGACGCTTCTACGCCATCTGCAACTGCTGTAAGTGCTGCTGTTTCGGCATTGATGCCATGGTCACTTATGGAACACCGATGGTGGCTTCGTCAGGGTATGTTTCTCACGTTGATGAGACAAGGTGTAGCGCTTGCGGGGCTTGTGAAACCGCCTGTCCTTTCGGGGCTATCGAAATGAATGGGGTTGCGTCCGTGAAGTGGGATAAATGTATGGGATGCGGGGTCTGCACGAGTCAGTGTTCAAATGGTGTAATGGCGCTGGTTAGAGATGAGCGAAAAGGGATACCACTGGACGTGCGGGCGCTGATATAAAACAGATAGTTCAAGCAGGTTTGTGAGTCGATATAATTTATATTCCCAAATACGCCTTCTTCACGTCCTCATTGTGGAGGAGGATCTCTGCTGTTCCTTCCAGAGTGATCCGTCCGTTTTCCATGACATAGCCGCGGTGGGCGACCTTGAGCGCCATGTGGGCGTTTTGTTCCACCAGGAAAATGGTGGTGCGGCTTTCGGCGTTGATCCTCTTGATGATTTCGAAAATCAGCTTCACTATCATCGGACCGAGACCCAAAGACGGTTCGTCAAGGAGGAGCAGGCGCGGTCTTGCCATGAGGGCCCTGGAAATGGCGAGCATTTGTTGTTCCCCTCCGCTCAAGGTACCGCCTAACTGGTAGCGCCTTTGTGCCAGGATCGGGAAGAGATCGAAGATATGTTCCGTGTCTTTTTTTATTTCCGCCTTATCGCTGCGCAGGAAGGCCCCCATTTCCAGATTTTCCATGACTGTCAAACGCGGGAATATCCGGCGTCCTTCCGGCACCAGAGATATTCCCATTGCTACGATCTCATCGGGACTCAAGTGCTGGATAGGTTTATCGAGAAACAGGATTTCACCCGCCCGGGGGGGCACGATACCGGTTATGGACATGAGGGTCGTTGTTTTGCCGGCGCCGTTTGCCCCAATCAGGGTGATGATTTCCCCCTGCGATACTTCGATACAGAGGTCTTTCAGTACCTGGATGTTGCCGTAGCAAGTCTGGACGTTATTAAGCTTAAGCACTGATGTCTTCTCCCAGATAAGCCTTTATCACTTCCGGATTCCCCCGGACTTCCTGCGGAGTTCCCCTGGCGATCATTTCACCGTAATCCATGACGTAGACACGGTCCGAGAGGCTCATGACCAGCCTCATGTCGTGTTCGATAAGAAAGATTGATATCTTCCTCTCATCACGGAGGCCGACGATCAATGCTTCCAGTTCCTTTGTCTCCTGGGGATTCATGCCCGCCGCGGGTTCGTCAAGAAGCAGGAGAAATGGATCGGTGGCCAAAGCCCTGGCGATTTCCAAGCGGCGCTGCGCCCCGTAAGGAAGATTTCTCGCCAGCATATTTACATCATCTGCCAGGCCGATCCTTTCCAGGGTTTCATAACTTCTTCTGACTATGGTTCTTTCTTCTTCCATTGTTGCTCTGTCCCGAAGGATAGCGCCGAGGATTCCGGCCTTCGTGCGGCAGTGGCGGCCGATCATGACATTCTCCAAAACAGTCATATCAGGAAATATGCGGATGTTCTGAAAAGTCCTGGCGATGCCGCATTGTGTCACCTTGTGCATTCCGAGACTGTGAATCTTCTGCCGCTTGCCGCCCGGTGGGGTGATAAAGATATCGCCTTCCGTCGGTGAGTAGATGCCGGTGATGCAGTTGAAGAAGGTTGTCTTTCCCGCGCCGTTCGGGCCGATGAGGGCAGTAATCTCTCCAGACAGGCAATCGAGATCGACCCTGTCCAATGCGGTGAGGCCGCCGAAATTCATGCTGAGATGTCTTACTTCGAGTATCGGGTTCATGCCTTATTTTCTACTTTTGCTTGCCGGACTCTGCAGCAGTGTCATTCCAAGGCGCCAGCCGAGGAATCTTGAAGTGGATATAGCCCGACGCGATAAGATTTCTCGTTCCGCAGAAATGACAGTGTATATCGAAATGAGTTGAGCCATGACCTCATTTACCCTCCATGTGAAATTCGTATGTCCTGCGGACGCCGCTGACAATTCCTTGCGGGCGAAAGATCATCATGATCACCATGATCATGCCGAAGAGCAGCATCCGGTAATCACTGAAGACCCGCAGGTACTCAGGAAGAAGGATCAGGATGAAGGCGCTGATGATAATTCCAGTAATGGACCCCATGCCGCCTAGAACGACGATGGAAAGGATCATGGCCGATTCAAGAAAGGTGAAACTTGCGGGGTTCACAAAGGTCGTCTTTGCCGCGAAAATAACCCCGACAAGACCGGCCCATGTGGAACCCAAAGCGAAGGCCGTCAATTTCACTGTCGTCTTGTCGATGCCCATGGCCTGGCAGGCAATCTCATCCTCGCGTAACGCGATCAGCGCCCTTCCTATCCTTGAATTCTGCAAGCGATTAACAACGAAAATAGTGATGATGCAGAGAATGATCATCAGGAAATACAGATATGTTGTAGCCTCCTGTATATTCATCTCCATTCCGAACAAGCCCGGTCTTGGGATCCCTGAAATACCACTTGGACCAAAGGAAAATTCTGTCCAGTTTTCCAGGACAATGCGGGTGATCTCCCCGAATCCGAGAGTGACGATTGCCAGATAATCTCCGCGCAGGCGGAGCACTGGGAGGGCAAGCAGTATGCCGCAAATTGTGGCGGCAAGCGCGCCGAGCGGCAAGGCAAGCCAGAAACCGACACCGAAATGGTAGTGCAGGAGGGCGTATGTGTAAGCGCCTGCGGCGTAGAATGCGACATAGCCCAGGTTGAGGAGTCCCGCCTGACCCACAACGATATTAAGACCCAGTCCCAGGACGACGTACATGAGCGCCGTGGTCATAATATTGGTCTGGTAAATAGAAAAGATAAAGGGGAAGGCAAGGGCGAAAACGGCCGCAATTCCTGCGGCAGGAAGGAGAATCCTTTTTTTGCCGAGCAGACGCTGCCCCAGAGACCTCATCCCCTCGGCACTTGCGATCGGTTTCCTTTCTGATATCTTTCCGACGGAGAAACGCCGCCAGAAAAATGAAACGATGAAGCTGCCGATCCCGACGTAGATAATATTCATCCATCGCCATTCGATTATGTTTTCGATAGTGTTGACCCTGATTGCCATGATCGGGAAGGTAAGAAACATGAACCAGACTGCAATGACGGCAGAATGCTTCAGTTCTTCCATGTGTTTCGTAGAGTTCATATCGCTCATACCTTCTGCACTGTTGATCTGCCTATCAGGCCGGAGGGCTTAAATATCAGAATGATGATCAAGAGAATGAAGGCAAAGACGTCTTCGTAATCACTTGATACGTAACCGGTAGAAAAGCTTTCCGTGAAACCCAGCACCAATGATCCGATAACCGCGCCGGGGATACTGCCTATCCCGCCCAGAACCGCGGCGGTAAATGCCTTGATCCCTGCGATAAAGCCGATATAGAAGTTGATGCGTCCCGTGTGGGAGGCAATCAGCACCCCGCCCACGGCGGCCAGTGCGGAGCCGATAATGAAGGTGTTGGAGATTACGCGATTAGCATTGACGCCTACCAGCATGGCCATATCCCTATCCTGGGCCGTGGCCCGCATGGCCTTACCCATGCGCGTGAACTTGATCAAAAGTGTGAGCAGTATCATGATTATCACAGTGGTCATGATGATAATAAATTCAGTGGAACCTATGAAACCGGAGTAAGATTCCAGGAATTTCAACTCCGGCAGCAGATTCGGAAAGGGAAGGAATTCCGACGTCTGGGCGAGAAGAATATAATTCTGGAGAAAGATGGACATACCGATGGCGCTAATAAGTGGTGATAGG
>Ga0335071_10008031_pt1 | contig 10842 bp, 10 predicted proteins | sample Lox_Sample_15_FD_206724 | JGI IMG/M metagenome (GOLD analysis project Ga0335071, IMG submission 206724) | Soil microbial communities from Loxahatchee National Wildlife Refuge, Florida, United States - Lox_Sample_1.5 | ecosystem: Environmental > Terrestrial > Soil > Wetlands | place: USA...
TGCGGCCTCCGCCGCGGCCTTCTACCGCTCCGCGCTGCGCACCGATCCGAAGAACAACGAGCTGCTCGACCGCGCCTTCATCTCCTCGGTCGCGGAAGGCGACGTCGAGGAGGCGGTCAAGCTCGCCGAGCGCATCCTTGCCGTGGACAAGTCCAACCGCGTCGCTCGGCTGGTGGTCGGTGTCCAGAATCTCAAGCAGAAGAAGTGGGCTGCGGCGCAGCTCAACATCAACCAGTCGATCCGCGGACCCATCACCGATCTCGTCGCAACGCTGCTGTCGGGCTGGGCGGCCTATGGAGGCGGCGATGCCAAGGGGGCGGTCGCCAGCATCGACAAGTTGACGGGACCGGAATGGTATCCGTTGTTCAAGGATCTCCATGCCGGCATCATCGACGACCTCGCCGGCAAGGAAAAGGAAGCCGGCGTGCGTTTCGAGCGCGCCTACAAGCTCGACGATTCCATGCTGCGCGTCGCCGATTCCTATGCGCGCTGGCTCTCTCGCAACAAGGACGACAAGGCGGCCGAGGCCATCTATCAGGCCTTCGACAAGAAACTGGCGCGGCATCCCTTGGTGCTGGAAGGACTGCGCGACACCAAGGCCGGAAAGAAGCTGCCGCCGCTGGTCGATTCCGCGCAGGCCGGTGCTGCCGAGGCCCTGTACGGGATCGGCGCCATGCTGACGCGCCGCGGCGGCGAGGACCTCGCGCTGGTCTATCTGCAGCTCGCGCTCTATCTCAAGCCCGACCATCCGTTGGCGCTGCTCTCGCTCGCCGATCTCTACGAATCGGTGAAGAAGCCGCAGATGGCGATCAAGGTCTATGAACGGGTCCCCTCGAGCTCGCCCTTGAAGCGCAATGCGCAGATCCAGCTCGCCACCGATCTCGACTCCGCCGACCGCAGCGAGGAGGCGATCAAGATCCTCAAGGGCGTGATCGCCGAGGATTCCAAGGACCTCGAAGCCATCATGGCGCTCGGCAATATCGAGCGCGGCCGCAAGAAATTCGCCGATTGCGCCGAGACCTATTCGCAGGCGATCGACGCGCTGCCGGATGCGACCGACAAGAACAACATGTTCTATTACTATTATCGCGGCATCTGCGAGGAGCGCTCGCATCAATGGCCCAAGGCCGAAGCCGACATGAAGAAGGCGCTGCAGCTGCAGCCCGACCAGCCGCATGTGCTCAACTATCTCGGCTATTCCTGGATCGATCAGGGCGTCAATCTCGACGAGGGCATGAAGATGATCAAGCGCGCCGTCGAGCAGCGTCCCGATGACGGCTATATCGTCGACTCCCTCGGCTGGGCCTATTACCGCCTTGGCAATTATGAAGAGGCGACCAAGAATCTGGAGCGCGCGGTCGATCTGAAGCCCGAGGACCCGACCATCAACGACCACCTGGGCGATGCCTATTGGAAGGTCGGGCGCAAGCTGGAAGCAAAATTCCAGTGGGCTCACGCCCGCGACCTCAAGCCCGAGCCGGACGACCTGCCCAAGATAGAGGCCAAGATCGCCAACGGCATGACCGAGGACACCGCGCCTCCGGCCGCAGCGGCAGCAGCCGAGAAGAAGAAAGACGACGACAAGGGCGGCTAGGACCTGTTCTTTGCCGCTGCTGCCCTCGAACCCTCACGCTGAGGTGCTCGCGTCAGCGCGCCTCGAAGTGTGAGCGCTCGAAATCGGCGCACCCGTCGATCTATCCGCAATCTTGCGCCAAAAAGCTTCTCGGCCCCGCAATATGGCTTCCCTTGCGCCGGCTTTTCTGAGAATGCAGGGGCTGGAACAAGGGCTGCTTTCGATCCGGATCTGATTGTGGTGACGGCTGACGCAAGAACGGGCGCGCACGCGCTGGTCGATTATGGCCGCGCCAAAGTCAACCTGACGCTGCGGGTGGTGGGACGCCGGATGGACGGCTATCACGATCTCGAAAGCGTGGTGGCGTTTGCCGATTGCGCCGATCGGTTGACCCTGACCCCGGGACCTGCGCTTGCGCTGGAAACCACCGGTCCCACGGCAAATGCCTGCGGGGAGGTGGCGGACAATCTGGTGCTGAAGGCGGCGCGCCTCCTGGCCGAGCGCGTGACGGATATCAAGCTCGGTGCTTTTGCGCTCGAGAAAATGCTCCCGGTGGCAGCCGGCATCGGCGGCGGCTCGGCGGATGCAGCCGCAGCGCTCCGGCTGCTCGCGCGGCTCAACGAGCTCGCGCTGGAGGATGCGCGGCTTGCGGAAGTGGCGCTGCTCACCGGTGCGGATGTCCCGGTCTGTCTTGCCTCCCGCGCCTGCGACATGACCGGTGTCGGCGAAGCGCTGTTGCCGCTTGCCTTGCCGAAACTGCCGGCGGTGTTGGTCAACCCCAACGTTCCCGTCGCCACCAAGGACGTGTTCACGGCGCTCGGTTTGCGCAACGGCGAGCTCCGGGTCGGCGTCGCCGATGTGCTCGAGGCATCTGACTGGCCGTCCGCAGGCGCCTCCGTTGCCGACTGGATCGCGGCGCTCTCAACCGTCGGCAACGATCTCGAAGCGCCTGCCAGGCGCATCCAGCCCGTGATCGGCGACGTGCTGCAGGCGCTTTCCAAAGCGCAAGGTGCCCGGCTCGCCCGCATGAGCGGATCCGGCGCGACTTGCTTTGCGCTGTTTGCTTCGGATAGCGAAGCGCAGGCAGCAGCGGAGAAAATCGCTGCCGCACGCCCCGGATGGTGGGTCCATGCCGGCCAGTTAAGCTAGGCCTCCGTCGTCGCTTTCCACGGCAGGCAGAGCGACGTGAAACCCATCATGCACATCGATCGCCTGGCGCTCAGTGTCTGACCTCGCGGAGCACGATGATCGTGCCCGTCGATACCGGTTCATGTGGCGACAGGCTGGTCAGCGTCGAATCCGTCCACTCGGCAAGACTCACCACTTCGCTCGCCTGACCGTCGGTTTGTGGAACATCGCTCGGTTCCAGCACCTTGAGTCCGCTTTCGTCGAGAAAGAACGTGTGCTCTCCAAACACATCGGTCAACTGCGTCACCGCGGGATGGCTGTCGGGAACAACCTGGGCATCCATCTGTGTCAGGGTCTGCTGCACTTGTGCCGAATTCAGCTTCATCGATCGCTCCTGCTTCGGGTTGCGGCCCGATCGCGCTGGACCGGTCCTTCGGTCCGTTCGAAGACCCGCATCGGTCGAATGGCTCAGGGCGGAAAGAGTTCCGAAATCGTGATGAGAAGGCGCCGGGAACAGCATGCGTGTTCCGGATTATTTAGATTCGCTAGCAATGACAAATAAGAAGATCGCTGCGCTGGTCAGTGCGAGCGCGCCAGGCAGAAGGCGACCACCTGCTCCAACGCCGACTTCATCGGCGAGGAGGGGAACAGTGCCAGCGCGTCGACAGCCATGGCGCCATAGTGCTGCGCCCGGTTCATGGTGTCTTCCAGCGCGCGATGCTTGGTCATGAGGCCAATGGCGTGCTCAAGATCGGCATCGCTGATCTCGCCGCGTTCCAGCGCGCGCACCCAGAAGGCGCGCTCGGTATCGTTGCCGCGACGGAAGGCGAGCACGACGGGCAGGGTGATCTTGCCCTCGCGGAAATCGTCGCCGATGTTCTTGCCGAGCTTGGCGGATTTGCCGCCATAGTCGAGCACGTCGTCGACCAGCTGGAACGCGATGCCGAGATTCATGCCGACCGAGCGGCAGGCGGTCTGCTCCGCTTTTGGACGGTTGGCGATCACCGGCCCGACCTCGCAGGCGGCGGCAAACAATTCTGCGGTCTTGCCGCGGATCACCGCGAGGTACTCGTCTTCGGTGGTCGCCGTGTTCTTGGCGGCCGCGAGCTGCATCACTTCGCCCTCCGCGATCGTCGCCGCCGCCGCGGAGAGAATGTCGAGCGCGCGCAGCGAGCCGACCTCGACCATCATGCGGAAGGCCTGTCCGAGCAGAAAGTCGCCGACCAGCACGCTCGCCTCATTGCCCCACAGCATCCGCGCCGACAGCTTGCCGCGACGCAGTTCGCTCTCGTCGACGACGTCATCATGCAGGAGCGTCGCGGTGTGCATGAACTCGACGGCGGCGGCGAGCTTGACATGGCCGTCGCCGGAATAGCCGGACAGTTGCGCCATGGCGAGCGTCAGCATCGGGCGCAGCCGTTTTCCCCCCGAGGAGATCAGGTGGTTGGCGACCTCGGGGATCATTGTCACTTCCGAACCGGTCCGCGACAGGATGGCTGCATTGACGCGCTCCATGTCGGCGGCAACAAGCTCGATCAGGGCGTCGATGGACGCGCCCGAAGGGCTCTCGAAAGGCACAATTACCGCCACGCGGCTCTCCAGTTTTGCTATGGTCGAAGCCACAATAGGAACTGCCGCGGCGGGCGGCAAGGGCGGTCTCAGCTTGACACGCCCGCGTCATTGCCGCGCAGGAAGCGAGCATGGAGAGGCGGTTTGCGGGAATTGGTTCGGACCAATGATATCGTGCTGGTCTCGGCGATCGGCGCGCTGCTCGACGGCGCCAACATCGATCATCTGGTGCTGGATCAGAACATGAGCGTGATCGAAGGATCGCTCGGCATCCTGCCGCGGCGGATCCTGGTCCATGACGAGGACAACCGCGCGGCGCGCCAGCTTCTCACCGATGCCGGCCTGTCCCACGAATTACGGCCGGATGAGTGACATAGAATTGGACTATACCGAAGATGCCTTTCTCGGCGGGCAGCTCAGGTTGCGGCAGCCGAACGCCGGTCATCGCATAGGCCACGACGCGCTCCTTTTGGCGGCCAGCTGCCGCGCGCGGGAAGGCGAGCGCGTGGTCGAGTTCGGTGCAGGCGTCGGAGCAGCCGGCCTTGCGGTCGCCAAACGCATCGGCAGCCTGGATCTCGTGCTGGTCGAGATCGATCCTGCATTGGCCGCGCTCGCCCGCGACAATGCAAAGGCCAACGACATTCAGGCTCGAATCTGCGTGCTTGACGTCACGGCCGCGCCGCACGCCTTCATCACAGCAGGTTTGCCGCCCGACAGTGCCGATGCCGTGCTGATGAACCCGCCCTTCAACGATGCTGCGCGCCACCGTGCGTCGCCCGATCCGGCGCGCGCCTCGGCCCACATGGCGCAACCGACGATGCTTGTGCAATGGATTGCGGCGGCTCGCCGCATCCTCAAATCCGGCGGCCTGCTTACCTTGATTTGGCGGGCGGATGGACTTTCGGAAGCGCTTGCTGCGCTCGATCACGGCTTTGGGAGCCTCGCGCTGCTTGCGGTGCATGGCGATGCGCAGAAGCCTGCGATCCGGATCTTGATCCGCGCGTTGAAGGGAGGCCGGGCTCCCACGCAAATCCTGCCGGCGCTGATGCTCAATGGCGCACCAGCGTTGGGCGAGCAGGAGGTGGGGGAGATTCTGGCGGGAAAGCGAGTCTTGCCGCTGGCAATCCCGTGAAGCGGCCAGCCTATTGCTGGGCCGGTTCCGACTTTCGTTCGGGCGTGGCGGTGAAGCGGATCAATGTCAAGAGGGTACCGATCAGGAGCATCAGCAGATAGATTTTCATGTCCCCCTCTCCGCTGCGTCATTGCGCCGAAGGAAAGTCATCAAAGGAAAACCGACCACGGAAGTTCGACCAGAAAACGCAAACGGCGTGCTCTCGGATCAATGACAGTGGCGTGATAAGAAACCGTTAATTTGAGGTAACAGCATGGCCGAAGATTTGAGTGTTCGTGGCGGATGGCAGGCATTAGTCGATCGCGGGCGGGAATGGTTGCCGGTGCGCCTGCGTCCGGGCGCAGCAATCGTCCCAGTGGTGCGGCTGTCCGGCGTGATCGGTGCGGTGACGCCGCTGCGGCCGGGCATGACACTCGCGGGCCTTGCGCGCATCCTGGAGCGCGCCTTCTCGATCAGGAATGCCAAGGCGGTCGCGCTTCTGATCAACTCGCCCGGCGGCTCGCCGGTGCAGTCGCGGCAGATCTATCTGCGCATCCGCCAGCTTGCGCGGGAGAAGGAGCTGCCGGTTCTCGTCTTTGTCGAGGACGTCGCGGCGTCCGGCGGCTACATGATCGCGTGTGCGGGCGACGAGATCTTTTGCGATCCGTCCTCGATCCTCGGCTCGATCGGCGTGGTCGGCGGCTCCTTCGGCTTCCAGGAGGCGATCAAGCGCATCGGCGTCGAGCGCAGGCTCTACACCGCCGGCGAGCGCAAGGCGACGCTTGATCCGTTCCTTCCCGAAAATCCCGACGATGTGGCGCGGCTGAAGGCAATCCAGCGCGACATCCATGCGATCTTCATCGCCCTCGTGAAGGAGAGTCGTGGGGCGCGGCTGAAGGGGCCGGACGAGGAACTGTTCACCGGCGAATATTGGGCGGGCGACCGGTCGGTCGCACTGGGGCTCGCCGATGGCATCGGCGACCTCCGCTCGACGCTCCGTGCCCGTTATGGCGAGAAGGTGGTGACCCCCCTGATCGCCCCTTCAAGCGGCATGCTGGCCGGCCTGCTCGGCCGCCGGGCACCGGGGGCGGGCGGTTTGGCCCTGGATGGGCTCGCCGGACTTCCCGATGATTTGATTTCCGCGCTGGAGACGCGGGCGATCTGGGCCAAATTCGGCTTTTGAAACAAGGGGACCGGGGCAGGCCCGCGCCATTTTGTCGTCACTGGGGCGATTGCGGCGCGGCCTCGGCTGCGCGACAATGCGAGTCGGGGGCTGAGTTATACTTTGAGGATCGGACCGATGCCGCCGTTCATCGCATTCGCGGGCCTGCTGGGTGGACTAGCGATGGTGCGCTGGGCCTACAAGACGGCTTTGCGGGTCAACCAGGAGCTGGAGGAGGTGCGCCTGTCGCGGGTCGCCGAAGCCGCGCGCGCCGGCGAAGTCCAGACGCTGCGGCGCGACCCCGTTACCGGCACCTACCGGCCGGGCTGACGGATCGGCCGAGAATTCTTTCATCTCACAGGGCCAGCGTCCATTGGCCACCGTCATTCCGGGGCGATGCGAAGCATCGAGCCCGGAATCTCGCGAATCCGGGTTCGCGCTTTCAGCGCGCCCCGGAATGACGGAATCGGAGACCCCGCTTGCCTTGATTCCCGGCGGCTCCGCCGATACGGTCCCGCGCGCTTTTCACCCCCGCGAGACCTGTTTTGCCGATGGAATCACTGCCCCCTCACATGCGCCCGGACCGTTCGTTCCAGGCCTTCATCCTTGCGCTCCAGACCTTCTGGGCCGAGCAGGGCTGCGTGATTCTGCAACCCTATGACATGGAAATGGGCGCGGGCACCTTCCACCCCGCGACCACGCTGCGGGCCCTGGGGCCAAAGCCCTGGAATGCCGCTTACGTGCAGCCCTCGCGGCGGCCGAAGGACGGCCGCTATGGCGAGAACCCCAACCGCATGCAGCATTACTACCAGTTCCAGGTGATCATGAAGCCGTCGCCGCCGAACCTCCAGGAGCTGTATCTGAAGTCGCTCGCTGCGATCGGCATCGATTCCTCCCTGCACGACATCCGCTTTGTCGAGGACGATTGGGAGAGCCCGACCCTTGGCGCCTGGGGCTTGGGATGGGAATGCTGGTGCGACGGCATGGAGGTGTCGCAGTTCACCTACTTCCAGCAGGTCGCGGGCGTCGAATGTTCGCCGGTCGCGGGCGAGCTCACCTACGGGCTCGAGCGCCTTGCGATGTATGTGCAGGGCGTCGACCGGGTCTACGACCTCAATTTCAATGGCCGCGACGGCGCCGAGCGCGTCACCTATGGCGACGTCTTCCTGCAGGCCGAGCAGGAATATTCACGGCACAATTTCGAATACGCCGACACCGCGATGCTGTTCGAGCAGTTCCGGATGGCGGAGGAGGCCTGCAGGAAATATCTCGCCGCGGGCTGGCGCGACGGCAATCGTAAAGAACATCTGATGGCATTGCCGGCCTATGACCAGTGCATCAAGGCGAGCCACGTGTTCAACCTCCTGGATGCGCGGGGCGTGATCTCGGTGACGGAGCGGCAGAGCTATATTCTGCGGGTGCGCGAACTGGCGAAAGCCTGCGGCGAGGCCTGGATTCACACCGAAGCGGGGAGGGCGACATGAGCGAACAGCCAGTGATCGGCGGCACGGCGCCGCTTCCAGTCGAGGTCACGGCGGGCGAGGAATATTGGTGGTGTGCCTGTGGCCGCTCCAAGAACCAGCCGTTCTGCGACGGCAGCCACGAAGGCACTGGCCTCGAGCCGCGCCAGTTCATCGCGCCCGAAACCAGGCGGGTGTTCTTCTGCACCTGCAAGCGGACTGCGACCCCGCCTCTCTGCGACGGCTCGCACAAGGCGCTTGCCTCGGCCTGACCGGCCGCGGCCCGTGAGCTTCGCTTTTCCCATCAGAGCGTGATTGATGCCCGATCTTCTGCTTGAACTGTTTTCCGAGGAAATCCCTGCGCGCATGCAGGCCAAGGCGGCGGAGGATTTGCGCCGCATGGTCACCGACAGGCTCGTCGCCGAAGGCCTGGTCTACGAAGGCGCCAAGGCGTTTGCGACGCCGCGGCGGCTTGCGCTCACCGTGCACGGGATTCCTGCGCGCCAGCCGGATCTCAAGGACGAGCGTCGCGGCCCGCGCCTTGATGCGCCGGAGGCTGCGATCGCCGGCTTCCTGAAGGCGACCGGTCTTTCCTCCGTCAGCGAGGCCAAGATCCAGCGCGATCCCAAGAAGGGCGACTTCTACATCGCGCTGATCGAGAAGCCCGGCCGCGCTGCCATCGAGGTGCTCGCTGAAATCCTGCCCGTCATCATCCGCACCTTCCCCTGGCCGAAATCGATGCGTTGGGGCGTGCGCTCGGCGAAGCCGGGCTCGCTGAACTGGGTGCGGCCGCTGCACGCGATCACCGCCACATTCGGGCTCGAGACCGAAGAGCCAGACGTCGTCCCATTCTCGGTCGACGGCATCGAGGCCGGCCAGACCACCTTCGGCCACCGCTTCATGGCGCCGGGCAAGATCAGCGTCCGGCGGTTCGAGGATTACGACGCCAAGCTCCTGAATGCGAAGGTTGTGCTCGACCCGCAGCGCCGCAAGGACGCCATCCTGACCGATGCGCGGCAGCTCGCCTTCGCACAAGGCTTCGACCTGGTCGAGGACCCGACGCTGCTGGACGAGGTCGCTGGCCTCGTCGAATGGCCTGTCGTGCTGATGGGATCGTTCGAGACCGAGTTTCTCTCCATCCCGGGCGAGGTGATCCGCGCCACCATCCGCAACAACCAGAAATGCTTCGTGGTCAGCCATCCCAAGACGGGCAAGCTCGCCAACAAGTTCATCCTCGCGGCGAATGTCGAAACAGCCGACGGCGGCAAGACCATCGTCGGCGGCAATGAGAAAGTGATCCGCGCCCGGCTGTCCGACGCGAAGTTCTTCTACGAGACCGACCTGAAGACACGGCTGGAAGATCGCCTGCCGAAATTCGATTCGATCGTCTTCCATGAGAAGCTGGGGACGCAGGCCGAGCGGATCGCGCGCATCGAGCGAATGGCTGCGGAGGTCGCGCCGCGCGTGGGCGCCGACATTGAAAAGAGCAAGCGGGCAGCGAAGCTCGCGAAGGCCGATCTGTTGACCGAGGTGGTCGGCGAATTCCCGGAGCTGCAGGGGCTCATGGGCAAGTACTACGCGCAGGCGCAGGGCGAGGACGGCTCGGTCGCTGCGGCCAGTGAGGAGCACTACAAGCCGCAAGGGCCCAACGATTACGTGCCGAGCGATCCGGTGTCGATCGCCGTCGCGCTCGCCGACAAGATCGACACGCTGGTCGGCTTCTGGGCCATCGACGAGAAGCCGACCGGGAGCAAGGACCCATATGCGTTGCGCCGTGCCGCGCTTGGCGTGATCCGCCTGATCATCGAAAACGCGCTACGGCTGCCGCTTGTCGGGATCGTCCAATTCGCAATCGGCGGTTTGCCGGAAAAATACACGGCGGATACGAAAAAGCTTCCGACCGATTTGCTCGCCTTCTTCGCCGACCGCCTCAAGGTGCAGCTCCGCGAGCGTGGCGCGCGGCATGACCTCGTCGATGCCGTGTTCGCGCTCGAAGGCCAGGACGATCTGCTCATGATCGTCCGCCGGGTCGAAGCGCTCGCCGCCTTCCTCGACACCGATGACGGCAGGAACCTGCTCGCCGGAACCAAGCGTGCCAGCAACATCCTCGCCATCGAGGAGAAGAAGGACAAGCGAAGCTTCGACGGCCCGCCCGATGCATCGCTCTACAGCCTCACCGAGGAGAAGGCGCTGGCGAACGCGATCCTGCAGGTGAAGACCGAAGCTGGCGCCGCCGTCGCGAAGGAGGACTTCGCCTCTGCCATGAGCGCGATGGCCAAGCTCCGCCCCGCCGTCGATGCCTTCTTCGACAAGGTCAAGGTCAATGACGACGACCCCAAGGTGCGCGAGAACCGCCTGAAACTGCTCAACCAGATCCGCGCCGCTACGCGCGCCGTTGCGGACTTCTCCAGGATCGAAGGCTAGGCCCATGGATCGTGCAACGCTTGCGGCCTACGACAACGAGGCGGCGGCGTTCGCAAAAGACTGGCACGAGCAGCCGGCGCCGACTGACCTGCATGCCATAGTCTCGCGCTTTTTCACCAGGGGCGGCCGGACCGCCGACATCGGCTGCGGGAGCGGCCGCGAGGTGGCCTGGCTCGATGCCAATGGTTATCCGGCCGAGGGCTTTGATGCATCCGATGGGCTGCTGGCGCAGGCCCGCAGCCGCTATCCGCAGCTGAGATTTGCGCGTGCCGAATTGCCTGAGCTCTCGCCAATCCCGCCCGCAACCTATGACAACGTGCTCTGCGAGACCGTGATCATGCATCTCGATCGTGCGCTGATCGCGCCCGCCCTGCGCCGCATGGTCGAGATCACAAAGCCCGGCGGCATCCTCTAT
>Ga0335071_10008033_pt1 | contig 10839 bp, 20 predicted proteins | sample Lox_Sample_15_FD_206724 | JGI IMG/M metagenome (GOLD analysis project Ga0335071, IMG submission 206724) | Soil microbial communities from Loxahatchee National Wildlife Refuge, Florida, United States - Lox_Sample_1.5 | ecosystem: Environmental > Terrestrial > Soil > Wetlands | place: USA...
AGACATATTCACTACAATTACTTGTTTGATGTTGTCTGCCATATTAGGTCCCTTATTTTAGAATAATCAACTCCGTATTTTTTACAAAACTTTTCCATGCGATAGGAATCTATTTCATTTCCATCGCGCACTTTATTCTCTATGCGAGAATAAGCCTTTCCCTTACAAAGTCCATAGATTACATTGAAGTATCTAGGCTCTCCGGGATCATAGGAATGCCACAGAGGAATCTCGTAGTTGAATCCTGCTTCCTTATCTACATTAACTACTTCGTAGTTTCTATATTTATAAGGTGAAGAAGGAATAGTCATACCTTTCTCATGGTAGAACTTCCTACGAGCGGCAATATATTTTCTGTATTCGGATTTTTTATTTTTTTCGGATAGAGCAATATCTTTTTGCTTATCCTTGAATTTGAGGTATTGTTCCTTGGAACAAATGTAGGTTCTTTCGTTAATCATATTTTACTCCTTTGATAATGATTGAAAAAATAAGAATCATTACTTCAAGGGTGGCGGGATATAAGTCTATGACATTTAGTCCTCCTTTTAATAGTGGGGCCTAGTTGAAACTCTAGGCCCCACGATACATTTAAGTCTTTTTAACTAGCGCTAGAACTATTAGAACAGCAGCAGTTACCGCTGCAACTAAAGCTCCCCAATAATCATGAATAACTAATTGTCTGATAGCAACTGCTACTAGCACAACACCGATTACCCTTCTTGGAGAAGCCTTTCCAGTTCTAGGATCATTAAAGTATGATGCGGCATGACAAATCCAAGCCCAAACTTTTACAGCTAGAGCTTTTACTTTGCCCCAAAAATCAACTATGGACTTTATAAAATCGGGCATACTTTTTCTCCTCTCACTATTATATAAGACATTTGCAATCTTGTCAATTATTTATGACCTCTTCCGTTATGGCCACCGCCGCCAAATCCGCCATTTCCATGTCCTTTACCAGAATCATGTCCGCCATTTCCCCATCCATTATCATGATGACCATTATCGCAAGGTGGTTTTGGAGATGGTGGAGGACAAGGAGGTGGAGGACAAGGTGGCTTTGGTGGAGGACAAGGAGGTGGAGGAGGAGGTGGATTAGGTCCTGGATTAGGATGATTTCCACCGCTTTGAGTTGTAGTAGTTGCAGGAGGAGTTACACATGAAGGAAATACAAATATAAAAATATTTTCCTCTATTATTGTGGTAGACTGCTCTTCAACTTTAGGCTCAACTTTAGGCTCTACTACCTTGGGAACTACTACTACCTTTTTAGCAGAATGAAATCGTAGTTCTTCTGGTACTGGATAACAAAGATCTCCGTATAATACTCTTGCGGGAGCGTTTTTAGGGCAACAATAGTAGTAGTTATTTACTACATTTGGTGAGTTAACACGCAATCCGCAAGCGGCTAATAAACTAACAGCAGCTAGGACAAAAAAGAGTTTTTTCATATAACTTCCTTATACCTATATCTTAACTACTTGTGTTTTTTATTGATTTATTCAGCTAGTGCCTCTCTCACCATTTTGTCGTAAACTGCTTTAGGGCCAGCTCCAACAAACTTTCCAACTATATTTCCATCCTTAAATACAAAAACGGTTGGAATACTTAATACTTCAAACTCTTCGGCTAGTGCTATTTCAATATCTACATTTACTTTAGCCACCTTAAGTCGGCCTTCATATTCCTTTTCTATTGCAGAAAGTATAGGTGAAATTGTCCTGCATGGTCCACACCATACAGCCCAAAAATCTACGATAACAGGTATAGGGGATTCCAATACTTGTTCTTTAAAATTAGAAGTTGTTACGTCCATAAATTACTCCTTCAAATTTATTATACAGGATAATTGGGTTTTTGTCAAGATAATAAGCAAGTATTCGTGACTTGAAACCAATCATACATTAATACTTCTCGAAATCTATATATTGGAGAAAACGATGAAAAAGTTTTTAACAATGTTTTTTATATTATATATGGTAGGGGCAAGTTTATTTGCCCAAGTACCGAAGGAATACCAAGGTGAGTATACTTCAAATCAAACAGCAGATGGACGTTTCTATGATCCGCCTTCTGTATTTGATGTAGAGGAGAACACAATTGCTCTAAATGGTAAAGTAGCAACTATAGAGGAAATGGAAATACTGGATGGAACAGCCTATATTCTATTAAGCAATGGAGTAGGATTAAAGTATAATCCAGATGATCAAATTCTCTATATAGTAAATCTAGAAACTAGACAATTACTATGGGCTATTAAATTGACAAAAACCCAAGGAATGAAACAAATAAAGCCTTTAGAGGATTTGGAACTTTAATCACATCTTTAGCTTTTGCTGTTCTGGAGCAACGCTCTTAATTCCAGATGGGTCATGATTAGTAAAGAAGTATTCTTTTATTTTATCAGGATTATCTTTAATTTTTAAGTAGTCAGAATAGAAACTATGGTTATATTTTTTAATCATATCATGAACCATTTTTATTTTATTGGCACTTATACCGCCATAAGATCGTCCATCAGCTCTATATACCAAAAGCATAGCCATCAAATTTTCATTTGATAATCCATATACACTATTAATTATATCATTATAATTAGTTAATCGTCCATCAGCTATCTTCTCTGCTACTCTAACATAAGAATTCATTCTAGCATTAATTTCTGCTTTATTAAGCGTATATCCTAATCCAGTCAAGTAATCTCCTGTTATTCCCATATCTACCATGCTACCATATTGTTTACGATGTGTCATTTCATGAGATAGAACTTCTTTGGTAAAAGCTTTGTCCATTCCGGTTCTTATTTTTATTGCTCCACTTGGATTGGTAATTCCTGCCCATTGAGCATCAATATCAGATGTCATTTTTATATTATAAGGATCAAGAATGGTGGTAGTTCCATTAGCAAAGTAATCATCGAGTGCTTTATCAAGTAAGTCTATTAAAGCAGAGTCGATAGTTATGTAGAAGACAGGTTCATTAGAAGGATTTAGAATATATTCTTTGCAATCATCCCAAGCCTGTTGATTAGAAGTTGGTTGTAATTGGCAAGAAAGGATAGTAGAGGTAAATACTAAAACTGCTAAAGCTGTGGAAATTACTTTTTTAAGTGTATTTTTTTTATCAGTTGCTTCGTTTAGTCCACCAGCAATTTGCATTATGATTTTTTCAGTTCCTTTAATAGCAGCAAGCATCGAACGAGCAGATGGATAACGACCTTTTAATAATCCAGCTAAGTTGGTAAAACGGGATTTAACTTTAGGATCAGCTTCTTTGGCTATAATTCTATTTAATTTAGATAGTACTGGATTGATTTGTTTGGGATAAAATGCATAGATTTTTTTTTGTTCTTCAAGTAAAGAATATAGCTTCATGGAAATATCTTTACTTTAGAAAAAATAATTCCGGAGGGTGCTACGGAATTAATAATAATACTTAACTTCTTCTTTCTCTAGGGATACTTCTTTAATCTTGTCTGGTATAAAGTGCTTAAACATATTAACCAAGTTCCCAATCTTGTAGTGTTTGTAAGAGATTGTGTAAGGTTTTTGAAATCGTGTTTTAATATAAAATATAGGCATAGAAGCAGTAGCCATTGGTTGAACATTAATGATTGCTTTATTTATAAGAGAGGGATGGATATTTTTAATTATTGGAAAACGTAATGTTGTAGTATCACCCAATACCAAGGTGTCTCATCCTATCTTTTACAGATTTAAATTTTAATACGATAGTATTAAAGTTATCAGCGACATTATTTCCAACTCCAGTATAATATAGAGGTCCGGTTATGAGATCTGTTTTATACGGATTCCAAGTCCAAATATTAACTAGCCACTTAATCCGTTCATGATTATGATTTAATAACATTATTACATATTTGCTTGTCTAATAGGAGAAAGGGTACTAGGGTCTAAAACACTAGTATCCTTTTCTCTTACTAACCAAGTTACTTGATTATTTTTGAAATCACTTTGAGTGACATCAAAATCTACTTTAATTCCGTTAATGGAAGTTTCAGCGTAGAGCTGAATCATTTGATATCCAAAGACTCCGGCGTTCGGAACATTACTCTGACTTCTCCAATAGGACTTAAATCCAAGTCCTGCAATTTGAGCAGAGCTAAGCTGGGATTCATAACCAACGTATAGTCCTGGAAGGTATCCTGCGTCTCGCACTGCAGAGGCCCAATTATTCGCATAAGCAATTACACTATCAGGAGTAGTCTTTGGATCTACTGCTTCTAGATCACACCAAATGTTTACTCCAGCAGGAAATCCTACAAAGGAGGCATTCTTGCCCGCCATAATTCCATCTGCTGTTCCAAGGTCTCCGGTCGCGGCCCAATATCCCGCACGAACGTGTTGAACTGCCATTAAAGCTAGTCCGGAATTTAGTATATTCTCTGCTTCTGCAGGATTAAGATCATAAGCAGGTTCTGGACTTCTAGATAGATAACGAATAGCGAACCTATATCCTTGCTTAAAGAATTCATCAGCTAATTCTTTAGAAATGATAGTATTAGCATCAAATCCAAGTAAACCAGTAGTTGCCTTTTTAACTGTACCGCTTAACATTTTTAGTCCTTCTTAACTGTGTAATAGACTACGATTAAACTAGGTGTAGTTTCCAAACGAATGTTACTAGTCTTTGGAAGAGTATCAATAAAAGTATTGATTACCTCTGCCGTTGAACCAGCATCAAAAACCTTAATTTTATTAATCATAAAAAACTCCCTTACTAAATATATCTATACAATAACAAGCTTTTATATTCTTGTCAATTTTTTTAACCCTAGGGCAAAATTTTTTTTCCGGAAATTTTTAGGTCATTCTTTTTAAGATATTTAACCCTACAGGGAAATTAGCGCCGGAAATCCTTTGCAGCCTAACCCCTCCCCTTAACCCCCTATTAAAAAGCCCTAACTTTTTTATCTCGCGGTGCCCCTCTCTATGAGAACTGCCATCGCTCTTGCCTGATCCACCTGCGCTCTGATCAATTGCCAGTACCATTCTCTAGGAGATGACTGGTGTCTGCTCCATAGTCTTGACAGTAGGACTATCTTAACTTCCGTATCACTGCCTTTATATTCTTTTTTCAAAGTGATTAACCTTCTGTAAAGATTGTTCCGCTACCGCTTGGAGGAATTGGGCGCGGAGAAGAGTCGCCATAGTTGATTGGTGTTAGTGTATCCATTCAGTTTTCCTTTAGCCATCTCTCTATTAAACGTATTCGATACATACCATCCCATTCCTATAGGATCTGATGGGAGTTCTGATCGTTTGAATAAGAAAAGCTTCGCCAAGATCGTTATTCGTCGTTGCATAATCATATATACGCTCCTTGGTAAGAGGCTACTCAGTTATCTTATCAGGCGGTTGGGTCGTTCCGTTATAAAAAGGTCGATAAGCAAGGGGCTTCTCCCCATTTTCAGCGGTTTTTCGCGCTCTCAATCTGGCATTGTTTCTTGGCATACTGCCTATCTATTGGGTATAGACTGGGATTGAGGTGGGAGGAGATTTGGGGTGCGTCAACTAATTGATAGGGTCTTAATTGGGGATTTAATTGACAAAAAGCAAGTCATTTGATATGATTAAGCAAGGTACAAGGCCGTGAAATCTCTAAAAAGTCTAATTGAAAACTATGAAGCATATGACAACCCTGTTGTGCTTCGTTTAAGAGTCTTAAAGATTGTATTCAGGAATGATTGGACTATTGAATTTAGTAGATTGGGAACTTGGTATTGGGCTTGGGATTACGTTCATAGGTTACAGGTATGATCTGCTGGGGTAAACACTTTTCTAGTTACTCTAATAAAATACGTATAAGAGCTTTGAGAACTGTATTTAAAGGAGATTGGACTATAGAAATGGAAAGAAAACGTGTATGGGAATGGGTCGAACACTACATACTATATAGTTTAAGTTATAGATAGAATATGATCTGGGGTAAGCTATCTAATTATAGATACTTGGGAATAAGTAAAGGTTCTATGCTAAGGATAAGGTCTTTGGCTATTATGTTTCGTCTGAAAAATAATTGGGTTATAAATACTACTAGACTTACTATATGGACTTGGGCTCGCTGTATCGTAGGATGGTTTTAAACTATGAAGTATCACTATAAGATAACTAGATTGATTGAGCTGTTTGGTAAACCTTATGGTAGTTGGTGTACTTACTATGATGATCCTTATGATCGTAGTAGTGGTTCTACTCATGTAACTGGATGTGGAGCTTTTGTACTTCACTCTTACATCATTAAGCTAAATGAAAGATGTAAGTATTGTGGTAAATTGGTAAGATGGGCAGTTTAAGGCGTAATTTACAAAGAAGACGGATCATTTACTTGGTTAGAACCTTTTGGTTTCCCTTTGAACGTTACGCTAGAAATCTAGAGCCTTTAAACAAAGAACGTTTTGCTAATGATAATGATAAATTCAATCGTTCTCTTTATGGTGGATCGATGCCTAGGCATTCTAAGAAGTTCTTAAAGATAATGATAGAGAGATATTTTAATAATTATGATAAGCAAAGACGATAGATTGTATCATAAAATTTATGCGGTAGCTTTAATGTTCCATGAACATTACACTTGGAGTAGACTTAGTACTATTGCTTATTGTGAGATTGCGTATAAGATATTTGATGGGACTAAGGAGAAGGAGATGTGGGATATGTAATTAGTACTATTGAGATTGTGCTTTTGGTGTTGTGTTTTATTGTTGGGATTGGATCTTGTAGTGTGGTTGGTTCGTGTATATGGAGATGGCGTAACCCTACAAAGAGAAATAAGATTGAGATCCCACGACATGACTTTAAACCATTTGAGACTAAAAGAAAAGAGGGATTAGGTGATAAGAGACCTGATTAAAGAAGAAGCTATCAAAGAAGTTATTGCCGACATTAGTAGTAAAGCTTTTCGTCGATTAGAAAAGAAAGGCTGGGGAATGTATTGTGGGCCACATGAAACTTATGGAATAATAGCCGAGGAGTTTCATGAACTAATGCTTGCTATGCATGGAAATGATCATGAAGGATTTCAAGAAGAACTTCTAGACATAGCTGTGGCTTGTCTAATCGGTATGGCCTCATATCGGAGTGAACCATGAAAAAGTTTGTTATCATAATCGTTGCTGTCTTTGTACTTGCATCTTGTTACGAACATTATTGGCATGAAGAGGATCGCTATTTAAAACAAAGACTAGAAGAAAACAAACGAATTCTAGATGATGCAAAGAAACTAGAACAAGAACTCAATGACATGACTAATCAACTTAATCAGTGGTTGCTTAGACATAAGTTTCATTTGCAAGATGCTTAATAAGAAGATAGAGGGACTCAACCTCATGTTTCATGAGGGAAAGTTCTGTACTTGGACTATAAGCGAGCACATGACAGAAGTTTCTTGTCTTAATCATCGTTGGACACCTAGTGATACAGACGAAAGAATCTCTAATCACTTTGTTTATCGTTGTCCTTATTGCAATAAATTAATTCAATTAAAAAGGGTATTATAATGTTTTTACATGGATTGCATATTCCTTTATGGTTTATAATCGTAGAGTTTGGTGCTTTATTTATGATCGTGATGGCTTTGATATGGCTAGGAAAGAAGAATAGATAATTCATATATAATCTTTAAGGAGATTTATATGAATCAAAAATATGGATGGCGAAAAGATCGCTATGATGAAAGAGACTATACTTATTCTAAGATAGCTAAACCAGTAGAACTTCCAAAGAGCGTTAACTTAACTAAACTTTGTTCTCCTATCGAAGATCAGGGACAACTTGGAAGCTGTACTGCTAATGGAATTGTAGGTGGACTAGAATTCCTTGAGAACCTAGAAAAGAAAACTTTCACCGATCTAAGTCGCCTGTTTCTCTATTATAACGAAAGAGTAATCGAAGGAACTGTCAGGCAAGATGCGGGTGCTATGATTCGTGATGGAATCAAAAGCTGTGCAACTCAAGGCGTTTGCCCCGAATCCGAATGGCCTTACAATATTGCTAAGTTCAAGAGCAAGCCAACTAAAAAATGCTATACAGATGCTGTCAAGTATGAAGCCCTAAGCTACTATCGTATCAATACTTTGGATGATATGATTAATTGTCTAGCTCAGGGATTTCCTTTTGTATTTGGTTGCGAAGTATATGAAAGCTTTGAGTCTGATGCTGTAGCCAAGACTGGTACAGTTCCAATGCCTTCTCATAATGAACAGTTGCTGGGTGGACATTGCATGTTAGCAGTTGGCTATAATCAAAGCACTAAGAGATTCATTGTTAGAAACTCTTGGGGTACTTCTTGGGGAGCTAAAGGATATTGCACGATGCCTTATGCTTATCTAGGCAATAGCTCACTTACTCAAGACAACTGGACTATTAGAAAGATTTAATGGCAAAGAAGAAACCTATAAAGAAACGCTGGCTTCGTGATATGATATGGGAAGATCCAGTTAAGTTCTATCTATTCTGGTTAGCTTTAGGGATTGGACTGGCTATCACCTGTGGTTATCTTTATAGGTTTTATAGGGGATAAGATTGTAGATCTTGCAGTTTGTATTGCTTGTCTTGAATTGTTCCATTGATCGATTAGATCTTGTGGAATAGAATCTCCATTAACTACATGATCTAAAATCTGTGGTATTAAATCATTAATTGCACTTTGATTATCCGCAAGAGAAGCATTTGCATTGCTTAAATCAATCTGTTCTTGCGATAAAGGAATCGTGACTGGATCAATAGATCCATCTTCATTAAGTAACCAAATAGGATTACCATTCTCATCTTGCCATTGAGTTACATCTATTAATTGTGAATCTAACTCTACTCCATATGGATTATCTGGTGGAGAAGCATACCAACCTATGATGTAGGTAGCATCGTCTATAGTTGTGGTTTGATATATTACGAGCATTATGTTGAAATACCTCCCGTCAGATATCCTTTTGCAACCACAGAGTAGTTGCAAGATGACATATTTCCTGCTCCTCCGTTATAGGTGTAGAATTGACCATTCACATTAAGGGGTATAATGAGTTCCTTTGGGGGAGTAGTGATAGCACTTGAGAAATACGAGTCATAGCGATAGAATGGATGGGATGTTGAAGAAGAAGGTGTAGATACATTGTTATCCGAAAAGAATATGGCTTGGGTATTTCCAGAGACGGACATAACATAACTTGGATACCACACATCTACCAAAATTGCTTTTGCATCAGCGGGTATACCCGCAACTCCTGTTGCTTGTATTGCTCCTGAAAAACCTGACCCAGGTATGGCGACTGCATTCACAAGAACACGAGAGGTTGTATCTCTTGGAAAGTAAATAATAGCAGGAGTCTGTTCTGCGAAGTTACCTTGACTTGTTTTTCTTACGCGCCATTTAGCACCTGCTGTATTAGGAATTGACCAAGCAACACCAACGCTTCCAAAAGTTCCAGAAGGTTGACAATAAGTGCCAAAAGCAACATTATAATCTGTAGGATTTATTTTAGTAAGTCTTCCAAATCCATAATAAACACCATTTTGAACTTGAAATGGATAAATATCATAGGTTGATTCATTGCTTAAAACTTGAGATACTGGTATCCAAGTTAAGCCATCAGCAGAAACTTCTGATACGATTAAATCTGTCATTTGGACAGGTCTTGTAAATCTAATTCTTCTATCTAAGGTTGCAGTTATTGCACCGAAAGAGTTTCCTTGGGTTCCATAGCCAAATGAAGTTATATCTGATGTAGTAGCGTTTGTTGAGGTATTATAAGCATACTCTGTGAAGTCAGTAACAAGGTTTATATTGGTTGTCCACTGAGAAATAGGAACTTTGAAAGACATTTGCCAAGAGTGTCCAGCGCCGGATGGGATAAATGGAGTTCCATTTCCTATACGTTGATTTCCATTCACATATACAGGATTACTTCCAGATAATGTTCTATGTGTCCACATTCCTACAGAAGTTGTGGGATTAGCACTATCAAGAACTATTCTTGTGTCAAATCTATCTGTAGATGCTTGTAATACTACACCATTACCTTCTACTTCTGATTCATCAACAGCAATAACAAAACCTAAGACTTTAGCAGTATCTATAGTATACCCGCTTGGTATAGTCCAAGAGTACAATCCACTTCCAAAGGTAGTTGTGCTTCCTGAATAGACATATATTTGGACTTCCATATCAGAGCCAACTCTGCGCCATAATCCAGTAATAATTCCATTACCTATTACTGGATTCCCACTTGAACCAGTCCATGTTGGTGTATAAGCAGTCCATCCAGAAATAGGAGTAGTATTGCTTAGAAGAATATCATTTATATAAGTATAAATTGCACTATCACCTTCACGGAAACTACTTCCATCATGAAATATTATTTGCCCACTATCACCTAAGATTATTTTTTGCTTATCTCCTAGGACTAAGTCAGATCCAGCGAATTCAAAAGGTCCATCAACTGCAAGAGCTCCATGTACTTCAACATCACCTACGGCTTTGATAGCAAGAGTTTTAGTACCAGCACCAACCTCATTGACAGCATCAAATTCAGCAGCTATGATTAATCCAGTATCTCCTACTAATCCAGATTCAACACTATGAATTACTCTGAATGCTACACTTGAGTCTCCTGCTAAAGCTCCTGCTGGAGTTTGTTTATTAAGTATCATATCTAACCTACAAATACTACATTACTACACAAGTAGATATATCCACTTGTGGCATATGGAGCTGGACTTAATCTAATACCAGTATCTCCTGCAAATATAACTTTATAATAACCATTGTTAAAACTATTCTGTAACATTACATAGTTTCCAACTTTAAAGTTGTGTGCTG
>Ga0335071_10008034_pt1 | contig 10839 bp, 13 predicted proteins | sample Lox_Sample_15_FD_206724 | JGI IMG/M metagenome (GOLD analysis project Ga0335071, IMG submission 206724) | Soil microbial communities from Loxahatchee National Wildlife Refuge, Florida, United States - Lox_Sample_1.5 | ecosystem: Environmental > Terrestrial > Soil > Wetlands | place: USA...
CGCAACGGCGGAACAGGTGACCGCAGCGGTAGCGGCGCAGTGGTCGTGCCCGGTGTTTACGCTGCCCGGGCGAGCGTTGTTGTTTCCAGTGCGCGTGCCGCGAAAACTGCTCGAGCAATATGAAATGATGCCCGTGCATTACGTGGAAGCCGACAAGCGCCTGATGGTCGGATTCGTAACACGCGTGCAGTACCAGATTCTTTCGACAATCGAGAGCATCACCGGATGCGACGCTCTCCCATGTTTTATCACCGCCCGCGACTTTCAGAAACACATGCTGATGAGCGTTTCGCCCGCCCCTGACAACGAAATTGTCTTTGACCGCCCGATGCCGACCGCCGAAATCACCCGCCTTGGGCGCAATTATGTCAGCCAGCTTGGAGCCAAGGCGACGCGTGTCGGTATGTGCCGCGATTACCTCTGGATCCGCATCTGGAACGAGCAGCAGTACACCGACCTTCTCTTCCGCGTTCAGCCAGATTAACCTGTGGCGTAAGTGTCCCTAAAGTCGGGATTCCCTTGTGCCGATTAGTTGCCAGCGCGAACAGACATGCTGGCACAGGACAAATTCGAGAGAGCACATCTGGTCGTCAGCTACGGCAAGCCGGTTGTCAATGCCGTCTGCGAGCCAGAGCAAACGGGCCGCCCAGCCTCGATTTCGTGCTCTGTCCCGGCAATGGGCGACGCAGCTGTGCTCCTGCAGGTGCTCCTCTCCAACTCTGCGGTAAATCTCAATTCCATCACGGAGGTAATCCGCAGCGACGTCGGGCTGACGATTGAGTTATTGCGGCTGATATCTTCCGACACCAACGATCCGGCGGACAGCATCAGCCTCAGCGACGCCGTTGTTCACGCGGGCATTGGCGGACTTCGGTTTCTTGCCAGTCATGTCGAATTAGTCTCCGCCTTGTTGCCGCATTCTTCACTTCGCAAGTGTGAGCAGTTCTGGTCGCATGCCAGGCTCACCGCATTGATGGCGGAAGAGCAAGCCTACAAAGTAGGCTGCGACGCGGAGGAAGCTTACATCGCTGGGATGCTTTTCAGAATTGGCGAAATACCGGCCCTTCTTGGATGGAATTGGAGTTTTACCTCAGTCGGACCGCGCGAGATCGCCGGCGTTCTGGCAAGAATGTGGAATTTGCCGCCCCGGTTTGCCGAGATTCTTGACGGAGACGACCTGCAACTCGGGTCCTCCGCACGCACCTTGCTTCAGCTTGTGAGGGTCGCCGATCAGCAGGCATGGCGCGTGCAGGGATTACTTTCGAAGTATGCACGAAAGGTTTTCTGATCGAAGCGAGTTTCCAGGCGGAGTTAGAAAAACTCAGCATTACCACCTCGCAACGCCCGAGCACTAATACTCATCTCATCTCGCGCCTCGACGTCGACCATTTCTCAATCACTTAAGTCGCACATGCCCTTCCACGCTTGGCCTTTGCCTTGCTTCGTCTCCACGGAGGGGGATTTATGGACAGCGGATTCTATGCGGCATGTGCCGCCTTGCTGGCTCGCAATCAGGCGCTCGATTCCGTAGCCAACAATCTCGCGAACGTCAGTACACCTGGTTACCGTGGTCAGCACAATATCTTCCGCTCCCTGCTGGCGTCCTCATCCGGGTCTCCCTTGTCGCCTCTCAACCGCGCCGTCAATAACTATTCCGTGCTCGGCGATACGCAACTCGACCTCACGCAGGGCAACCTCGAGCACACCGGCAGTGACTTCGACTTCGCTATCCAGGGAAACGGTTTCTTCGCGGTGAAGACGGATTCCGGCGAAGTGTACACGCGAAACGGCAACTTCCATGTTTCGCCGCAGAATTTTCTGGTGACGGCAGCAGGCGACAAAGTCATGGGCGACAACGGTCCGATCCAGATTGTGGGAGCGCCCGTATCTGTGAGCCCTGATGGCACGATCTCCGTCAACGGTGTTTTGGCCGGCAAGATGAAGGTGGTTGACTTCCCGGCGGATGCGCAACTCGATCCGCTCGGGCAGACGTACTACACGGCGCCCGCCAAGTCAGCCAAGCCCGCGACCAAAGCGAGCATTCAGCAGGGAAGCCTCGAGGCCTCCAATGTCAACGCAGTCGGCAGCGCGGTCCAACTCGTAACCGTCCAGCGTTATGCGGAACTGATGCAGCGCGCACTGTATCTGTTCCACGCGGAGATGAATCAGGTGGCAACACAAGAATTACCGAAAGTGACAAACAACGTCTAAGGGAGCTACCTATGCTTCGAGCACTTTATACAGCGGCCAGCGGAATGTCGGCCCAGCAGTTGAACCTCGACAACATCGCCAACAATCTGTCGAACTCCTCGACTGCCGGGTTTTATGCGCGGCGCCTGCAGTTTTCCGATCTCGTGTATCAGAACGTGATCATGCCGGGCGCAGCGGCCACGCAGCAGACGACCATTGCCGCCGGGCTCCAGGTCGGACTTGGCACGATGCCGGCAGCATCGGAAGTATTGCAAACGCAGGGCAATTTCGCCTCGACCAGCAACCCCCTGGACCTTGCTATTCAAGGGCTCGGATTTTTCCAGGTCACAATGCCGGACGGCCAGATTGCTTACACAAGATCAGGCTCCTTTCACCTCGATGCGCAGGGCAACATGGTGACCGCCAACGGCAACCCACTGCAGCCGAATATCACGATTCCCGCGAACGCGACGACCATCACCGTCGGTTCGGACGGCACCGTGTCGGTGACGCAGTCAGGCCAGACGGCCGCACAACAGGTAGGCAGCATTCAGCTGGCGATGTTCCCCAACGCGGGCGGTCTCAACAGTGTCGGCAACAATCTCTATCTCGCGACCACGGCCTCAGGTGATCCGATCGTAGGCGCCCCGGGGGCCGCCGAAGGCCTCGGCACCATCCAGCAGGGAATGCTGGAGCAATCGAATGTCGACATCGTGCAGGAATTTGTGAACCTCATCGTCGCACAGCGGGCTTATGAGTCGAACTCGCGCGTGGTGACCTCGGCCGACCAGATGCTGCAGGATCTGGCGAACCTGATTCGGTAGGTAGGGAAATGGTGAGTCGAGCAATTCGACAGATCGTTGTGCTGGCGGCGCTTACCGCGCTGGCAAGCGGCGCGCCTGTTAGGCAAAGTGATCGTGTCGCCGTCTCGCGCGAACAGGTTGCCGATGCCATGCAGGCGGCCGGTTTCGAGATAACCGCAGACCACCTGCAACTGCTAACGGATGTGACATCCATCCCCGGCGCGAGCCTTCGGGTCGCGAAGGTGACCACGCAATCCCCAGGGACGGCATTGGCACAGCTGAACTGCACAGCCCGGGGATGCCTGCCGTTTTATGTGCTCGTGCATGATGCGCAGATCGCAGCCGCACCCTCGGTGACTGTACGCGTCTCCAACCGCGAAAAGGCCCAGTCGCATCCGCTGATCAAGCGAGGCAAGCGGGTCACCCTGCTGATCGAGGACTCAGATCTTCGCATCGTCTTGCCCGCCATTTCACTTGAGCCCGGCGCCCAAGGCCAGGTCATCAAGGTGTCGAGTCCCGATCGTAAAAGAAACTATAAAGCCGAAGTGATGAGCGCGACGTTGGTAAGGAGCAAGTTTTGAAATTCGCGGAGACAAGCATGACAACGAATTTTCTCGCGCCACGAACCTTCTCCCTGTTTCTCCTGGTTGCCTTGCTTCCCCTGCCGTCAGCCTGGGCGCGTTCCAAGGAGCAGAACTCCGAGCAGCTGCGCGCCCAGTATCTTAAGCGGGTCGCCGGGCAGGTATCCTCTCTGCCGCCTGCCAGCACACTCGGCAGCTTGTACAATCCGGCCGCGCCGTTCCTCGACATGAGTTCCGACTACAAAGCGCATCAGGTCGGAGACGTGGTCACCTTGGTCGTGCTCGAGAACACGACCGCGAAGTCGACCGGCGACGTGAACACTTCGCGCTCATACCAGATCAACTCGGCCATCACCGGCCTTCCGGGAGGCACGAGCACTTCGCTGGTCAATCCCCTCTACGGTGCTAATTCCGCGACGGCCCTGAAGGGCGCCGGCGAAACCTCGGATGGCTCGAATTTGACGACTACTCTCGCTGCTCGCGTAATCGGTCTGCTCCCGAATGGCTTTCTGGTGGTAGAAGCAGAGCGGAAATACCTGATCAACAGCCAGCACGAAACCATGATCTTGCGCGGCATTCTCCGGCCCGGGGATATCGCACCCAACAACTCAGCGTCGTCGACCGCTCTCGCCAATCTCGAAATCGAGATGAAGGGCAAAGGTGTGGTTACCGACGCGATTCACCGGCCGAACCCTGTGATCCGAGGATTGGAATGGCTTTTCAGTTTCTGAGCGCGCTCTTCTTCAAGATCTTCCGTCCCGCCTTGTGGCGTCGCGTCGGTTTCGCCGCCTTGTCGCTCACGCTCGCACTCTCCGTCAGCGTTTCTGCCGAAGAGAATCGTCAGGTCCTCATTCGCGACATCGTCACCATTGATGGTATCCGTGACAATCCGCTGATCGGATATGGCGTGGTGGTTGGGCTGAAGCGGACCGGCGACAGCCAGCAGACTCTGTTCACCACGCAGACTCTCGCAAACATGCTGCAACGGCTCGGCGTGCAGGTGACGGCTTCGACGATCCAGGTGCGCAATATCGCGGCCGTTATGGTCACGGCGTCTCTGCCGCCATTTGCGCGACCGGGCACGACCTTGGATGTCACGGTTTCCTCCGTTGGAGACGCGAAGAGCCTCGAAGGTGGTGTTCTGCTGCTCACCTCGCTTCATGCCGCTGACGGGCAGGTCTATGCTGAAGCACAAGGTGCCCTCACCCTGGGGGGCTACACCGTCGGCGCGAATGGCAACACGAAAGAAGTGAATCACGTAACGGTTGGCCGTGTGCCCAATGGCGGAATCGTCGAGCGCGACGCGTCCATCGATCTCGCAAAACTAAGAATTATTTCGCTGAGCCTGCGCGAGCAGGACTTCTCTGTCACACGTGACATCGCCGCCGCCATCAATCACGAATTCGGAAAAGATGTCGCCAGCGCCATCGACAGCCGCCGCGTCGATCTCAACATCCCACAGATGGGCGCCGCTCCGATTCCTACTCTGATCGCCAAGGTGCAGAATCTGCCGTTGTCGATTCATCCCGCCGCAAAGGTCATTGTCAATGAGCGCACCGGTACCATCGTGATGGGAGGAGATGTCAAACTTTCGCCTGTCTCCGTGCTGCATGGCGACCTCACGGTTGAAGTCTCGACCACATTTGTGGTCTCCCAGCCGGCCCCCTTCTCCAAAACGGGAACCACCGAGGTCGTTCCCGAAACCGAGCTTAAGAGTAAGGAAGGCCCGGCGAAGTCAATTCAGTTGAAGGAAGGCGCTAGTGTCGAAGAGTTGATCAACGGTCTTCACACCATGGGCGCGACCGCGCGCGATATCGTCGCCATCATTCAGGCGATCAAAGCCGCCGGCGGATTGCAAGCCGAACTCGAGGTTCTATAACCGTGCCGAATCTACTGTCCACGAATTCAAACATCGAAAATCTCGACGCTGCTCGCTCCAGCGAAGCGATGCAGACGCTACGCGGCGCAAAGAAACCCGGCTCTGATCCGAAGAAGATCGACAAGGCGGCACACAATTTTGAAAGCCTGCTCATCGGTCACTGGCTCGAACAGGCAGAGAAGTCATTCGCGAGCGTGCCCGGAACTGACCCGGATCAAAAAGACGACTCCAGCCGCGACCAGTTCATGAGCATTGCCTGCGAATCTTTGGCGCAGGGGTTGAGCCGGTCCGGCGGGTTTGGAATCGCGAACTTGATTAGCCGTCAACTGAAGGCGGCCACCGCCCCGACTCAGCAGGGAACGTCGGAATCAGAGGCAAAGGAAGCGGCTAAACATCAGACAATAAAGTAGTTACACGTGCATGGCGAGCGGGCGACAGTCACTAAAGATATTAGACCCAAGTGCCGATTAGAACGCAACGCCCATGCGGGCGTTTGGATGGCTTTATGAGAATCAACGCACACACTCCCTCGAATGAAGTTTCTGCCGAGCGGACGTCCAACGGACCAGCCACGCCGCCGAATTCGGCGCAGGCCTCGCCCGTGGACAAGTTCGGCGGCGATACCGTCAGCTTGAGTTCCCTGGCGGCGCAAACGCTGCAAATGCCGTCGGTGCGGCAAGACAAAATCGATGCGTTGCGGCAGCAGGTGCACGGCGGCGATTACGACGTCGATCCTCGCGGAACTGCCGAGGCGATGCTGAACGGCTGATTGAAACGGGAGCGCGATGTCTGACACGAAAAAATTTGAGCAGGAGACAACGCGGCACCTTGCGTTGGTGACCGCGCTCTCCTCAGAAATCTCGTCGGCGATCTCGGCCATCGAGCGCAACGACCTGAGCGATCTCCAGTCACGCGTTGCCGCACAGGAAGCTCTCTGCCAGAAACTGGCGCAGCAGGATCCGGAGCGCCTGAAGCGTGCCTTTGATTCCTACAAATCGGCAGCGCAGACTCCCGTCAAGGCTACACTTCTCGCCAAGGTGCGCGAAGCCCATATCGCTCTCTCGCGCCTCAACCGCGTCTACGCTGGAGTCGTGGGGCGCTCGCAGCGCTCCATCGAGCTGATCACCAATTTCTATCAGAGCTACGGGCAGCGATACAGCAAGGATGAAAGTGCACCTCCCGCCAAACACACCTGGTCTTGCGAGGCTTAAACGAATGTCAAGTTTGTCAGGATCTCTTTGGATAGCGGAACGGGCGCTTCAGGCTGATCAGGGGGCCCTGAACGTCACCACGAACAACATTGCGAACGCCAACACGCCGGGATACAGCCGCGAGATCGCCGTTCTGTCGGAGACTTCACCGATCGAACGCAGCGGCCTGGTATACGGAACGGGCGTCGATCTCCAGCAGATACAGAGCGTGCGCGATCAGATCCTGACCTTGCGCATTGCCGAAGAGACATCGCAGCAGGGAAGTTCGCAGGCACAAGCCAATGCGCTGGGTCAGGTGCAGGCGCTGTTCGGAAGTTCGACGCAAGGCATCGGCGCCGATTTCTCGGCCTTCTTCAACAGTCTCAGCCAACTGTCGACCGATCCGTCGAATATTCCAGACCGCCAGTCGGTTCTTAACGCAGCGCAAAATCTGGCTAGCGACTTCAATCACGCCGTGGCCAATCTGAACACGATTACCACCGGTCTGAATCAGACGATCACACAAAGCGTGAGCCAGATCAACACTCTGTCGCAGCAAATCGCGCAGCTCAATGGACAAGTCGCCGACTTGCAGCGTCAAGGCAAGGATGCAGGCACCCTCCAAGACCAGGAAAACCAGCTCATTAATCAGCTTTCGCAGTTGACCAACGTCAACGAAACGCAGACGCCCGACGGCTTGACGCTGACAACCGGCAACGGATCTGCCCTCGTGGTCGGGAACCAGAGCTTCGCTCTGCAAACCTCGAAGGACGCATCCGGCAACGTGACCGTAATGTCTCAAGGAACGGACATCACCACCAGCATTAGCGGCGGAAGCTTGGGCGGAACGATCCAGGTCGTTGACTCGATGATCCCGAACGTATTGACGCAGCTCAACAATCTGGCCAGCCAGTTTGCCGATGCCATCAACTCAGCGCAGGCCGCCGGCTATGACTTGAACGGTAATCAAGGCCAGCCGCTATTTTCAGTAGTCGCGGGCGCGGGTGCGGCCGGTAGCCTCTCCGTTGCCATCACTGATCCCAGCCAGATTGCCGCCAGCTCTGACGGCACCGCCGGCAGCAACGGTAATGTCGCCAACCTGTTGGCCGTGCAAACGCAGGCCTTGCCCGGCGGCGCAGATCCAGGCGACACCTATGCAAATCTCGTATCGCAGGTCGGCAACCTGGCCATGCAGGCCCAGGACAATGCCGACGCCAGCAGTTCGAGTCTGACGCAACTGAACGATCAATTGGGCGCGATCTCGGGCGTTTCGATCGACGAGGAGACTACGAATCTTATGAATTACCAGCGCGCTTATGAGGCGGCGGCGCGCATGATCACGACAGTCGATACATTGACGCAGGTCGTACTTCAAATGGGGGCATCGGCGCAAGCGGCGCCGTAAAATAGCTATGCGAGTCAATCCGAATTTTGCTCCAAACATTCTCGAAGACGTGTGGCGCTCGCAGACGCAAGCGCAGAACGCTATGGAAGAACTGGGGACCGGTCGGCGAGTGAACCTCCCCTCCGACGATCCCGCCGCCTTTGCCAGCGACATCCAGAACCAGGCAGAGCAGAGCCAGGTCGATCAGTATCTGCAAAACACAACCAGCCTCGAAGGCCTGTTTCAAACCGCCGACTCGACGCTCAGTTCGGTCGTGACATCACTCAACCAGGCGATTTCCCTTGGCACGGAGGGCGCCAACGGCACCATGTCGCTTTCCGACCAGCAGGCACTCGCGCAGCAAGTGCAGGCCATCCAGGCGCAGATGGTGCAGCTCGGCAATACGTCGTATCAGGGGAGTTTCATCTTCGCGGGCACAGCTACTTCAACCAGGCCATTCGTCCTCGATTCATCGCAAGCCTCGGGCGTCGACTACAATGGCAACGACAACACGAACAGTGTCCAGATCGCTGACGGAAGAACGATGCAGATCAACGTTCCCGGCTCGCAGATTTTTCTGGGAAGCGGCGGCAATGTCATGCAGTCGCTGCAGCAGCTTGTCACCGCGCTTAATAACGGAGACACAGCCGCAATCGGCACCGCGACCTCCGCGGTGAGTACCGCCCTCAGCTACGTTTCGCAGCAACGTGTTTTCTACGGCAGCGCGGTGCAAGCCCTGACCTCGAACCAGGCCTTCCTGCAGCAGGAGCAGGTGAATCTCCAGAGTCAGGAGACGAGCTTGGTCGGCGCGGATATGGCACAGGCTGCGACCGAGCTCACGCAGGCTACTACTGCGCACAATGCAGCGTTGGCGGCACTAGCTAAGGTCATACCGAACAGCCTGCTCGATTATCTCAGCTAAGCCAGGCATATTTCGTGCACTTTCGAGTGCACCTACTGCCGAGCACTTAGATGAGAATGTGCTCGGGGCCGATCTCGCGTCCTGTGCCTACCAGAATGCTCGCGCGTTCGATCACATTCCTCAGCTCCCGCACATTACCCGGCCATGAATGCTGCCTTAGCAGCGAGCAGGCTTCCCCATTCAAGATGACGTGATGTGCGCAAAACTTCGCGACAAAGCTGGGAATAAGCAATTCCAGATCTTCCATCCGCTCGCGCAAGGGAGGCAGGTCGATGGGGAAGATCGACAAGCGGTAATATAGATCCTCGCGAAATGCGCGCTGCTGAACTAGTGTCCGCAGCGGCGCATTCGTCGCCGCGATCACGCGAACGTCAACGCGGAACGTGTCATTGCTGCCGAGTCGCTGCACCTCACCTTGCTCGAGGAAGCGAAGGAGCTTCGACTGCAAGCCCAGCGCAAGATCGCCGATCTCGTCGAGAAAAAGCGTCCCACCCTGCGCCGCATGGATGCGCCCAATCTTCGATTGCACCGCCCCCGTAAATGCTCCTTTTACAAACCCGAATAGTTCCGCCTCGAGCAAAGCCTCCGGAATCGCCGCGCAATTGACCACCACAAACGGCTTCATCCGCCGCAGGCTCAATTCGTGCAGGGCGCGTGCAACCACGTCTTTGCCAGTGCCGCTTTCGCCGGTGATCAACACCGATGTGTCCCGTTGCGCCACCTGCCGCGCCATCGTAAACACGCGTTGCACAGCCGGCCCCCGGCCTATAAATCCTGGCAGCCCTTCCACGTTCGGGCGCGCATCTTCCTGCTCCTCTGCCACCGCACTGCTGCTCGCCACGCTATAAGGCGCGCCGCGCTCTATCTTGCGGATCATCTCGAAGCACAGCGAGTCGGGCGAGGGTGACGCCACAATCGGCTGTCCCGTATGCGGGTTAATAGGAACGATCGTCACGTCCGGATATTCGACGCCAATGATCTCCTTAAAATCCTCTACCTTCAGGTCGGGCAGCCCAGGATCGAGCAGCAGCAGCGTGACCGGCACCGTGTCCATGATCTGGAGCGCTTCGGCGCCGCTACTCGCCTCGAGCAGATTCCACCGCCCGATTTCGAGCCGCGCCAGCAGGCTTCGCCGCAAATCGTGATTCGATGTGACAACCAGAACCCCGGCAGATGTTGGGTCGGATCCAAGAACCGCCGGCGGTAGAGACGTTGTCAGACTAGACATGCATGGCCCTCGCTTCTGTACGCGAGCGTGCCTGCTTCTCGACGATCTGCCGCAGCTGATCGAAGCGCGAGCACGCCTGCGAGATCTGTTCCACAGCTTTCTGCAACCAGACGCTTTTCTCTTCGGCGGTCATTGCTTCCGTCAGGGTCAACTCGAGGATCCCCCGGATCGTGCACAAAGGCTGCGCCGTCCGGTGCAGCATTCCAAGGATCGGGTCGTTGGGGCGATCGGGATTTACGGCTACTTCAGCAACACTGGTATTCATGGTGTTTCCTCTCTACTTGTCGCGCAACACGTAACCGACGCCACGAATCGTCTGCACCAGCTTCGTGGAAAAGTCTTTGTCCACCTTGTCGCGGACATATTTCACATACACGTCGATCAGATTCGTGCTGCCGTCGTACGAATCTTTCCAGACGTTTTCCATGATCATTTCACGCGTTACCGGTTGCGGAGAGTTGAGCATGAGGTATTCCAGGAGCATAAACTCCTTGGAGGTGAGGTCGAGCTTCTTGCCGCCACGCTCGGCTCGCAGTTCGGAGCGGTTCAAAATCAGATCGCCCACCTGCACGGTGGTTCGCGAGCCGCCGCCCACATTTCTCCGCAACAGCGCGCGAGTCCTGGCCAGCAACTCTTGGAACGAGAATGGCTTGACCATGCAG
>Ga0335071_10008035_pt1 | contig 10838 bp, 8 predicted proteins | sample Lox_Sample_15_FD_206724 | JGI IMG/M metagenome (GOLD analysis project Ga0335071, IMG submission 206724) | Soil microbial communities from Loxahatchee National Wildlife Refuge, Florida, United States - Lox_Sample_1.5 | ecosystem: Environmental > Terrestrial > Soil > Wetlands | place: USA: Florida...
AGAAAACTGCGGAATATATCTGATCAGTCCTGATGGCGGGCGAAACGAACGATTGACGGATGGCGCAACGATTGATTTCCGCCCCGCCTGGTCTCCCGACGGAAGAAGCATCGCGTACGTCGCGTACGCAAAGACCGACGCAGATGCCAAGAGTGCAGGTGTTTTCGTCATCGCCGCCGACGGCACCGGCAAGAGACGTGTGGATGCGGAAACGGTTTCCTACGTCCTGTGGTCATTAGATGGTAACATGTTGCTGCTGCAGTCCGCCAACACCGCACGCCTCATCGACCCGAACGGGCGAAAGCAGGTGCTGCTCTCGGCGGGAGCAGGTTTGCGGCAAATAGGAAATGCTATTTTCGCGCCCAACGGCAGGAGAGTGATTTTTTGCTCCAATGATTCCGGCGCCTGGAACATATACTCCATCGGCCTGGACGGTCAAAACCGCAAGACCCTCACCGGTCGGACGAACTCCTCCAATTTCTGCCTGTCGCCGCTGTTGACGCGCCGTTAGCTCGCATTATTTTCTACTTACATGCCTGTCGTGGCTTTTGTGCGCGGACAAACGCGCTCATGAACTTCCCGTCAACCAGAGGCCCGATTTCTGCGACGTCGATGCCCTTATCTGTGAGAAATGACAGGGCATCCTCTGCGCGATAAATCCGCGTCGGTTCCACCCCGATATTCGTGAACCCGGCCGCAGCGAGTTTCTGCCGGTATTCCGTCTCCTCAAGCGCTCCGGCGACACAGCCCACCCACAAGAGGATGTTCTTGCGCAGATCTGCCGGAATGTCACCGCGGGTCACGACGTCGGAGACCGCAAAACGCCCACCCGGTTTAAGGACACGAAATGCTTCATGGAGAACCCTGTCCTTGTCAGCCGAGAGATTGATCACACAGTTGGAAATGACGACATCGACGGAATTATCCGGCAGCGGGATCTGCTCAATCTCACCCTTCAAGAACTCAACATTCTGTACCCCCGCCTTCCGCTGATTTTCGCGAGCGAGGGCGAGCATCTCATCGGTCATGTCTAATCCGTAGGCTTTCCCTCCCGGTTTTACCCGATTTGCCGAGAGCAATACGTCGATTCCGCCGCCGCTGCCGAGATCCAGCACGATTTCACCCGGTTTCAGCTCGGCGAGCGCCGTCGGATTCCCGCACCCGAGGGACGCCAGGACCGCCGCCTCCGGCAGCTCATTCTTTTGTAATTGGCTGTACAGATCCGAGGTAATCACGTCGCCCTGCGAGCAGCAGGATGAAGGCGTGCTCCCGCAGCAGGCCTGCTTGCCGCCAACAACACGCAATGCCGCTTGCCCATACTTTTTTTTCACTATGTTTTTGATGTCGCCCATAAATCACTCCCCTATTTGCATACCACGATTTTTTGCGGCGCAATCGCCTTGTTTCGAGTGCAACACTCCGCAAACAGAAAACCCAACAGTTCTTCCAACCCATCGATGTTTGCCTTGCAGCGCAAAAATGTCCCTTCACGATGGACGCGAACCAGGTCTTGGTTCTTCAGTTTATCCAGGTGATGCGAGAGCGTACTCGCAGCGATCCCCAGGTCTGCACTGATCTCCCCCACCACCAATCCTTCCGGGTGTGCAGATAAAAGCAAGCGCACAATCCGCAGCCGCGGTTCACTGCCCATCGCCGACAGCATGTCCGCATACCGAATCACTTTTCCCCGTGTCACTTTCGTTGCCATCATTGCATGCCCCTTCAGGATGATACTTCTATATTTGTCGAAATATCGTATAATGTCAAGCGCATTTTAGAGTACCGGACAGGAAGCCCGTCTTGAGGGAAGCTGAGGATGAGGCAGGTGCTGCCTTAAGAATATGGCGGACTGGATGCGCTCTTTGCCTATTTCGGCTGATTGGCTACTGCCTGGTTCCTGTCTGTGTGAAGGTGCCGCCGGTCTCCTTTACCTCTGACCGTATGGTGAGGGTTTTTCCGTCGGCAGAGACCGTCAGGTGATCGACTTGCACGATTCTGCCGTTAATCTTTGTGGTCTGGTCAATCGATGTGTCGTTCACCCTGGTCAGCGAGATCGTTCTACCGGCCATGCCACTCTTGACGGGGTAATCCTTGCCATCAAATTTTGCATCAGACGCCGGTTCTCCGGTCGGCGTCAACATCGTCAGACCCTCTGGCGAACCTTTATAGCGAATTGTATAGGTCGTGGGAATTTGCTGAATCCAGGTTCCGGAAATCGCGTGCGACCCGGATGCGCCGGCAGCGGCGCGGATGAATGTAAACTTGGGCGTATCCGGCTGATTCCCGGGATCCGGATAGGTGATCTCACGTGTGAGCATCTTGCCATCAGCGGAAACCGTGTCTTTCTGCGACGCGACAATCTTGCCGTTTTTTTTGTAAGTCATCTGTACCGTCTTGTCGTCCACCACCTTGGCCGCGATCGTATCATAGGACTGCAATCCCTGTGCCGGCTGGTCTGTACCGTCCGCTTTGACATTGATTTTTAAATCGGGGATCCGGAGGATGTCGCCCCGCAACAGCACCCTATGCGGCTTGGGTCGAGGAAATTCAAATCTCCATGTGCCGTCAAATGCACTCTGTGCGCAAGCGAAAACGGGCAGCAGCAGGATTACAAGCAATGATTTTTTCATTGGTTGTCTCCTTTGTTAAATAGAAATTCAAACAGGACTTGGATCTTTATAGGGCATAATGGCCCGCGGAACAAGCAGAACGTGGGGCGCCCGAACTACCACAGCTTGCTTGCTCTTTGAGGTTTCCCGGTCCCCGTCGACATCCTATTTTCGAAACCGGGAACCGGAAACAGGAAACGCGTAAACGGCTAAAGCGGCGGCAAACCGCCGCACTGAGGTCGGATATATAATTATTTCCGGAGGGCCTGGGGATGACGGAACCTGTGGAGTTGCCCATCGAGGATTCGATTGACCTGCACACATTTCGGCCGCAGGAGATCGCGGACCTGGTTGAGGAGTACCTGTATCAGGCGCTGCAAAGAGGATACCGTGAGGTGCGCATCATTCATGGGAGGGGTGCCGGCGTTCAGCGCAATATCGTACATTCTATTTTGAAGACACACGAGAAGGTAATCGCTTTTCGCGATGCCATGGACCACGGGGCCACCGTCGTTGTTTTGAAGCAGGATTGAAGAAATTGCGGGGAAGCTCGATCAGATTTTTGCGATCAAAGGCTGGCTTTCGCTCATGCCTCCCTGGAACAGGCCGGCGGCCATCGAGGTGGCGTAATTCTCGATGCCTGCCTTTCTGGGCGCCGACGCCTGAATCGACCTGTGATACTTGGCCGCAAGAAGGTCGGTCGCTTCCGGAGCGCTGATCGGTACGCAGAAGTAATATCCCTGGGCGAACCCGCAGGCAAGGTCCCGCAGCTTTTCCGCCTGCTCGACAGTCTCGACTCCCTCCGCAACCAGCCTTAAACCCAGGTTCCGGCCCAGCGCTATGATCGTGCGGACTATTTCGTCGTCCTCCATGATCCGGGCCACGAAGGATCGGTCGATTTTGAGACAGTCCAGCGGAAAACGGTGAAGATAGCTCAAAGACGAATATCCCGTGCCGAAATCATCCAGCGCAATCTGAATACGGAGCGATTTGAGCTGGCGCATCAATTCGATCGCCGTGTCGGGATCCGTCATCATGGCGCTTTCTGTGACTTCAAGGACCAGGCTTCCCTGAGGCAGCTCCATATCCCGCATGATATCGCGGCATTGCTGTAAAAGAGCGGGCTGGAGAAAATGCTGGGGAGACAGGTTCACGCTGATAGACAGCGGAGTCCCGTCTCCGAAGCGCGCCTGCCACAAACGGGCTTGTCGGCAGGCGGTCTCGAGAATCCACTGACCCATCGGTACGATGAGCCCGGTTTCCTCCGCAACCGGAATAAATTCGCCGGGCGAAACAAGGCCGCGCGTCGGGTGATTCCATCGCATCAACGCCTCGAATCCCTGGATCCTTTCCGTGTCGAGCGATACCAGCGCCTGGTAGTAGACTTCAAATTCATTCCGTTCGAGGGCAACGCGAAGTTCAGTTTCAAGCTGCAACCGGGAAATGGCATGGGCGCGCATGGCGGAATCGAATACTTCATATCGCTTTTTGCCGAGAGCCTTGGCGCTGTACATTGCCGTGTCCGCGTCGCGCAGCAGTTCTTCGGGATTCTGGTAGGATGCGTTATACAGCGCAATTCCCATGCTGGCCGTAGGGAACAGTTTCTGTCCGCCGAGCGCGAATGGCGCGGACAGCTCGCTGGCGATCCGCTCGGCCACGCGCGTTGCGTCCTGCGTGCTCGAAATGCCCTCCAGCAGAATGGTAAATTCGTCCCCGCCCAGTCGGGCAATTGTGTGGTTCCGGCCAAATCGCGCGATGCTGTCGCTGGAACGCACCGTTGCCTCGAGGCGATTTGCAATGGCAACCAGCAGCTGGTCTCCCATCAAATGGCCAAAGCTGTCGTTGATCAATTTGAAGCCGTCAAGATCCAGGAATATCAGCGCAAGAGTTTTGTCTTTCAGGCGCCGGGCCCGTTCAAAAGAGCGGCCAAGCCTGTCCATGAAGAGGACGCGGTTTGGCAGCCCCGTCAGAACGTCGATCACTTTGCCCCGCGTGATGTCTGTCTGCGATCCCGCGATTCTGGTGGCTTTCCCGACTTTATTCCGTACGGCAATCCCACGACCGAGCATCCACAGATAGTTGCCGTCCCGGTGCAGGATGCGGTACTCATCCTCATAGTGAGGCGTCTGTTCTTCAAGATGAGCGTTGATGTCGGAGCGCACCCGGTCGACGTCATCGGGGTGAATTCTGCGGAACCATTCATCGGGATCGTCGCAGATCTCGTTCTCTGACCATCCCAGCATGGATTTCCATCGGGAAGAGAAATAGGTCTTTCCCTTGGTCAGGTCCCAGTCCCACAGGCCGTCATTCGCTCCACGCGCTGCGAGTGCGTAGCGTTCCTCGCTTTCCCTTAAAGCGTCTTCCGCCTGCTTTCGGGACAGCTGCGTCTGGATCCTGGCCAGAGCCACGGCGAAATCAACGGGCTTTGTGACGTAGTCGTTGGCTCCGGCGGCCAATGCGGTCACCACATCTTCGCTCCCGGATTTTCCCGTGACCATGATGATCGGCAATTGGGCGGGGGTATAGGTCTGGCGCAAAGCGGAGAGAACTTCCAGGCCGCTCATGCCCGGCATTTCAACATCCAGCAATACCAGATCGACGTTGTGCGATTGGATCCAATCCAGGGCGTTCTGCCCGCCGTCCGCGTCCGAGGCATCGTAGCCGCGCTTCGACAGCCGCCGCACCATCAGGTCGCGATTCATGCTGTCGTCGTCAACCACAAGCAGCCTCGACGCTTCCTGGGTCATAACGTGGCCTCGCTTTGAAGGAGCGTGACCATTTTCTGCAGCAGTCTGGGCAGTTCGATGGGCTTGATGTCGTAGTCATCAAATCCCGCCGCAAGCGCCCGGTTGCGATCCGTAACCAGGGCGTGGGCCGTGAGAGCTATGACGGGAATGCTTTTCATTCTGGAATCCTGCTTCAGGTGCCGCAGCACCTCGAAGCCATCCATTTCCGGCAGACTCAAATCGAGCAAAATCAGGTCGGGCAAACAGGTGTCGGCCATAGAGAGGCCTTCTTTGCCGTCCCTGGCAATTTTGACGTCGTACCCCCGCCTCGCCAAACGCCTCGTCAGCATATCCCTGTTCAGCTCGTTGTCTTCCACTAATAGAATGCGAGTCATAGGTCTCAACTGCATCTTTCGGCCAAACTGCAAGGTTCGTTAGGGTTTTTGTGTGGCAAGTGATGAAATTATGAACCGGCACTGCTTCAGGCTCAGAGGCATTCCCTAAAGTCCCCGTCATTGCCGGCGATAAGCTTTGAGAATGCTTGATAGGGGAGAGCCTTATTCGCTTTCCGCGACATTGCCGAAATTATGAATGAATCCAGTCAACCACAGAGTCCTCCAGTTTCCAGGCGGATGAGAAAGAGGGGCATTGGCATCCTTGCCAAGGCGGTAATATTTTCATGGACGATCACCGTCAGCATCATCCTGATCTTCACGTCTGCGATTATTACGGGACACCGGTCGGAATCTCTCCGATACCTGTTTTCGAAAGCCCAGCTTCTGGCAACGTTCATTGAAAACATGGAGGGAAACGCAATCGAGCGGGACGGCCACAAAGCCGTGGAAGACAACTGCTCGAAAATGGTGGCGCAGGGAAGTCCCGTCCGGTTCATCGCATTTACCAGGAAGGACGGGGCATCGGTTGTTCACCTGCCAAACGGCACGTCAGTACGGCAACTCGGGGGGCCGTGGCTTGAAGGAGATCTCCGGCAAAACACAGGAAACATCGCCAGCACCGAGTTTTCCCGGGATAAAATTTATCTCTTCTCGCACCCGCTAACCGATTCCGGGAAACACTGGGGTTGGATCTACATCGGCATGTCACTGGATGAATACAACCACCGGGTCTGGATCCTGTATAAACGTGCAGCCATATTGGGACTTGTCGGCCTTCTGCTCAGCCTGGCCGTGACCATCCTTCACACCAAGCGCATCGTTCAGCCTCTCCTTGGCCTCATGGCCACCACGCGACGCATTGCGGGAGGAGATCTTTCGGCCCGCGTTATGATTCGCTCGGGAGATGAGGTGGAGGCTCTGGGCGCTTCCCTCAATCATATGGCTCAAAACCTGGAGCAGGTGCATCTTCAGCTGAGAGCCTCCAGGGACTACAACCGGAATATTCTGCAGTCGATGAACGACATGCTGATCGTGAGTTCGCCGGATGGAGTCATCATGACGGTGAACCGCGCCACCTGCAAATTCCTGGGTTTTGAGGAGACCGAGCTGATCGGCCAGCCTATAGGCAAAATTCTGAATACAGCCAGGTTGAAACCGATTCAGGTTTCCGGCAGCGCCAATCTGCAGAATTGTGAGGGAAGCCTTCGCGCGACCGACGGCAGGGAAATTCCGGTGGTCTTATCCATTGCATCGATGGAGTCGGAGCTTCCTGAATCCCGCGACATTATTTATTTGGCCGTGGACATCAGCGAGCGCAAGCGAGCGGCAGACGCAAGACACACCCGGGATGAGCGGCTGCAGACCCAGAAGGATGCATTGGCTTTTCTGGCAAGCCAAAAAGAGCTCCACGACGGGAAACTGAAAGTCGCCGCGAATTGCATCACCGAAACTTCCGCCGCGACTCTCCTGGTTTCACGCGTCAACCTGTGGCTGTATACCACAGACCGGAAGCAGTTGCGCTGCATCGATGACTACGATTTCTGGTCGCGGACACACTCGGAGGGGCGGCTCCTCAACATTACCGACGGTCCCTCCTATTTCAAGGCTTTGGAGAATGAAAGAATTATTGCCGTAACGGATGCGTACAAGGATCCGCGTACCCGCGAACTGGAGGACGTTTGTCTGAATCCCAAAGGGATCCGGTCTCTTCTGGATGCTCCCATCAAAATCGGGGGACAGGTGATCGGCATCGTGTCTCACGAGCAGGTTGGCGAGCAGCGGATATGGACACTGGAGGAGCAAAGCTTTGCGGCTTCAATCGCCGATCTCGCTTCTCTGGCTTTTGAAGCGTGGCGCCGCCGCATCGGCCAGGAAGAGTTGAAGGAGGCAAAGGAATCGGCAGAAGCCGCCAATAAAGCCAAGTCATCGTTCCTGGCGAATATGAGCCATGAAATTCGCACACCGCTGAATGCCGTCATCGGCTACAGCGAATTGCTCCAGGAAGAGGCGGAGTCCAAAGGCCACGCCGAGCTCATTCCCGATCTGCAGAAAATCCACTCTGCAGGGAAGCACCTTCTCGAAATCATCTCCGACATTCTCGATCTTTCGAAAATTGAAGCGGGGAGAATGCAGCTCGCGCCGGAAACGTTCGATATCTACAGGCTCGTTCAGGACCTATCCGTGACGATGGCTCCGCTCGTGGAAAAGAACGGCAACAGGTTTGAAATTGATATCTCAAAACAAATCGGAACGATGACATCCGACAAAACCAGGATCCGCCAGATCCTCTATAACCTGCTCAGCAATGCCGGGAAATTCACGCACAATAGCCATGTCTTTTTATCCGCCAGGAGAGCCAAGACGGCGGAAGGAGACTCGATCTACTTCAGCGTGTGTGATGGCGGAATCGGTATTGCTCCGGAACACCTGAGCCATCTGTTCGAAGACTTCACCCAGGCCGACGTCTCCACCACGCGCAAATACGGAGGCACCGGTTTGGGCCTGTCGATCTGCAAGCGGTTTTGCGACATGATGGGCGGGCAGATATCGGTTGAAAGCGAGCTGAAAAAAGGCTCGACCTTTACGGCCTGTTTCCCGGCGGAGTGGATTGCCAGCCAGATTGAACCCGTTCCGGATTCGGAAGCCGCGGAAGTTCAATGCGCATCATAGAACGGACTATGCGGATGCCGAGTAGACGGTGACCCGGTTTCTTCCGGACGTCTTGGACTGGTAGGTCGCCAGGTCCGCGTTTTTCATGAGGGTTTGAACATCGGGGGTACTTGCGTTTTTTGAAGCGACGCCGATGCTGATCGTGATCCGGATTTCGGTGCCTCCCGCTGCAATGCGGTCTTCTTCTATGGATTGCCGAAGCCTCTCCGCAACCATCGGCGCGTGTTTGGAATCCGTATCGCGGCAGAGGACGAGAAACTCCTCGCCTCCGATCCGGCAGACGATGTCTGTCGCCCGGAGCGGCTTCCGGAGCATCCTCGCGGCTTCTTTCAGCACGATATCCCCGACATCATGCCCATATGTATCGTTGACTTTTTTGAAGTGGTCCAGATCCAGAATCATCAGGGTAAACGGACTGCCGGTTCTATCCGACGCCGCCCATTCCTCATTCAGCCTGTCCTGAGCGTAGCGGTGGTTCGGCAAACCCGTCAGGGAATCGGTCAACGCTGCCTGTTCCAGATTGCGATTCAAAACCGCCATATCCGCAAGATTCTGACGAATCTTTTCTTTGTCGCGGAGAACTTCCTGCTGGAGCCCGATCATGCGCAATGCGCCCTTGATGCGGGCCTCGAGCACTCTCGGGATGATGGGCTTCATGACATATTCGTTGGCTCCGGCCTCGAGGGCCGCCGCTATCATTTCTTCATCAAACATGCGGGTAAAGACCAGGATGTAGATCGGCTGTCCCGTTTTTGTCTGGCGCAGCGACCGGCATAGCTCCACGCCGTTCAGTCCCGGTGTCTCCCACTCCGTCAGAATGATCTGCGGATCAAACTCGAGCGTGAGCCTGAGGGCATCCGCGTCGCACGACGCGATTTGGATACTGGCCTCCGGCGGCAGGCAGGCGCGAACGGCGTCCGCGGTTTTGAGATCAGGATCGATCACCAGGACGCGGATCTTTGCGCTTTCGGATGCACTGGATTCGCCGTCTTCAGGATTGGAGGATGCGATCAGCTGTGCCGCTTCCGGGAGGCTTTCCATCGAAGGCACGTCGCATGTTTTTATATCCAGCAGGCTGCCCCAGTTTTTCCAGTCCCGCACGCTGCCGTCGCACAGAGCGAAGAGATCCTCCTGGGCGATTCTGACCCGATTCGACTGCGCCATGACCTTCTGAAGCCAGTCGGGGCGCGCATTCGCCGGCGCGATGCAGAGAGTCCCGAAGAGCTGCGACGAATTCATGAGAAGGGCAAGCTGTCTGGTTCTGCCGTCCGCCGGAAGATTGGGATCGTCCGGATCCTCCTGGAATCGGGCGACGGTCACCCAATTGTTGGGAAGGCCCCAGTCCTGAAGGATAGCGCCCGTGAGCTCGCGGTGATCCAGTGCAAAAGTGGTTTGCTCGAGATTCAGCAGATCCGCCTCGTCGCCACGCGCAGCATCGAGGACATTGGAGTATGCTTCCGGAAAAATGCATGCGAGGGCCAGGCGTCCGGTTTGGCACAGAAGCCCACAGGTGAAAGCTTCTTCCGGCTGCGCAAGCTGGGTGCTCCGTGCCATCCTCTGCGCGGCAACCGCGGACGCGAGCGACTGCGACCAATAATTGTCGTAGCTGAACTTTTTACAGCGGCCGCGCCGGTAACTGGAAATGACCGAGAAGCCCAGTGCGACCTGCCATACCGTTTTCAACCCAAGCCGGGCAACGGCATCCGGAATCGCCGTGAATTGACGGGATCCGGCATAGAGTGCCGAATTCACCAGCTTGAGAATCCGTCCGGCCAGCGCAGGATCGCCCTGGACCAGACGCGACACTTCCGCTACGCCGACATCGTCGCTTTGCGCCATCTTGAGAATTTGCATCGCGACGCCTGTGGGAGACGGGAGTTGACCGGTCGCCTTGAGTTCGTCAAACCTCTTGGTCTTCCACATTTCCATTCTTTTCATTTCGGCATCTTCGGGAGGATTCTGAATTCTTTCTCGCCGATGCCTTTCGGCCGAACCTCGATTCCGAAGTTGGCCGCTCTGCGGCCGATATGCTTTAAATCAGGCAGCTTCCGAGTATTTCGGCATCCGGGGTAAAGAGATCAGGGAAGTGTATTTGCCGCTTCCACGAGCGCTTTCAGGGCGGGGGCAATGGCCAGGAGCATCTCTTCCTGCGGCTTTTCAGCGAGCGCGATCGTTTCGGCCGCATTCACTTTCCATTCTGGTGAGGGTTGATGCCGGGATTCGATGAAATCCAGGGCTTGAAGCCCTGTATCGGCGCAATCGCGGAGCAAGTCCAGCAGGGGTTCGATCTCTTTCAGTAAAGTGGATTGCCCGACAACGGGCTTTAAGGCTGCGGCATTTTCTTTCCAGGCAGAAAGCAATTTGCGGATCTGCTGAAAAGCCTCGGATGCTTCGGACGGGCTTGCGATCGCGCGGGTAACTCGATCGCCGAACATCCG
>Ga0335071_10008036_pt1 | contig 10838 bp, 10 predicted proteins | sample Lox_Sample_15_FD_206724 | JGI IMG/M metagenome (GOLD analysis project Ga0335071, IMG submission 206724) | Soil microbial communities from Loxahatchee National Wildlife Refuge, Florida, United States - Lox_Sample_1.5 | ecosystem: Environmental > Terrestrial > Soil > Wetlands | place: USA...
GCCCGGCGCCTGGAATACGAGCGACTTCGCCCAGCTCGGCCAGATGATCGAGGCCGGCATCGCGAAGGGCATCACGCCCGCGCCGGCGAAAGGCTACATCCGCGCCTGGGATCCGGTGGTGCAGAAGATGGTGTGGCAGGTGCAGATGACCGGCGGATGGAACAGCGGCATGCTGGCGACGGCCGGCGGTCTGGTGTTCGCCGGCGGTTCGGACGGACTCTTCGCCGCGTACGATGCGCGAACCGGATCGCGCCTATGGTCGACGGACGTCAAGACCGGGATCACCGCGCCGGCCATCACCTACATGGTCGACGGCGAACAATATGTCGCCGTCGCCGCGGCCTTTGGCGGATCGGGCGGCCTCGGTGCGACCAGCGATCCAAACACGGCCCTGCAAAAGTGGCGCAGCAACCAGGGCCGGATCTTTGCGTTCAAGATCGGCGGCGCCGGGACGATTCAGCCGCTGCCGCCCGATCTGCCGGACACGGTTCCGCAGCCGCCCGCCGAGAAGGTCGATGCGAAACTCGCGGCACGCGGCTTCACGCTCTATCACCAGAACTGCGCCGTCTGTCACGGCGTGCTGATGATCTCGTCGGGCGAAGTGCCGGACCTTCGCATCGTAGCGCCCGAAATCTGGGGCCAGTACCAGCAGATCCTGCTCGACGGCGCCTTGTCGGACACGGGCATGGGCAGCTTCAAGGATCTGCTCGATGCGGACGATGTGAAGGCGATCCGCGCCTACGCCCTGCAGCAGGCCCAGGCTTTGTACGCCGCCAAGCATCCGGTCGCGGCCGCGCATTAACCTCCGGTCCCGCGCCCGGTTCCTTGCCCCGGGACTCCTCAAGCTTTACAAGGCCGCCTCGACTCCAGGGCTCCCATGGCTGACGACAAGAAATCCCGGCCTAAGGCACGGACGGTGCGCGGTTTCCGCGACCGCGCCGCGGGCGAACTTGCGGCCGAGCGGCGGATGCTGGACACGATCCGGCGGACCTACGAGTCCTACGGTTTCGATGCGCTCGAAACCCCGTTCCTCGAATATACCGACGCGCTGGGCAAATTCCTGCCCGACGTCGATCGCCCGAACGAGGGCGTATTCTCCTTCCGCGACGACGATGAGCAGTGGGTCTCGCTGCGCTACGACCTGACGGCGCCGCTGGCGCGATACGTGGCGGAGAACCAGCAGTTCCTGCCGCGGCCGTTCCGCCGCTACCAGATCGGAACCGTCTTCCGCAACGACAAGCCGGGCCCGGGCCGCTTCCGCGAATTCATCCAGTGCGACGCCGACACGGTCGGCACCGCTTCGCCCGCCGCCGACGCCGAGATGGTGATGATGTTCGCCGACACGCTCGAAGCGGTCGGGCTGCGGCGCGGAGAATATGCGGTGAAGATCAACAGCCGCAAACTGCTCGACGGCGTCCTCGAGGCCGCGGGTGTTTCGCTCGAGGATCGCGAACGCCGCGGCATCGTCCTGCGGGCGATGGACAAGCTCGACCGGGTCGGCACGGACGGCGTACGCGCGCTGCTCGGCGCCGGACGCAAAGACGAGTCGGGAGATTTCACCAAAGGTGCGCAGCTCACTCTCGGACAAGTCGAGCGCGTCATCTCGTTCATCGCGCCGCAGGCGGCAGCCAGCGACGTCGACGCACAATTGGCGATCGTTTCGCGCGCAGTCGAAGGCAGCGAGACCGGACGCGCCGGAGCCGCTGAGATCGCCGAAATCATGAAGCTTGTCGGTGCGAGCGGCTATGGCTCGGATCGAATCCAATTCGACACCGGGATCGTGCGCGGTCTCGACTATTACACGGGCTCCGTGTTCGAAGCACAGCTCACCTTTCCAGTGGAGAACGAGAAGGGCCAGAACGTCGTGTTCGGCTCGGTCGGCGGCGGCGGACGCTATGACGATCTCGTGGCGCGCTTCACCGGCCAGAAAACTCCGGCCGTCGGTTTTTCGATAGGCGTCAGCCGTCTGCTGACCGCGCTGCAGATGCGCAAGGCGGCGGTCGCACAAGCCGCGCCGCTGGTCGTGGTCACGGTGATGGACAGGGCCGAAGTCGCATCGAGCTTCGCGATGGTGCGTGAACTTCGCGCCGGCGGCATCCGCGCCGAAGCCTATGTCGGCACGGGCAAGATGGGCGACCAGTTCAAATATGCCGACAAGCGCGGCGCCGCGCTGGCAATCATCGAAGGATCCGACGAACGCGCGCGCGGCGAAGTGACGATCAAGGACCTGGCGCTCGGCGCCGAACTCGCCAAGTCGGTGGAAAGCCGCGCCGCCTGGGTTGCCAACCGCCAGGCGCAATTTCCGGCCAGGCGCGCCGACCTCGTCGACGAGGTCCGCCGCGCGCTGAAACGCGAGCACTGACGATGGCCGCCTTTCCCTTCTACGACACCGCGTCCATCGACGCGTTGAACACGCAGGCGGTCGCGATCCTGAAATGCTTCGCGGCGCGCGGTTACACGCGCCAGGAACCGAGCGTGCTCCAGCCCGCAGACATCTTCCTGGACCGTTCTGGCGAAGAGATCCGCCGCCGCACATTCACCCTGACCGACCCTTCCGGACGCGATCTGTGCCTGCGCCCGGATCTGACGATCCCGATCTGCAGGATGGCCGTCGCCTCCGGCGCAGCGTTTCCGCAGCGAATCTCCTACAACGGTCTTGCCTTCCGCCACCAGCCGAACGAGCCGCAGCGACCGACGCAGTTCTTTCAGGCCGGCGCGGAATTGCTGGGTGTGGAGGATCGCGCCGCCGGCGACGTGGAGATCATGACGCTCGCGGTAGAAGCGCTGCATGCCGCCGGGCTCAACGATTTCGATATGAAGATCGGCGATCTTGCCCTGTTCGGCGCGCTCGTCGATGCGCTCGACGTTCCGGCGCAGTGGCGCTCGCGGCTGAAGCGCCACTTCTGGCGCGCCGGCTACTTCGAAGCGCTGCTGGCGCGACTGACGCACGGCGCGGCGACCGACACGCAGCGCCTGCTCGGATCGCTCGGCGGACTGAACGCATCCGAGTCGCGGGCCGCGATCGAAGGCCTCATGGACATGGTCGCGGATGCGCCGCAGGGCGCGCGCACGCGCGAGGAGATCGTCGAGCGGCTGATGGAACAGGCGGCGGACGCGGCGGCGCTGCGCCTCGATCCCCGCATCGCGCAGGTGATAACCAGCCTCCTCAACATATCCGGCACCGCGCAGTCCGCGCTCACCGAGATTCGCGCGCTGACGGACAATGCCGGCATCAAACTCGACGCGCCGCTGGCGGCGATGGAGGCGCGGCTCGCGGCGCTCAAACCGCTCGGGATCGATCCTGCGCGCGTGACGTTCGCCGCGCGGTTCGGCCGCAACATGGAATACTATACCGGCTTCGTGTTCGAACTCTGGTCGCGCGATTCCGAAGGCGCCGTGCAGATCGCCGGCGGCGGGCGTTACGACACGCTGCTCGAGGCGCTCGGCGCCGGACGCGCCATCCCGGCAATCGGCTGCGCGCTGCGGACGGAGCGCCTGCTCGCCGCACGCCGCTTTGCGGGAGCTGCGTGATGGCCGTTCTCACGCTCGCCGTTCCTTCCAAGGGCCGCCTCCAGGAACAGGTCAACGATTACTTCGCCGACGCCGGTGCGACGCTGAAGCAGGCGGCGGGCGCGCGCGGCTACCGCGCCACGCTTGCCGGCCTCCCGGACATCGAGGTCATGCTTCTCTCAGCTTCGGAGATCGCCTCGTCGTTGATATCCGGCGACGTCCATCTCGGTGTGACGGGAGAGGATCTGTTGCGTGAGCAGGCGCCCGAGCTTGCGGGGCGAATCCACCTGATCAAGCCGCTCGGCTTCGGCTTCGCCAACGTGGTCGTCGCCGTGCCGCAGTACTGGATCGACGTTTCGACCATGGCCGACCTCGACGATGTCTGCGCCGCGTTCGCCGCCAAGCATCGCCGTCGCCTTCGGATCGCGACGAAGTATCTGCAGCTCACGCGCGGTTTCTTCGCGCATATGGGCATTTCGGACTACCGCATCGTCGAGAGCGCCGGCGCGACCGAGGGTGCGCCGGCCGCCGGCACCGCCGAGGCGATCGTCGACATCACCACAACGGGCGCGACTCTTGCCGCCAACGGCCTCAAGATTCTGGAGGACGGCACGATCCTCGAGAGCCAGGCGCAGCTAGCGGCCTCGCTGACTGCCGATTGGAACGACGCCGCGCGCGCCGCGGCCGAGGGGTTGCTGGCCCGGCTCTGGGCTCGGGAGCGCGCGCGTGTCTCACAAATCCTTCGGGTTCGGCTCGACAAGAGCGCGGACAAGATCCTCGCGGCGCTCGCGGCGGACGCGGGCGCATCTGTACTGTCGCGGCCGACGGATCCGACAGGCGAATATGCGATCCTGTGTCCGCGCGCCAGGCTGATGGACGCCATCGCGTCCCTGCGGCGGCAGGGCTGCGATGCGCCCGCGACGACGCAGGACGCCGACTACGTCTTCGACACGGCGAATCCGCTCCATGCCGGACTCGTCGCCGCGCTCGGCGGACACTGATTCACTGCGGCGATACCGGACCTGCCTTGATGTCGGCATCGTTCAGATGCTCGGCCTTCCACCGCATCATTTCCCAGATGCGCGTGCGCGCCGAAGGGTGATCGTAGAATATGGCTTCCTCCCACTGACCGGGATCGAGCTTTCGGTAATTGCTGAGCTTGAGGACGACCGTCGCGAAAGCATCCGGTTTGCGCACTGCGTTGACGCCGAACATGTCGGCTTGGATTTCGGTTGTCCGGGAAATCGTGTTGGTCACAGGCGTCGCCGCGAGAAAGAAGATCGTCGCGAGAGCCGCGAGCAGCGGAATGCCGGCCGGATCGTCGATCGTGCGCACGTCCCAGTTGCCGCCGAAAATGTTCGTGAGCGCGCCGAACCCTGCGTTGAGGAAGGCGAAGGCGGCGAGGATCACAAGAGCGTTCAGAAGCAGCAGACGTGTCGCATGATCCATCACGTAGTGGCCCATCTCATGTCCGAGAACGGCCAGGGCTTCGTCGTGCGAGGCCTTGTGCAACAGATTGTCGTTGAGCGACACCCGGATGGTGCCGAGAAAGCCGGAAACGTTGGCCGAAATCCGGTCGGACTGTCGCGAGGCGTCCACCAGATAGACGTTCTGCGCCGGGATGCCGTTCGCGCGCGCCAGGGACAGAATGTCGGAGCGCAGCGGGCCCGGCGGCAGCGGCGAATAGTGATTGAACAGCGGAGCGATGAACACAGGTGAGACGACGAGCGCGACGACGAGAAAAACCGTGACGATGCCGGCGCCCCAAATCCACCAGGCTCTACCGGCACGCCGGATCGCCGCATAGACCAGCGTGACGACGAACAGGGCGGCGACGATCGAGATACCCAGCTCAATTGTCTGATCGAGTAGCCAGGACAGGAACGTCTGGTTCATCAGCCCGTAAGCCTTTTCGCGGAAATAACCTTCGTAGACCGTCAGCGGCAACGTCATCAGCGCGACGAGCGGCACGTACATCAGAATGTAGATTGGTACCTGCCAGAACCGCGAGCGTGTCTGCCCCTCGGCGATGTCCCGGATGCGCGCAGAAATCCTGAACCAGAGAAGGATTCCGGACACGATCACGGCATAGAGCGCATCGCCGAAAAGCAGGCCATAGCCGCCCTCGAAATACGCATCCGATCGTTCACGCGCCGCGCCGCTGACCTGCCGGAGGTAGGCGTCCGTCGCCTTTTTCGCATCGAACGGTTTGGCCGTATCGAGCGAGGCCAGCGCATGCGTTTCGATCGTCGTCGTCGGTGCGGCGGAAGGTCCTGCCTGTTGCGCGGATGCGGATATGGCGGTCAATGCCAGGAGTGCGCTCGCGAACGCAATGAGTTGTAAAATTTTGTTCATTCGGCCCTCCGGCGGCGCGACCTTATCAGAAGCCGGGATGGGTGCCAGTTTGTCGGACACGGGATGTTGCGTTAAGCGTGACGCATGAGCGAACCCGAGGCAGGTTTATTGACGAAAGCGGACGGCGCGCGCATCGCCTATCTGAAACGTGATGGCGCGGCACCCGGAATCGTGTGGCTTGGCGGTTTCAAGTCGGAGATGACGGCGACCAAGGCAACGGCGCTCGACGCCTGGGCCGAGCGGGAGGGTCGCGCGTTCGTCCGGTTCGACTATTTCGGCCACGGCGCGTCGTTCGGAGACTTCCGGGACGGGACGGTTTCGCGGTGGCGCGACGATGCGCTGGACGTTCTCGGCGCGCTGACGACCGGTCCGCAAATATTGGTCGGATCGAGCATGGGTGCGTGGCTGGCGCTTCTCGCGGCGCTGAAAGTCCCCGAACGCATCGCGGCGTTGCTTCTCATCGCGCCAGCAGCCGACTTCACGGAGGACCTTCTATGGGCCTCGCTCGGCGACGATGTGCGGCGTCAGATACAGGAGCACGGCGAGTGGCTGAGACCGTCCGCCTACGATCCCAGCCCCTATCCGATCACCCGCGCGCTTATCGAAGACGGAAGACGGCACCTTCTGCTCGCGGCGCCGATCGGCCTGTCCTGTCCCGTGCGCGTCGTGCAGGGTATGCGCGACCCGGACGTGCCGTGGCAACATGCGCTGAAACTGGTGGACAGGCTGGGGCCGGACACTGAGATCACGTTCGTCAAGGACGGCGACCATCGGCTTTCCAAGCCGCACGAGATCGCGCTGATCCAACGAACATTGTCCGCGCTCGTCGCCGATCGCACATGAGAGAGCCGATGCATCGCCGTCTTTTCCTGGTCGCAAGTCTGTCGATGGTTCCGTTCGTTCCCGCGATTGCGAACGCCGCACCGGCCGGTGGCGCTGCACAGTACGAACAGTGCCTGTCGCGCGCCGCGTCGAATCCGGCCGACGCCCTGCGCGAAGCGAGCGAATGGCAGAAAGCCGGCGGCGGTCCCGCGTCCGAACATTGCGAGGCCGTCGCGCTCGTCGCGCTGCACCGCTATGTCGAGGCGGCGAACAAGCTGGACGGCCTGGCGCATGGCAGCTTTCCGAACGATCCCGGCATGCGGCGTTCGCTCTTCGACCAGGCCGGCAACGCCTGGCTGCTCGCGGGCAAGCCCGATAACGCGATCGGATCCTTCTCCGCCGCACTTTCGATCGATCCCTCCGACGAGGACGTTCTTTCGGACCGTGCGCGCGCCGACGCCATGAAGAAAAACTGGGGAGCCGCGGCATCCGATCTCTCCGCAGCGCTGCTGGTCAATCCCGACCGCGCCGATCTGCTGGTGCTGCGCGGCAGCGCCCTGCACGCCCTCGGCCGCAAGAAGGAAGCGCTAGCCGACTACGAACTCGCGCTTAGAATTCGCCCCGGTTACCCCGATGCACTCGTCGAGCGCGGCAACATGAAATTCGAAGGCGGCGACATTGCGGGCGCGCGCGCCGACTGGTCGCAAATCGTCCTCTCCTCTCCGGGCAGCGCCGCGGCGGAGTCCGCGCGCCAGCAGCTGGCTGCGACCGCGCCAGCCAAGCCGCCGGCGCCAGAAAAGCCGGGTAAGCCGCGTTAACCGGCCGCGCCAACGGCATTTCGCCACACGTCGAGGCGTGCCGAAGCGGGAATAGGCGGAAAAAGTCCGGTAAGCGTTCATGCTTCCGTAAATTCTGACGGCCGAAACTCACACGGCATTAGCCAAACGGCCTGTATGCGGCCCGGCGTGACGGTGACGAGCATGAACGCATGGAAACCCCTGCTGATTGGAGCCGCGTTTGCGGCGTTGACCGCGGCGCCAGCGCTCGCGACGCCGATCCTGGCGCACACGACTTATGTGTGGACGATCCACGGCGACGTGCTGGGCACGGGACACGTGACGACCGGCAATCCTGACGCCGGCGGCTTCGATATCGTCGCGTTCGACGGCATTATCAACGGTGTCACGATCACCGGGCTTCTCGGCGGACAGCCGGGCGGTCAGGCGACGTCGCCGGCCGGCGCGTTCTACTACGACAATATCCTCTACAACGGTGCGCAATCGTTCGACATCGACGGCGTGCTCTTCACGATCGCGGGCGGTCAGGAAGGCAATATCTGGGGCACCGGCCCGGGCAGCTACAGCTACTACACGGGCACCGCGGCGGGCTCATACGACACGCAGGTCAACAGCACCGCGTCGTTCGACGTTTCCGAAGTCCCCGAACCGGCCAGCTTGTCGCTCTTCGGCTTTAGCGTGCTCGGCGCGGGAATTCTCCTGCGCCGCAACCGCAGGGGCGTCCTCAAGGCGGCTTGAAGCGTCAATCGACGGCCGTCCACTCCGCCGCCACCTGCGGATCGTCGTCGTCGCGCCTGGCGCAAGTCGCGCCCAGCTTGCGCAACGCCCACACGGCCATGGCGCGCACCAGAGGCGATGAATCATCGAGCAGTCGCTCGGCTTCGGCAGCGAGCGCAATGTCGCCCGAATTTCCGATCGCGATGAGTACGTTGCGCACAAACCGGTCGCGTCCGATCCGCTTGATCGCAGACTTGCGGAACAGAGCGCGGAAAGTCTGGTCGCCGAGGCGGGCCAGTTCGGCCAGACGAACGTCCCTCAGCTCTTGTCGCGCATGGAGTCCCGCGTCGCGCGCCGAGCGGGCGAATTTGTTCCACGGACAAACGGCAAGGCAATCGTCGCAACCGTAGATGCGATTGCCGATCGCGGCGCGGAACTCCCGCGGAATATGTCCCTTGTGCTCGATCGTGAGGTAGGAGATGCAGCGTCCCGCATCGAGCTCGTAGGGTGCCGGGAAGGCCTGGGTCGGGCATACATCGAGACAACGACGGCATTCACCGCAATGGTCGGTCTCTGTGGCATCGGGTTCGATGTCCAGCGTCGTGAAGATCGAGGCGAGAAACAGCCAGGAGCCGAATTCGCGGCTGACGAGGTTGGTATGCTTTCCCTGCCAGCCCAGTCCGGCGGACTGGGCGAGCGGTTTCTCCATCACCGGCGCGGTATCAACAAAGATCTTGACGTCGGCGGCATAGGTTCGCGCGATGTGCCCGGCGATGCTTTTCAGCTTCTTGCGGATCAGGTCGTGATAGTCGTCGCCCTGGGCGTAGACCGAGATCGTGCCACTGTCCCGCAGGGCCAGCGCTGCGAGCGGATCGTGTCCGGGCCCGTAGTTCAAGCCGAGCATGACGACGCTTTTCGCTTCGGGCCAAAGCGCCTGCGGATCGGCGCGTCGCTCAGCGTTGCGCGCCATCCACTCCATGCCGGCGTGACGCCCGCGCGCGAGAAAATCCTTCAGCCGCACGCCCGCCAGCGGCGGCGCATCGGCGCGCGCGAAATGCACGGCATCGAAGCCTTCGTCGCGCGCGCGCCTGGCGATGGCGGCGCGCACGTCGTCCTTAGAAGTCGAGCTCGGCATAGGTCATGGTCGGCGGCTGGCCTGGCACGCGGTCGCCGAGGAGCGTGCGGAACGACGGCCGCGACTTGATCCGCACATACCACTCGGCGGTCTGGGGATACTCCGTCCACGGAATTTCGCCGAAATAGTCGAGCGCCGAAAGGTGCGCGGCGACTGCGAGGTCGGCGAGCGTGCATTCGCGGATCGCGAGGTTGCCGTTCGTCTCGGCCGCCTGGCCGATAGCCTTGAGCATGACGCGCAAGGCCTCGCGGCCCTGGCGGATCACATTCATGTCCGGCGCGCTGCGCGAGGCGGCGCCGGTGAAGCGCTGCGCCGCCTTTTCGAACACGATCCGGCGGGTGACCAGGTCGTGGAACGAGCCCATCGCCCAGTCGAGCCAGCGCAGGACCTCCGCGCGTTCGAGCGGATCCTCCGGCGTGAGCGGATGATCGTGATAGGTCCCCTCGAGATGATCGACGATGGCCCAAAGTCCTTCGGTCCGCGAACCGTCGAGTTCGATGAACACGGGCAAGTGGGCCGCCGGGTCGTCGGACTGGACCGGATCGCAGGACAGCCGCTTCTCGCCGATCATGAGCCGGACGAGACGCGAGGCCGGCGACAGCGTGAGGTGAATCAATTTGCGCATTGTGACGCGCAATCTAGTCGACTGCGGCGGCTCCGGCTACTTCAGACACCAGTCGAGGGCGTCGCGCACGACCTGGTGCTGGCGCGACACCAGCGTGCCGGTCCGGCGGCGGATGTAACGGCCCGGCCTGTCGGCCTTGAAGCGTTCCGGATTCGGCAGGACGGCGGCCAGCCTGGCGGCCTGCGCCCGGCTCAGCTCCGAAGCATCGACGCCGAAGTAGTTTTCGGCCGCCGCTTCGGCGCCGAAATTGCCGTGGCCCCAGTCGACGACGTTGAGATAGGCGGTGAGGATCCGCTGCTTGGGCCAGAGCGCCTCCATGAGCACGGTCAGCCAGGCCTCGATTCCCTTGCGCACGAAGCTGCGCACGGGCGTGAGGAACAATTCGCGGGCGGTTTGCTGGCTCAGCGTGCTGGCGCCCCGCAAAGGCTTATGCCGCTGGGTGTAGTCGCGCCAGGCATCGTGGATCTGCTTCCAGTCGAAGCCGTTGTGATTGCAGAAGTTCTGGTCCTCCGAGCCGATCACGGCCCGGCCCAGGTCGGGCGCGATGTCGTCGGCCTCGCGCCAGGAATAGTGCACGGGATTGAGCGTGACGAGCCTGATCGCCATCTGCGGCGTGAAGGGAATGGGAACGAAACGGAAGATCAGCAGCAGTGCCACGGGGGCGGGCAGGATGAAAAAAAAGAGCACGGCGCAAATGCGCCGTACCCAGGGTGTTCTACCGCCCGTGTGTCCGTACCAGAGCCGGTGGAAGAATCCTCCCGGTCCGGCATCGATTCCCTTCCGCCCCATTAGCCCAGCATAGCAATCTTAGGCCATGCCGGGGCAAGCGGGCGGGGGACAGGTTACTTGACGCTCGTGGCGACAGTATTGAACGTCG
>Ga0335071_10008038_pt1 | contig 10837 bp, 7 predicted proteins | sample Lox_Sample_15_FD_206724 | JGI IMG/M metagenome (GOLD analysis project Ga0335071, IMG submission 206724) | Soil microbial communities from Loxahatchee National Wildlife Refuge, Florida, United States - Lox_Sample_1.5 | ecosystem: Environmental > Terrestrial > Soil > Wetlands | place: USA: Florida...
TCGAACTTCCTGGTTAGCATTCTCCTGGCTCGATGGCTTATGCCCGACCAGTATGGTGCATATGCAGTCGCGTTTGGCATCTACTTGATGCTGACGCTGGTGTACCAGTCGCTGGTGCTCGAGCCAATGGGAGTTTTCAGCGGCACCACATTCAGCCAAAACCTGCGCGGCTATGTGCGGACGCTGGTTTCGGTCCATATCGCTCTTTCGGCGACCATTTTTGCGGCGCTGCTGCTCTCCTGGGCGATCTCGCATCGCGTCAGTTCTGGAAGTGAAGTGACTGGAGCTTTGGCTGGGATTGCCTTCGCGTCTCCGTGCTTGATGTTGTTTGCATTGGCGCGGCGCTGCTTCTACATCGAACTGTCGCCAGCTCCTGCAGCCGCCGGAGCCTTTATCTATTCAACAGTGGTGCTGGCCGGTCTATACTCGGTGTATCACCGCGCGTTGCTTTCACCTTTCACCGCTTTCCTGCTACTTGGTTCGGGTGCGCTCATCACCGGCATTGTCTTGATGATCGGTGCTGGAGCGAAGCTCAGCGGCACTGGTCCCGCACCTGCCGTGGGTGAAACATGGGGACGTCACTGGCGGTATGGACGTTGGGCCCTGGCGGGAACGATTGCTGGGTGGCTTCCTTCGTACATCTACTTCCCCCTTCTGAGCAGCTTTACCGGTATGGCTGCTTCCGGGCAATTGAAGGCACTCATGAATCTGACGTTGCCCTTTGAGCAGATGAAGGGCGCATTGGTCATGTTGGCTCTTCCGTATGCAGCGCGTGTTGCTGGGCAGGGCGGCAAGGCGGGGGCGCGAATCCTTGGTACCAGGCTCACGTGGGCGTCGGCCGCGGGAGCGATCATGTATTGGGCAGTCATCATTCCTCTTTACAAGCCTATCTTTCATCTTCTCTACTCCAACCGCTACCTCGATGTTGCCTATCTTCTGCCAGCTCTCGCCCTCGGGCAGGTATTCTGGAGCGCAACCTTCGGACCGTCATTGGCGCTTCGTGCGATGGAATCACCGGCCTCCGTCTTTGCGGCGTTGGGCATCGCAACCGTGGCATCCCTGATGGTGGGCGTGCCGGCCACCTGGTTGTTCGGTCTAAAGGGAGCGATCTGGGGTAGCAATGCAGCCGATGTTTTTTCTTTCATCGCCCTGTGGTGGGCATTGAAACGGAAACTCTCTGATGAAGGCGGTGCCGCGCTTCCGTCCAAGTGGTTTGGATCAAAAGCCGCGGTGAGCTCTGTTCCAGTAGAAGTTTCCGAAGAAGTTTAATTCCGCACATCAATTGCGGAGTCATAGACAAAAATTATTAGAAAGCGACCGAGAACCAGGTAAGCGCCGGAATTGAGGAGAGCGAGGAGATCAATGACCGAACATAATAATGGCAGCAAAAGTTCTAATGATGCAACGAAACCGAAGAAGCCCACTTCGGCCTATCGAAAATTCCGTCGGAAATTTGCGGGTACCGTTCTGCGCACACCGCTCATCTGGTGGCGCCATCGAGGGCTGGAGTCGACCGATATGTTTTTTGCAGCGTATCCAAAATCAGGTACGACTTGGGCCCGTTTTGTCCTTTTCGAAATGTTGTCGGGCATGCCCTCCGGATTCAGGGCGACCAATCAGCAAATGCCGGGAGTCGGACTGCACCACAATGCTTTACGTTTGCTTCCCAACGGCGGGCGCCTGGTTGCGACACATGAGTATTACAGGGACGCCTACAAGCGAACGATTTACATGGTGCGCGACGCCCGCGACGTTCTGTTATCGGAATTTGCATTCTTGAGTGCGCTGCAATACTACACAAAGGATCTCGATCATTTCGTCAAGACATTCCTATTTACACGTGTAAGTGCCTACGGCCCGTGGCACAAAAACGTCGCTTCTTACCTCGACTCACCGATCTCCAAAAATGGGAACATGCTGCTGGTGCGCTACGAGGATCTGCGCAGAGATCCGGTTCCCCTCTTCGCTCAGATGGCAGATTTCCTCGGTGCAAAGGTAAGCGAGGAGAAAATCAAGCAAGCGGTGGCTAACAATTCCATTCAGAAGATGCGGGACAAAGAAGATAAAGAACCGGTCCGCGCATCAATCGGCGGCCGCTTTGTGCGCGACGGAAAGGTTCGCGGCTGGGTTTCAAAGCTCACCGCGGAACAGCTTCAACTGATTGACAAGCATGCGGGGAGCACGCTTTTGAGGCTTGGATATCCGCTTTCATCACAACCAGTTACAGAAGATACCTCCGTGGCTGAAACAACCGTCCACGCCTGAGGCTGTCCTTGATAAGATTGGTGGATCCACACAAGACTTTTGGGGACGACGATAGGTTCAAGACTTTATGGCAGATAGAGGAAAAACTTGGATGAACGGAACTGGAATGACAATCCAGTCTGGGCAAGGTGCTATTCCGAGCCCGACTTCATCCAGGTCGGCGTTATTTCGGACGCTTTTTGTAGCCGGCGGTATTGCGTTGTTCTCGTACCTCTATCTTCACATGTTGCCCGACGAGTTCATGTGGGAAGGCCTCAGGGTTATGTCCGTCGGACTCGTGATCCTGGCTTCCTTCTACTTCCCCGTGGGACGCCCTAAGCCTGGGTTGGTGATTTGGTTCATCATGCTGACTACGGACTGCCTCTTCTTCCACGAAGGAGATGGAAACGCCGGGGCAAATGCTATGGCAGGCAGTTTCCCGACAGCAGTCTACGGCGAGAGTTTGTCCTGGGTTATCTGTTTTCTAGCCGTGTTGTTATGCACGACTCGGATTCCAAAGTTCTTCAATCAGGTATTCAAGGGGCAGTACCGCTGGATGACTTTGTTCGCACTATTGTGTGTGCTCTCTTGCGTCTACTCGCCAAAGCCGACCTTTTCGCTGGTCTGGGCTTTCAAGATCATTCTGATCGCTTTGTTGCTGCAGGTGTGCTGGTATCAGATTGACAACCTCCAGGATGTTTTGAGTTTCCTGAAAGTAACGTTCTTCGGTTACGCCGTAGTCGCATTTCAACCGGTCATCATATCGGCGATGCGTGGCGAAATGTTTGATGAGGAAGGTCGGATGAGCGTTATCGTGAACCCCGATGCGCTCTCAGCTGACGCAGCCACGGTCTTCCTGCTCGCTCTGACCTTGTTCTCACGCGTGAAGGACGAAGGCTTGCGAATGGCAGCTATCGTCTTTGGATTTTCCGGGTTCGTGGTCATGGTTCTTGCCGGTGGTAAGGCCGGAATCCTGAGCGGATTGCTGGCTGGTGCCCTCTACTTCTTGATCCGCAGAGGTATTGGACACACACTCGGATATGTGATTGCCGCAGCGGGTGTAGGACTTTTGCTTGCATCATTTACCCCTCTCGGCGATTACATAACGCAGTACAAATCCGGTGGCAACGCAGCAACGTTGTCAGGGCGAACGCTGCTGTGGAGCGCCGTGCTTCCCGCAATTCTCCAAAAACCACTTCTTGGTCATGGCTATGTAGCCGCAACTTTCGTCTACACCGAGCTCAACGCTGTCGGGTGGGCTGCTCCCCAATTGCACAATGGCTTCCTGGAGACCGCTTACAACACAGGCCTAGTTGGATTTGTCCTGATGATGATCGTTATCTTCATGATTGCCCGGCAACTCTTCCGCGTAATGAGCAAGGCGGACCGCTCCGGTCCGCTGTACCGGATTACCGCAGGATGCATTGCTATCTACGCGATCTTGCTTATCAATGGACTCTTCAACGGAACCTTTGGAGGCCGCGTTCGTGCACCGTTTGCGCTTTTGATGGCCTTGGTTCTGGTTAGCGGCAAGCTGCTGAAAGAGGTAGAGCGCACGGATTCTTTGACGGGCTCTTCCCGGGTTGGGAAGTAACCCGGTTTCTTCCGAAATGCGCATTCTGTGTGTTCACAACCGGTTTCGGAAGTTTGCGGGGTCCGACAACGTTGCAGCTGCTGATGCTAAGCTCCTCGAGCAACACGCCGAAGTAGCCACTTATACCCGGAACAGCAACGAGGTAACGGAAGCGTCGGGTTTCGCGAAGTTGCAGGTTGCGGTCGATACGCTGTATTCACGGCGTACCGCACGTGAGATGACGGATGTAGTAAGGAACTTCCGCCCTGACATCGCTTACGTCCACAATGTCTTTCCGCTAATTTCGCCCTCTCTCTATCACGTTCTTCATCGACTTCAAATCCCGTCAGTTCACATCCTTCACGACTTTCGCCTTTGGTGCGCCAATTCTCGCTTCTATGTGAACAATCAGGTATGCGAGTCGTGCAAGTTGGGAAATTATCTGGGAGCGATCCGGAAACGGTGCGTGCAAGAGAATTCGGCTTACAGCGCTTTGTACGCCACGTCTCTATACGCGAACCGGAAGATGGGTTTACTCGAGAACATCGGAGGCTATATCTGCCTCACAGATTTTGCCAAGAACGTGTTGACGCAAGCAGAAATTCCGGAATCTAAGATCCATGTTTGCCCGAACCACATTGATACGTCGCTGTTCACTCCGAACTCCGGCGTTGGCAAATATGCTCTTTACCTCGGAGGTCTATACCGCGACAAAGGCGTAATGACGGTAGTCAAAGCCTTTGCCCAGCTTCCAGACATCTCGCTAAGAGTCGTGGGAACCGGAGATGCTGAGCAGGAAATCCGTGATTTCATCGCAACCCACCGGCTGACAAACATTGAATTGGTTGGGTTTCAGAGCGGGCGCGAGAAGCAGGAATCCTTGGCAAACAGCCTTTTTACGATCGTTGCATCTCACTGTTATGAGAACTTTCCACTAGTTGTGCTGGAATCGTTCTCAAGCGGAAAACCAGTCATTGCGTCGTCGATCGGAGCCCTGCCGTATATCGTTGAGAATGGGAAAACAGGTCTGCTGTTCGAGCCCCAGAATAGCGACGACCTGGCGGAAAAAGTTCGATGGCTCTACGCTCGGCAAGACGAGATCCAATCGATGGGGCGGCAGGCGAGGGTAACCGTAGAGCAGAAATATGACGTTCGCCTTCGGTATGAAGCCCTGAGCAGTATCTTCAAAAAGGTGATCGAAAGTGCTCGCTGGAACTAGTGAGCTCTTTCAGACCTTACAACTTTTATCAACAATTCTCGTGCGTCACTCCGCGAAGACCACCCGGAGATAATAACAATGGGTAGCCAATCGAACTTGATAAGTGTTCAGGAAAGTCCCCAAGACACCGCGCAGGATAACAGGGAACTCGCCGGGCAGCCGCAACGCAGCCATGTCCCGCCGATCTTTGTTGTTGGCGTTTGGCGCTCCGGCACGACGTTGTTGTATTCGCTATTGAACCAGCATCGGGATCTGCGCCTGTTCTTTGAATCGGATCTGCCAGTGCTGTGGCCTATTTTTCGGGTTCCATGGGAGCGAAAGGCGTGGCTTGAGAAGTGGGAGTATTGGAATGCAGGAGTGAGCCGGCATGATCTGGAACCCTCCACGTTAACGGGGCCGGTGAGCTCGCTGGCTGAGGCGATGGAGCGGGCCGGAAGCGAATTTGCTGCCCAGAAGGGGAAGACTCGCTGGGGATGCAAGTCTCCGTCTTACTACGATCGGCTTGACTTCCTTGCGAAGGAATTTCCTGATGCACGCTTTATCGTGATTTGGCGTGATCCGGAAGAGGTTGTCTTGAGTGCGATCAAGGCGAGAGCTACAGCGCTCTGGTTCACGCGACCGGGCATGATGCACAAGGCTCTGCTCGCTGCAAGGACGCTGAAGACGCAGGTTGACAAGCTCATCAGTAGACGCGCCTTTGTACATCAGCTTTACTTCCGCGACCTTCTTGAAAAGACCGATGTCACAATGCGCGGCATCTGCGAATTCCTGCAACTGCCGTTTGATCCCGCGATGACTGTTCTCGATCACGCCGACCGTACCGGCGTCTTTGAAGGCGGCCACCATAAGATGGCCATGGGCGATAAGATTGTCGCGAAAAAAGAAAAGAAGGAATCGCTTCCGGCGGATCTCAAAGAAAAAGTTGCGCGTTACAAAGCGCTGTGGCGGGCCGAGTGGGGCGACAATTGGATGCTCACGGCGCGATTTGTGCAATCGACAGCCACTCCGCCGGGCCTCTGGAGTCGATTCATGGGCCAGATTCAATACCAACTTTTGCGTGCGTGGGACATCGTCCCACGGATCTGTTTCTCGGTCTTGCCTGTTTCTGTGTGGCAGAAGTATCGCAAGCTGAAGTATAAGGACGTGGAATGGGTTCGCCAGCAAATCACGACCAAGGAATCGAAATTTCCCATCCAGGGAGAGGCCAAAAAAAAAAGACTGAAACCGCCCGAGGCGGCTGCATAGTCCGTTTGGGGCATGTGAAGCTGCAGTCGATGGATCTGGAGATGCTCCTCTCCAGCGAGTCCGATAAACTGAAGCACATCGTTACGGTCAATTCCGAGATCTTCGTTTATGCCCACGAGAACCCTGCGTTTGGTGAGGTTCTCACTCGCACCGTCAACACGATCGACGGCCGCGTCGTCTGGCAGATGTGCTCATTGTTTTATCCGGGCCGCCCTGTGCGCAAGATGTCGGGGTCGGATTTCATATATAACCTCGCAGACCACGCCGCAAGGCACGGCCAACGCGTGTTCCTGTTGGGGGCCAATCCTCAAGCGAACAGTGGCGCCCTGATTGCGCTCAAGGCGAAGCATCCTGAACTGAGCGTCGCGGGATACTCACCGACGTTTAGCCCCGACATCAAGGATCGGGACTGGAACGAGGGGATCCTCGGCAGAATTGCTGATTTTCGTCCCACCCACCTGGTCGTCTGCTTCGGACCGATGAAGCAGGAGATGTGGATCGCGCAAAATTCTGACCTGCTCTTTCGCATGGGTGTCCGCTGCGCGTACGGCTTAGGCGGAACGCTTGATTTTGTGTCCGGCCGCAAAAAGCGAGCTCCTGGATGGACGCAGAGGGTTGGCGTCGAGTGGCTCTATCGCGTATTCACCGAATCGGGTCGAGTCGGGCGGACGGCAAAAATGTTCAAAATGCCTTATTTTGCATTTCGGTATTTTGGTCGTGAATGCGAATATATTCCTGCGCCTGAACCACCCGTTCCGTCGAAATGAGACCGATACAGCGATTCACGATGCATAGATTGCTCCTGCAGGTGGTGCTCGTCATAACTGTCGGATCAATGGCGATGACACTCTTGAACGCGCAGACTACGGCTGTTCCGATGTCTGCCAATCCACTTCAGCCGACAAGTTTCGGATTTTCCTGCAACTTCGACCGACCAGATGCTTGCCAGCGAGCACAGTGGATCAAAACTGAGTCGCGCCCGGGCACTCTTCGCATGCACGATACGGGAACGACGTGGCAACGGCTAACTTCTGGACCGGGTTCCTATCGCTGGGCGAATCTTGATCTCTGGCTTGATGCGATTGCAGCCCATCAGCCTCTGGCGGTCTTGTTCACGTTTAATCGCGTACCCTGCTGGAATGTTCGCGAGTCCAGATCTGAATGCATGGGAAGAGGATCACCTGGCTCGCCCGATCCACCAAGAGACTTGACTTCGAACGGAAGTCCGTCATTCAACGAGTTCGTGGATGCGGTCACGAAGCACTGCTCGCCCGCCCATCATTGTGTGAAGGACTATATCAAGTACTTTGAGATGTGGAATGAGCCGAATACCCCGCGGTACTGGAACGGCACACCTGATCAGCTCTATGACATGGTGAAACCTGCGGCAGCGATCGTTCGTGCGAATGTGCCTGGTGTTCAGATTTCAACGCCGGCCCCGTTCATGGCAGTGAACCCCGACTGGATGGACCAGTGGCTCGCACTTGAGAACAAGAAGGGAAGGATTTCAGATATCTACGGATTCCATGTATATCTTGGCCCTGGCGATAAATGGCTCACCCAGACCAACGCTCCAGAAAAGAGATATATCGAGAACGTCGTCGAGATGGTGAACAAGAAGAACAACGCCGGCTGGACGACCACTCCGTGGATGAATACGGAAACAGGCTTTCTCGGCTCTGGCCCCTACTATTGTCCAACCGATAAAGGCGCGACCGATGCCATCTGCAGCGCTTTCATGGCGCGATGGCTCATTGCTCAATACGGATTGGGCGCACAGAGTATTGATTGGTACTGGTTCAGCTCCATCGGCCAGGAAGACGGAACCTACAATCACCTGATGCAGTGGCTGATCGGTTCTCATTTCCAGCGCGCCTGCAGCCACGAAGGCTCAATTGTCGAGTGCCCGCTAGTCCAGGCAAATGGCAACGAGGCCTTGATTGTTTGGGATTTCAACGTCGAGTGCAGAGGAAATACCTGCGGAACCCCCACCTCATACAATGCAAAGCCGCAGTTTCGCACTGCAACCGACTTGTATGGTAGTAGTTCAACAATTCCGTCAAATCACACCGTTAGGATAGGAGCAAGCCCTACCCTGCTTACGATGCAGTAAGATGAGCGCGCGGTAGGAACATCACATATTCGATTCTGGCCAAATTAATGACGATTGAAACTGAACATCCTCATCCTGTCGCCCGGAATACCCACGAGAAATACGTAACCATCAGCATCGACGACGGTCATCCCAGCGATTTCAGAACCGTCGATTTGCTGAACAAGTACGGGCTGCAGGCTACCTTTTACATACCGGGCTCCAATGATGAGCGTGAGGTGATGAATCCCGCGCAGATTCGCGAGATCGACCGGCAGTTCGAAGTGGGTAGTCATACGCTTCATCACGTGCGCCTGCATAGGCTTCCCGAACATGAGTGTTTGCGCGAGATCGTCGATGGCAGGAAGTTTTCTGAAGACAGCGTCGGGCACGAGGTGGTTTCCTTTTGTTATCCAGGTGGCAAGTTCAATCGCCGGGTAGCGGGGCTTGTGGAACAGGCGGGATTCCTGGCAGCTCGCACTTGTCGATACTTTCTGAATGATTATCCGCCTGATCCCTTCTCATGGGACATCAGCACCTACGCCAACACGTACCCTGCATACGTCCAGCTTCGGCACTGTCTGCTTGAGTACAACTTTAATGGCGCATACAAATACGTCACGACTTTCAAGTCCAAGGTGCCGTGGGTGGCGCAGTTTATCTGTGCACTGGAAGACGTTTCACGTAACGGCGGAATTGCGCATCTCTACTTCCACAGCTGGGAAATCGACGACAACGGCGAATGGAATGAACTTGAGAATCTGTTCAAGACAATTCGTCAATATCCGGTCACTCCTGTAACCAACGGATTCTTGTACCGGCGGTGGCATGGAAAGTGCGAACCCGCGAACGAACGACGCGGGCATGACAGCTTGGCCATGAAATGCAAAGCCTAGCCATTCCAAAGTTCAGTCGTGCAAAAATCCCACCCTCTCACCAATTCTAGAGTTTGAATCAGCCCTCCCTTTCCTGGATGTTTTGACCGGCGTTGTAGGTTTCGGACGCTTCCGCCAAGACGTTCATCGACTGGTGTGCTCCCAGTCAAAAATTGCGCCGCCGAAAAAACCGTGAAGGAGACCCTATGCAGAAACACTTTTCGAAGATTGCAAATCCCCCCTCGAAGAAACTGAAGGTGGCAATGTTCGCCGCATTTGCCGCGTTGCTGTTGATGAGCGTTCACCCCGCTGCCGCGCAGACAGAGAGCGTACTGTACAGTTTCACGGGTACTCCTGATGGTCAGACACCGACCTCTCGGCTGACTCTTCACAACGGCAGTTTTTACGGGACCACGCACGACGGCGGAGCGTATGGACAGGGAAGCGTCTTCCAACTTTCACCGAACGGCACTGGCGGGTGGAAGGAAACAACGATCTACAGCTTCTGTCCGGGAGGCGCGGCTTGCGTCGATGGAGCGAATCCCTACTACTCGTATCTGACTTTCGACAGCGCCGGAAATATGTATGGAACAGCATTCAACGGAGGCACCCTTGGAAACGGCGTCGTTTTCGAATTGAGTCCATCTGGTAGCGGTTGGGTGCAGACGGTGCTTCACAATTTCGCGAACAGTCCTGACGGTGCCAATCCTATGAACGGGTTGATTATGGACTCTGCCGGCAACCTGTACGGCGCAACGTATGCCGGGGGCGCTGCAGGAGGAAATGGGTCAATATTCGAACTGAGCAAGACTGGTGGTGTATGGACCGAGACACCGCTCTATTCGATCAACAGTAACGGCTCCGGGTTGATATTTGATTCCACCGGCAACATTTATGGAACGAGCTTCAATACCGTGTTTGAACTAGCCTCGAACGGCCAAGGCGGATACATTTTCCACACGCTCTTCACCTTCAACCCAGCGAAAGCTGCAACGCAGGGCTCTAACCCGATGGGGACGCTTGCGTTTGACAGCGCGGGCCGTTTGTGGGGGACCACAGAGGCTGGCGGCGCCAACAATGACGGCGTTGTTTATCGTTTGACCAAGGGAACGAATGGATGGACTCAGACAGTTCTTGGAAGCTTCAACCAGACCTATGGAACCAATCCTATTGCCGGGCTCGTGTTCGACCCGGCAGGAAACATGTTCGGTACGACACAGATCGGCGGCGCCTACGGTGCTGGCACTGTCTACGAAATTTCCCCAAAGGGCAAGACATACGCTCCACGCATTGTGTTCCGGTTTAACGGGACGGATGGCGGAGGGATCGTAGCCCCGGTCATTCTCGACAGCGCCGGATATCTGTACGGCACGTCTTACACGGGTGGTACTGTGGGCGCAGGTACGGTGTTCGCCGTGAATCCGCACCCATCTCTGACAACGACGACCGTGACCTCATCCCAGAATCCATCGACATTTGGGCAAGCTGTAACCTTCACAGCGAGTGTCACTTCTACGGGTGGCACACCCGCTGATGGCGACATCGTCGTGTTCGAACCGATCGGACAGGCGCCGATTGTGAATGGGGTC
>Ga0335071_10008039_pt1 | contig 10836 bp, 9 predicted proteins | sample Lox_Sample_15_FD_206724 | JGI IMG/M metagenome (GOLD analysis project Ga0335071, IMG submission 206724) | Soil microbial communities from Loxahatchee National Wildlife Refuge, Florida, United States - Lox_Sample_1.5 | ecosystem: Environmental > Terrestrial > Soil > Wetlands | place: USA: Florida...
TCGGCAAGCAGCACCTGACCTACGCCCAGGGCGCCGCGGCAGAGATCACCGCCATGGCCACCATCCTCACCGCGGATTCGCTCCACGTACCTGTCAGTACCACCCACATCCTGTCGTCGGGGGTCGGCGGCACCATGACCGCCAATGGCTCCGGCCTGCAGTGGGACACAATCCGGAACATGGCTATGGCGTGGGTGCTGACGCTGCCGGCGTCGATTGTGCTGTCGGCGCTGCTGTTCTGGGCGTTTCGCTCGATGGCGGGTTAAGGGCAGGTTTCAATAAGCGGCACCATGGGCGGCACGGGCTAAAGCTTGTGCCGCTTTTGCTTTTTCTTCTGAATTGCTTACAATCACGATAGAGTGGCGAGCGATCCGGCAGAACCCATCTATGGCCGGCTGCACGATCTGGCCTTCGATCTGGTGAAGGAAGCCAGCGGCCTGTCCGCCGCAGTCCCCCCAAAACTGGCCGAAGCGTTGGCCGGCATCATCCGGCTGGCGAATGCCCGCGCGTCGGCGGCAATAGATCCCGAGCCGGTGGAGATCGCCGTCCACGTCGCCGTGGAGCAACAGATAGACGCGGGGGCAGATCACGGTCATCCGGCATCCGCGGCCTTCCTCGGATGGGCCTGGCGTGAATTGTACGGTGGTGACGGACTCGCGGGCGACCTGGCGGGTTTCGAAAGCGTCTACACCGTGGTGCCCGGCCGCTTCCGTCAGGTATTGGCCGTCCCCGCTTCGTATCACCGCCTGATGCAGACGCGCCCCTTCCTCCGCGGAGAGGGTCCGGTAGCGCGGCTGATGGCCCACGCCGCCCTGACACGGCTGGAGATCGGCGCGCTATGGTCGGTGTCGCGCGCGCTGGCGCGAGACCTGCCGCAGTATCGCGAGCTGGTGGCGGCCGAGGGCAAATCCGACGAAACCGGCATCTTCGGCAATCAGGCGCTGATGGAGTTCTGCCGCTTTTTTCTGACGTCGGCCATTGCCGAGGTCCGCGCGTTGCGGGCCCTGCTCGACCCGGCGGAGCTTCTGCCGCGTGTGGAGCAGTACTGCCGCGAAGAGCTGCCGGAGGGCTCGTATGCGGTGCTGCGCGAGGTGATCCTGCGCGGCGAGCTGCCGCGAGCCGAGGTGGAGACCGTGGTCCCCTTCCGCGAGCGCAAAGCCCGGCAGATCAGCAGCGCCCTGCGCGAACGCGGCCTGCTCGTCTCCAGCGGCGTGCGCGCGCCCCTGCGCATCGCCCTGCCGGACGCGGTGGCGGCGCGCTGGTTCCCGGGGCTGGAGTGAGACTTCGGAAACGTTAGAATAGGCTTCGTGGGGTTCGACGACTACAAGGTGATTCTCTACCGCAATCAGCCTGAGGGCTGGGTCGCCGAGATTCCGGCAATACCCGGCGTCGACCTCAGCAACTCCGCCAGCCTGCTGGACATCATGGAACGGCGTGGGTAATCGCTGGCGGCCGCCGTTCTAAAATCAGACCAATGTCTCTTTTGCGCCTCGTCCTCGTCGCGCTCATGGCCGTAGCGGCCTGCGGCGCGCAATCCCTCGCCGATTTCGAGAAACGCGTCACCGAATTCACCCTCGCCAACGGTTTCCATTTCATCGTTCTGGAGCGGCACGAAGCGCCCGTCGTCTCGTTTCACTCCTACGTGAACGCGGGCTCGGTGAACGATCCCAGCGGAGAAACCGGCATCGCTCACATGTTCGAGCACATGGCCTTCAAAGGCACGCCGCAGATCGGTACCACCGACTATCCCGCTGAAAAGCGCGCCCTCGATGAAGTCGAGCGCATCTACGATCAGTACGACGCCGAGCGCGCCCGCGGCGGCAAGGCCGACCCCGCGAAACTGAAGGAACTGGAGGCCAGCCTCCACGCGGCCATCGAAAAGGCCAACTCCTATGTCGTCCCCAACGAGTTCGCGCAAATTGTCGAGGCGAACGGCGGCGTGGGCCTGAACGCCGGCACCAGCAACGATTCCACGCAATACTTCTACAGCTTCCCCTCCAATCGCGTCGAGCTCTGGTTCCTGCTCGAAGCCGAGCGCTTCGCCGAACCCGTCTTCCGCGAGTTCTACAAGGAGCGCGACGTCGTCCGCGAGGAGCGGCGTCAGCGCACCGAATCCGATCCCCAGGGCCTGCTGGTGGAAGCCGCGCTGGCCACCGCCTTCGAGGCGCATCCATATCATGTGGGCGCGGTCGGCTGGGCCAGCGACATTGAGAACTTCCGCCTGAAGGAGGCGGTGAAGTTCTATCACGAATACTACGTGCCGGCGAACATCACCATCGGCATCGCCGGCGATGTCGATCCCAAACAGGCGCGTGAATACGCCGAGAAATACTTTTCGCGCGTCCCCGCCGGTCCGATGCCGCTGGGCGTCCGCACCGTGGAGCCGCCGCAGATCGGACCCAAAACCGTGGCCGTCGAGTCGCCGTCGCAGCCGCTCTCCCTGGTCATGTACAAGCGGCCGAACCAGACCGATCCCGACGACCCGGTCTTCGACGTCATCTCCGACATCCTCTCCAGCGGCCGTACGTCCATGCTTTATACCGACATGGTGCGCGACAAGCAGATCGCGCTGGCCGCGCAAACCGGCTCGACGTTCCCTGGAGGCAAGTACCCGAACCTCTTCATCTTCTTCCTCGCGCCGAATATGGGACACACGCTGGAGGAGAACGAGAAGGAATGCGATGCCGTGATCGAGCGGCTGAAGAATCAGAAAGTGGATGACGAGACGCTGAAGCGCGTGAAGACGCGAATCCGCGCCGGCCTCATTCGCCAGCTCGACAGCAACGAGGGGCTGGCCTCGCAGCTCTGCTTCTACTATGTGGCCTACGGCGACTGGCGCAAGCTTTTCACCGGCCTTGACGACATCGACAAGGTCACCGCGGACGACGTGCAGCGCGTCGCGCGCAAATACCTGGTGACGGGGCATCGCACCGTGGCGTACATCGTTCCGCCCGCCGCCGCGAACGCGGAGAAGGGAGAAGCGAAGTGAAACGCCGCCCGATCCTCCTCGCTCTGCTCGCCGTGGTGGCCTGCGCCGCCCAGACCGAAGCTCCCATTCCCTTCCCTGACTGGAAGGCCCTGAAGTTCCCGGCCCTTCGCTCGCCCGTCATCCCGAAGCCCGAGGAATTCACGCTGCCCAACGGCATGCGCGTCTACTTGCTCGAAGATCATGAGCTCCCGCTGGTCAGCGGTACTGCCCTCGTCCGCGTGGGTAATCTGTTCGATCCCGCGGACAAGGTCGGCCTCGCCGACATCACCGGCGCAGTGATTCGCTCTGGCGGCACGAAAGAGCTGACCGGCGATCAGATCGACGTGCAGCTCGAAAACGTCGCCGCGTCGGTGGAGAGCGGCATCGCCGAATCGAGCGGCACCGTTTCGTTCTCCTGTCTGAAAGAGAACACGGGGCTCACGCTGGGCCTGTTTCACGACGTTCTGACGTCACCCGAGTTCCGTCAGGACAAGATCGACCTGATTCGCACGCAGTACCGCAGCTCCATCGCCCGCCGCAACGACGATCCCGGCAGCATTGCCAATCGCGAATTCGCCAACACCATCTACGGCCACGGGACGCCGTACGGGTGGATGCCCGAGTACGCCACGCTCGACAACATCACGCGCGACGACGTGATGGGGTTCTATAAGCGCTACTACTTCCCGGCGAACGTCATGCTCGCGGTGATCGGCGATTTCAACTCCGCCGAAATGCGCGATCGGCTCACCCGCCTTTTCGCCGACTGGACTTACAAGCAGCCGCCGGCGCCAAAATTCCCCGAGGTCGTTCGTGCCGATACCGCGGGCACCTGGCTGGCTGCGAAGAGCGACGTGAACCAGACCTTCTTCGAGGTCGGCCACCTCGGAGGCCTGCTCAGCGACAAGGACTACGCGGCGCTCGACGTCGCGGCGGACATTCTGGGCGGCGGCCTGGAGAGCCGGCTCATGCGCCGCATCCGTACCAAGCTGGGCTATGCCTACGGTGTCTACTCGTCATGGGGCGCCAACTACGATCACCCCGGTCTGTTCGAGATTAGCGGCAGCACGCAGTCGAAATACACCGTGGCAACCCTGAAGGCCGTTCGCGAAGAGATCGAAGGCATGCGCACCGCGGAGGTCACCGACGACGAGTTGCGCACCGCCCGCGACAAGGTCGAGAACAGTTTCGTCTTCCTCTTCGACAAACCCGAAAAAACGCTGGGCCGTATTGTCCGCTACGACTATTACGGCTATCCGCGCGATTTCATCTTCCGCTTCCAGAAAGCGGTGCAGACGGTGACGAAGGCCGACATCCTGCGGGTCTGCAAGCAGTACTGGGACCCGCGGCGTCTGACCATCGTGGCGGTTGGCAATCCGTCCGGTTTCGGCGAGCCGCTGAGCGGCCTCGGCGTCCCGGTGAAGCCCATCGACCTGACCATTCCGCCCCCACAGTCGAAGTAACGCATTCGGACGTGGGCGACGTCAAAGGAATGCAGGGTATGTGTATCTTTCGACGGCTGAGCGCGGCTGGCGCTCTTTTCTTTCTGGCTGCGGCCCTTCATGCGGAAGGCTCGGAAGCGCGCGCGAAGCGCGTCATCGGCGAGGCCATCGCCGCACTGGGCGGCGACGCATTTCTCCATATGACCGATCGCACCGAAAGCGGCCGCGCCTACGCCTTCTACCGCGAGAAGCTCACCGGGCTGGCCACCGCCACCATCTACACGCAGTACGTGGCGATTTCCGATCCCCGGGAACTGGCCGTGCGTGAGCGCGATTCCTTCGGCAAGGGCAAAGAGGACTACGCCAATCTCTTCACCGGCCAGGGCGCCTGGGACATTACCTATCGCGGCGCTCGCCCGCTGCCCAAAGACCGCTTGCCGCGCTACAAGGAAACCGCCCGGCGGAATATCTTTTATATCCTCCGTCAGCGCCTGCATGAGCCCGGCATGCTCTTCGAATCGCGCGGCGCCGATGTGCTCGACAACCGCCCCGTGGAAATCGTCGACATCACCGATGGCGACAACGACACCACCACTGTCTACTTCGACCAGACCACCAAATACCCCACACGGCAGGTCTTTTACCGGCGCGATCCGGTGTCGAAGGACCGTGATGAGGAAGTCACCATCTTTTCCAAGTACCGCGACGTCGGCGGCGTCTTCTGGCCGTTCGACGTGCAGCGCATGCGCAACGGCGAGATCATCTTCCAGATCTACGCCGAGTCGGTGAAGATCAACCAGAACCTTCCCGACAAGCTCTTCGAGCTCCCGCCTGGCGCGCCGATTCTCAAAGCCCAGGACTGAGCAGGCTTACGGCACCCTGGCGGATTGCGAAGCCACGGCCTGCCAGTCGCTGTTGCGCTGAACAAAGACGTCTGTCCAGACATACTTCCCGCTGGAGTCCTTGCCGTTGGTCCTGCTCTTTTCGGTGTCGCTGCCGGTGACCACCGCCACCGCGCCAAAGACACGAACCTCCATGGGGCCCATTTCGATGCTGTCCAGCGAATCCGTCTTCAGCGCGGCCAGCGCGGCGGCCTTGTCAGCCACCCTGCCGTCCCAGCCCACCCCTTTCCAGTCGTCGCCCAGAATGGCAGCGAGCTTTTCGGCGTTCTTCGTTTTCAATGCCTGCACCCAGTCGTTCTCGAGTTGGGTGAGAACCTGGACCAGAGCCTGCCGGGCGGGCACGGACCTGATCTTCCTGGCGGTTTCCGCCGCTCCCGCTTTCTTAGCGGTGCTGGCGGTTTTCGGAGTTGTAGCCGGTTTGGCAGCCGCAGCCCTGGAACCGACCGGGGTGGAGGCCGGAATCTGTGCCATCACCACAGCCGTTCCCATGGCCGCCGTCAAAGCCGTCAACATCAGTCGTTTCATGGTCACTAATATAACCTGACGGCCGGGAAGTGCCGATGTTAGACTAAGAAACCACGTGGAGGGGACCGAGATGGATCGTCGATTGACGCGGCGTGAGTCGCTGCTGCGGTGCGCGGCCCTTGGCGCGCTGAAACTGGCCCCGGGAATCGGGCTCGCCGCCGCCGTTTCCAGCATCGAGGCGCAGGAGCAGAGCGCCCGTAAGCCCACCCCGCCGAACGAGATCGGCCCGTTCTATAAGAGGCTCGCCCCGCACACGGCGGTGTTGCGTACCCCCGGCGATCCCGGCCTGCCCGTCACCGTCAGCGGACGAGTCTTCGATACGCGCGGCAACGTCCTCGAGGGCGCCAAAATGGAAATCTGGCAGGCCGACCACCTCGGCCATTACGATCTCGATGGATACCGTTATCGCGCCATCCTCTTCGCTAACGACAACGGCGCATACTCGTTCGACTCGGTGATGCCCGGCCACTATCCTGATCGCGTGTGCCAGCACATCCACTACATCGTGTCGGCGCCCGGCCATAAGCCTCTGATTACGCAGCTCTACTTCGCCACCGATCCGGTCTTTGAGGGCGACCCGGACCACAACTACACCCGTGACCCTCTCATCGGCGACCGCGAACTGGTTCGTCCGGTCACGCTTGGCGGGGATCCGGCCGAAATCCACGCCCGCGTCTACTTCGACGCCGTTCTGGAGCGCTTATGAGACGAGCTGTCGCGGCATTTGTCCTTGGTGCTGCCGCGCTGGCGGCCCAGGCCTCGGCTGAGCCCGAGGAGTTTGCCGCAATCTCCGCGCCGGCCACGCCCGAACAGTTCTTCATGTCGAGGAGCGGCACGCTGGCTGGAGCGGTTTGCGCCGACAAAAAGCTCCGCCTGTGGTCTCTGCCGGACGGCAAACCACTGCGCGAGTTCGATCTGGGCCCCAGATCCTTCGCCGCTCTCTCCGGCGACGGCCAGTGGGTCGCCGCCGCCGACTTCGAGGGCGACGTCCGTCTCTGGAACGCCGGCACCGGCGCCGAACAGATGCACCTCCGGCTGCCCATGCGCCCTTCCGCCATGGCCCTTTCGGCCGATGGCCGTCGCTTTGCCATTGCCCCCGTCTCCCAACCCGTGCAGGTGTACGATACCGCGACCGGCAACAAGCTCTTCGAACTTCCTCGGGTCGTCGGCGGAACCACGGCCATCACGTTCTCCGACGATGTCGAATTACTCGCCACGGGTGACGCCGACACCTCTGTCCGCATCTTCGACGCCCGCAGCGGCGCAATGCTCGACCACAACACCGATTTCCTGCTTGAGCCTTTCGCCGTCGCCTTTACCCCCGATCGCAAACATCTCTTTGCGGGCGGAGCGGACAAGACGATCATTCAGATCGACATAGCGCTGGGTGAGGTGGTCCGGAAATCCACCAGAACCGCCGATCCCATCGGCGTCCTCGATGTTTCCCCAGACGGCCGGCTGGTAGCCGCCGCGCTGATGCACGCCGACGGTTTCAGCGTGCCTGCGCCGGTGCTCGTCTCCGAGGTCGCAACCGGCAAGCAGGTGCAGCAGTGGCTGCCGCCGTCCGCGCCCATCGGGGGCGGCTGGACCTCCGACGGCCACCTCATTGCCGCCACCCTCGCGCGCGACTCGATCCGCCTCTGGCGCATCCGATAAGCCAAACCGGCACAACTAGTTGCCGTCCACCGCCAGATCGCCGGTGGTATTCTCCCGGCAGCAGCGGAACCCGCCAGGAGGCGAACGCAATGCGAACTGCTCCCCGTGACAAAACGAAGCCAGTCGAGCTCCAGCGCCCGGTGACAAAAACGAACCCAATTCCCCCCTCGGCCCTCCCGGCCCCCCTGCCCTGGAAGAAAATAAACAAAACGAACCCAATTCCGGCCCGTCACCTTCTGTAAACTGGATTGTCGAACTGAAGTCCCACATAGAACCATGAAGATAGCCACATTGTTGACCGCCGCAGCGCTGGCGTCGTCGCTGATCGCAGCCGCCGGGGAGACCGGCCGCCTCCACATCCCCATCGAGCAGTTCAAACTGGATAACGGCCTCCGCATCATCGTCTCCGAAGACCACTCCGCCCCCACCGTCGCCGTCAGTGTTACCTACAACGTCGGCTCGCGCGACGAGCGCAAGGGCCGCACCGGCTTCGCCCACCTGTTCGAACACATGATGTTCCAGGGCAGCCAGAACGTCGGCAAGGGTGAGCACTTCATCCTCGTCCTCAACAACGGCGGCGAGATGAACGGCAGCACCACTCAGGACCGCACCAACTACTACGAGGCCTTCCCTTCTAACCAGCTCGACCTCGGCCTTTTCCTCGAAGGCGACCGCATGCGCTCCCTCGCCGTGAACGAAGCGAACCTGGTGAACCAGCGCAATGCCGTCCAGGAAGAGCGCCGCATCGGCGAGGACAACGCGCCTTACGGCCAGGTGGAGGACACGCTCAATGAGCTCGCCTACGGCAACTTCGCCAACGCGCATTCCGTGATCGGCTCCATGGACGACCTCAACGCCGCCTCGGTGAAGGATGTGCAGGACTTCTTCCGCACCTACTACGCCCCAAACAATGCAGTGCTCGTGCTGGTGGGCGACATCGATGCGAAAGCCGCCCTGTCGAAGGTCAATAAATACTTTGGCAGCATTCCTCGTCAGCCCGCGCCACTCGGACCCGACCTTTCCGAAGGCCCGCCCTCCGGCGAGAAGCGCAAGACGCTGGACGATCCCTTCGCGCAGCTCCCGCGCATCGATATCGGCTATCGCAATGTCCCCGGCGACACCGCCGACGACTATGCCCTCAGCGTGCTCGCGGAGATCCTCGGCAGCGGCCAGTCCTCGCGGCTCTATCAGGCGCTGGTGAAAGGCAAGGAGCTGGCCGTCGGCGCCGGCAGCTTCGAGCTCGATCATCGCGGCCCCTCGCTGTTTCAGGTGCGCGTCACCGCACGGCCCGGTAAGAACATGAAAGACGTGGAAGCGGCTGCGCTCGCCGAAATCGAGCGCTTCAAGACCGAGCCGGTCGCCGACTGGGAGCTGCGCAAGGCGCGCCTCGGCTTCAAGCGGAGCAACGTTCAGCAACTGGAGACCACGCTCCAGCGCGCCGTCGAAATCGGCGAGTTCGCGGTCTTCTATAACGACCCCAACCTCATCAACACCGTGCAGGAGAAGATCGAGAAGGTGACAAAGGAGGACATCCAGCGCGTGGCCAGGAAGTACCTCACCGCCGACAATCGCGCGGTCGTGATCTCAATGCCGGCGCAGAAGACGGCGTCCGCGGGAGGCGCGCAATGAAGCGGATCCTGTTTGCGGTTCTGCTGGCCTCCGTCGCCATCGCTCAGGAGAGCGACAAGGCCATCCCGCTGAGCAAGGTGGAGCGCAAGAACAAGGCGCCCGTCTCGAATGAGGTACTCAAGGTCCATCTGCCGAAACCGGCTGCGTTCACGCTCCCGAATGGCCTCACCGTGCTGGTCATCGAGAACCATCGCCTGCCCACCGTGTCGGCGCGGCTGACGATGCTCGGCGCGGGCGCGGTGTTCGAGCCGGCGGACGCCCCCGGTCTCGCCAGCTTCACCGCGCAGATGCTCAACCAGGGAACGGCAACCCGCAACAGCCTGCAAATCGCCGAAGAAGTGGAGGGCATGGGCGCGGCCATCGGCGCAGTCGCTCCCTTCGGCTCCGCAACCACAGCGATCTCCGCATCGGGCCTGAGCGAGACTTTCCCGCAGACGATGGCGCTCGCGGCCGATATCCTCCTGCATCCCACGTTCCCGGAAGCCGAGCTGGCGCGCCTGAAGCAGCGGCAGAAGGCGCAGCTCATGCAGATGCGCGCGCAGCCGCCCTTCCTCGCGCGCGAAGCGTTCAATAAAGCCGTCTACGGCTCACACCCTGCAGCCGTGATCGCGCCAACCATCGCCTCCATCGACGCCATGACACCCGATGCATTGCGCAAATGGCATGACCAGCGCTACGTCCCGCAGAACGCCATCCTGAGTATCGCCGGAGATGTCACGGTGGAGGAGGCGCGCAAAGCGCTCGCTCCGTTCGCCGAGTGGAAGAAGACCGATCTCGCCATGCCCGCGCCGCCCGCCTCCAAAGCGGCCGAAGCGAAGAAGGTATGGCTGGTGGACCGCCCGAACTCCGTCCAGACCACCTTCATGATCGGCAACCTGACCGTGACCCGCACCGATCCCGACTACGTTCCGTTGGTGGTGATGGATCGCATCGTGGGCGGAAGCGCCGCCGCGCGCCTCTTCCTGAATCTGCGCGAGAACAAGGGTTACACCTACGACCCGTTCAGCTTCTTCAGCGCTACACTGTTCGCCGGCCCATGGACCGCCTACGCCGACGTGCGCAGCCAGGTAACCGACGGCGCTATGACCGAGTTCGTGAACGAGATCAACCGCATTCGCGACGAGAAGGTGCCGGCCGCGGAGCTCACGGAAGCGGAGCACGCGCTGGTGGCCGCCTTCGCGCTTTCGCTGGAGAGCCCGACGGAGCTGGTGGACCGCGCCACGCTTCTGCGCATCTATCACCTGCCGGACGACTACTGGGACAAGTATCCGGCGATGATCTCCGCCGTCACGGCCGATGACGTCCAGCGCGTCGCGCGCAAGTACCTCAACCCGGAAAGCCTGCAAATCGTCGCCGTGGGCGATGCCGCGAAGATCCGCGACGGTCTCGCGAAGTTCGCGCCCGTCGAGGTGCGCGACGCGCAGGGGAAGGTTCAAACAGCGGCCGCGGCGAAGTGAGCCTGCGATAATGGTGGTTTCCATGCTCTCGGTCGTCATCCCGATTCACAACGAAGAGCCCTCGATTCTGCCGCTCTACGACCGCCTCACCACGGTGCTGGAAGGCCTCAAAAAGCCGTACGAGATCATCTTCGTGGACGACGCCTCCACCGACCGCAGCTTCGACCTGCTCGCCAATCTGGTGGAGACCGACCATCGCCTCAAGGTGATCCGCCTGCGCCGCAACTTCGGCCAGACCGCCGCGCTTGCCGCCGGCT
>Ga0335071_10008040_pt1 | contig 10836 bp, 9 predicted proteins | sample Lox_Sample_15_FD_206724 | JGI IMG/M metagenome (GOLD analysis project Ga0335071, IMG submission 206724) | Soil microbial communities from Loxahatchee National Wildlife Refuge, Florida, United States - Lox_Sample_1.5 | ecosystem: Environmental > Terrestrial > Soil > Wetlands | place: USA: Florida...
TTCAAATCTTCTTCCAGCGCTTCTTTAAGCTTGGTCACTTTCTGCAGCTCCTCTTTCAGGCTCTGGTTCACCAGTTGTTCCTGGACCAGCGCCTTTTTCGTAGCCTGGTGCGCCGCCTTCTCCTCTTCCAGTTCCTTTATGCTCACGCTGGCCTTTTCTTCCAGCTTGGCGCTCTCGCGAGTGTACTTGCTCATCTTCTCTTCCAGGTCCATACGCTGAGCCATCTCTTTATCCCGCGCAGCTTTCTGCCTGTAGGCGTTACTGCAGGAACTTATATTGGAGATAAAAAGTATCGCCGTAAGTATTCCCAGAATAAGAATTACCCTGTTCTTAATAGCGTCATCCATAGTCATTTCGCTCCCGGCAAAAATTATTTGAGGTTCTCTGTGGGTTCTTTAGGGCCCTCTTTCCCTTCTTTGACCTTTGTTATCTTAGGCATGATCACGATCTCTACCCTGCGGTTCATCTGTTTTCCGGCCTTGGTATCGTTGGAGGAGACCGGACGATATTCGCCGTAGCCTATGGCGGACAAACGCCTGGGCTCAATACCTTTATCGTTGACCAGGTAATGCAGTACGGATAACGCCCTGGCCGAAGAGAGTTCCCAGTTGGATTTCCATCCTGAGGCCTGTATGGGCTGGTTATCGGTATGGCCTTCGATCCCGACATTGTAATCCGCGACATTCTCTTTTAATATCCTGCCTACCTTATCCATAACGCCTGAGGCTTCCGGCCTGATATTCGCCTTACCGGAATCAAAGAGCAGATCGCCGACTACTGTAATCACCAGGCCCTTATCCATCATCTGCAGCTTTACCTGCTGGTCCTGGATCTCGCCGCTCAAACGCTCCTCAAGCAGCTTCTTGGCCTGCATCAACTCATCCAGCTGCTGGCTGAGCTCTTCGATCTTGCGCTGGTCGGAACGTCTTCCTCTTTGAAAGATAACGGTGCATCCAGCGAGGGAAACGCTTAAGAAAGCTATGAATGCCGATTTTATTATCCTCTTTGTCATGGTAATCCTCCTATTATTTGTGGGATTTTTACTATAACACAAGCTTAAGTTATAGTCAAGATTTTTTAAGCCTTAACTTTAAAGATGGTATCATCACGGCAAGAGCCTACCGAAACCATGGATACGCGTGTACGCAAGTCATCTTCCAGCCAGGAAAGATAAGCCCTGGCATTACGGTGTAACTGCCGGTAACATCTTGGCTTATTTAAGGTTTCACTCCAGCCTGAAAACTTTTTGTATACCGGTGAAGCATTTTTCAATACTTCCTGGTCGTGAGGAAACTCGCGGAAGGTCTTACCTTTATATTTGTAGGCTGTGCAGACAAAAATATCCTTCAAGCCATCCAGCACATCCATCTTCATTATCGCCAGCTCCGAGATCCCGTTTAAGGTTACGGCTTCTTTTACCATAACACTATCAAACCACCCGCACCTGCGCGGCCTTCCCGTGGTAGCGCCGAATTCATGCCCTTTTTTACGCATGAAGTCGCCAAAATCCCTGCTGAATTCTGTGGGGAAAGGGCCTTCCCCTACCCTGGTGGTATAGGCCTTAGCCACTCCCACTACTTTATCTATCGCAACTGGAGATACCCCCGTACCGGTGGAAGCGCCGCCGGCAGTAGCGGAGGAAGAAGTAACAAAAGGGTATGTCCCGAAATCTATATCCAGAAAAGTCCCCTGGGCCCCCTCAAAGAGGATATCCTTCTTTGCCTGCGTTGCCTGATTCAGGAGCGCCGAGGTATTGCAGATATACTTCGCGAAGAGCTTGCCGTAAGCTAGGTATTCTTTGTAAATCTTATCGAAACTGAAACCCGGGTGGTTATAGACCTTGCGGAAGACCTCATTCTTCTCTTTCAGGTTATCTTTAAGTTTATCCTCAAGGACATTACGGTTTAGAAGATCGATCATCCTCACCCCGCAGCGGGCGATCTTATCCGCATAACAAGGGCCTATACCGCGCCCGGTCGTCCCTATCTTATGCGACCTCTTGCTCTCCCGCAGCTGGTCGAGGATGCGGTGATACGGCATGATGATATGGGCGAGTGAGGATATCTTTAACCTGCCCTCGATACTGATCCCCGCCTTTTTGATCTCCTCCATTTCATGCAAAAGTACCGCCGGGTCAATCACGACGCCATTGCCGATACAGCATATCTTACCCTTATGCAGTATCCCCGACGGCATAAGATGGAAGATATATTCCCTCTCCCTGGTCACTACAGTGTGGCCGGCGTTGTTCCCTCCCTGATAGCGCACGATAAAATCCACCTGCCGGGATAAGATGTCGATGATCTTCCCTTTCCCCTCATCCCCCCACTGTGTCCCAACGATTACGATATTCATGATGCTCCTTGGAAAATCTTAAGAACTTTTATAATTATGGCGACATGGTGAAGATCTTACGCGCAATATCCGGGTATCCGGCGATAAAACGCAGCTCTTCGTCCACCAGGGGCTTTTGATTATGCACGTTGGCGTACCTCACCAGTTCCAGTATCTCGGTTGCCTCTTTGTCGTCTTTAAATGCTACTTCCAGTTTATCATAAACATTCCGGAAGCCCTTAATCCCGGAATATTCTCCGGCGGTAATCTTTCTGCCCGTATCGATGATCTCCGCCTCTCCCCTCCCCAATTCCTCGTAATCATAAAGTTCATAATTGCGCCTGTCTTTAAGCGCTCCGTCGGCGTGTATCCCGGATTCATGGGCAAAGGCATTGGAACCAACGCCTGGCTGGTTTATGGGTATGGGCACACCAAAGGCATAAGAGGCGTATTTGGATATCTTCCAGGCCACCTTAAGATTCACCCCTTCATCAAGGTGGTAATCCTGCATCCCGCTTCCGTACCTGATTGCCAGTATCACTGAGACTAAATCTGCGTTACCGGCACGCTCACCCATTCCGTTGACGCAGGTATTGATATAGGTCTCTACCCCGGCATCAATGGCTGCCTTGGCCCCGGCGATAGAATTAGCCACCACCAGACCAAGGTCATTATGGCAGTGGATCTCAATCGGCATGGCTACAGTTTTGGCCAGGAGCCCTATTCTTTCATAGATAGTAAAAGGCGTATCAAACCCCAGGGTATCGCAATAACGCAGCCTCTGCGCCCCCGACTCTTTTGCCGCCATGGCGAATTCGGTAAGATACTCCATATTGGTACGGGAGGCATCTTCGGCGTTTACCCCGATGGAGTCTGCCCCCAGCTTCCTGGCCTCTTTGACTGCCTCCGTCATTTCGGCAATCACCGAGGCATGGTCAAGCTTTCCTTTGAATTTATGGACGATCATCTGGTCCGATGTAGATATGGAAAGATTTATGTGCTTTAAGGCGGGGGTCAATTTAAAGGCGGCCTTGACATCATCCTTGGTTGCCCTTAACCAGCCTCCCAAACGCAAAGGCGAGATAACCCCCTTTGCTGCCAGTTCAAGATTGGCGTTTAAGTAATTTGTCTCGTGGCGGGTAAGCGGGAAACCGAACTCCGACTGGAATACCCCCATGGAGTTAAGAAAGATATTGATCATCGTCTTCTGCAGCTTGGAAAGGCAGATGCGCGAGGTCTGCACCCCGTCGCGGTTGGTGACATCAATTAAATAGATCTTGGGTTTTTTCATCATTGAACCTCCTAAACTCTCCTGACCCCGTTACAAGAGTTTATACTCCCCAACACCCGGTACCGGGAGTACTATCTCCTCAATATACTCTCTAAATCCTTCTTTTTAGGCTTACCTTGTATGCCGAATACCTCCACGTTATCCAGCAAGATCAACGGCCCGAACATCACCCGCAGCTCCTTGGATAAATCAATATTGTTTCGCAAAAGCCCCTCTCCCTCGCTTGACCTGGCGCAGCTATGGATCTTTCCCTCGTCCATTCCGGATGCGCATTCCTGCCACCAGCTGCTTGATGCATTCTTCGCGCGGCATGCGAGGTAATCAAAGAAACGCTCGGGATAATATTTTTTCACGCAAACCGAACGCAGGTCTTCTTCGATCTCCGTGACTCCCGCCTGGGCGCTAAAAACACCGGCGTTCTCCACGGCTAAAAAGTGCAATTCGGGATTAAAGCCGGCTATCTCCGGAAGCAGGTCTGCGCTCTCTTTATCAAAGAGGCTGATGAATAGATCGACCTTCCCCTTCTCTTTCTGGCGTTTCAGGAAATAGCCCACGCCGGAGAAGGCGGGTCTTAAAAGATAATACCCGTTTCTTGCCTCAAGATTTACTTTCATGTTATCAAAATTCTTATCATTCTCTACTTCCTTCCCCAGGATATATGCGGGGAGCCCTTCGATTCCCAGCTCCCTAGTTAACTTTTCAGACTTGGGGTCCGGATAGTATAGGTAGGTAACGCTTAAACCCGGGTAGACTCTTTTGAGGAAACCCAGCGAAGCATTAGGATCGCAGGTAAGGCATTCTTTGGCGGCAATGACGGTTAAATTCACCTTATTCGCCTCTTTGAAAACGCAGCTGGAATTGGGGTTTCCTGGATTAAGGCATTCGCCGATATTGCCCTCTTTCTTACAATTGGCGTCTGAAAAACAATGCGGCAATATCGCAAGTATCTGAGGGTCATCTGCGACCTTATCCGAAAGGCGCAATTCTTCAACCTTGTAATCAATTATATCTTTATTATTATCCGCAATATGCAAGGTAAGTTTCCCCAGCTTGCGCCCCTCGAAAGCAGGCCTGAGCACCAGGGTAGATTCGGTCTTGACATTTGACCCCTCCTTGGGCCTGCGGTGCCCGGAGATATAAATATCGATATCCTTGATCTCGCTAAGCAGGGCGGTCTCCTCGCTCTCGCTTAAGTGCCCAAGCAATATTACGATATCCGCGCCTTCCTTCCTCAATTCGCCCAAGGCCTTTCTCGCTGCTGCAATAGGAGGCTCAACTGCAATATCCCCGGACTTCTGGGCGCTGATAATGGTGGCCACCGCCGCCACGCCGATCTTAGTCCCGGATAAATCTTTGATTATGTAACCGGGGATCTTGGCGCTTTTGATATTGCAGGATATCAGCTGCATCTTCTCCCCGGCCAGGTTATCTTTAAAAAACGCACTCCCGAAATTGAATTCGTCGTCTGCCACGGCAATGGCATCGTACTTCATCATCTCCATCGCCTTGATATTGACCAGGGTGCGTTTCATATCCAGCTCGGTATTCTGGGAGTATTCATCCATAACACCGCCGGCGAAGAATCCGCCTGCATCCACAAGCAGGGAATTCGGGTTTGCTTTCTTAAGCTCATTTACCAGAGTAGCCCTCCTGGCCACTCCTCCGTCGGGCTCGATCGGGCAATTGCAGGGATAGATCATCCCGTGGGTATCTCCGGTATAAAGGATGGTAATCTCCTTGGCAGATACACGGCTGCATGACATCAAGAATAGAATCGATAAAAAGAATAGGCGGTCTTTGAGCATCTTGCTCCTTATAATCTGACGATTTTTACGCTGAGGATATTCTCCAGCTTCCTAATCTTCTCCAGCACATCGGATGAAACAGGGCTATCCACGTTTAATACGCTGATCGCCTTACCATGCGGTTTATCGCGGCCAAAGGTCATCGCGGCGATATTTATATTTTGCTTGCCTAAAAGCGAACCCAGGCTTCCGATGAGTCCGGGCTTATCCAGGTTCTGGATAAAAACAAGCTCTCCCAGCGGATAAAGCTCCACGTAGTATTCGTCGATCTTGACTATACGCGGCTGCTTATTCGAAGAGAGCGTCCCTGAAACCTTGCGGCTCTCTTTATCCGTCTTAAGCTCCAGCTGTATGAGGGTGACAAATTCCTCTTCGCGGGAAGATTTCACTTCATTGATGCTTATACCCCTCTCCTTGGCTAAAGATACGGCATTGATGAAATTGACCGTCTCCTGCAGCATGGGGCTAAGCACCCCTTTAACCAGGGCAAGGGTTAAAGGCGCAACTTCATGCTTGGTTATCTCTCCGCTGTAAGTAATCTTTAATTCCTGCAGCCTCCCTTCGACGAGCTGGCTGCTGAAAGAACCCAGGGTTTCGGAGAGCCTGATATAAGGCTCAAGTACCTTGCAGGCATCTGCTTCCAGGCAGGGATAATTAGCGGCATTGCGGATACCCCGGCCTAGGAGCGCATCGCGCACGATCTCCGCCACTTCGATAGCCACATTCACCTGCGCTTCTTCCGTGGATGCCCCCAGGTGGGGGGTGAGGATTGCACCGTCGATCTTAATAAGCTCACTCTCCGCAGAGAGGGGCTCATTTTCAAAGACATCCAGGGCGACGCCCGCAACTTTCCCTTCTTTCAGGGCGGCAATCAGGGCTGCTTCATCGATTATCCCGCCGCGCGCGCAATTCACCAGGCGCACGCCCTTCTTCATCATGGCAATCTCTTTTTCCGAAATAATATGTTTGGTCTCCTCGGTAAGCGGGGTATGCACGGTGATATAGTCCGATCTCTTGAAGAGGTCATTCAATTCTACCATTTCTACTCCCGCTTCTTCCGCCACTGCACGGGAGAGGAAGGGGTCAAATGCCAGAACCTTCATTCCGAAAGACGCAGCCCTCTTGGAAACCTCCCTGCCTATCCTGCCGAAACCTACGATACCCAGCATCTTGCCGTAAAGTTCAACCCCCATAAACTTGGAGCGCTTCCACTCCCCCTTTTTCATCGAGGAATTTGCCTGGGGGATATTGCGGGATAAGGCCAGGATCATGCTCATGGTATGTTCCGCGGTAGAGATGGTATTGCCGGCAGGGGTATTCATCACGATGATACCCTTCTGAGTCGCTGCCTCAAGGTCAACGTTATCCAAACCCACTCCGGCGCGGCCGATAGCCTTTAACCTGGAGGCGGAACCGATTATATCCTTGGTGACCTTGGTAGCACTCCTCACCACCAGGGCATCATACTCCCCGATTATCTCTTTAAGTTGATCCGGCTTAAGGTCAGTCTTTACGTCTACCTGAAAGTCCTTTACATCTTTTAATATCTTCAACCCTTCCTCCGATAACGGGTCGCTCACCAATATCTTTGCCATCTTATTTCTCCCCTCTCAAATATTGTTTAAGGATTCAAGAATATTTCCTCTGCCGCGCTTACCCCTGAGCCAAGTTTGAATTTATAACCCATCTGGGTGAGCACTTTCTCCAGGCAGGAGATCCCGGCGATAATATCGAACTCTTCAATATAACCCATATGCGCGATACGGAAAACCTTCCCCTTCAATTCGTCCTGCCCTCCGGCGATAGTCACCCCGTAGGTATCACGCATGGTCTTAACCAGTTTTTCACCATCCAGGCCCGCTGGCACCTTCACTGCGGTCACCACGTCGGAAGAGGCAGTGGACGCGAATAATTCCAGCCCCAGCGCCTTCATCGCTGCCCTGGTGGCATCGGCCATCTTGCGGTGGCGGGCGAATACCTTCTCCAGGCCGTCTTCCTTAACCATCCTTAATGCCTCATTTAAGCCGATGATAAGATTTATCGCCGGGGTAAAAGGCGTATCTGTTTTATCTATCGCCTTTTTCGCCTTCTTAAAATCAAAATAATATCTGGGTGACTTGGAATTCTCAACCAGCTTCCAGGCCTTGGCGCTTACCGAAACAAAACCTAATCCCGGAGGAAGCATCAGCCCTTTTTGCGAACCAGAGACCACCACATCCACCGCCCAGGCATCGGACTTCAAATCAATAGCACCCAGCCCGCTTATAGCGTCTACGGCCAGGACGGCATTACTGGATTTGACGACCCTACCGATCGCTTCTATATCGCTGGCTACGCCCGTAGAAGTTTCGCAAAGCGTGGTAAATACCGCTTTGATCGCCGGGTTCGCCTTCAGCCTCTTCTCGATTTCAGACGGGTTTACCGCTTTGCCCCACTCTACGTCGATGACCTCGGGAATAATACCGTAAGCCTTGCAGATCTCCGTCCATCTCTCACCGAATTTTCCGCCCTGTACACAAAGCGCGCTCTCTCCGGCCGAAAGGAGATTGACAACCGTTGCCTCCATCGCGCCCGTGCCGGAGGAAGCGAGAATAAAAACATCGTTTGCGGTCTGGAAGACATATTTTAAGCCCTCGCCCGCCTCTTTTAAGATCGCCTGAAACTGCGGGGTACGGTGGTGTATGATCGGACGGGCCATGGCAGCGCATACTTCCGGCGGTAAAGGTGTAGGCCCTGGTGTCAACAAATAATTCTTACGCATCCTTTTTTCCTCCTTATTTCTTTTTTCCTATTATAACTTCGTCTATTAATCCGTAATCCTTAGCTTCTTGAGCGGACATAAAATAATCCCTGTCCGTATCCTTCTGCACCTTATCCATTGACTGGCCTGTATGCGATGCCAGTATCTCGTTGATCCGATCGCGCATCTTCAAGATCTCCTTAGCGTGCCTTGAGATATCCTCGGCTGCGCCTTGTATCCCGCCCCAGGGCTGATGGATCATAATCCGCGAGTTGGGAAGGGCCTGGCGCTTGCCTTTGGTACCGGCACAAAGAAGAAGAGCGCCCATACTGGAGGCCTGGCCTACGCAATAGGTCGCCACGTCGCATTTTACGAACTGCATCGTATCGTATATCGCCAGCCCCGCAGTTACCGAACCGCCGGGAGAGTTGACATATACGTTTATATCCTTGGTGACGTCTTCCATCTGTAGAAAAAGCATCTGGGCGATAACCAGATTAGCCACATAATCGTCAATAGGCGTGCCGATAAAGACGATCCTGTCCTTCAGCAGCCGGGAGTAGATATCATAGGCCCTTTCATATCCGCGCGAGGTCTGCTCAATAACCATGGGAACTAAAAGCTGATTTTTAATATCCATCTCTACCTCCATTTGTCAAAAACCCGACTCTTAATCGGACTCCTGCCAATCCGCTTCCTTAAGCAGGAATTCCATCACCCGGCGCGGCATTTGGTCATCCAGAGGCATATTTTCTTTCTTGGCTATCTCCGATAGCACCAGATACACCCTGACCTGTTTTTCTGCTTCCGGCTCTATCTCTTTACTTAAGGCCTCTGCATTCTCTTCGATCTTCTCGCGCGCTATCCCTTTAAGCGCCAGATCCACCTTAGCCTGCCTCAATAAGTCCTGCGCCTGCCTCTTGATTAAAGACTGCGGGACCTTAAAATCCAGCTCTTTGGTCAGGCTTTCGATGAGGCTGTTCTCTATCTTCTGCCTGATCTCATTATCCTTCTGTATCAAAAGATGCCTCTCCATCGCCTTTTCTAATTCCCCGAGCTTAGGGTAACCCAGGCTCCTGGCGAGGTTGTCGTCGGCATTCTCCATCTTTCTTGCCTCTTTCAAAGAGTCTACACTCCGTTTTATCTCTTCGGGGGTAACCGAGACGGGCTTATAATTCACCTTAAGGTGCTTGTATTCTTTAAGGGCTATCTCCGGGCTTACCTCGACCTTGGCCTTGAATGAAAGGCTACTCCGATCCAGCTTTACATCGCTAATCTCGGGTAACTCGATGACATCAAGGCCCTCATTCCCTATCGCCTGGTTGTAGATTTCCGGGATAAGCTCTTTAAGCACCTGTTCGTGGGCATGGGAAGAGAAATTCTTCTCAACTATATCGCGCGGGGCATGCCCGGGGCGAAAACCAGGGACCTTTGCCTCCTGGGTAATCTTTTTAAAGACATCCTCGAATTTGTTTTTTACCACCTCGCCGCTTACCTCGATGCTAAGCTCCCTCTTGCTGCCTTCCAGTTTTTTTACTTCCGTCTTCATTTCTCCTCGAACATCCTTTCTACATGCTGAATTTTTCACCCAGGTATATCTGGCGTGCCTTTGGGTTTTCTATCAATTCCTGGGCTGTCCCAGAAATAAGTATATTACCCTCGGCGATAAGATAGGCCCTGTCCGTTATAGAGAGGGTTTCTCTTACGTTATGATCGGTCAATAAAATACCCAAACCTCTTTCTCTTAAGTCTTTGATGATCTCCTGTGCCTCATTGACCACGATAGGGTCTATCCCGGAGAAAGGCTCATCCAGGAGGATAAAGGAAGGGTTGGTTACCAGCGCCCGCGTAATCTCCAGGCGCCTCCTTTCGCCTCCGGATAATGTGTAAGCCTTGGCTTTTGCCAAGTGCGCGATATTCAATTCCTCGAGTAGCTGCGCAAGCCTGCGCCGGCGTTCCGGCCTGTTTAAAGGCAAGGTCTCCAGTATGGCATTGATATTTTCTTCCACGGTCAGCTTGCGGAATATCGAAGGCTCCTGGGAAAGGTAACCGATGCCGTAACGGGCCCTCTCGTGTATCGGCAGGCGGGTTATATCGGTATTGTCAAAGGTGATCGTTCCGCGGTTGGGAGGTATTACCCCTACTACCATATAAAAGGTAGTGGTCTTCCCGGCGCCGTTTGGCCCCAGGAGGCCGACTATCTCTCCGCGCTTAACCAGGATATCTACGCCTTTTACCACTTCCCTGCCGTCGTAGGATTTCGATAGGCCCTTAATTACCAAAAGATGCATTTTTCAGGTCCTCTTCCGAATAAATAACCAGCCTCGGGCTGCCTTTCAAAATTATTTTTTTATCCGCTGCGGTGTAAACTGCCTCGTCGCTGTAAGAGACATTCTCTCCCTTGACTATCTTTACGTTACCAAGCGCCACTATTTTATCCACGGAACTGCCCATAAGGGTGCCGTTATCAAGCTTCGCGTTGGAAGATTTGAAATATACCTCCATCTTGTCGCTGTATATCAGGGAATCCGGCCTTTCCACTTTTACGTTATTGTTGAAGGTAGCGATGTTCTTTTCGTAATTTATCTCCAGCGGCCCGTCACAGGTAATGGCTATCTTTTCTTTATGACCCGCCCCCTCCCCTTGCGCGCCTTCGGATGGCCGCA
>Ga0335071_10008042_pt1 | contig 10834 bp, 11 predicted proteins | sample Lox_Sample_15_FD_206724 | JGI IMG/M metagenome (GOLD analysis project Ga0335071, IMG submission 206724) | Soil microbial communities from Loxahatchee National Wildlife Refuge, Florida, United States - Lox_Sample_1.5 | ecosystem: Environmental > Terrestrial > Soil > Wetlands | place: USA...
GCCGCTTTCCGGCGGCGCTCGCCCTGGCCGCCTTCGCCGGCGTGGCGGCAGTTTGCGGCCCCGGCGGGAGGAGCCGGCGCGTGCTGCTCGTCGCCGCGGTCGGCTGCTCGGCTGGCGCGGCCTTGGGCTGCGGGGCGAGCGGCGTCCCCTCGGCACCGTCCGCGGCCTACACGGTGACGATCCAGGGTGCGACGGCGGGCGTCTCCCGCACCGCCTCCGTCGTCGTGAACGTCAGGTAGGCGGGGATCCCGCACCCGTGGCGAGCGCGCGCCGGCCGCGGTAGAAGGGCAGCCGCTCCCCATGCCCCCGGTCCTCTCCGTCAGCCGGCTGTCGAAGCGCTACGGCGAGACCCTCGCCGTGGACGGGGTCTCCTTCGACGTCGCCGACCGGGAGATCGTCGGCCTGCTGGGGCCGAACGGCGCCGGGAAGACCACGACCATCAACATGATCCTCGGCGTCCTCGAGCCGACCGCCGGGGAGATCCGGATCGAGGGGATCCGGCTCGCCGAGGAGCGCAGCCGCGCGCTCGAGCGGACGAACTTCGCCGCGGTCTACGCGCCGCTGCCCGGCAACCTCACCGTCCGCCAGAATCTCCGGTTCTTCGGGCTCCTCTACGGCGTGCCGCGGCTCGACGCCCGCATCGACGAGCTCCTCGAGCAGTTCGACCTGGCGCGCTTCCGCGACGTGAAGTGCGGCTTCCTCTCCTCGGGCGAGCAGACGCGCGCGAGCCTCGCCAAGGCGATGCTGAACCGCCCGCGGCTGTTGCTCCTCGACGAGCCCACGGCCTCGCTCGACCCGTCCGTCGCGAGGGACGTCCGCGCCCGCCTCCGGGAATTCGTGGGCCGCGGGGACGGGGCCGTGCTCTGGACCTCGCACAACATGTACGAGGTGGAGGAGGTCTGCGACCGGGTGCTCTTCCTGTCGCGCGGGCGGATCCTGCTCGAGGGGGACCCGCGGAAGCTCCCGGGCGACCACGGCAAGGAGACGCTCGAGGAGCTGTTCGTGACGCTCGCGCGGGAGCCACTCGCCCTCTGGAGGGAGAGGGCCTGATGCGGTGGAACCGTCCCGCGGCGATCGCGCTGCGCCACTTCTACCTGATGCGCGGCAGCCCGGCTCGCATCCTGCCGCTCTTCGCCTGGGTGGCGGTGGACATCGTCCTGTGGGGCTTCATCACCCGGTACCTGAACTCGGTGTCGGCCGCCGGCTTCGACTTCGTCCCGGTGATGCTCGGGGCCGTGCTGTTCTGGGACTTCTTCACGCGCGTCATGCACGGAGTCACGACGGCGTTCTTCGAGGACGTCTGGTCCCGCAACTTCCTCAACCTCTTCGCGACCCCGCTCGCCGTCTCCGAGTACGTCGCCGGCCTCGTCGTCTCCAGCGTGGTCACGAGCGCGCTCGGGCTCGTCGTGATGGTGCTCCTCGCGAGCGCCGCGTTCGGCCTGTCGTTTTTCGCCTACGGGGCGATGCTCGTCCCGTTCCTCCTCGTGCTCCTGCTCTTCGGCATCGCGCTCGGGATCGTCGGCTGCGCGCTCGTGCTCCGCTTCGGGCCGGCCTCCGAGTGGCTCATCTGGCCCGTCCCGGCGCTGCTCTCCCCGTTCGCGGGGGTCTTCTACCCGGTGTCGACGCTCCCGGCGTGGATGCAGGGGGCCGCGCGCCTCCTGCCGCCGTCCTACGTGTTCGAGGGGATGCGGCGGGTGGTCGCCGGGGGGACGGTGTCGGGCCTGGCGCTCGCCTGGGGGGCGGTACTCGCGCTCGTCTACGTGGTGCTCGCCGGCTGGGTCTACGCCCGGGTCCATCGCCACGCCGTGCGCACGGGGCTTCTCGCCCGTTACAGCGCCGAGACGGTGAGCTGACCCGGGCGGCGGCGGCTTTCCGCTGCTAGACTCCCGCTGGCCCCCGGGGAGCGCCATGGACACGTCGCAATGGGTGCAGGAGCTCCGGCGCAGGCGCGTCTTCCGCGTCCTGGTGGGCTACGGCATCGCCACCTTCGCGATCCTGCAGGTCGTGGAGCCCGTGATGCACGGCCTCCACCTGCCCGACTGGATCCTCTCGGTCGTGGTGGTCGCGCTGGGACTCGGCTTCCCGCTCGCGGTGACGCTTGCCTGGGCCTTCGACCTCACCCCGGCCGGAATCGAGCGGACGAAGCCCGCGACCGGGGCGGGCCCGGGCGGCCCGCGCCGCGCCCTGCTCCTCGCCGGCCTCGGGGCCGCCGCCGCCGCGCCCGGCCTCCTCTACTACTTCGTGTGGCGGGACGGGACCGCTCGCGTTCGCTTCTCCCTCCTCGGGGCGGGCGCGGCGCTCCTCGCGGCCGGGGCCGCGCTCCTCCTCTACCGGCCCGGCCGCAGGACCGTCGCGGAGGCACCCCCTCCCTCGCCGTCGAAGGGGCAACCCGGCCCGTCGGTGGCGGTCCTGCCGTTCGCCGACATGAGCCCGGCGAAGGACCAGGACTTCTTCTGCGACGGGATCGCCGAGGAGATCCTGAACGCGCTTTGCAGCGTCTCGGGGCTCCGGGTGGCGGCGCGGAGCTCCTCCTTCCAGTTCAAGGGGCGCTCCGTCGACAGCCGGGAGGCGTCACGCCTGCTCGGCGTGTCGACCCTGCTCGAGGGCAGCGTCCGCAAGGCGGGCGACCGGGTCCGCGTCGCCGCCCAGCTGGTGAGCGGCGCCGACGGCTACCAGCTCTGGTCGGCGACGTTCGACCGCGGGCTCGAGGACATCTTCGCCATCCAGGAGGAGATCGCCCAGGCGGTCGTGCGCGCACTGCGGCTCACGCTCTCGTCGGAGGAGGAGACCCGGCTCCGCCGGGCCGGCACGAAGAACCTGCAGGCGTACGAGATGTACCTGAAGGGGCGCCAGTTCCTGATGAGCCTCACCGAGAGCGGTTACCGCTTCGCCCGGCAGATGTTCCGCGGGGCCATCGAGCTCGACCCCCGCTACGCGCAGGCGCACGCGGGGCTCGCCGACACCTGCTTCATCATCCTGCAGTGGCACCTCGACGAGGGGCGCGCCGAAGAGCTGCGCGCCGAGGGCCTGGCGGCGAGCGAGGAGGCGCTGCGCCTAGACCCCGACCTCGCCGAGGCACGCGTATCCCGGGCGAACATCCTCTCCCTGCTCGGCCGCGGGGAGGACGCGGAGCGGGACTTCCAGAGGGCCGCGGTCCTCAACCCCTCGCTCCCGGACGCCCGCTACTTCTACGCCCGCTACCTGTGGGCGGCGGGGCGGCTGGAGGAGGCCGTGCGGATGTTCGAGGAGACGGTCCGGCTGAACCCCGACGACTACGCCTCGCTCGCCCTGCTCATGACGCTGCACCACGGGAGCGGCGCCGAGGAGCGCGCCCGGGAAGCGGCGCGCCAGGCGCTCGCGGCGGTGGAGCGCAGGCTCCGCCTCAACCCCGAGGACGTGCGCGCGCTCTACATGGGCGGGGGCGCCGACGTGCGCTACGGGGATCGCGCGAGGGGGCTCGAGCGCCTCGCGCGGGCGCTGGAGCTCCAGCCGAGCGACTTCTCGACGCTCTACAACGTCGCCTGCGCCTACGCCAACGCCGGTGAGCGGGAGCGCGCGCTGGAGATGCTCGACCGGGCCGTCGCCACCGGCCGCGGGTTCCGCCACTGGATGGAGCACGACGCGGACTTCGACCCGCTGCGGGCGGATCCGCGCTTCCAGGCAATCCTCGAGCGGGTGAAGTACTGAGGCGAGGCTAGCCCGCGTCGGGCGAGGGCGGCAGGGGCTCGCCATCCGCGGTGGCACGGAGCTTCAGCAGGCCGTGCGTCTCGAGCTGGCGGATGCGCTCCCGGGTGAGGTTGAGAAGCGTCCCCACCTCCTCGAGCGTCACGCCCCCGCGGTCGGCGACGTCGAGCGCGCAGGTCTCCGGGAGGTCCCAGAGCTCCTTGTCCGGAAAGTTCAGCTTGATGGAGCCGGTGGACGGGTTGATGTCGAGATAGAGGTGGTGCTTGCACGAGATGAACGGGCACGGGCGCGGGCCGTTCGCGCACTCGGCGCGGACGCGCGGGCGCATGGCGTCGAGCTCCGCGATGGCCGTCTCGATCTCGGGGTCGGCCTCGGCCGCCTTGGCCTGGCGGAGCTCGCGCGCGATGGCCTTGCGAGACAGCGTCCGCGAGCGGCGGCGCCCCGGCGCCCGCTCGGCCGGCGGCGGCTGCTCCGGAGTGGGCTCCTTCCACACATCGTTCTTCGACAGGTTCATCCCCACGTGAACCTCACTTCCCCGCGGTGAACGGCACAGTGCGACTTCGAAACCTTCCGGTGGGTCTGCAAGATGCCGGCCCATGGACCCATCGGGCGCGACCGGCGCAAGGCACCGGAACGACGGGCGCGGGACTGCGATGGCCCCCGCCGGGGACCCGGTGGCCGGCGACCCGGGGTCCCGGAAAACTCGGTCCCGCGGCGAACTCCGTCGACTCCGCGAAACCACGACGGGAACGGTGTCCCTGGGTTCCGGGACGCCTCGCAGGCGCAACCGGACGCTTTCGCACCCTCTTGCTACAACCGGAAGGTTCGGAGGCCGAGACCGGGCTGGGCGACCACGCCGTCACCCCGCCGGGCCGCGACGCCCGGACGGTCGGCGACGAGCCGCGGGTGCTCGTGAACTTCGTCGGCAAGGAGGACCACGCCGAGGCGGAGCCGGGCGCCCGCGAGTCCTACGAGGACCAGCCCGGGATGCACCGACGGGAAGGGGCGACCCCGCTAGCTCGGGAGCCGCCCGGAAACCACGGGGACGAGCCAGGCGGCGTAGCTCGCCGGGTCGCGGATCGTCGCGATCTGGTCCTCGAAGTGCGCGGCGACGTCGGCCGCCGGTAGGCCGCAGTGGGCGGCGAGCACCTCGCTGTAGCCGTCGCGCCAGGCCTCCCAGATCGACGCGAACACGGCGCGCGGCACCCGGAGCGTGTCGACGGCCACGTAGTCGACGGAGACCGACTCGAGCCCGAGGGCCGCGAGGATGGCGGGCGCCCGCCGCCCGATGAACGAGTCGGTCCCGAGTGCCGCCCCGAACCGGGCCGGCAGCTCGGCCCAGAACCACCTCGCGTCGAGCCGCCTGCGCGGGAAGTGCACCATTCCGTAGTCCTCGGCGATGAGGTGCACGCGCCCGCCCGGGCGGGTCACGCGGACGAGCTCCGCGATCGCGTCGTCGGGCCTCGGGACGGCCTGGAGGACGTGGCGGCAGACGGTGAGGTCGAAGGAGCGCGCCGGGAGCCCGAGCCCGAAGATGGTCCGGTTCTCGAAGCGCACCCGGTCGCCGAAGCGCGACGTGCGCGCCCGCGCCCGGTCGAGGTGCGCGTCGAGCACGTCGACGCCGAGGACCGTGGCGCCCGCGAACTCGTCGGCGAGCCGCGCGGACGCCTCGCCGGTGCCGCAGCCGGCGTCGAGGATCCGGGCGCGCTCGGGGATCCGGTAGCGGCGGAGCAGCGGGAGCTCCTGGGGCCAGATCGCCTCGGCCTGCGCCGCGAGGTTGCGCACCATCGACTCGTCGGCCATCTGCCTGGCCTGCGGGTTCAGGTCCTCGGTCATCGCCGTGGGTGCATAAGCCCTCCCCCCTCTCGGAGCAATGCCCCGTGCGCGGGCGGCCCGCCGGACCTCGCGGCTTCCCCGCGATCCGTGCTCTCTATGGGGCCCGGAGGTGCGCATGGGACGCTGGGACGCGATCGTCGTCGGGGCGGGACACAACGGGCTCGTGGCGGCCGCCTACCTCGCCCAAGCGGGCGAGAAGGTGCTCGTGCTCGAGGCGCGCGACCGGGTGGGCGGCACCGCGGTCACGGAGGAGCCGTGGCCGGGGTTCCGGGTGTCGACCGCCGCCTACGTCGTGAGCCTGTTCCGCCCGGAGATCGCGCGCGACCTCGAGCTCGCGCGCCACGGCTACGAGCTGCTCCCCCGCAACCCGTCGTCTTTCACGCCGTTCCCCGACGGCCGTCACCTTCTCATGGGCCCCGACCCCGAGCTGAACCGCAGGGAGGTGGCCAAGTTCTCCGAGACGGACGCGCTGCGGCTTCCCGCGTACGAGGCGTGGCTCGAGCGCATCGCCCGGGCCATCGAGCCGGCCCTCCTGGAGACGCCCGCGGACCCGTTCTCCCGGCGGCCCCGGGACGTGCTCCGCACCCTGCGCGCGGGCTGGCGGCTCTTGCGGCTCGGCGCCGACGGGGCGCGCGCCCTCGAGGTCCTCGCGGGCCCGGCGCGTGCCGTCCTCGATCGCTGGTTCGAGAGCGACGAGCTCAAGGCGACGCTCGCCACCGATGCCATCATCGGGGCGATGGCCGCGCCTTCGACGCCCGGGACCGCGTACGTGCTCTTCCACCACGTGATGGGGGAGTGCAACGGCGCGCGGGGCGTCTGGGGCTACGTGCGGGGCGGCATGGGCTCGCTCAGCGAGGCCATCGCCGCCGCGGCGCGCGCCCGGGGGGCGGAGATCCGGACCGGGGCCCGGGTCAAGAGGATCCGGGTCCGCGGCGGCCGGGCGGACGGCGTGGTGCTCGAGGACGGCGCGGAGCTCGAGGCGAGGCGCGTCCTCTCGAACGCCGACGCGTCGGTGACGTTGCTCGGGCTCGTCGGCAAGGAGCACCTCGCCCCGGAGGTGGCCCGAGACGTCGCCGCCATCGACTACTCGAGCGCCTCGCTGAAGATCAACCTGGCCCTCTCGGAGCTGCCGAGCTTCCGGGCCCTGCCGGGCCGGGCGCCCGGGCCGCAGCACCGCGGAACGATCCACGTCTGCCCGAGCCTCGACTACATCGAGCGGGCGTTCGACGACGCCCGGGCGGGCCGCCCCTCGGAGTTCCCGGTGCTCGAGTGCACCATCCCCTCCGCCGTGGACCCGGGGATCGCCCCGCCGGGTTGCCACGTGATGCAGATCTTCGTGCAGTACGCTCCGTACCGGCTCGCCGCGGGCGGCTGGGACGGGCGGGGCGAGGCGTTCGCCGACCGGTGCGTCGAACTCCTCGAGGAGTACGCCCCGGGCTTCCGCAGGAGCGTCCTCGGGCGACAGGTCCTGACGCCCCTCGACCTGGAGCGGCGCTTCGGGCTCACCGGGGGCAACATCTTCCAGGGGGCGATGGGCCTCACCCAGCTGCACTTCATGCGCCCCCTGCCCGGCTACGCCGACTACCGCACCCCCGTCCCGGGCCTCTACCTCTGCGGCGCGGCCACCCACCCGGGCGGAGGCGTGATGGGGGCCTGCGGGTACAACGCGGCCCGGGAGGTTCTCCGCGACGCGCGGCGAGGCCGGTGAGGGGCCCCCGCGACGTCAGGGCCGCATCTGGGCCTCGACGCGCCCGAGCCCGCGCTCCATCCAGCGGCGGAAGAGGGAGGCGAACGGGAGCGCCAGGGGATACGCGAGCGGTGTCGAGAGCTCGAACGTGTACTGCCAGTCGACGAGGGTCCCGCCGTCCCTCTCGGAGAAGGTCCAGTCCCCCTCGCCGCCGCGCACGAGCAGCCCGAAGGGCGGCCGCGGTCGCGTGACCCAACGGTACCGGTGGCGGTCCGGCCGGTCGAAGACGAGGATCTCCTCGAGGAGCCAGCTCGAGTCGGTGAGCGAGATGCGGCGGCGTGCTCCGCGGCGCGGACCCGCCCCCTCGATCATCTCGGCCCGGGCGATCCCGGGGATGGGAGCCTCGGCCCGGAGGAAGCGGGGGAGGGCGTCGCAGGCGGTGGCGAAGTCGAAGACCTCGCCCCGCGGCCGGGCCACCTCGACCTGGGCGCGGACCCGGACCTTCACGGCCGGGCGGGCTCCCGGCCGACGTCGGCCATCGCGGCGAGGAAGTAGATCGGCCCGACGAGCGCGTGGATCAGGTTCGTGAAGAAGGACGGCTGCTTCTTCTCGAACGCGAAGTGGCCGACGAACTGAAGCGTCCAGGCGGCCGCCGCGAGTGCGGCGATGGCCCACGCGGGGAACGCCCGGCCGAGCGGCACGCAGGCCGCGAGCAGGAGCGCGACGAGGCCCCCGAGGACCGGGTCCATCCACAGGTACCAGGTGGCAGCTGCGGCCCAGGCGGGCAAGGCGGCCGTCACCTGGTGGCCGAACAGCGTCCCGAGGGGCACGCGGTCGAGGGCGGCGACGATGGTGAGTGCGATCACGGGAATCGCCAGCTCGTGGCACAGGCGGTTCACGGGGTGGCGGTGGGCGAGCGCGTACTCGTCGAAGAGCGCCTGGAGCCTCGGGTGGCGCCCCCCCGTGCGCGCTTCCCGGGCGGTGTGCCCGCGGCCGCTTCGGCTGGAGAGTGTTGGCACGGGTCGTCCTCCGCATGGCGGGGGCGGGCGCCCGGTGGACCCGGGCACCCGCCCCGCGCGGTTATTAGTGACAGTTCAGGCCGGCCGGGAGGGGCATCTGCGTGATCCAGTCGGTGATGAGCTGGAGGCTCTCCGCCTGGACGACGCTCCGGCCGATCTGCGGCATCTCCACCCCCGGCGTGGCCGATCCGAGTCGGTAGGTGAGGATGGAGTTGCCGGGGTTCCCGGGGATGATGTCGTAGGGGCGGCCGCCCGCGCCCGGGCCCGCCGCGACCGGGTCCTTGCAGACGCCGATCCGGATGGGGTCCGTGACGCTCGCGGTGAGGTCCAGCCCGTACGGGCTCGCGAGCCCCTTCGGGTTGTGGCAGTGGGCGCAGTTGACCTCCAGCCACGCGCGCGCGCGCTGGTCGAGGGTGCCGGTCGAGGAGTCGTTCCACGCCGGCAGCCGGGGCGCCGCGTCGGGGTCCGCGGGCGCGCCCCGGAGGATCCCGAGGTTCGCGAGGTGGGTGAGCTGGTTCTCCGGGCCGTTGCCGTAGTCGTGGCTCCGGTTCAGGTTGCGGACCGTGGTCCCGATGAGGTGGTTCGTCCCGTCGCTCGCGGTGTCGTGGCAGCGCGAGCACTCGTTGACGCTCGGGACGAGGTAGTTCGAGCGCTGGGCGGTGCCGGAGGGGTCGACGAACGTGATGGACTGGACCTCGCCCCCGGGGGTCAGGTCGGCGTCCTTCTGGTCGGGGCTCCAGACGTAGGACGCGCCCGTCCACCCGCTCGACGTGCGGACGAGAACCCGGGTCTCGACGAGGTAGGCGCCGGTCCCGGGCTGCCGGAGGTCGGGGGCGAAGGCGAAGGTCTTCGCGACGATGCTTCCCGCCGGCATGTCGAGCGCGGCGCTGTCGTCGTAGGCGACGGTGCCGCCGCTCGGCACGTAGATCATCCGGGTCTTCAGGGCGTAGTCGCTGAAGAGCGGGGTGTTGAGCTCGTAGGCGACCACGCCTGCCTTGGGCTGCACCGTCCCGTTCGAGGGGACCATGAGGCAGAGGTTGGAGAGCTTGGGCGGCAGCGCGCTCTGGTAGGCGGTCGTGCCGGGCGGGGTGCAGCTCGTGAGATCGGTCGAGGCGGGCGGGGCGGCCTGGGACGAGCCGGAGCTCCCGCCGCAGGCGGCGAGGCCGGCCGCGAGGGTCAGCGCGAGGAGAGGTGCATAGGCGCGCATCACGGCACCTGGATCGCGGGCAGCGAGGGCAGCGCGCAGCTGTAGGCGCTCGCGTCGGTCGACGGGTTGAGCGGCCAGCACGGGCCGGTCGGCGCGCAGAACTGGTTCTGGGTGAGGTTCGCGAACGAGGGCGGCGTCGAGCCCAGGCAGAGCTCCATGGGGTTCGTGCTCCCCGGGTTCACGCTCGCGTCGAGGACGCCGTCGTACATGACGTCCGGCAGGGCGGTCGGGAACGCGTTGCCCGATCCGAAGAGAGTGCCGAGGAGCTGACCCAGGGCCACGTCCTGGTCGGGGGAGGTGCCGTTGCCGGCGAAGGTGTTGTCGTGGATGTAGACCTGCTTCGGGTACGGGTAGTAGGCCGGGTCCGGAGCGGTGGTGTTGGCGAGGCCGGTGAAGATGAAGCTGATCACCGCCACGCCGCCGGTGTTGTTGCCGGTCACGCTGTTGTGGTCGATCTCGACCGAGCGGTCCGCCATCACCACGATGCCGCTGCCCGCCGGGATCTGCGTCACCATCCCGCCGTAGCCGAAGTTGGCGTGGTTGTTCCCCTGGATCGTGTTGTGGAAGACGTGCGCGGAGTGCCCGTCCTTCTGCGCGAGGTTCGGGCCCGTGAACACGAGGACGCCGCCGGTGTTGCCGTGGAGGTTGTTGTCGTGGACGTCGGCGCCCCAGCAGTTCTCGATCTCGACGCCCATCACGTTCTTCTCGGCCTCGTTGTTGCGGACGACGATGTTCTGCGACTGGCCGACGTAGATGCCGGTGTCCGACGCCCCGGCCGCGTAGGAGTTCTCGACGAGCACGTTCGTGCAGGCCACCGGGTAGATGCCGTAGGGGCCGTTCGACTTCACGCCCTCGTTCGACCAGTACACGCGGACGTGGTTCACGTGGACGTTCGCGGCCTTCGACATCTTCACGCCGTTGCCGGCGGGGTCCTTGATGGCGATGTCGTGGATGTAGAAGTTGTTCCCGGTGGAGGAGAGCCCCTCGCCCCCGGCCCCGCTCGAGGTCTGGGTGGCGAAGTCGAGGGTGGTCTCGGTCGCGCCCGCCCCCTGGATGGTGAGGTCGTTGGCGTTGAAGGCGAGCGCGTTCTGGAAGTGGAAGGTGCCGGCGCCGAAGGCGACGGTCGTCCCGTCCGCGAGCGTGGCGAGCTTGGCCTGGACGTCGGCCTCGGCCGTGCCCGGCTGAATCGCGACGCAGTTGCCCGAGACGCCGCTGCAGGGGTTGTTGGTGCTGGAGGACGAGCCGCAGGCCGCGAGGCCGGCGGACGAGACGAAGGCTGCGAGTGCAAGGAGGCGGTTGGTCATGGGGGCCACGACTTGGTGACGGAATCGCGACGCGGCAATACACCTTGGTGTAAGACCCAAATGGGGCATCCAGCGGCGCCGCGGCCGGGATTGGGTA
>Ga0335071_10008043_pt1 | contig 10834 bp, 7 predicted proteins | sample Lox_Sample_15_FD_206724 | JGI IMG/M metagenome (GOLD analysis project Ga0335071, IMG submission 206724) | Soil microbial communities from Loxahatchee National Wildlife Refuge, Florida, United States - Lox_Sample_1.5 | ecosystem: Environmental > Terrestrial > Soil > Wetlands | place: USA: Florida...
CCGGTCAGCTTCATGTACGCATCGTTGACCATGACGATCTTGAAACCGGGGTCCATCAGCATGATGGGCATCGGGTTCTGCTTCACGATGACATCAGACCGCTGCTTTAAGGCTGCAACTTCCTCCATCTTCTTCTGAAGATCCTGCTGGCTCTTTCGCTGCTCAGTAACCTCAATGTAGACAAAGAGGAGGTGTGTTATCTGATCATTGGCGCCAAGGATAGGCATAACGTACTGGTCAAGGATATGGACACCGGAGGGGAGTTCTACGGTGACCTCGCCAAATGCCCTGCGTTTCTTTGAGATTGCGACCTTGGCACCATCGCCTTTCTGTTCAAGGATGCGGATATCCCGGAGGCTCATGCCGATAACCCGCTCCCGGGCAAGCCCGCTCATGGTAACGTACGCTTCGTTTGCCTCCGTTACGACAAAATTTGCGTCGGTCATCAAAATGGGGATCGGGTTCTGCTGGACGATCGTATCGGCAGTCCGGTGGAGCTCGGTGATCTCCGCCATCTTGGCGCTGTCATCGGTGATATCGCTATACACAACAAGGATGCTGGTGACCGCCCCATGGCTGTCGGGGATGGGAATACCGAACTGTTTGAGGCGCCGGATGCCGGATGAAAACTCAACGACCACTTCCCCTTCGGATCGTTTCCCGGTCTGGACAACGTTCTTGAGCCCGACACCGGTCTGTTCGAGAATGCGGAAGTCATGAAGGGTCTTTTTCAGCAGCTCCTGGCGTTCCATGCCTGCCAGGGTTGTAAAGGCATCGTTTGCAACCCGGATGTGGAAATTCTGGTCGACAAGGATTATCGGCATCGGGTTCTGCTGGACGATGGTCTCAGACCGGTGCCTGAGCTTCTCTATTTCCTCTGCCCGGTGCTTCTGGACCGTTATATCTGTGTACACGAACAGGAGGGCGCCGACATTTCCCTCGGCATCGATGACGGGGATACAGTACTGTTCAAGACTGCGGGTGCCGGAGGGCAATTCGACGGTGATTTCGCCAAATGACCGCCTTTTTTCCTGCAGCGCGACTTTTGCCCCTTCCCCTGTCTGGGAGAGGATCTTGAATGATTTCAGGCTTGTCTTTTTTAGGTCGTCGGCAGGTATACCGCTCATCTGGACGTAGGCCGTATTCGCTTCGGTGATGTCAAACCCGGGCGTCGTCAGGAGCATAGGGACCGGGTTTCCTGCAACCATGACTTCAAGCCTTTTTTCAAGGCCCGCGATGGTCCGGGCACAATCGGCCAGCTGCCGGGCCTGTTCGGCAGGAGCACCCGGAGGGACGGAAACAGGCGACGGGGCTGCCCTTTCCTTCATCCTTCCGACTGCCGAGTTTACTGCCATGATGAGGCTTGTGTATTCAGAACCGAATTTCCCCACCTCAAGCGTGGTTGCCGTTTTTCCGGCAGCAGCAGACACAAGCACAGTGGCAATATCCTCGTTCAGCTGCCGCACGTGGCGGGCAAGTTGTTCGCGTACTGCTGCGTCGTCAACAGGTACTGCAGCAGGTGCCTTCTCAGGAATGCCGGCACCGGTGAACAGTGCTCTTCTCCCAGGTCTTTCTGTCATAATCTAATCCCCATCACTTAATTGTCGCCCAATCATCGTAACCGGTCTATTTGTTTGCCAGATCCTTCAGGACCTTCTGCATGTCGATCCAGATGATGAGCCCCTTGCTCTTCTTTTCCGATTTCTCGGTCTTCTCTGCATCGTCACTCCGGACTTTGATGATCCCTTTGACGAAGCTGGAAAACTCGGAAGCAAACCCTTCCCCCATGCTTTCCACATCGGCTTCAGAGACCTGGGTGACGCTGCTGACATCGTCGACGATAATACCGATATTGCTCCCCCCGGCTGCTTCCGGCACAAGGACAATAATCTTCTGGTTATCCCGGATTTCACGGTCCGAAAGACCAAGCAGGGTATTGAGGTTGATGATGTTGGTGATCTCTCCCCGAAGGTTGATAACCCCGGAGATAAAGGGCGGCGCCCGGGGGATCGGGGTGATAGGCATCATCTCGACAATCTCCCGCGCCAGCTGGATATCGAGGGCATATCGTTCGCCACCGAGCTCGAATTCGACTACATCAACCGTTGCCATTTTTGCTTTTCACCTCAGCTTGAACTGGTCCATCATGGTCTTAAGCCGTTCTGCCATTGCAGCAAGTTCGGCAGAAGCACTGGCAATTTCCTCAGTGGAAGCGCTTGTCTCTTCAGCAAGTGCAGCCATGTCTTCCATCCGCTCCTGGTTTTCACGGGTGATGGCACTCGTCTTGTCAATGCTTGCCACAACGCGTGTCGTTGCCTGCGCCTGATCCTCGGTTGCCCGGGTAATCTCGGTGACACCTTGGGCGACTACTGTTGATTCGGAGATGATCCGGTTGAGTGCATCGATAGTCTTGCTGACACTTTCGATACCTGCCTGGATCTCCGTGTAGGAACTCTTGATTGCGGCGGCGGTCTTGTCGCTGTTGTTCTGGATGGAACTGATGAGGCCTTCGATGTGGTTTGTCGCAGTCTTTGATTCACCGGCAAGGTTTCGCACTTCTCCTGCGACGACGGCAAATCCTCGCCCGTGCTCACCGGCCCGGGCAGCTTCGATGGCTGCGTTTAATGCGAGAAGGTTGGTCTGGTTGGAGATGTCCGCAATCATCTTGACGATGTTGGAGATCTCCTTCATCCGTTCATTTAAGGCAGTTATTTCGTTCACGCTTTCAGCAGCAATCTTTTCGACGGCCTGCATCTTGTTGGTCGCAACCTTGCCCAGTTCTGCAGCCTGGTTACCTTCGGTAGCTGCCTTCTGTGCATGCTCCATGAGGTCGTGCGATGTGCTTGCAATTTCCTCGATAGATGCTGAAAGATCGGATATTTCCTTACTTGCCCCCTCAATCTGTTCGATCTGAGTTTTTGCGCCGTCTGCAGACTTTTGAGTGGAAATTGCGACCTGCTCAGTGGACTTTGAAATTTCGGCAGTGCTCTTGCTGGTATCCTGAGTTGTTACCTCGAGCTGTTTGACGGCACGCTCCAGTTCGTCAATAACGGAGCGGATGGCTTTTGAGGCAGTATTATAATCCCGTTTCAGAAGGACAAGAGGATCGCCTTCAGCGATTGCGGCTTCGAAGGTAAGATCCCCTTTTGCCATAGCTGAAAGGCCGGTCTGGAGCTCCCCGGCACTGTCGGAAAGTGCCTGAGCCTTCTTCTGCGAGTCGTCCACAAGCTGCTTGACTTCCTGCTCTTTCTTGCGGCGCTCGGTAATATCGTTGAGAACGACAAGGAGGCTCTCAACCCCACCCTGGGCGTCAAGGAGAGGGATGTAATACCATTCAACCGTGAATGTTCCGGCAGGGAATTCGAGGGTCGATTCTCCGCGGCTGATTTTCTTGGACCGGATCGTTTCTTCGACGCTTGCTCCCTTGTTCTTTAAGTACTTGAATTCCTTCATCGACAGGGTTGAGGCCCGTTCTTTCGAATATCCTGTCAGTTTGAGGAATGCAAGGTTGCAGATCTTGACATTCAGGTTCATGTCCACCGTGAAGAAAGGATAGGGATTTTCCTGAATGATCTGGTCGACGCGTTTCTGGACCTGCTCGGCAAGAGCAACCTTCTCCTGAAGTTCCGTATAGTCTACCCAGACAAAGAATGCGCCGTCAACGTCCCCATTCTTGTCAAGAAGAGGAATGCCATAGAGGTTAAGGTATTTTTTGACGCCGTCCGGGAAGGTGACCAGCGTTTTGGTCATAGACGTTTTCTTTGTTTCGTAACATGCATAGAAGTGGTCGCCGGAGAGAATCTTGATGTCATAGTCAGCGATCTTCTTCTTCATTAGCTCGTCATGGGTACCACGCCACATCGTCTCATACATCTTGTTGATGTAGATTCGTGTCTTGTCTTTTTTCAGGATGGCGATTGCCATTGGGTTGTACCGCATCATGATATCGGCACGTTTCTTCATTTCGACGGAAGTGCCGAGTTTCTCGATGGTTTTATTGATTGTTTTCACCAGCGGAGCAAGTTCTGGACCTGCCCGGGCTGCATCGATCCTGAGTCCGTAATTTCCTTCGTTAACTTTGGTTAACGTCTCTTCGATTTCCTTTAAATCCATTGCATAACCTCATCTGCAATTATTTTGTACGCTGCGCCAGCACCGCAATCCGGCGCGAAATGGGAGATCGGCATGCCCCGCTGCTGGGCCGCTGCGATCTCAGGTGAATAGGGTACAGTAAATACCAGGGAGAAACGCCTCGAGATCTCGGAAAGCATCGTCGAGAGTCGTTCCTGTTCCATCTTTTTTTCCTTTTCAAAACGCTCTTCGTCCAACGTAGGTTTTTTCGGCTTGTAGAATAGAGCACGGAGCCGCAGGAAGATGTCCTGTTTCTCCTCAGGTTGTGCGCATTCAGAAATCCCTGCCTCACCCCACCGGGTCACTATCGCCATGTCCGGGTGGATCTCACGGCCGAGATCCGTTTTCATGTCCCCGAAAATTGTCGAAAGGGTAGCAACACCGCTGAGTGCAAATGTCCCCGAATCAAGGGTCACAACAACACGGTCAGCAGCATACAGGCAATTGATCACGAATTGCCCCATACTTGGTGGAGTATCGATAAGGATCAGATCATACGAGCTCCTAACCTCTTCCAGAGCTTCCTTAAGGACACCGGCCCTGTCGTTTATAGAGTACAGGTACGGATCTGCCCCAACAAGATCGAGATGAGAAGGTGCAAGGTCAATTCCTGATGCCGTCTTTTTGACGATATCCCGGATACCAACTTTGGGAAATCCGTCGACCCTGCTCATAAAAACATCATACATGTTCCTGCCGGCAGACTCAGGATTGAACCCAAGTCCGGTTGTCGCATTCGCCTGAGGATCGCAATCGACGACAAGAACGCGTTTTCCGGCCTGAACGCAAAAGCCGGCAATGTTCAGGCACGAGGTGGTCTTACCAGTACCTCCTTTGTGATGAGAAAAGGCTATGATGGGTATGATCTCACCTGATTGTTATTTTTAACTAACTCTAATAAAAACTTTCTCATACCATTAAACAGATTTTTTCCATTATTTTGTGATTTTATGGAGAATTCTATTTTTGTTTGGTCTCAAAAGAACATTTAACAGGCTCTAGCCTCGGAATCTTGATTCCCTGCGCGAATTCCGCCAAACAAACATTCCTACGGTCATCATATAGTTTTTCGAATTATATGAGAGCCTGAATGACACAATTTTTTTAAATTTCAGCAATGCATCACTAGTTTATGCCGGATTTGTTCCGCTTCTTCTTTTTCTCTGCGATTGCTCTTGCTCTAATGGCAGTTGTATCAGGTTGTTCAACGGCGACTATTGGTGACACTTCCTATAATCAGGGAAACTTGTCTGTGTCTCTCGTAAATGCCGGCCAGCCGTCACCAGCGTTCATCCAGGTTACTGCCTATAAAATTGCAGGATTTTCCCAGTCAGAATATACAACCGTCAGCATACCTGTCGATCTTGCTGGAGGACCATATACTCTGACAGTTCCGATAGATTTGCCCGCAGGATCCTATAAGATCTATATTTATCTCATTGAGAATGGCGAACGGCAGACAGCAGTGATTCGCGATATTACGGTGTGATGGATAGTGCCGGACCAGGGTTTTTCCCAAAGCCTTATCGCAGCCGCCCGGGGGATTATTCCGGCCGACACGGTCTACACCGGAGCATCCATATTCAATCCTTTTACCCTTTCCTGGGAGGAAGGCAACCTTGCGGTAAAAGACGGAAGAGTCCTGGGAATCGGAGAATATACCGGAAGAAAGACCATTCCTCTGAGCGGAGGCTACATTGTTCCCGGCCTTATTGATGCCCATGTCCATATAGAAAGTTCCCTTCTTGCCCCGAGGGAATATGCCCGTCTCGTGTCGTTGTGCGGGACGACAACCGTGATTGCCGACCCGCATGAGATAGCAAATGTTGCCGGACTAAACGGCATACGGTTTATGCTGGGTGAACGCGTTGGAGCAGACATCGAAATCCTCTACATGCTCCCCTCCTGCGTTCCGGCAACACCGGCTGATGCCGGCGGGGCAGTTTTAGAGGCATCTGCCCTCAGGAAGTTTGTGGGAATGGAAGGGATCCTCGGCCTGGGAGAGATGATGAATGTCCCCGGGGTCCTCGCAGGAAGCGAGAAAATAGCCCAAAAAATCGCATTGACAGAAATCCGGGATGGGCATGCCCCACTTCTTGAAGGCAAAGACCTGAACGCATACATTTTGGCCGGGCTCCAGAGTGACCATGAAGCCACGGGCATCGAAGAAGCCCGTGAAAAACTACAGCGGGGGATGTATCTCTATCTCCGGGAAGGGTCAACGGAACGCTCAGTCGCAGATCTTGTCCCTGCTGTCACTACAGCCACTGTTGCCCGGTGTTGTTTTGCGACAGATGACCGACACGCGGATACCCTCATGGATGAAGGCCACATCGATCATTGCATACGGAAAGCGATCGAATCGGGCCTCGCGCCGGAACTTGCTCTCCGGATGGCAACCCTTTCGGCTGCAGATCGGTTTGGCCTTAACGACCGCGGAGCCCTCTCTCCTGGGCGGCGTGCTGACTTCTGCGTGGTAAACAGCCCGGAAGAATTTGTAGTGAAAAAAGTTTTCAGGGCAGGGATTGAGATTCCGAAGACATTATCCACTCCTCCCGCTCCTATAAGATCATCCTTCCACGGCAAACCGCCATCGCCCGCTGAAATGAAAATTCAGGAGAATGGCAGAGCACGGGTTATCGGGCTTGTTCCCGGACAGATAGTCACTGAAACTCTGTTGTTCGACGTGGATTTTCGGAATATTCCCGATTTCGATCGCGATATCCTGAAGGTTGTCGTGTGTAACAGGTACCGGAAAAAACCATGCGGTCTTGGCCTTGTCCATGGTTTTGGATTCCGCACAGGCGCCATTGCATCCAGCATTTCTCATGATGCCCATAATGTGATCGCTGCCGGTACAAGCGATAAGGAAATCCGGGAGGCAGCTGCAGAGGTTTTCCGGCTGAAAGGCGCAATGGTTGCCGTTGTCGGGGAGACAAAGGCGGTCCTTCCCCTGGGGTGCGGGGGACTAATGTCAGATCTTCCGTACCCTGAGGTTGTCCATCACCTGAGGCTTCTCCGTGAAGTTACAACGGAACGGATGGAGGGAATAGAAGACCCGTTCATGTACCTCTCATTCCTCGCGCTGACGGTAATTCCGTCACTCAGGATAACGGATCGTGGCATGTTCGATGCGGCTGCATTCAGGGATGTTCCGCTCTTCAAACAATGAGAACCTTTTTTAAAGCAATCTAGGCGAAGAGGATGATGAGGACGGCACCACAGACCATCATAGTCGCACCGGCAATCCGCATCCGAAATTCCCTCTCCTTGAATACGATAATGCCGTACAGGACCATGATGAGGATCGCGAGCCGTTTGATGGCGATAATATAGGGCACGATCTGAAGTGTGTAGGCGAAGTTGATCGAGACCGCTTCGATTGCTGCAAATACAGCGATCAAGATGGCCGGAGTGCAGTACGGCCTGAGGTTATCGAAAACCAAGTGAGGTAAGTTCTTGGCTCGGCTTTTGCTGATCGCCCCGATACCTGCGAGAGGAATCCCGATGAATAAAAGCGTGAATGACATGCCAAAAACGGGATTTGAATTTTCCATTCCCACTTTGTCGTAATTGATGGAGAGTGCAAACAGGAGTGCCACGATGAGCATGTACCAGCTTGCCCGGTTCCGGAACATCGACCGGACAGGATCCAGAAGGTTTTCATGTTCCGACGAAATGTTCAGGACATACGATCCCCCCACAATGATCAGGATCCCCATTATTCCGATAACAGATGGCAACTCCCCAAGGACAATAAACGATGTTCCGATCAAAAATGCCGGTGTAAAGGAAAGCATGGGCATCGACAGCGAGAGATCGGACGACGAGAGTGCTGAATAAATGAGCAGAAGGCTGATCACATTGAGAGCAGCGGAGACTAAAACTGCAGTCCAGTAACCCGGGCCAATAACAGGAAATCCCTGAGCCGCGGAAAGCCCGAACAGGATAAAAGCTCCGCCAATGAATCCAAAGGCGGATAGAATGCAGAGATCGAGCATTTTCACGTATTTTTTGATGATGATATAGTATGCAGCGTTTGCAATTGCACCGATAATTGCGAGAATGACCCAGAGCATGATGGAAATTCCGGAAAAATGTTGGTTTTTCTAGGTTATTTATGAATGCGAAGGAGAGGGATCCTTTTCCGTAAAGATTCGGGCAATGATCTGAACCGCGCTGGTCTTGTTCCACGAGATGGGTGAGAGAAGGAGATCTGCCTTCAGCAAACGTCCATCGGGCCGTAGCATCCCGACGTCCGGGACTTGTATGGTAGCTCCCATCTCAGCCTGGGCGATCCGTTCTCGGATAACGGACTCTTTCTCCGCATGAATAATGCTCAGGATCTCTTTTTTTGTAGGCATTTCTCCCCATTCCTGCCCAAAAAGTCGCGAGAAGGAAGGGTTTGTATACACAATGGATCCGTTGTTGTAGACAGCGATGGCATCCGGCGACCATTCGACAAGCACACGGTACCGTTCTTCACTCTGTCGTAACGTTTCTTCATCCCGCTTGTGAATAGCGATCAGGATCGCTGCCGCGGTAAGGACGATGGTGAAGAAGAGCCTGTCGAGAAGGGCGTAAAAGAACGAGACGTCTTGAGGCGAAAGGAAGAGGCTTACAATAAGGAGAATAACTGCGACACCGGTTACAAGGTACGGACCCCGCGGCCAGTCCCAGTAGAGGGTCAAAAACAAAGGGATGAAATAGAGTATCCAGACAGTAAGGCCAAGCGGTGTTATCACGTCGATAATAAAAATAAGAGCAATCAGGATAAGGATCCGGCTTGCCATTCGGAGATTATTTTCTCCGGTGCCGGCTCCTGCCACACTGGCGGATTCGGCCATATACGGCATATCATTTCTGTAGCGATATAAACAATTTGATCTGCATTACCGGGTTTCTGAGACCGATACCAGCGATGCAATTTTGTTAAGTCGCTATAAAGTTGCATTATTTTTAAGGGGGGGGAACATTACTTCCATGTATTGAAATAGAAGCAATATATACCGGATATCCGGGAATCTAAACTGAAAGAGGATCCCACAACGGAAGGTCCCGCAATGGATTCTGAATCGATTAGTTCAACGATAAAAAAACAGCTGAAGCCTGCGATTATCATATTCTTACTCATTACGCTGATCACCGGTCTGGTTTATCCTCTTGTTATCACCGGAATTGCTCAGGTTGTTTTTCCAGTTCAAGCAAACGGGAACCTGATCGAGCAAAACGGGAAAATTATGGGTTCCACCCTGATCGGGCAGCCTTTCTCATCCCCTCAATATTTCTGGGGCAGACCCTCGGCAACAGCGCCGTTCCCCTATAATGCCGATGCATCCACCGGGTCCAATCTCGGTCCTACAAACCCTGCACTCATTGCAGAGGTAAAATCCAGGATAGATGCCTTGCATGCAGCGGACCCGTCAAATAATCGGCCCGTACCTGTTGATCTCGTAACCTCTTCCGGGAGCGGGTTGGATCCCGATATCAGTCTCGCTGCAGCTGACTACCAGGTCTCCCGTATTGCCCGCGAGCGGAACATGTCTGAAACAGACGTCCGGGCTCTCGTAGACCAGTACACCGAACCCCGCCAGTTCGAAATATTCGGAGAGCCCCGGGTGAACGTCCTGTCCTTGAACCTCGCACTCGATGATGTCACGTCCAATCACACTACAGTGACACCTGCAGTCTCTCAGGAAAACAGGCCGGTTCCTCCGCCCCCTCTTTTTGGAATGCGGGCATCAGACTGGACACAGCTTATATTTTTCTTTGTTGTGGTCATCATTTTCATTGTGCCCGTCGGGGGGCTTATAGCTCAGGTCTACACCGGAAAACCGAACTTCATCTCTGCCCTGCTCGGGCCGGTGGAACGCAGGATTCTGGCACTTTCCGGGATCGACCCCTCAGAAGAGATGGACTGGAAGCAGTTTGCCGTGGCCCTCATGGTCTTTAATGTTCTTGGTATCGCTGTTCTCTTTGTTATGCAGGAAATCCAGCAATACCTCCCGCTCAACCCGGCAGGGATAGGGCCGGTCCCCTGGGATCTTTCCCTGAATACCGCAGTCAGTTTTGCCACAAACACAAACTGGCAGGCTTACGCCGGTGAGACTGGTCTTAGCTACTTCACTCAGATGGTCGGGCTCACCGTCCAGAATTTTGTCTCTGCTGCCATGGGAATGGCTGTTATTATCGCCCTCATTTATGGATTTACCAGGAAATCTTCCACAACTATTGGCAATTTCTGGCTTCTCCTCGTCCGGAGTGTGATGATCCTCCTCCCGTTTGCATTTGTGATCGCCATTGTTCTTGTTTCCCAGGGAACAGTCCAGACGCTTTCTGGGCCGATTACCGTACCTCTTCTTGATCCTGTGAAAGATGCTACAGGAACACTCGTCACCTCCCAGGTTATACCACTTGGCCCTGCTGCATCACAGATAGCGATCAAAATGGTGGGGACAAATGGTGGTGGATTTTTCAATGCAAACGCAGCGCACCCGTTTGAAAACCCGACGCCCCTAGCAAATTTTGTCGAAATGTTTGCGATGCTCATCATTCCCGCCTCCCTCTGTTATACCTGCGGGCGGATGATAGGATCGGCCCGGAAAGGAATTGCACTCCTTATCGCAATGACCATTATTTTCTTCCCGTTCCTTGGGATTGTAATCGGTTCAGAATTGTCCGGAAACCCGGCGTTTACACCGCT
>Ga0335071_10008045_pt1 | contig 10832 bp, 5 predicted proteins | sample Lox_Sample_15_FD_206724 | JGI IMG/M metagenome (GOLD analysis project Ga0335071, IMG submission 206724) | Soil microbial communities from Loxahatchee National Wildlife Refuge, Florida, United States - Lox_Sample_1.5 | ecosystem: Environmental > Terrestrial > Soil > Wetlands | place: USA: Florida...
GATTCGGCATTCAGACGGTGGTCTACCCTGCGTTGGGACCCATGGAACGTCGTGATCGAGAACCAGAACGCAGTCAGCTTGTTGCAAGTAACGAATGGCCCAGAATCCGAGATGAAGGGGGTGACTCGAAGGGAAATTGAGTCGGTGGCGTGACTCCACAACTGGCACCGCGAGCGCCTCGGCGAGTCTCACCAGAGAGGCCACGGCTTTGGGATTGCGGCCCGCATAGGCCACAAGAATCAATGGTCTGTCGGCCTCAATCAGCCACTGAGCTGCCCGCGAAAGGCTCTCAGGGTCAGCCGCCAGCGTGGAAATCGCCTGTGCGCGCTGGGACCTAGAGATCGGCGCCTCCATCTTCTCCATGAGCACTTCTCTCGGGAGAGTCAGATATACAGGGCCGGCCGGTTCCGTGCCGGCTACCTGGAACGCTCGCTGTATCGCTACGTGGAGATTTTCCCGGCAGGTCAGCTCGTAGTGCCACTTGACGTAATTCTGCACGATGCTCGCCTGGCTGAACTGCTCTTGTATCCAGTGGATATAGCGATTCCGCCCACCAGGCAGACTGCCATCCTGAGTGTAAGGCGATCTCCCAGCACAGATAATCACCCCCGCGCGACCCCGCTGTGCATTGTGTAGGTTCGCGCCGATGTTTTGGGTGCCCACGTCCACGTGAACCAGGACTACCTGAGGTCTGCCGCTGACCATGAAGTAGCCGTGTGCAGCTGCCATGGCCACAGACTCATGAAGACAGAGGACCAGCTCGGGAGTGCGGCGTCCCTGAGCTTTAAACTTGGCGATGGATTCCTGGATCGGCGCGGTACCGCTGCCGGGATTGATGAAGATGTGATCGACATCGTAAGCATTAAGCAGCTCAATATACCCGTCGGAGACGTTGTCGATCTGCAAACACCGTAGTTCTGTACCTGTTTCTTTCCTGCCTGAACTTATTGCAGACAGTGTCCCTGATGTTGAAGAAGACCCCCGACGACTACCCGTAGGGGAATGATCTGTCGTGGATAGTCTGCTCTTTATGAGAGCGGCAAGTTGCCGAATAGTCGCGCCCTGAAAGAATTCGGGGGGAGCCAGTCGGATCCTGTAGAGCCGCTCTATCCAGCTCAGAACCATCATGACGGAGATCGAATCCCCGCCGAGGTCAAGGAAGTTGTCGTCATAATCGAAACCATCAAGCCGCAATGCGACCCTCCAAATATCCGCCAGCCTTTCCTCGAGCGTGGCTGGCATGCCTGATACGGAGCTTTCAAGAGGGAGGGGCTCGCGCCATTGCATTTCAAGCTGCAGCTTGTCGACTTTGCCCGTCAGGGTCGTCGGCAACGTGGGGATCGATTGAAAACGGGCAGGTATTTTCCACTCGGGCAAATATGCCCGGAGTTGTTCACGAAGTGTAGATGGATCGAACTGAACTCCGTCCTTCAGCACTACGAACGCCAGGAGCCGGTCTTCGTCCTCTTCCTTCCGGACAATGGTAACCGCCTCACACACCTCATTCAGCTTCAACAATGCGGAATCCACTTCGCGTGTGTCCACCCGGTAGCCCCTAATCTTCACCTGGCCATCCCGTCTCCCGAGAAACACAAAACTGCCATCGGGCAAGAACCGCCCGAGGTCACCGGTTCGATAGATCCGCTGGCCGGGAACGTCAGGGTCAGGCTTGAAGACCATAGCCGTCTCTTCCGGGTGTTGCCAGTAGCCTTCGGCAATATAGGGGCTTTTGACAACTAACTCTCCTACCTCGCCGGCAGCGACAATTCGGCCTGCTTCGTCAATCAGCTCGAGACACTTATCCGCCACCGGCCGGGACGGCCCCAAGGTTTGACTCCAGACCTGATTCCATGCGTGCCACACACAGGAGGCCGGTCTCGGTTGTGGAATAGCGATGCATCAGGACGCAGGAGCCTGCAAAATGCCGCTTCCAATTCTCCACATCGGACGGTAGGACAACGTCTCCAGCCAGGGCTACTAACCTTACCGAAGGGAACAGATTCTCCCCTTCCAGGGTGGAAAGGAATCTTCGAAACAGGAGAACGGGCGGGTGCAGAAGGGTGATTTGCTCATTTTCAATCCACTCCCGAAAGGCCGATAGCCCTTGTGAAGCGATGTCAAACACACACAGAGTGGCGCCGTGGAGAAGAGCCCCGAACATGTCAGATTCAGACGCCGAAAAGCTGCAATGGGTCACCAGAGACTGCCGATCCGCCGGCGTGATGGCATCGTGTTGTGCGGAGAGCCAGACACGATGCAGAACCGCCCGGTGGCATTTCACTACTCCCTTAGGTTGGCCTGTCGTCCCGGAGGTATAGAAAATCGTCGACGGGTCCTGTGGACTTGTCACAATCTGCGGATTTTCGTCGGGATACCCCACAGTGATCTCATCAAGATTCAGAATAGGACAAGTCCCAGCTGTTAGGTTTCGGGCATGGGACTCAAAGAGGGAGTTCGTCAGAACCAATTCCGGTACTGCATCTCGTAAGGTTTCCGCTTGTGCCGTGGCCGGCATCCTTGGATGGATGGCCAAGTAGGTCTTCTCAGCCTTCAGTGCGGCAAGCGTGGCGATGACCATCTCTGGAGAATGGTCCAACAGATAGGGAACACACCCGACACCGGGTTGCGTGCGCTCCCGGATGGCGTGTGCGATCCGGTTTGCCTGCCTGTTCAAATCCCGGTACGTCCAGCGCCGGCCGTTGCCAGCGAGTGCAGTGTGATTTGGAAACCGGCAGACAACTTGTTCGAAACGCAACGGTACCGTCTGCTCGATATCCGCCCGCGTAAACGGTAGACTGCAGAGCCGGTCGGCTTCACCGGTTTTAAGCGCTTTTTCCACAAATCTCTCGCTTGATCTTATAACCGCATTCTAGAGCAAGAAGACCACATCATGCATGAATTCCGTTCTTGACTTCTCCGTTGCGCACATTCCAAAGCCCATGGTATGAGTCCACAGAAGGGCGATTCAGGCGCTTTTCAGTGGATATAAAAGGCATAAGTTCCATCCGTCGTCTTACAAATTTAAGACCAAATTGAATTTATGTTTACTCTTATAGGCGCCGGTAGGCACAAACTACGATTCTTCAGATGATTAGCTTCGTAGCCGCCGTATCCCATTGTTTTTCAACTCTCGCCGAGGGGATGGAACCCTTTTTCCCTTAATGTCCAATAAACGTCAACAAAAGGATCAGTTTGGGAATCCCTTATGTCGGTTAGGTCTCAAATTTTGCCATGAATTCCAGCAATATGGCGGATTGATTCAGGACCCGTTGGAGACCGAGGGATTGGATTATTGGGGTCGGTTAGCAAATACCGCGGCTAATGGAGACATCGTGAGGAATCGGTCTGGGTCTAGCACAACGGGATCGACGATAGTATAATCAAGCCAGCGTTAAGGATGTCCCGCACAGCGCTTAGTCCTTTCTTAATGACTGGTAGGCACACTGTGGGCGGGCGACCAGCGGGAGCCCACGCAAGGCGTGTGTTTTTGGCGAAGTGGCAATGTCCTGCGCCGCGCTGGTCTACAATGTAATCATGGATCTGACGCCGACATACGAAGACTAAACCGGGTTGGATCGTCGGAAGGCCACGCCTCGCTGAAATGTGCTCAGCGTGGATACCAACTGGCGGCTAATCACCGACGTTTTTATGGATCCTTCTCGCTGGCAAACCTTCAATCGCTGACCTGCCGCGTTGCGGGTCGGCTCATCGTTTGCACAGTCGGGCCAAACGAATTAAGGATTGGTGTTCGGCGGGGTTGCTGGCCCGAGCTGGAGGTGGTGCCTCCGTCATCCAGTGTTGCTACGCCGCCATAGAAAGACGCGAATTGCCCATTTCGAAACAGGTCCAGGGTGTTGCGGTAGGTTCGCTTCCCGACCACTGTCGCCGGCCATGGCCGGGACCAGACATCTATCACCACGAGGACCCAAATGGACTGTTTGTTGCCTCCGACAATCGTCTGGATCTCATCGGCTTGAAGCTCCCCCAGAGTGAGCCTTCTCATTCTTCGATCATTGAAGCGCCGACACCAAGCTGCTGCTCTTTCCAGCCAACGATGCACCGTATTCCAGGCGACTCGTTTGGCTCGAGCAATAGCGAACTTGTTCAGACCCTCGACACTGAGGAAAGAGACTTCATCAAAAGTAGTGCGGCGGTGTTGCAGTCGATAATAAGCTGTCCCACTTGTCGAACAGAATGTCTTCCCACAAGCCTGGCACTGGTAGCGACAACGCTTCCCCCCCCTGGTTTGGTAGAAACCATAGCGAATAACGGCTCTGGCGGCGCCTTATTTGGATGGAGTGTAGTCCGGGTTTGGACAGCTGACACTCTTCATGGTTGGTGGACCGTGTCGGGGCCAAAACTAATGGCGTCGAATTGAACCTCAAACTATACCACGCAGATGAATTGCAACTGGTCCACCAACAATTGACGACGGAAGCACCGTCTGTGCACAGGGAATGGAATACCTGTGGCTATGCCCTGGTGGTTACGCTGGCGTATTTGATCGCCCGTTATCTGTAACAGACTTGGGCTGATCTAAATCTAACGGTTCAGGGAGGATCACAGCAATTGACCACGCTGGACGCAACTCAGACATTGGTGAATGGAGGGATCCGCCGCCATCAAATCCACCTGCCCAGCGATCTTTCGCAAAAGCCGTAAAGGGCTGCCGATATTCCCTTTCCTGAAACACTCCCCCGCTCTGTACGATGTAATAGAGAATCGGCACTGCCATCCGCGACAGCAACAGCGAGGCAATTTCGCCAGCCATCAGCGAAATGGCCAATCCCTGGAAGATCGGGTCAAACAGGATTACGCCGCCACCCACAATTACGGACAGGGCCGTCAACATCATCGGGCGAAACCGCACCGCACCAGCGTCCACCACGGCCTGGTCCAGCGGCATTCCTTGCTTCAGCCGTAGCTCAATGAAATCCACCAGGATGATGGAGTTTCGCACCACAATCCCGGCACCGGCAATGAAACCGATCATGGAGGTGGCAGTGAAGAAGGCGCCCAACAAGCCATGAGCCGGCAAGATGCCGATGAGCGAAAAGGGAATGGCCATCATGATAATCGCCGGCGTCTTAAAGGATTGGAACCAGGCCACTACCAGAACATAGATTAATACCAAGACCACCGCGAAAGCCAACCCCAGATCTCGAAAGACCTCATAAGTGATGTGCCACTCCCCATCCCATTTCATCGCCAGTTTCTGAGTGGTGGAGGGCTGGCGGGCTGTATATTCTTCGATATGGTACCCTTCGGGCAAAGGCAAATTGGAAATTTCCGGTCCCATCTTTAAAATCGGATAGATGGGGCTTTCCGAGGCTCCCGCCACATCGCCGGTTACATAAACCACCGGCATGAGGTTCTTGTGGTAGATGCTCTTGTCGGCCCGGGTCTCTTCAACCATGACCAATTCACCGATTGGCACTGGATTCCCCTGGTTCCCCATCACCCGGATCCCCTTGAGACTCTCCAGACTGGAACGGTTGGCCAGAGGCAAGCGCAGGAGAATATTCAAGTCTTCCTTTTCGGCGGGCTGGTGAATCAAGCCAGCGGGCATGCCCGCCACGGCCAGTTGCAGGGTTTGTGCGATCTGGTCTGTTCCCACCCCGTAGAGAGCGGCTTTTTCTTTGTTGATTTTAAACTGAAACTTCGATTGGTCATCCTCCACGTACCAATCCACGTCCACCACGCCGGGAGTCTTCTCGAAAATCCCCATGACCTGATGCGCCACTTCCATTTGCCGGTTATAATCCGGTCCGTAAACTTCTGCCACCAAGGTCTGCAGAACTGGCGGGCCGGGTGGCACTTCCGCCACTTTGATTCGCGCTCCGTACTGCTTCGCAATTCCCTGTAGTCCGGGTCTCACCCGCTTGGCCACATCATGGCTCTGGGTCGAACGCTCGTGCTTGGGAACCAGATTCACTTGAATATCGGCCACATTGGCTCCGCGCCGCAGGTAATAATGGCGGACCAATCCATTGAAATTGTATGGAGAGGCAACGCCGATGTAGGTCTGATAATCGGTGACCTCAGGGACCATTCCCAGGTAGCTGCCCATCTCCCGGGCGACCCGAGCCGTCTGCTCCAGCGGGGTTCCTTCCGGCATGTCGATGATCACCTGGAATTCGCTCTTGTTGTCGAACGGAAGCATCTTGACCTGGACCCATCCGACATAAACCAGCGAACAGGCCACCAGGAGCAGGAAGGTCACTCCACCCAAAAATCCCCAACGCAGCATTCGGCGGTGAATCAGCGGATTCATCACCTTGCGATAGAGGCGCGTGCTCCAATCTTCGCCGCCGTGCCCATGGGCCGGGGTAATTGCCTCTCCATGTTGTTCCGCGGAGGCCCTGCCGCGAAACAGCCGCAGCGAAGCCCACGGGGTGACGATGAAGGCCACTGCCAGAGAAAAGAGCATGGCTGCCGAAGCACCCACAGGAATGGGTCGCATGTACGGTCCGCTCAACCCCCGCACAAAAGCCATCGGGATGATGGCTGCGATCACCGCGAAGGTGGCCAGGATGGTCGGGTTGCCGACTTCATCTACGGCCTCGACTGCCACTTCGGCGAGGCTCCGGCCCCGGTTTTCCGCCAACCGGTAATGCCGGACAATGTTCTCCACCACCACGATGGCGTCATCCACCAGAATCCCGATGGAAAATATCAGGGCAAACAGCGTGATCCGATTCAGGGTGTATCCGTAGAGGTAGAATACGGTCAAAGTCAGAGCCAGAGTGACCGGGATGGCCACGGCCACCACGCCAGCCTCCCGCAACCCCAGGGTGATCCAAAACAGCAAGGCCACCGAGAAGACCGCAATCGCCATGTGGTAAAGCAGTTCATTCGATTTTTCCGCCGCCGTCTCTCCATAGTGCCGGGTCACGGTGAGATGAACATCGCTCGGGATGAGAATCCCCTGGCTGGCCTTTACTCTCTTTAAAACATCGTCCGCGACGATGACAGCATTGGTTCCTTTACGCTTGGCGATGGAGAGCGTGACGGCTGGGAAGTTTTGCGAGGGTGTGCCCACTTGTGGGATTCGCTTGGATTCGGCTGCCGGGCCGGCCCCGAAAAACACGTACTGGCTGGGCTCTTCCGCTCCATCCTCAATCGTGGCAACATCCTTCAGGTACACAGGCTTCTGATTCCAGGCAGCCACCACCAGGTTCTCCACGTCCTGACTGCCTTGGAGGAATCCTCCCGTTTCCACCAGGAATTCCCGGTTCGCCCGCGGAAAACTGCCAGCGGCAAGAGTCTGGTTGTCTTCGCGGATTCTGCCCATCACCGCCAGCGGCGTCAGGTTGTAGGCCGAAAGTCGTGCCGGATCGATGACTACTCGCAACTGCCGGCGTTGCCCGCCAATGAGAGTTGTCCCGGAAACGTCATCCACCGCTTTCACCACATCGTCGAGCTGCGCGGCGATGCGGCGTAGGGTGTAATGATCGTAGCGCTCGCTCCAAAGTGTGAGAGCCAGGATGGGGACGTCGTCAATGTAGCGGGGCTTGATCAAGGGAGGACTGGCCCCCGGCGGAATCAAGTCAAAATTGGCGTACATCTTCTGGTTGAGCCGGACAATGCTGCGCTCTTCATCCTGCCCCACGTAGAACCGTACCACCGCCAGGGCAAAGCCGGGACTCGAAGTAGTGTAGACATATTCCACGCCGGGGATCTCCCAGATCAGCTTTTCCATGGGCGTGGTGACCCGTTCCTCCACTTCCCTGGCGCTCGCGCCTGGCATTTGCACGAAGACATCAATCATCGGCACGATGATCTGCGGCTCCTCCTCGCGAGGCAAGATCAGGACCGCCCCCACTCCCAGCAGGATGGCCGTCAATATGAACAGGGGCGTCAATTTCGATTCGATAAAGGCGTGGGCAACTTTCCCAGCCATTCCCACCTTGTTCATCGGACAACCTCCACGCGGCTCCCGTCTTTCAATTCAGGCGGTCCCTCAGTGACGTACCTTTCTCCATCCTGCAATCCGGAAAGAACCTCCACACCGTCGGCCGAGGATTCACCCAGCCTGAGTAAACGCAGACGGGCCGTATTCTCCTTGTCGACTACATAGACTCCCTCCAGTTGCCCCTGACGCACCACACTGCGCGGATTGAGCCAGATCCCCTGCCGGGTCCCTGCCAAAAATGAAGCTTCCCCATACATTCCCGCTCTCAAGCCGGGGAGGGCAGGAAGGTTGATCTTCACCAGGTAGGTGCGGCTAGCGGTGTCGGCACTGGGCTGAATTTCACCCACAACTCCGGAGATGCCCTCTCTCCCGACCGAATCGATCTTGACACGGACTTCTTCTCCCAGCCGGATCCTGGCAATCCGGCTTTCTTCCACCGGGACTTCCAGCCGGAAGCGACCGATTTCTTCCACGGTTAACAATGGTACGCCGGGCACAGCCAGGCTGCCCGGTTCGGCTTGCCGCAGGGAGACATCCCCGTTTAAGGGAGAACGAATTTCGCTGTAGCTTTTGAGCACCTGGGCAGCTCCCATGTCCGATCTGATCTGAGCTGCCTTGGCGAGGACCTGCTGTTTCTTGGCCTCGAGCGCATCTACTTGAGCGGTCGCCACCCGCTGGCGAGCCTGGACCTCCTCAAACTCCTGGGGGCTGACCGACTTCTTCTCTTTCAATTCCTGGTAGCGCTTCAGAGTGGCGGTGGCCAACTCGAGATTGGCTTCAGCAGCCAGCAGCCCTTTCTCCACTTCCTCCCTCGTCGACTGAACCTCTTGGATTCCAGACTGAGCTTTCTCGACCATCGACTCCACTTCGCGGCTATCGATGACCGCCAACACCTGTCCGGCCTTGACAGGATCACCGGGCCGTACCCGTATCTCCAGGATAGTTCCCATAACCTTGCTGGCCAGCGGAGCTTGAACCAGAGAGTGGACCGTGCCGGAGGCTTCAAATGTGCGCCGGCTCTCTCCGGTTTGTACCGATTCCAGTTTCACTTTCACTGGCGGACCCGCTTCCCAGGCCTTTGTTTCTGCCACCGGATTCCCCGCGCAGCCTGCCAAGGCCAGCAGCACTACTAAAATAACGGTTGTCCAGATATTCCAATTCATTGCTCAGGCACTCCTATCGATTTTGGAGTTTGAAACCCATAGTCAGTTCCAGTCCATAAATTGCATTTACCGCAGAAAGTCGTCATTCCCGCCCCGTATCAATTACAGGGTAAACTCCAGCGGGAATCCTGTCTTTTTCCTTTCCTGCCTTCATTCAACGACGATTCGCGACGATCTTGATAAGCGCCCACTCTGCAACTCAAGGTTGGCAGCACTGACCCTTTGGTCGAAAATAGCGCGCAGAAGGTTGGTTTTGGCTGCCACCAGAGCGACTTCAGCCCTCAACAGGTCGGTCACATTGGTGAGTCCGGCCTCATAACGATTCCGAATGATGCGAAGGCTTTCTTCGGCCTGCGCGTTAGACTGCTGGTTGACCTCAATCCGTTGCTGTGCCGTTTCCAAATCCAAGTAAGCTTCTTGGACCTGCAGGCGGATGACCTGCGCCAGATAATCTCGCATGGTTGCAGCCCTCTGCTGTTGGATGTGGCTCTCGGCCAGCTTGACCTGATCGGCCTTGCCGTTGAAGAGGTTGAGGTGCACGTTGATGCCATAAATGTAGTTATTCCCGGCTCCAGAGGTGAATGTCGCTTGATCCGTCTCCCATTGCCCAAAGGCACTGACCACGGGCCAGAAATCCGACTTGGCCGCTTTGATGGCAGTTTCCCCGGATTGAGCGGCCAATTCTGCTTGCTTGAAGTCAGGCCGCTGTTGCAGGGCCGTCTTTTGATAGCTCGCCAAGTCCAAAGGGTCCGGCACGAAAGGCTTCAGCGTCAGGGCCAGTTCAAAAGGCTGATCCAGCGCTAATCCCATCTCAAAATTCAAATTGGAGTAAGCCAGCTTCATATTGTTGCGAGCTTTGACCAACTCCTCGGCCTGCGCGGCTTTGTGAACTTGTACGCTCAATAAGTCCGATTCCACGACCAGCCCGGCCTGAAAGAGGGCTTCCGCCTTGGTCTGGTCAGCTTCCGCGCTTCTCACTGCCTCTTCCGCCAGCTTGACAAACTCCTGGGCCAGAAGTGCGTCCTGGTAAGCTTTAACAACCCGATTGACAAGATCGGACTGTGTTTTATCCAATTCCTTTTCAAATCCCTGCTTGTTGAGCCTAGACAAGGCAACATGATTGCGCGTCCGCCAGAAGTCAAATAGATTCATCGAACCCGAAAACCGGCTTTGAAAATTGTTGAGCGGGGCAGGTTTGTTCAGGCTGGGAATATCGAAGTTCTCCATGGTAAACCGGTTCTGGGTCAGCAAGCCTCCAAACACGAAAACCGGATTGTCCCCTCTGGCAATCGAATAGTCGTAGTTGAGTTTGGGCCAGTAGCTTGAATTTGCTTCCTGGGTCCTGGTGTTGGCGGCTTCAAGGCTGTAGCGGGCCGACTTCACCAAAAGATTGGAGTCCAGGGCCAGTGCGACAGCTTTCTCCAGAGTCAACAATTCTTTCTGCGATTGCCCGAATAGGCTCAAAGAAAACAGTGGCGACATTGTCACAAGAAGAATTCGCGTGTAGAAGGTCGAGCTGTTGAACATGGATGATTTCATCAGTTCCTCTGGCTAAGAGTTGATTTTCACTGTTTTAGCCCGCGAAGAGTGGAAGTCCGTTTAATCCCTGCCGGCGCCGGTCGGGATTTTCGATAATACCGAGATAGCAGCATTCTTCGAAAAGGACCGAAGCGCTGATTAATTCAGCGCTTCTTCCAGGGAATCCTTCCTTCTTCCAATTGGAATAAGCATCGGGACGTTTTGCCTGTATTGCT
>Ga0335071_10008046_pt1 | contig 10831 bp, 11 predicted proteins | sample Lox_Sample_15_FD_206724 | JGI IMG/M metagenome (GOLD analysis project Ga0335071, IMG submission 206724) | Soil microbial communities from Loxahatchee National Wildlife Refuge, Florida, United States - Lox_Sample_1.5 | ecosystem: Environmental > Terrestrial > Soil > Wetlands | place: USA...
CGAGCCCCACGATCTCGAGGCTGCGGAGGGCGCGCTCCCGCATCGCGCGCGACGAGGCGCGCCGCTCGCCGTAGAGCATGGGCAGCTCGGCGTTCTCGAGCGCGGTGGTGCGCGCGAGCAGGTTGAAGCCCTGGAAGACGAAGCCGATCTTCTGGTTGCGGATGTCGGCCAGCTGGTTGCGGTCGAGCCCCGAGACGTCGGTGTCGTCGAGCAGGTACCGGCCCTTCGTCGGCCGGTCGAGGCAGCCGAGCAGGTTCATGAGGGTCGACTTGCCGGAGCCGCTCGCGCCCATCAGGGCCACGAACTCCCCGCGGTGGATCTCGAGCGAGACCCCGCGCACGGCGTGCACCGGCACGTCGCCGGAGTCGTAGGTCTTGTGGATGTCCTCGATCTTGACGACCGCAGTGGTCATGGCGCGGAAATCCGGGCTAGAAGCGGCGCGGGCCGCCGCCGGGGCCGGCGCCGCGGCCGGTGAACGGATTGGCCGTGGCCTGGCTGGCGGTCGCGGTGCCGCCGCCCACCGTGACGCCGGTGACCAGGATGTCGCCCTCCTTCAGACCGTTGAGCACCGCGGTGTAGATGCCGTCGGTGATGCCGAGCCGGACGTTGACGGCTTCGAGGGTGGCGGTCTTGGGATCGCTGCCCACCAGGCGGTAGAGGGTGCGGGTGGTGGCACCACCGCCCCCGCCGCGGTTGCCGCCGCCGAAGCGGCTGAAATCGATGTCGAGGCCCCGGTCCTTCGCGAGCTGCTGCGCCTTGGCGATCACCTCGGCCGAGGGCGGGCCGCCGCCGCGCACGAAGCCGGCCTCCTGCAGGATCTGGAACGTGGCGGCGCGGCGCTCCTGGTCGGTCAGGGGCTTGGCCGGCGTGGTTGGGGCGCTGCCGCCGGCGGCCGCGGCGGTCGTCGGGCCGGCGGGGATGGCGGCCGCGGGCTCGGGTGTGGCGGGCGGCTTGGGGATCAGATCCTCCGGCAGGCGCACGCGCAGGGCGCTGTTCGCCACGCGCAGGGCATTCACGGCCCGCTCAACGATCACCGACACGTTGGCGGTCATGCCGGGCTTGAGCCGCTGGTTCTGGTTCTGCGTCTCGATGATCACGTCGTAGGTCACGACGTTGGACACCGTCTTGGGCGCGTTGCGGATCTGCGTGACTTTGCCGGTGAACTGCCGGTTGGGATAGGCGTCGACGGTGAAGGTCACGTCCTGGCCGTCCGCCACGTTGCCGATGTCCGCCTCGGCCACCGAGGCGTCGATCTGCATCTTCGAAAGGTCGTTGGCGATCGTGAAGAGGGTCGGCGCGTTGAGGCTGGCGGCAACGGTGTTGCCGATGTCGCACTCGCGATCGATCACGATGCCGTCGATGGGCGAGGAGATCGTGCAACGCGAAAGGTCGACCTTGGCGCTGTCGAGGTTGGACTGGGCGATCTGCAGCTGGGCGGCCGCCTGCGCCAGCTGGGCCACGGCGGTGTCGAGATCCTGCTGGGCGACGAGTCCCTTCGCGCACAGCTCCTTGGTCCGGTCCGTGCTCAGCCGCTGCAGGTCGTAGGAGGCCTGGGCCTGGGCGAGCTGGGCCTGGGCTTGCTGGACGCGCGACTGGTAGGTCGCCGGATCGAGGTCCGCCAGCACCTGGCCGGCCTTCACGGGCGAGTTGAAGTCGACGTAGAGTTTCTTGATCAGCCCGGACACCTGGCTGCTGACGTTGACGCTGGTGGGCGACTGGAGCACGCCGGTGGCGGTGACCATCTGGATGACGTCGCCGCGGCCGATCGTCGTGGTGGTGTATTCCGGGGTCTGGTCGGCGCGGCGGCTCCAGAAGAACCAGCCGGCGGCGCCGACGGCGACGACCGCGAGGGCCACGATGAGTTTTTTCCAGGCGCGGGAGCGGGCGGACGTGGGCATGAGTGGTGGTTGGACCATCGTGGATGGGGCCCGGGGCAAGGCAAGCCACACCGGTGGCTGCGAAGCTGGAGGGCGACCCATCCGCACCGCCTTAGACGCGCCCCGGGGGGCCAGGTAACAGCCCCGGCGGATTTTCGGGGGGCGGGCGGCGCGCCCCCCGGCCGCTCACTTGAATCCGTAGGCCGCGCGCAGGGCCGCGGCCACGTTGGCCGGCACGAATTTCGACACGTCCCCGCCGTAGCGGCTGACCTGCTTGACGAGGTGCGAGCTGGTGTAGCTGTAGTCCTCGTTCGGCATCACGTAGATCGTCTCCACCGCGGGCTGGAGGTGGCGGTTCATCAGCGCCATGTTGAACTCGAACTCGAAGTCCGACATCGCGCGCAGGCCGCGGATGATCGCGACCGCGCCCTTCTCCATCGCGAAGTCGACCAGCAGGCCGCGAAAGGTCGTCGCCGACACGTTCGGCAGGCGCGCGAGGTTGGGCCGGATCAGCGCCAGACGCTCCTCGGCCGGGAACAGCGGGCCCTTTTCCGGGTTGTGCGCCACGGCGACCAGCACCTGGTCGAACAGCCGGGTGGCGCGTTCGAGCACGTCGAGGTGCCCGTAGGTGATCGGGTCGAAGGTGCCGGGATAGATGCAGAGGCTCATGGAGGTCCGGGGAGGGCCCGGGGGCGCCGGGCCGGCGGTCATTACAGCAGGCCCGCCGCCGGGGGCAAGAGGCGAAGACGCGCGCCCGGCGCCGCGGCATCTCCGGCCTTGCGTGGCGCCGCGTGGGCGGTGCATACCTTGGCCCGTGCCTGCGCCCCGGATGAATCTGCCCAACGTGCTGACGTTGATCCGCATGCCGCTCACCTTCGCCATCGTCGCGCTGATGTACGGCACCTGGCGCTGGGCGGCCACCCTCGCGTTCTGGCTCTTCATCGCCGCGGCCATCACCGACTGGCTCGACGGCAAGTTCGCGCGCGAGCGCAACATCGTCTCGGACTTCGGCAAGTTCATGGACGCGCTCTGCGACAAGGTTCTGGTGCTCGGCATCCTCATCGCCGTCCTCGATCTCGGTTACCTGCGCCTCCCGGGCGTGATCGTGATGCTGCTCGTGCTGGTCGTCGTCACCCGCGAGTTCATGATCTCGGGGCTGCGGATGATGGCCGCCGCCCGCGGCGTGGTCATGGCGGCCGAGTGGGGCGGCAAGATCAAGACCATCATCCAGCTCACCGCGCTGGGCTTCCTGCTCGCCGAACCGATGTGCGCCCGCGATCTTCCGGGAGTGACCCCCTGGCCGCTGGGCGGCTTGGTCACGCTCGTGCACTGGGTCGGGCTCGGGCTCTTCTTCGTGTCCATGTGGTTCATGCTCTCCTCCATGTGGAGCTACTACCGCAAGTACCGGCACGTCCTGTTCTGAGCCGCGCGCGGCATGAAACTTGCGCAACCGATCTGGCCCCGCTTCCTGCCGTCGAGCTTGGTCCTGGGCGTCGCCACCCTCGGGCCGCTCGGCCGCCGCCGGCACGCGCCGGGGACGTGGGGATCGGCCGCCGGCCTGCTCTACTTCACCGTGTTCTTCTGGCCGCTGAGCTTACTGCCCGGCTCGATCGCGTGGATGGCGCTGCTCAGCCTGCCCGGCCTCTACCTCGCGGTGGCGTTCTGCGGCGAGGCCGAGTTCCGCCTCGGGCGGCGCGACCCGCCGGAGGCGGTCCTCGACGAGGTGGCCGCCATGCCGCTGGTTTTCCTCGGGTGGCGCGGCGTGCTCGACGCCGCCCACCAGCAGCCCTGGGTGGTCTTCCTCGCCGGCTTCGTGCTCTTCCGCCTCTTCGACATCGCCAAGCCGCTTGGCATCCGCCGCCTCCAGGACCTGCCCGCCGGCTGGGGCATCGTGGTCGACGACGTGGCCGCGGCGCTCGCGGCCTGCCTCGCGCTCCACGGCGCTGCCTGGGCCTGGCGGGCCCTGTGAGGGACGCGCTCCGCCGCCCCTAGGGCCACGGCGACGGGTCGGGCGGATCGGGCGCGGGCGTCGACGGGCGGCGGCCGAAGATGCGGGTCAGATTGAGCTCGCCGCGGAGCCGGCCCCCCGTGCTCAGCGTGTTGCCGTCGGGCCCGAAGGTGGCGGTGACGTTGAAGCCGGCGACCCATCGCCCGTTGGTGCTGAGGAAGAACAGCCGCCGCGGCACGTCCCAGAGCACGCCGGGGCGCACCACGAGGAAATCGTGGTCACCGCCGCCGATCACGCGCGTCGTCGTGCCCGCGACCTCCAGGGTGTAGTGCCAGGGCCCGCGGTCGTAGAGCAGGCCGGGCCGCAGCGTCATCGACTTTCCGTGGGGCTCGTTCTGGCCGAAATTCCCCGGGGTCGACGACTTCGACATGAGGTCGACGCTGGCGTTGATGAAGCCCGACAGCCCCTTGATGTCGTCGACCCGTCGGCCGAGGGTGATGTACGGTGTCACGTGGTTGTGGCCGTCGGTCAGCTCGACCGGCGGCCGGCTGACCGGAAACGAGGAGTAGAAGCCCCAGCTCGTGTCCCAGGTCGGCTTGAGCCATTCGTGCCACGCGTACTTCGCGCCGAGGTGCAGCTCGCTGAAGCCGTTCCCGTGGTAGGGCCCGCTGCGGAGGCCGTGGTCGAAGTAGCTGTCGCCGGTGAAATCGAGCTCGAGGTGGTCGTTCACGCCCCAGCGGAACTCGAGCGGCACGCGCAGGTAGGGCTGGCTGATCAGGTCGCGGAAGTGGGGCTGGAAGTCGAACGTCACCTCGCCGCGGCGCTCGGTCCGGGGCATCTCGATTTCGAAGATGCCCGGCATGCGGAACAGGGTCGGCTGGCTGCCGCCGTTGGGGTGCGGCGGCTGGTCGGACGGTTCCGCGGTCTGGGCGCGGGCGCCGACCGCTGGCGCGAGGAGGAGCAGCGTCAGGAGGCCGGCACGCGGGGAGAGTGGCGTCATGAAGGTGGCTGGAGAGGATCGGACGGGAACTTCCCAAAGACAACGGTTGCGGGCGACGGTTGCGTCGCCGGCGTCGAATCCGGAGCCGGGCCCGTCCGGGCGGCGGGCTAGGGCAGGATCTCCAGGTTCGCCATCGGCAGGCGCACGAGCAGGCCCTGCTGGAGGACGTCGACCGCGATGACCACGCCCCGCGGATTGGCGGGATCGTCGACCACGCCCTCCAGCCCGTGGAGCGGCCCGCCGGCGACCTTGACCCGCGTGCCCTTGCGCAGGAGCGGGTGCAGGCTCAGCTCGAGACCCGAGGCCAGGACCGCCCGGACGTCCTCGAGCTGCTGCAGCAGGCGCGGCTGGTCGTCCACCCAGATGGCGCGCACCAGCAGGTCCTGCTGGTAGACGCGGTTCTTCCGCTCGGGCGTTATCTCGGCGAACACGTAGCCGGGGAAGAGCGGCTTGGTGAACTTCTTCGTCTGGTCGCGGTACCGCCGCACGCTCAGCATCAGCGCGAGGTAGTGGGGGAACCGCTCGGCCGCGAGCAGGGCGGCGAACTTCTTCTCGCAGCGCGGCTTGGTGTGGCAGGCGAACCAGCGCGGCGCCTCGAAATTGGGCAGGGTCTCGGCCATCGGTCACGCCAGCAGCCGGCGCAGGGCCAGCACGTAGCCGGGCAGGCCGCGGCCGCTGATCATCGCCCGGCACGCGCCGGCGGTGATCGACCGGCGGCGGAAGGCCTCCCGCTTCCGGATGTCGGAGATGTGGACCTCGATGGCCGGCAGGCCGCACCCGGCGATGGCGTCGCGCAGGGCGACGCTGGTGTGCGTGAGCCCGCCGGGATTGATGATCACGCCGTCGAACTTCCGGTCGGCGAGCGCCCAGAGCTTGTCGATCAGCGCGCCCTCGTGGTTGGACTGGAAGAACGTCAGCGCCGCGCCGCGCCGCCGGCCCTCGGCCCGCAGCATCCGCTCGAGGTCCCGGAGCGTCGCGCGGCCGTAGACGGCCGGCTCGCGGGTGCCGAGGCGGTCGAGGTTGGGTCCGTTGAGCACGGCGATTTTTTTCATGACGGACGGGTGGTTTTCACAGGAGCGCGCAGAGGAAGCAGAGAAGGAATGGGGCTGCAGGGCAATCTCTCTGCTGCCGCCGCATCCTCCTGTAAAGGCTTAGAGCGGATTGTCCGTGGCGATGAACTCCCACGGCAGGCGGAAGTGCCTGGCGAGTTCGGCGGCCAGCGCCCGCACCCCGTGGACCTCGGTGGCGTAGTGGCCGCAGAGGTAGAGGTTGAGCCGGTTTTCCTGGGCGAAGTTGAACCACTCCTCGCGCAGCTCGCCGGTGACGAGCGTGTCGACGCCCTCGCGGACCAGCTCGGGCACGGCGTGGTTGCCGCTGCCGCTGCAAAGGGCGACCGCCCGCGGGCGCGCCGCGCCGCACTCGACCGCCACCACCCGCGGATACAGGCGCTCGAGCCGGCGCCGGAGCGCGGCGCGCGGGCCGGCCGCCCGGGCGATCAGGCCGATGGGCTCGCCCTCGTGCACGAGGAAGGTCCGCGCCGGGCGCAGGCCGAGCTGGCGCGCGATCAGGGCGTTGTTGCCGATCCGGGGATGGGCGTCGAGCGGCAGGTGGCTCGAATAAAGCGCGCAGTCGGCGCGCAGGAGCGCGGCCAGCTTGCGGTAGGCCGGGCCGGTCACCGGCTGCAGCGGCGTCCAGAACAGCCCGTGGTGGACGATGAGGAAGTCGACCCCGGCCTCCGCCGCGCGCTCGAAGGGCACGAGGCCGGCGTCCACCGCGGCGCCGATCCGGGTGACGCGGCCGCGGTTGGCGACCTGCAGGCCGTTGGCGGCGCCGGGAAAATCCGCGAACGCGGCGCGGCGCGTGCGGCGATCGCACCAGGCGACGAGGTCGGCGAGCTTGGGCATGCCTCCTTCTACCGCCCCGCGCCCGCGGTTGAAGGCTAAAAGTGCGATGCCAGGCGCAGCGTCGGGTATGGCGGGCCGGCACTTGGCCTGCCCGCCGTAGCCTTGGGCGAAGGCCGGGTCGCCGTGCCGTTCGAAAATGACGGATCGGCCTGCCGGCAAGCGGCAGCCCTGCACCGCTGAGGCCGCTACACTGTTTGCTTGTCGCCTCTCGCCGGCACCGTGAGCCGGAAGGCCGTCCCCTCCGGGCCGGTGCGCTCCAGCGCCAGGGTGGCGCCGATCTGGCGGGTGAGCAGCTGGCTGATGGCGAGCCCGAGCCCGGAGCCGCCGGGCCGCCCGCTCCGCCCGGGCTCGAACAGGTGCTCGCGGATGGCGGGCGGGATGCCGTGGCCCTCGTCGGCGATCGTCACCGTCACCGCGCCGGCGCCGTGGGCGAAGGTCACCGTCACCCGCCGGCCGGGGGCGGTGGCCTCGACCGCGTTTTGCACCAGGTTGCTGGTGACGAGGCACAGCAGGCTGCCGCGGTGGTTGTCGAGGGTCGCGGCGAAGCCGCCGTCGACGCGCAGGGCGACGCCCTTCTGCGCGGCCCCGGGGGCGTTGCGCCGGCGGACGATCTCGGCGAGCTCGTCGCCGGTGAGTTCGTAGGCGGCCGGGGTCGATACGTCGCTCAACAGCGCCACGGTCTCGTGGATCATCGCCTGCATGCGCCCGGTGTAGGCGGCGACGGACTCCCAGTCGGCCGCCGCGGCGCCCGGCGCCCCGCGGCTGTCGACGGCGGCGCGCAGGCCGGCCACCGAGCCCTGCAATCCGTGCAGCAGGTGGCTCGTGATCTGCCCGAGCGCCGAGGTCTTGGCCGCGAGGGCGAGTTCGTAGTTGGCGCGCACCAGGCGCTCGTTGCGTTCCGCCAGCGTGCGCTGGGCGCGCCGGAGCGCGAACGCGGTCGCGAGGAGCACCGCCGCGATCAGCAGCGCGCCGGTGCCGAGGGTGACGGCGGTCTGCCCGTTGATGCGCCGGTCGAGGGCGGCGAGCTCGCCCGCCAGCGGGCGGGCATCAATGTAGTACTGGGCGAAGCCCAGGATCGTGGTGGCATCGTGGCTGCGCAGGGGCAGCAACACCTCGAGCACCGGCGCCTGGCGCTGCGCCGCCGGCCCGCCGACGCCGGCGAAGTAGCGGTCCAGCGGCAGCGCCGGATCGTAGCGGCTGATCGACTCGCCCTTGAGCAGCCGCAGGTAGTCGTCGAGCGCCAGGTCGCCGAGCAGCAGGGTGTCCGGCGCGGACCGCAGCACCCGGCCCTGGGCGTCGTACACGACCATGGCGAGCATGTCCTCCTGCTGGGCGTTCTCGAGCACGGCGGCGAGCAGGTCGGACGGGCCGGCCGGCCGGCCGGCCAGCGCCGCCTCGCGCGCCGCCAATTGGCGTTGCGCCACCGGGCGCAGGACTTCGGCGGCGCGATCGATGATCTGCTGGCGGATCTGCGCCCGCAGCTCCGCCCGCAGCCGGACGACCATGGCGGCGAAGATCGCCACCAGCAACAGCCCGGCGGCGAGGACCGGCAGGGCGAGGCGCGAGAGCCGCGGATTCATGGGCGGGGCAGCGGGAGGGCGGCGGGCCGGATGCGGAGGCGGGCCCGCCTGCTCCAGAGGATGGCCGAGGCGCCGCCGTTTGACAACCCGGCGTCGCCCGGAGGTTCAGTCGCCGCCGGCGGGATTGGCGGCGAGCTGCTGGAGGTCCGTGGCGAACTCCTGCCGGAGCGCCTCGAGCGACTGGCCGGTTTGGGCGTCGGCGCTCGCCGCCGCCAGGCGGGCGAGTTCGTCCCGGATGGCCTTGCGTTCCGTGGTGAGGGCGGCGATGCGGGCGGCGTTGTCCCGGCTGAAGCCGTCGATGGCCTGCCGCGTGTCCGGCCCCGGCGTGTGCTGCTTGATCACGACCGCCAGCGCCTCCTGCAGCGCCGACTTCTCCTGCGCGTAGGCATGGATGCGGGCGGCCAGGGCGGGCGGCAGGAACGCCGTGCCGGGATCCGGCCTCGCGGTCGCGGTCCAGGCGTCCCGCGCTTCGGCCGTCAGTTCACCGGTGAACAAGGCGTGATCGTGCTGGATCAGGCCTTGCAGATAGGCCGGGTCCAGCGGGCGGACGACCTCGGGCGCTGGCGCCATCGTTTCGGGCGCCAGCCCGCCGGCCCCGCCCGCCCCCTCGGGGGCCAGGGGCGTGCGCAGCAGTTGTGTCTGGGACAGATTGCGACCCAGGAAGGGCGCGCCGCCGCGGAGCAGCGCCGCCAGCGCCTCGTTCATCCCGACGCCGGCGGAGCGGGTGCTTGCCTTCAGCCGCCACGCCAGCTTGGCGGCGCCCTGCGTCACCGAGCCGAAGTCGTAGGCCGAGACGACGACGAAATAGCGGTTGTCTGCCACCAGCTGCAGCAGGTTGCGCTCCGTGATGTCGAGGATCGGGAATTGCGTGCCCACCGGCTGCCGGCGGTCCAGCAGATCTTCCTCAATCCGGCGGCCGTACTCCCGGGGCGTGACGAGGGCGATGCGGGCCAGCAGATTTGGTTGCAGCCGGGTGCTCGTGCGGAGCTGATAGCTGTCGCGGTTGAGTCGGCCCCAGTGGTACACCAGCACGAGCGACGGCGCGGTGCCGGGGGTGGCGGCCAGGTAGTGCTGAGAGGCCAGCGTGGCCGCCAGATTCCGCGCGACCGCGCCGGCGGTCGGGGGACGCTCGCCGGCGATCGGGTCGCCGGCCTCGATGTAGCCGCCGTCATAGGCCACGTAATAGGCCGGGTGCTCGGCCGAAGGCGCCGCCGGGGCGAGGCTCGGGTCGCCGAATTCCGCGACCACGGCCATGTCCATTTTGCCGCCCACGGTGTAGGCGCGGGCATCGGCCGCCAGGCCCGCCGCGATCAGGACGGCGAGCACACGAGAGATAGGTGACTTTGTTTTCATGGCTGGAGGGAAGAGTTGGATCACGATTCCGGGGAAGGTTGGGGACCAGGGGCCGGCGTGGCAGGCGGCGGGAAGGGGTCGGCCGGCCGGTTCTGATCGTGGCGCCACGGCCCGCGGGGGCCGCGCACGCCGGAGAACTGCCGGTGCTCGCGGCCCGCCAGCCGGCGCACGAAGGGATCGGCAAGTTCGCGGGCGACCGCCGGCGGCGGCAGGTAGGCCAGGACCCGCGCTTCGCCGATGGCAACGTGGCCCGCGGGCACCTCGGGGGTGTCGACATACTGCGGCTCCTTCAAGTCCTGCCCGAAGTAGGGCGCGCCGCTCCGGATCAACACCGGCAGCGCCGCGTCCATCGCCACGCCGGCGCTGCGCGTGCTCATCTTGGCCCGCCAGAGCAGCTTCGCCTGGTGGTGCGCGACCGCGGCGTAGTCGTAGGCCGACACGACCACGAAATAGCGGTCGTCGCGCGAGAGCTCGAGGACGTCGCGTTCGTGGAAGTCGATGAAATAGGGGAACCAGACGGGCGAGCGCGCTTCCCGCATGGTGCGCTCGTCGAGCAGGTCCTGCTCGATCCGCCGGGCGTAGGCGGCGGGGGCGACGAGGGCGATGCGCGCCCGCTGGTTGGGGCCGAGCGACAGGCCGCTGCGAATCTCGATCGAGTTCCGGTTGAGCGCGCCCCAGTGGTAGATCAGGAGCACGGTCGGCGGCGCCTGGCCGGTCGCCGGCAGGTAATGCTGGGGCGCCAGGCCGCGGGCCAGCGCCTGGGCCACGGCGCCGGGCGCCGGCGGGCGCTCGTTGGCGATCGGATCGCCCTCCTCGATGTAGCCGCCGTCGTACGCGGCGTAGCAGGTCGGATGGTCCGCGGTCGGGGCGGTGAATGGATTCTCCGGGCGCGGTTGCTCGGCCACGACAACCAGGTAGAGCTTCCGGCTCCAGAAGGACGACCCGCCGTCCGCAGCGCGGACCGGCGCCCCGCCGCCGGCCAGCGCGGCGGCGAGGGCGAGGCACGGCAGGAATGTGGTTTTCATGGCCGGGGCGCGAGTGTCACCGGGCCGCGGGCCGCTCGCCGCTGAACTCCCCATGCTCCTGGTGAATAAGGCTGTTGAGGTAGGTCTGGTTGAGCGCCTGGAGCACGTCGGGCGGCGGGGCGGTCTCGGGCGCGGCCGCGCCGC
>Ga0335071_10008047_pt1 | contig 10830 bp, 13 predicted proteins | sample Lox_Sample_15_FD_206724 | JGI IMG/M metagenome (GOLD analysis project Ga0335071, IMG submission 206724) | Soil microbial communities from Loxahatchee National Wildlife Refuge, Florida, United States - Lox_Sample_1.5 | ecosystem: Environmental > Terrestrial > Soil > Wetlands | place: USA...
CGTTGCCGCGCCGGGCCGCACAGACGGTCTGCTCGTCGATCTCGCGTTCTGCAGGGTCGTAAGTCACAGGCACGCATCCTGCCCCTCCGCCGCCGGGCTGTGGGGCTCTCGTGGGCTTAGACGCGGGCGCCGCGGCGATCCGTCGCCGGCGGCGTTGCACCCCCCGGCGACGATTCTAGCGCTCGCGAGGAGGGGCCGCCCGCCGGCACGGCGGGCGGCCCCTCCGGGTCGTCGCGCGAAGCCCGCGGCGCCGCCGCGGGTCAACCGGCTCACGGCACCGAGTAGGTCAATCCGTTGCTGAGATAGCCGGTGAGCTTGTAACCTTGCCCGCCGCTCAGCTGCTCGTACACGTAGCTGCCGGGCGAGGTTCCGGGCGTCATGGGCTGGCCGGTGAAGGGATTGGTCGGCCAGGGATCCACGTATTGCGAGAGGCCGCCGCCGTCCACCACGTCCTGCGGCGCCGGGTAGAGGTTGTTGTTGTCCGCCGCCCACGCCACGATGCCCACCTGCAGCTTGGCGATGTTGTCCTGCGTCTGCTGGTCGGCGCTCGGCGAGCCGGACGGGCTCGGGCTCGCGGTGCTCGTCGACGAGGGCGACGTGGTGGGCGAGGGTGACGACGACGGGGACGGCGACGCCGTCGGGGTGGGCGTTGCACTCGATGCCGGCAGGAGCACGTCCACGCGGTTGTACACCCTGGGCTTGAGCGAAAGGCTGCCGGCCTTGAACTGCAGCGTGAGCGTGTCGTCGACGCCGTTGTGCGTGAGCACGCCCTGGACCGACCCGGTGACGTCGGTGAGGCCGATCGCCGAGGCGCTGACCGTCAGGTCGAGCTGGTCGCCGTTGAGCGTGGCGTCGGTCGAGCCGACCTGCTGGAGCTGGCCGTCGTACTCGGTGACCACGAACTTGTCGCCGCTCCGTCTGATGACCAGGCCGCCGCCCGAGCCGTCCTGCGGCGCCCAGTTGCCGACGAAGACGTCGCCGGCGCTCGTGCCGGGGCTGGAGGGCCGCAGGTACAGGAACCAGATGGCGGCCGCGGCGGCGAGGATGGCCAGGATGATGATGAGCCAGACCCACCAGGGCACGCCGCCGCCGGAAGAGGGGCGGCCGCGCGACATGACGAGGGTCGGCTGGCCGGGCGGCGGCGCCGCGCCGCCTCCCGCCGCCGGCATGACCCGCGTAGCCTCCGTCTCGCCGCCGGGCATGACCCGGGTGGTCTCGTCGTCTGCGGGCGGCATCACCCGTGTGGCGTCGTCGTCCGGCGGCGTCACTCGGGTCAACTCGTCGTCGTCTGCGGGCGTCATGCCCGTGGTCTCGTCTGCCATGCTCGCCCTCCGCGGCCGGGTGACGTCTGCTGTGGTCGCTGCTGCGCCCTAGACTACTTTGCCCAAGAGGCGCGGTTCCCTGTCCCGCCGTTCGCGTTGTGGGCGGCCGCGCGGCCGCTCACCCCGTGGCCCGCTCCAGCCCGGACCAGAGCTCGAAGAACCCGGGGCAGGTCTTGGCCACGCAGTCCGGGTCTTCGACGACCACCCCCGGCACCCGCAGCCCGAGCACCGAGAACGCCATGGCGATGCGGTGGTCGCCGTGCGGGTCGATGCGCGCGCCGCGCGGCGTCGTCGGGAACACGCGCAGCCGGTCGGGGCCGGACTCCGTGACCACGCCCGTCCGGCCCAGGTTCTCCTCCATGGCCGTGATGCGGTCCGACTCCTTGAGCCGCACGTTGCCGATGCCGGTGATGGTGACCGGCGAGGTCGCGAGCGGCGCGATCGCCGCCAGCGTCATGAACGTGTCCGAGATGTCGGCCATGTCGACCTCGAGGCCGGAGAGCGCTCCCGGCCCGGTCACCGCGGCGCCGTCGGGTTCGTCGGCGACCTCGCAGCCCATGCACTCGAGCACGTCGAGGAAGGCGACGTCGCCTTGCAGTGCCCCGTGCCGATGCAGGCCGAGCACCTTGACGCGGCCGCCGGTGACCGCCGCGGCCGCGAAGAAGTACGAGGCGGTGGAGGCGTCGGGCTCGACCGCGTAGTCGCGGCCGGCGTAGGCGCCGGGCGGGACGACGAAGCGGTCGTCCGCCGCCACGTCCGCGCCGGCCCCGAACTGGTCCATCATGCGCAGGGTCATGGAAACGTAGGGCCGGCTGACGAGGCCGTCCACGTGCAGGTCGAGCGGCGCCCGACCCAGCGGCGCCGCCATCAGCAGCGCGGAGACGAACTGGCTCGAGGTGTCGCCGGGGAGCCGCAGGTCGCCGCCGGCGAGCCCGCCGGCGCGGAGCGTGAGCGGCAGCGCGCCGGCGTCGTCCGGTTCCGTACGCGCGCCCTGCGCACGCAGCGCGTCCAGCAGCAGGGCGAGCGGGCGGCGCCGCAGCTGGGGCGCCGCGTCGAAGCGGTACGAGCCCCGTCCGGCCGCGGCGGCGGCGAGGAGGAACCGCGCGGCCGTCCCGGCCTCGGCGCAGTACACGTCGGCCTCCGCCGCCGGGAACGGCCCGCTCGCGCCGTGCACGACCACCTCGTCGTCGCCGCGCTCGACGGCGACCCCGAGGGAGCGCAGGCCGGCGGCGAACGCGTCCGTGTCGCCGGCCTCGAGCGCCCCGCGCAGCACCGACCGGCCGGACGCCAGCCCGGCCAGCAGCAGCGCGCGGTTGGTCACGCTCTTGGAGCCCGGCACGCGCACGACGGCGTCGAGGCCGGGCCGGGCCGGGCGGATGCAGCGCGCGCTGTCGGGGGCGGGGACCATGGCACCGGATGATATCGCAGCGGCCGCCTCGCCCGGCCCTGCCCGGCCTGGGGCGGCGCGTCTGCTGCGACGGCTCGGGCGGCGCCGGCGCCGCACGGCGTCGACCGCGCCCGGCGCTGACGGCACTCGTCTTGACAGCAGGGATTCGAGGAAGATACTGCACGCAACCGCTGCTCGGTTGCCGTCACCTGCCAGGGGGTGCGCGTGACTCGGAGGGGATTCCTCAAGTGGCTCATCGCCGGGTTCGGCGCGCTGTCGCTGGCCGGCGTCCTGTATCCGGTCGCCCGCTTCCTCAAGCCGCCAGCCTCCGTGGCCGGCGCCATCGGCCAGGTGGTCAAGGCCGGCGACGTCAGCTCGTTCCCCGCCGGCCAGCTCACTCCCCTCGTCGTCAACGCCAAGCCCGCCGCCGTCCAGAACCTCGGCGGCAAGCTCACGGTCTACTCGCTCGTCTGCACCCACCTCGGCTGCACCGTGGGCATCGCCGGCGACAGCTTCAAGTGCCCATGCCACGGCAGTGAGTTCTCGGCCACCGGTACGGTGACCCACGGGCCGGCGACGCTGCCGCTGCCCACGTACCACTCGCAGGTCCAGAACGGCTCGCTGCTGGTGGGTCCGATCGACCTCAGCCGCGCCGACTACCCGGCCTGGTACAAGGGAGAGTTCACCGCATGAGCACCACCACCGAGGGTCGGGCGCCCGAGGTGCCGGCGGCGCCCTCCGGGAAGAAGGGCGTGGTGAACTGGCTCGTCGGCCGGCTGGGCCTCAGCGCCACCATGGAGGACCAGTACAACCGCATCGTGCCGAAGCACGCCACCAACTACATCTACTGCTTCGGCGGCATCGCGTTCGTGCTCTTCATCATCCTCGCCGTCACCGGCATCCTGCTGGCGGTCTACTACCAGCCCACGCCCGAGACGGCCTACCAGAGCGTGCTCAACATCTCGACGCACGTGCAGTTCGGCTGGTGGATCCGCTCCATCCACCGCTGGTCGGCGGGGGGCATGGTGCTGCTGGTGTTCATCCACACACTGCGCGTGTTCTTCACCGGCGCGTACAAGGCGCCCCGCGAGCTCAACTGGCTCACCGGCGTGGCGCTCTTCCTCATCACCCTCGGGTTCGGGTTCACCGGCTACCTGCTGCCGTGGGACCAGAAGGCCTACTGGGCGACCAAGGTCGGCACCGACATCGCCGGCTCAGTGCCGCTGATCGGGCACTTCCTGCTCGTCACGCTGCGCGGAGGCGATCAGATCAGTGCCGCCACACTCGGACGGTTCTTCGCCCTCCACGTGCTCCTGCTGCCGGGGGTCATCCTCGCGCTCCTGCTCGGTCACTTCTGGATGATCCGCCGTCACGGCATCTCCGGGCGGCTCTAGGAGGCTGCATGGCCAAGGCGAAGCGACAGGTCCCGACCAACGAGCCGCCGCGGTTCTTCTGGGAGATCTGGCGCGACCCCGGCCAGGGCTACATCCCGTACTTCTGGGAGGAGCTCACCTCGCAGGCCATGATCTTCTTCCTCTTCCTCGGCGTGATGGGGGGGCTGGCGCTGCTCTGGCCGGCCGACCTCGCGCCGCAGGCCAACGTGCTGGTCACGCCGGCGGGCATCAAGCCGGAGTGGTACTTCCTCGGGCTGTTCCAGCTGATCAAGGTCATCCCGGAGATCGCCGGGCTGGTGCTGGTCGGCGTCGTGGTGGTGCTGATGGTCATCCTGCCGTTCGTGGACCGCAGTCCCGAGCGCAACCCGTTGCGCAAGCCGGTGACGACCACGGTCGCCATCGTGGTCATCGTCGCGCTCGTCGTCCTCACGATCTGGGGCGCGGTGTCCGCGTGACGACCCGTCGTAGCGAAGGTGGCGAGCGGGGCGCCGACGGAGCACCGCTCTGTGTCCGGGGAGGCAACATGAAGCGAGTCCTTCTGTGGCTGGCGCCGGTGGTGGTGGTCGTCGCCGGCGTCGTGATCGCCGGCTGCGCCAGCCTGGCGACGCCGGAGGCGCCGGGCACGGCGTCGCCCACCTCCGGCGGCGGCTCCTCCGGCCCTGCCGCCAACGTGAGCCAGCAGGTCAAGGACGGCGGCCAGCTTTACGTGAGCCTCGCGTGCGTGCGCTGCCACGGGCCGCAGGGCGTGGGCGGCGTGCCGAACCGGCTCAACGCGGGCGGCGACAGCACCATCCCCGCCCTGAACAACGTCTACCGGTCCAGCGACGAGCAGTTCAACGCGCCGCCGCAGATCACGCAGGTCCTGAGCGAGGGCAGCATCCTCAGCAAGAAGCCCGGCGTGATCAACATGCCGTCGTGGAACGGCGTGATCAACGACGCCCAGGCCGGCGCGCTGGCCGCGTACATCCTGGCGGGCATGCCCAACGTCGGAGCCACCTACGACGCCGACCCGGCCAAGCCGGCCGACATCTACAGCGCCTACGCCTGCATCGACTGCCACGGCCAGGTGGGCGGCGCGTCCTCGCCGTCGCCGGCGCCGAATCCCAAGACCGCGGACAAGATGGTGCCGGCGCTGCGCAACCCGGACGACGACGTGCCGCTCAGCGAGTTCCGCACGACCATCATGGACGGCTCGATCCCCGGCCCCGGCACCAAGGGTGTGATCTTCATGCCAGCGTGGGGACAGATCCTCTCCGCCGACCAGGTGGACGCGATCCTGCCGTACATCGTGGACGGGCCGGCGGCCGAGAAGCTGCCCGCGCCGACCCCCGCCGCGCCGCTGCCGCTCGCCGGCGGCGCGTCGTCTCCCTCCGCATCGAGCGCGGCGTCGCCGTGACCATGAGCGCGCTCGCCAGCATCATCGCCCAGGGCATCCCACTCGCGCCTCCTCTCGGGGTGAGGCTGCTCGCCCTCGCCGTCATCGAGGTGGTGCTCATCACCACGGCCGTGTTGCTGTACCTCCGCTGGGCGCAGCTCAAGAGGGAGCCCCTCGACGAGTGGTGGGAGGAGCGCAAGCAGGCGGGATTCTCGCCGCGCACGCGCGCGCTCATGGAAGAGGAGGAGCGCGAGCGGCTCGCCGCTGAAGTCGCCGGCACGGCGCCCGGCCACGTCGGTGTCGGAGCCATCGGGGTCGCCGAGAGCGGAGTGGCCGAGCCGGAGACCGGCGCTCGGCCTCCCGAGTGACCCAGCGAAGGAGGAGGCCGCCGGGCGCCTGAACCCGGCGGCGGAGCCGGCGACCGCTCGCCGCACGCGCGGCCGGCCGCCGGCGCGTCAGCCGGCGAGCCGCTTGCGGCAGAGCTCGTAGGCGGTGCCCGCGCGCATGCCCGCTTGCTCGTAGAGGCGCAGCGGGCGCGTCGCGCCCTCGGCGTCCACACCCAGGTCCACGCGCAGCTGCCCGCGGGCCGCGAAGGCGCCGAGCGCGTGCGCGAGCAGGGCGGCGCCCAGGCCCCTCCGGCGCCACGGACGGCGCACGCCCAGCCCCTGAATCCAGCCGAGGTCGCCGTAGTCGTAGGCGATGACACCGCCCGCCGCCTCGCCGGCGGCGTCGTCCCATGCCAGCCACCAGAGCTCGGGCAGGAAGCCGGCATGCCCGAGCAACCGGCCCTTCCACGCCGCGAACGGCTCGTCGCTCCGGCGGAAGTGGTCGGCGAACGCGTCGCGCATGGTGGCGAACATGACCTCCTCGTCGGCATCGAGCCGGAACGGCCGGATCTCGAGGCCGTCCGGCGGCGGCGCCTCGGGCACACCCTCGAGGAGGTCGATCGACATGCGGTAGACCGTGCGCGCGAGTTCGTAGCCGTGCCGGCGCAGCAGCTCGCGCTTGGCACGATTGGCGGCCACGCAGAAGACGTCCAGGACCGGGTCGGCGTAGCCGCGTTCCACGGCCAGTGCGGCGGCCCTGCGCTCGGCGAGGCCGAGCAGGCGGCCGCCGAGCTCAGGCTCGTAGTGGGCCGGATGCGTCCACACGTCAGCCTCGAGCTCGCCGGTGCGGAACTGGTCGCCGGCGTAGGCGTAGCCCACCAGGCCCTGCGGCCCTTCGGCCACCCATGCGTCGCTGCCGGGGTCGAACCCCTCCATCGCCCAGTCGTTCTCGAGGTCCTCGAGGGTGCTGTCGGGCTCGCCGATCTCGGCCACGTCGCACGCGGTGAGCAGGTCGACGATCTCGGGCGCGTCGCCGCGCGTGGCGGGGCGTATGCGGCTGGGGGCGCTCGGAGGACTCACGGCGACGTCCCCAGCGACGGGCCGACCCGCTCGAGCACGGCGCGCTCGCTCACGCTCTGTCCGGTCGGGGACGTCCCGGTGAGGCGCAGCACGAGGTGAGCCGGGTCCGCGCTGGAGAGCTCGATGCGGAAGTCGCCGGCCTCGAGCTTGAGCAACAGCTCGAGCTGCTTCGCCTCGGGGTCGCCGGACGCGCTGAAGTCGCCCGGCGTCATGACCAGCCGGTCGCCGTCGAGGTGGGCCTGCACGCGCGCCTGCTGGCCGGTCTGGCCCGACACGAGCAGGACGTCGAAGGCGTCGCCGGCACGGGTGATGGTGGCGCTCCCGATGCTCTGCATGGACTGGGAGCGCCACGTGCCGTGGAACTCGTCGCCGTTGGAGGTGGGGCCGCGGAGGACGAAGAACCACACCGCGGCCGCAGCGATCACCGCGACCAGGACGATGGTGAGGACGACCTGGCGCCGGCGGCGGGAGCGGTCGGCCGTCAGCCTGGCGGCGACGGCCGCCGCGGCCGCCGACCTCCCGACCGGGAGGCCGCAGACGCGGCACATCGACTGGTCGTGCTCGAGCGGCGCCCCACATCTCGGACAGCTGGCCATGAAGCCAGTCTAGCCGGAAGACGGCGCCCCCGGCGCCGCTCAGAACTGCAGCCGTCCCAGCCGCTCGAAGATGACGTCGCGCCCGGCCCGATACTGGCCCGGGTCCATGGCCGTGTCGACCTCCTGCGGCGTCATCACGGCCATGGCCTCGTCGGACGCCTTGATGAGGTCGCCGAAGTCGACGCCGTCGCGCCAGGCCTGCATGGCGGCGTCCTGCACCACGGGATAGGCGTCCTCGCGCAGCATGCCCTTGTCGAGGAGGGCCAGCAGGACCGCCCCGCTGAAGACGAGGCGGTAGCTCTGGCCCAGGTTCGCCAGCATGCGCTCCTCGTCCACTACGAGGTTGTCCACGAGCCCGGTGAACTTCTGCAGCATGTAGTCGAGCAGGATGGTGCTGTCGGGCAGCACCACGCGCTCGGCCGAGCTGTGGCTGATGTCGCGCTCGTGCCACAGCGCCACGTTCTCCATGCCGACCAGCGCGTTGCCGCGCAGCACCCGCGCGCAGCCGGCCATGCGCTCGCTGAGGATCGGGTTGCGCTTGTGCGGCATGGCCGAGGACCCCTTCTGGCCCTTGCCGAACGCCTCCTCGGCCTCGCGCACCTCGGTGCGCTGCAGGTGCCGCACCTCGGTGGCGAACTTCTCGATGCTGGCGCCGGCCAGCGCGATCGCCGTCAGGAACTCGGCGTGCCGGTCGCGCTGCACCACCTGGTTGCTGATGGGCTCCCGGCCGATGCCGAGCTCTTCGCAGACCAGGTCCTCCACGCGGGGGTCGATGTTGTTGTACGCGCCCACCGCGCCGCTGATCTTGCCGACCGACGCGTTGACGGTGGCCAGACGCATACGCTTGAGGTGGCGGCTGACCTCGAACGCCCAGATGCCGAGCTTCATGCCGAAGGTGATGGGCTCGGCGTGGATGCCGTGCGTGCGCCCGACCTCTACGGCGTCGCGGAACTCGAAGGCGCGCCGCTTGAGCACCTCGCCCAGCGCGACGAGGTCGCGCTCGAGGAGCTGGCCGGCGCGTTTGATCTGCAGCGCCAGCGCTGTGTCGAGCATGTCGCTGCTCGTCATGCCGTAGTGCACGTACTTGCTGGCGTCGCCGACGTACTCGGCCACGTTGGTGAGGAAGGCGATGACGTCGTGGTTGGTGGTCTGCTCGATCTCATTGACACGTGCGACGTCGAAGGCGGCCTTGGCCTCGATCTCCCTGACCGCGGAGTCGGGGATCTTGCCGAGCTCGTTCCAGGCCTTCACGGCGGCGATCTCGACGTCCAGCCAGGCCTGCATCCTCGCCTCGTCCGTCCAGATCGCGCCCATCTCAGGGAGCGTGTAGCGCTCGATCATCGGTGCCCTCCGCGGCCGCCGGCGTCACGGCTGTGCCGGCCCGGGCCGGCCGCCGTCTTTCGTCGGCGGCATTCTCTCACACGGTCCGCGCCGCCGAGGTCCGGCCCGACGTGTCGTGGGCCGCTCACCTGCCGATCGTGCTGCCGTCTGAGAGGTACCCCTTGAGGGTGTAGCTCTTGCCGCCCTGGGTGGGGGCGTAGGTGTAGTCGCCGGTGCTGGCCTGCAGCACCATGGGGCTGTCGCTGAAGAGGTTGACCGGCCACGAGATCATCTTGGCGAGGATCCCTTGGGGGCCGACCTCCTGGGCCGGCGGGTACTTCTTGCCGCCGCCGGCCTTCCACATGGCGAGGCCGCGGCGGACGGCGATGAGGCCGAAGGCGACGGCGCCGTCCTTGTACTGAGCCTCCGTCACGCGCGACAGCGTGACGCCGACCGGCTGCTTGAACATCTCGCCGCTGAACTCCAGTCTCAGCTTGTCCTGCGGCGCCGCCGTGATGGTGGTCTTGACGGCGTGCGATTCGAGGACCAGGCTGTCGCCCTCCTTCTTGGCGGCGCCGGCGTCGTTGTCGGGGTTGGTGAGCACCTTGTAGGTGTCGCCGTCCCTGGTGATCTGGACCATGGTCATCTGGGCGCCTTTGCCGGCGCCGATCCAGTAGCCGACGAGCGGGTCGCTGCTCGCGCTCGAGCCGCCGCCGCAGGCGGCGAGGACGAGCGCGAGCGACGCCACGCCGAGGAGGGCGGCGAGGATGAGGGCGACGGGCCGCCTCTGCCGCCGGGCCCGGGCCTCAGCCACGGTACGCGATCGCCTCGATCTCGACGTGGAGGTCCTTGGGCAGGCGCGCCACCTCGACGGTGGAGCGCGCCGGGTAGGGCTCGGAGAAGAACTCGGCGTACACGTCGTTGATGGCGCCGAACTCGTCCATGTCCTTGATGAAGATCGTCGTCTTCACGACGTCGTCCAGCGTGAGGCCTGCGGCCGCCAGCGTGGCCTTCAGGTTCTCCAGCGCCTTGCGCGCCTGGTCCTTGGGGGTGTAGCCGGCGATCTTGCCGTCCGGGTCGAGGGGGATCTGACCGGAGACGAAGACGAAGTCGCCGATGCCGACGGCCGGCGAGTACGGGCCCACCGCGGGTGCGCCGTCCGGGGACGCGTAGACCTGCTTGTCCATGGTGTGTCCTTTCGTGTGGGCCCGGCGTCAGGCGAGGAGCGCGCGCACAGCCACGTACGCCAAGGCGATGGCGATGAGCAGTACAACGATGTAGAGGAAGCTCGAGATGGTCCTCGGGCTCGGGGGCTTGTCGTTCCTCGGCACGTCCCAGACTCTAGTAGCGTTGCGCGATGGCGGCCACCTGGAGCCGCGCACCGCCGGGCAACCATGGTACACCGGCCAGTGTGAGGGCGGGATACGGCGGGGCGAACCGGGCCTCGAGCGCCATGTCGACCGCCGCCTGGTCGGCGGGGTCGACGAGGTGGATCTCGAGGCTGACGATGTCATCGAGCGCGAGCCCGGTCGAGCGCAGCTGGTGCGCGAGGTTCTCGAGCGCCAGGTCGATCTGCCCGGCGGCCCCGGCGGCGCCGGGGCTGCCGTCGAGCGTACGCGGCAGCTGGGCCGAGACGAACACGAGGCGGCCGGAGGAGATGCCCGGCGATGCCGCCCCAGGCGGGGGCGGCGCCATGCTCGATCTGACGGGCGACCTGCTCATGCCCGGAGTGTTCCCCGTGGAGCAGGCGCGCGCCGTCGCGCGGCGTCAGACGTCGAGGATCTTGGCCGCGAGGATGGCGGCGTTGCGGGCGCCGTTGATGGCCATGCAGGCCACGGGCACGCCGGGCGGCATCTGCACGATGCTGAGCAGCGAGTCGAGGCCGCCCAGGTCGCTCGTCTTTATCGGCACGCCGATCACCGGCAGGTTGGTGTAGGCGGCCAGCACACCGGGGAGGGCGGCCGCCTTGCCGGCGCCGCCGATGATGACCTTGAGGCCGCGACTCTGCGCCGTCCTCGCGTAGTGGGCCA
>Ga0335071_10008048_pt1 | contig 10830 bp, 11 predicted proteins | sample Lox_Sample_15_FD_206724 | JGI IMG/M metagenome (GOLD analysis project Ga0335071, IMG submission 206724) | Soil microbial communities from Loxahatchee National Wildlife Refuge, Florida, United States - Lox_Sample_1.5 | ecosystem: Environmental > Terrestrial > Soil > Wetlands | place: USA...
AGAAGGTGTCGCTGTCTTGTCCCTAACGGGGGCTATTTTTGAGTTGGCTTATTCAATTTTTTGGGTTGAGATTTTCCCCTAGACTCATTGCACTATCCCCTCGATACTTTCGCAAGGCTTGCTGTTCGCCAGGGAATGAATTCCCCGGCTTACTTCCCGCGGATCTGCTCCGCCATCTTCAGGATCGCCTGGATGACGATCTCGGGCTCGTATTCGGAGATGAAATGCTGGTGGGTGGGGGCAAGGATGAAAGTCCCTTTCGAGGACAGCTTTGCCTGGTCGGCGATGATCTTGACCAGGATGGCGGACATTTGGTCCTGGACGAGCGGATCGAATCCGCTCAGTTCGCCCGCGCTGGGGGTGTGAGAGATCACGACCAGCGGCAGGTTCCCGAAGCTGCCGGCTTGGCGGACCTGCTCGTTGCTGGCCGCCATGTCCAGACCGTCCATCGATGCCGCGGGGACGACATAGATGTCGGTGGCGCTGAAGCGGTTGGTCGTCACGGAGGCCGGTTCGCTTGGCGAGTAGGTCGGATAGGCGGTGGCGTAGAGGATCCCCGCCTCCGGCAGGATCGAGGTCGTATCCACCAGGATCAGTCCCGCCACCTCGCCCCGGTAGTCGTGGACGAAGACGCGTGCGTACCAGCCGCCCAGCGAGTGGGCCACGATCAGGTACGGGCCCGGGATGGGGACCCCGGCGAGCATGCGGTGCAGGGCTTCGGCCGCCTCCCGGGGGGTGTGGACGGGTATGCGATCGTAGATGCAGATCCGTGTGACCGGGGAGACGCCCTGGATGACCGCATTCCAGCTAAGAGTCTCGATCGGCCGATCGTAGGCCCCGGCTTCGACCACGACCGTCAGTGCGCCTTCCCCGTAGCAGGCGTAAGCCAGCTTGCGCCCGTTCCCCGCGTCGAAGGAGCCCGCCAGGTCGGGCGGCGGGAGGGATGGCATTTGCTGTACTTCCGGCGTGGGGGTGCCGGCGGGCGTGGGCGTCCCCGCCGGCGCGCCGATTCCACAGGCGGCTGCGAGGATCGTAATAAGGACCGCCAGGCTTAACGGGATGACTCGCTTTTGATTTGACATGTCTTCCTCCTCGAATCTCCACTCCATGGGGCGGGCCCGAACGGCCGGCCGTCTCAAAGCGACTTCAGGGTTCTCCCGGCGCATTCCAGGCCGGTGTAGAGCGCCCCCCCCGTGGACGGCCCGGCGAAGTAGTCGCCGCAGAAGAAGACCGGGCCTTCCTGCGGGTCCTGCCAGAAGGTCTGCAGGGCGTCCAGGTAGCCGGGGCGGAAGGTCGGCAGCTTGTCCTGCCACTTGAAGATCCGCTGGGCTTGGAAGGTCCCTTTCAGGGCCGGGAAGACCGTGACCATCACCTGGCGGGCTTCTTCGGCCAGCTCCTCCGGATCCCGGCGCATGTCGAAGGTGTAGACGTTCGGGTCGGTCAGCATCAGCCAGCGCCCGTCCTTGTATTTGTCGAAGGTGATGCAGTTGATCGCCATTTTCGCCGAGCGGGGCACGAAGGTCGCCCGGACCGGCGGCTGGTAGTCTGTCTCGGCGATGTGGTAATGCAGCGCCCCGGTGCTGTAGGCGACCTGTGGGAAGAAGGCCTGCCAGGCCGGGCGCGGGTCCTCCAGCAGCGGCAGGACGTGGTTGCCCGGGACGGCCATCACCAGGCGGTCGGCCGTGACCGTCTTTTCCTTCCCCTCGCGCGTGTAGCTCACCTTGACCCCGCTGCCGTCCGGCAGCATGGCAACTTTCGTGACCCGGGCGCACAGCTCCACCTCGAGGCGGGCGGCCAGGGCCTTCGGCAGGACCCCGATCCCCTCCTTGAAGGTGACCGAGTCGGCGTTCAGGTAGCTCGACAGCAGCGCCACGAAGGCCTTGCGCGAGACGTCCCCGCCCTTGTAGGCGCACATCGTCTCGAACATCGGGATGGCCCAATACTCGAACATCTCCTCGCTGATCCTGGTCTTGAAGAACTGCTCGAAGGTCTCGTCCAGGTCGGGGCCCCTGGCGCGCTCCAGGTGGTAGACGTTCTCGAGTTTGCCCATTTTCAGGAAGTACGGGGCCAGCTTGAGCATGGCCAGGCGCGCCCGGAGGGAGACCCCGCTCCAGCCGAAATAGGAGAGGATGGACAGGAAATTGGCGCTGTGCAGCTTGCCGTTCCGGTAGATGGTGATGGTCAGGCCTTCGTCGGACTTTACCAGTTGGTCGGTCAGGCCCATCGCTGTGACCATGCCGGTCAGGGATTTGTCGGCAGTGGTGACGAACTTGGCCCCGATGTCCACCTGGAAGCCCTCCCAATCGACGTTGGCCATCCGGCCGCCGGGGTAATCGTTCCGCTCCAGGACCAGCACGTCGTGGCCGGCCTGCTTGAGCTGGTAGCCCGCCGTCAGGCCGGCGATGCCGGCGCCGACGACCAGGATCGATTTGTTCGCCATGGGAACGCTCCTTTCATGGATGAGCCGGAACGATCGAATCCATTTTCGCCCCAATCTCCGGACGCGTCAAGCAAAATGGTTTTTCTCTTGTCCCTGCACTTCCATCGTCTTGCTCACCCGTGGACCCGGGCGGCAGCCGGAATGGCAGCGCCGCCGGGCGCGGACTGTTGTATAATGCGGGGCGGCATCTTTGCCTCGCTATCTCTCCCTTTAAAGGTTGTCCATGGAAACTCCCAATCCCCGTCCCATCCTCGTCACCGGCGCCAGCAGCGGCATCGGCCGCCACTTGGCCCTGGCCCTGGCTTCCCAGGGACACCTCGTCTTTGCCACTGCCCGCAAGGAGCGCGACCTGGAGATTCTCGGCCAAGTCGAGAACATCCTCCCGGTCCGGCTGGACGTGCGCGATCCCGCCCAGGTGCGCGAAGCCGTCGACCTGGTGGCCCGCAACGGCCAGGGGCTCTACGGGCTGGTCAACAACGCCGGGGTGGGGGACCTGGGCCCCGTCAGCACCTGGACCGACGAGGACCTGCGGGATATCTTCGAGGTCAACGTCTTCGGCCCCTTCCGCCTGACGAATGCCTTCCTGCCCATGCTGGTCCAATCGCACGGGCGGATCGTGCTGGTCGGCTCGCAGGGCGGGATGATCTCGATGAAGTATTACGGCCCCTACACCATGACCAAGCACGCCCTGGAAGCCTACTCGGTCACCCTGGCCGATGAGCTCGGACCCTACGGGGTGGGCGTCAGCATCGTCCAGCCCGGCGGGGTGGATACGGCCATCGGCGAGAATTCCTTCCCGGGCACCCTGCGCCACTTCCAGAGCGCCGAGCCGCCCTTCCTGGAGGAAGCCCGGGCCGTCCTGGCCGGCTACGACCAGCCGGAGGAAGCCCACGCCGCGGACGAGCCGGAATCCGAGACCAACCGCAAACCCTCCCCGCCCGACATCGTCAGCCGGGCGATCTTCGATGCTCTTTTCTCAGAAAAACCGAAGCTGCGCTACCTGGTGGGGACCAAATGGGAGGGCGACCGGGTCATCCACGCCCTGCTCGAAAAGCTGATCGACGAGAACGACAACCCCATGCACGATTATTCACTGGCCGAGCTGACCTGGCTGCTCAGCCAGAAGATACAGGCCCGCAAGGGGACGGGGTAGGGGGATCGATCCCCGGTTTTCCGTCTATAATTGCCGCATGTCCCGGCCCGCCCGTCGCTGCCTCCCGGCGCTCGTCTGCCTGCTCGGCCTCAGCCTGGCCTGCAACGTCTCCCGCCTGCCTCGCGCCGGGACGACGACGGTCCCGGCCCCGCTGCCCACCCTGGCGGCGCCCCTCGAGCCGACCCTGACCGCCTCCCCGACCGCGACGCTCCCGCCGCCGACCTGGACTCCCGTTCCGACCCCCATCCCCCAGCCGATCTTCGCCGGCCAACCGCCTGCCGGGCGGATCGTCTTCACCTGCTCGTTCGATTCGTTCGACCAGATCTGCCTGATGAACGCCGACGGCAGCCAGCTCACCCGCCTGACGACCTTCGCCGCCACCGAGTTCTACGCCTCGCTGACCCGGGACGGGAGCGAGATCCTCTTCTCCTCCCGGCGCAGCGGGGCCTTCCAGATCTACGCCATGAACACGGATGGGACGGACCTGCGCCGCCTGACGAACGGGCTCGGCAGCCTCTACGCCCCCGAGCTCTCCCCGGATGGGACGGCCATCGTCTTCACCGTCGAGAGCGGCGGGACCCAGGCCATCTGGCTGATGGACCCGGACGGGTCGAATCCCAGGTCGCTGACCGCCGGGCAGGGCGACAGCATCGACCCGACCTGGTCCCCTGACGGGACGCAGATCGCTTTTGCCTCCACCCGCTCCGGTCCGCGCGAGCTGTGGGTGATGAACCGGGACGGCTCGGACCCGCGCCGGGTGACGGACCTGCCGAACATGGGCGGGCGCAGCTCCTGGTCCCCGGATGGGGCCCGCCTGGCCTTCTACGAAGGCCCGACCTCGGACCACAACGTCTACACCATCGCCGTGGACGGGAGCGACCTGCGCCAGCTGACCCACGGCGGCGACAACCTGGCCCCCAGCTATTCCCCCGACGGCGCCTGGATCGTCTTCACCTCCTTCCGGGACGGGAACAACGAGATCTACGTCATGCACCCGGACGGCACGCAGCAGACCCGCTTGACGTTCGCCTCCCGCGCCGACTGGCAGCCGCGCTGGGGACCTTGATCCTTTGAGCTGTAGGGGCAGGCCTGCCTGTCTGCCCAGGGCGCGAAAAGAGGCGGGAACCGTCCCCGCCTCTTTTCGCGTGAGTTCGAATCTTCGCGACTGGCCGCGGCTTCGTTCTACTTCGGCGTGTTCCCCTTGTAGACTGCGTACAGGATCATCTTCCCCAGGCGGATGGTCGAACCGCCCGGCAGCAGGTAGGCCGTGGCCGGCAGGATGCGCTTGCGGTTCAGGAAGGTGCCGTTCGTGCTGTCCAGGTCGGTGATCTCGTAGGCCGTCCCGGTCCAGAGGATCATGGCGTGCCGGTGGGAGACGCCCAACTCGAACCCGCCGTAGGGGGAGAGGTCCACCACCGCCTCGGGCTTGAGCGGGTTCAGCTTCCGGCCCAGGATGAATTCGGCCTCCTCGCGCACGGCGATGGGCTGGGAGTCCTTCATCATGTACAGGGCGATCCCGACCGCCGGGACGACCAGGGAGGTAATGTACTTCCGCTCCTCCTCGTCCGAGAGGGGCATGGAATCTGGGTCGATCCGCCGAGTCGTCGTGGCGGGACCCGGCTGGGCGAACTTCAGGGACGTCCCGCAGAACTGGCAGTAGACGTCGCTGATGTGGTTTTTCCGTTTGCAGACGGGGCAAAAAACGCCGCTCATCTTCTTCTCCCGCTCTGTGCGCTTACGAAATGAAAATTGCAGACAATCCTTATAACACCACCTGCGCCGAATGTATTCGTATCATACAACATCCGGGCGGGGAATGCAATTAATATTTGATTTGAATATCCTTCATTCTGAGCAGAGGCGCCGATGTTTTTCCCTGGGCCGTTGCGAACGCTTATTTTGCAGGGATGGTAGCCTATCCCGTTCGTCGGGCGGGAGGGGGTTGGTGGACAGCGTTCCCCTGCGGCCTGAAGGACACAGGCGTACCATGCTGTAAGCCGGGGGATTGATCCCCCGGCGACTCTTGCCTCCTCGGGTTCTCCTTCCCGCCTGCCCGGGGTTTGGATATTGCCTTTTTCCCTCCTTGCCTGTATACTTCGCAAAACTTTACTGGTTTTATCCGGTTTATCGGTACGAGGGAACCCATGGCCCAACCTTCCCCTTCCGCACAACCCGACCCGTCCCAGCCTGCCCGCCGCCTGCCCCCGGCGCCCGGCGGACGCCTGCGCGACATGGTCCGTGACCCGCTCCAGTTCTTCCTCAACCTGACCGCCCAGAACGGCGACGTGGTCTGCTACCGCTCCGCCCCCGACCCGGCTTACATCGTCAACCACCCCGACTACGTCCGCCACGTGCTGGTCGACAACAACCGCAACTACACCAAGGCCACCTCCTCCAACCAGGTCTTCGACAAGATCGTCGGCGAGGGCCTGCTGACCTCGGAGGGTGAGACCTGGCGCAGGCAGCGCCGGATGATGCAGCCGGCCTTCCACCACGCCCGCATCGAGCACCTGGACGGGCTGATCGTCTCGGCGGCCCGCGCCATGCTGGAAGGCTGGGACCGCCTGTACGAGTCCGGCCAGCCGGTCGACATCGCCCGGGAGATGGCCGCCCTGACCCTCAACATCACCACCCAAGCCCTCTTCGGAGTGGACCTGGGCGAGGACGCCCGCCGGGTGGGCGAGCTGGTCAACCGGGGCGTGGCCTTCCTCGAAAAGCCCAGCGATCCGCGCCTGGTCGAGTCGGCCGAGGAGATCAAGGCGATCACCCGCCGGATCATCCGCCAGCGCAAGCAGGACTTCAAGGACGCCGGCGACCTGCTCAGCTCGCTGATCCTGTCGCGCGACCCCGAGACCGGGATGGGCATGGACGACGAGCAGCTCCGCTCCCAGGTGATGACCCTGATGCTGGCCGGCTACGAGACCACCGCCAACGCCCTGGCCTGGACCTGGGTCCTGCTCTCGCAGAACCCGGAGGCAGCCGGGCGGATGACCCGGGAGGTCCGCTCCGCCCTGGGGGAGCGCGAGCCGGCCTACCCCGACCTGGAGAACATGCCCTACACCCGCCTGGTCCTGAACGAGAGCCTGCGCATGTTCCCCCCGGCCTGGACGCTCGGCCGGCGGGCCGTGGGCGAGGACGAGATCGGCGGCTGGTACGTGGCCCCCGGCACGGTCATCGCCATCTGCACCTATGCCCTGCACCGCCATCCTGCCTTCTGGGACCGGCCGGAGGTCTTCGACCCGGAGCGCTTCAGCCCCGAGAACTCCGCCGGGCGGAACAAGTACGCCTACGTGCCCTTCGGGGGCGGGCCGCGCCAGTGCATCGGCAACATGTTCGGCCTGATGGAGGCCAGCCTGATCCTGGCCTGCATCGCCCGGCGCTACGAGCTGCGCCTGGTCCCCGGCACGGAGGTCAAACCGCAGGCGCTCTTCGTCCTGCGTCCCAGCCGGGACCTGATGATGAGCCTGCAGAGATAACCAAAAACTTCCGGGGTTTTCGAAACTCCGGAAGTTTCCTGGATGATGGTTCAATGAGTTCCCGGGCCGCCTGCGCGGGAGGCCCGGCCGGCCAGGCTACTGGAACGAGCCGACGGCCTGGTGGATGTCGTTGAAGACCTGGAAGAAGGCGTCGAACCCGACCGTCTCGAGGATGCGCCGGACGTCGGCGTTCGGGTTGACCAGCTTGACGTGCTCCTGGAGGCCGCTCTGGCGGTCCCGGTCCATGGAGCGGAAGGCGGCCCAGCCTTCCTCCCGCTCGGCGGGTTTCTGCCCGCGGAAGAGCAGGGCCACGGTGTGCAGGGCCGACAGCCCGGCGCTGCTCAGGAAGTCCAGCTGGCTGAAGTCCAGGAGGAGATTGCGGACTCCGGCATCGTATTGCTTCTGGGCTTCGGCGATCAGCGTTTCGTAGTTGCTCCCGTCCAGCTTGCCCTGCAGGTGCATGACCGTGACGGGGAAAGCCCCCTGGTCTTGGGAAATAGATATCTCCATGGTTCGATCCTCCTTTGAAAGCCCATTATACAGCATAATCAGACCTGTTTGGTCGGAATATAGCCGTTCCAAGGGCCGCCCATCCTAAATAATGGGCCAGGCCCACCCGTTTGGAGGATGCCCTGGCCGGAGCAGGGGGATATACTCGGAAAAGGTCAGGCGGATTATTACTCTGCCTGCCGCCCAACCGAATTACAATCAGGAGCAGCTATGTCCAACGTATTGGTAGACCTCTCGAATTCTATGGCCGCCGCCGCCGAAAAGGCCGGCGCCTCCACCGTAACGGTCAACGCCCGCCGGCGCATGCCGGCCAGCGGGATCGCCTTCGCCGCCGACCTCGTCCTGACCGCCGACCACACCGTCGAGCGCGAGGATGGGATCAGCGTCTTCCTGCCCGACAAGACCGAAGTGAACGCCAGCCTGGCCGGGCGCGACCCTGGCTCGGATCTGGCCGTCCTGCGTCTGGAGAAATCCGTGGCCGCGCCGGCTGCCCCCGCCGCGGGCGTCAGGATCGGCCAGCTCGTCCTGGCCCTCGGCCGCCCGTCGCCGGACGGATTGGAAGCCAGCCTGGGTGTGATCAGCGCCCTCGGCGGCCCGGTCCGCACGCCGCGCGGCAGCCTGGAGCGCTACATCCGCACCGACACCACGCCGTATCCCGGTTTCTCGGGCGGGCCGCTGGCCGATGCCGAGGGCCGCGTGGCCGGGATCAACACCTCCGGCTTCGGGCGCGGCGTGGCCCTGACCATCCCGGCCGACCTGGCCTGGAAGGTCGCCCAACAATTGGCCGAGCACGGCTCGATCCAGCACGGCTACCTGGGCGTGCGCAGCGAAGCGGTCGAGATCGCCGCAGCGGCCCAAAAGGCCCTCAAACGGGAGCAGGCCAGCGGCCTGCTGGTCATCAGCGTCGAGAAGGACAGCCCGGCCGAGGCCGGCGAGCTGATGGTCGGCGACATCCTGGCTGCCATCGACGGCGTCCCCGTGCCCGACCACGACACGCTCTTCGCCAGGCTGGCCGGCGACATCGTCGGCAAGTCTGTACCAGTCGAGGTCCTGCGCGGCGGCCAGCCGAAGACCCTCAAGATCAAGATTGGAGCGCGCCAATGAACCTCCCGGTGATGCTCGATTCCGCCCTGGACGAGCTCTATGCCCGCATCCGCCCGGTCCTGGCTGTCGTGCGGGATGGGCGGCGCGGCGCCGGGGCAGGCATCCTGGCCGGGAACGGCCTGGTCCTGACCAACCTGCACGTGGTCCGCGGCCGCCACCCGGTGGAAGTGACCCTGGACGACGACCGGACCTATCCGGCGAAGCTGGTGGCGAGCGACAAGCGCGTCGACCTGGCTCTGCTGGAGATCCCGGTCGACGGCGGGGCCGCGGCGGTCCTTTCGAAGGACTCCCCCCGCACCGGGGAGCTGGTCTATGCCTTCGGGCATCCCTGGGGCCAGCGCAACGTGCTGACCGGCGGGGTGCTCTCGGCCGTTACTTCCGTGCACGGCCAGGACGGCGAAGTCCCGATCCTGCGGGCCGACGTCCAGTTGGCGCCCGGCAACTCAGGCGGCCCGCTGCTCAACGCGGCCGGCGAGGTGCTTGGCCTGAACGCCATGATCTTCGGCGGCGACCAGTCTGTGGCTATCCCGGCCGGCGTGGTCCGTGAGTTCCTGGAGGCCGCCCGCAGGGAGCATGTCCCGGAGGGCGTGCTTTGATCCGGGTCGGCATCCTGGCCCCCGGCCTGGCGCTGCGCCTGGGCCTGCGTGAAGTCCTGCGCAGCCTGCCCGAGGTGGAAGTGGCGGATGATTCGAGCTCCCCGGCCGGCCTGCCGCCGGTCGATGTGCTGGTTGCGGCTTCGGCGGACCTGCTTTCCGAGTTGGATGAGGAAGCCCCGCCGGTCCTGTTGCTGACCGACGACCCGGCCGAAGCGGCCCGCCTGGCGGATTTCCCGGTCTGGGGCGCCCTGCCGCTGGAGGCCGGCCCCGAGGAGCTCTCGGCGGCCCTGCACGCCCTGGCGGAAGGGCTGGTGGCCGGGTCCCCGACGTTGCTCCAGTCCATGCTGGAGCGGCACCCGTTCTCGGACGTCGCCGAAGGCGAGCCGGTCGTCGATCCGCTGACCGGGCGCGAGCGGGAGGTGCTGCAGCTGGCCGCCGAAGGGCTGGCCAACAAACAGATCGCCGCGGCCTTGGAGATCAGCGAGAATACGGTCAAGTTCCACCTGTCGTCGCTGTACGCCAAGCTGGGAGTCACCAGCCGGACGGAGGCCGTCCGGGCCGGGGCCCGCCGGGGCTGGGTAGTTTTATGAAGTCGTAGGGCAAGATATTGTCTTGCCCTACGGATCCGCTTTTGTCACAGGGCCTGTTAAATCAAAGTGGGGCGGGATAGCATCCCGCCCCACATCACTTTAATTCGAACGAACTTACATGACCGCCACTTGCTGGGGGTTGGCCGGGTTGTACTTGATCTTGATCTTGTCGCCGGCGCGAGGGACGGCGATGCGTGAAACCATCGTCTGGGTGGTGACGTCGAAAGCCGCCCCGGCGGCCGGGGTGACCTTCATGACCAGGAGCACGACCGGGTTCATGTTGACGGTCGCGCCGGTGTCCTGGACCGAGACCACCTCGGCGGTGGCGTCGGCGCCGTTCTGGGCCAGCCACTGCTGCTGCTGGAGCCCGTCCAGAGCCGCCTGGCCCTGGTCCATGGCGGCGTTCATGTCGTTGACGAAATCCTTGCCCATGAAGGCTTTGGTCAGGCCGCCGGTGATCCCGCTGTTCATGGTCTTCTTGGCGTTGTCCAGGGCCTTCTGGGGGTCCTTCTCGATCTTCTTGCCCATGTTGAACATGTTCCTTCTCCTTTGATTGGTGGAATAATTGGATATTACTACTCCGAAAACGTCGCTGCAAGCTTACCGAAGTACTAGACTGGCGTAGGTCTCCGCAATCGCTGCGAAGGCGGGGGGATACCCTTGACACCTAGTAATACTAGGTATATGATGGGGGCCATGATCGGCGAAGCGCTGAAAGGACACCTGGATATGCTCCTCCTGGCTGTGCTGGAGAAGGGCCCCGCCCACGGCTATGCAGTCATCTGCTCGCTGCGTGAGCGCAGCGGCGGCACCTTCGACCTGCCCGAAGGCACGATCTACCCGGCCCTGCACCGCCTGGAGAACCAGGGACTGCTGGCCAGCAATTGGGACGAGGCAGGGCCGCGCCGCCGGCGCATGTACGAGCTTACCGCCAGGGGCGTCGAAGCCCTGGCCCGTTCCC
>Ga0335071_10008049_pt1 | contig 10830 bp, 6 predicted proteins | sample Lox_Sample_15_FD_206724 | JGI IMG/M metagenome (GOLD analysis project Ga0335071, IMG submission 206724) | Soil microbial communities from Loxahatchee National Wildlife Refuge, Florida, United States - Lox_Sample_1.5 | ecosystem: Environmental > Terrestrial > Soil > Wetlands | place: USA: Florida...
CTGTCCGGACTTTCTAACGGCTCGCAATAAATCGAGCGCTGCCCCGCTGATGTCTTTCTCCTGGTCGGTCGGTTGCGGCAGCGTGGTTTGTCGTGTCAACGTGGTGAAATCGGGCCACCGGATTTTCAATTTAATCGTTGTCCCCGCCAGATTATTCTTTCTCAATTGCCGTGCGACCTCTGCGGATTGTTCCTTCAAGGTTTTCTCAAGCGCCTTGTCATCCCGCACATCTCGAACAAAGGTTTCCTCCTGGCTGATCGACTTGGTCTCTCGTTCGGTAACGATCGGTCTTTCATCGACGCCTTTGGCATGGCGTGACAGATCGCGACCATTTTCGCCGAATAGATGGATCAGTTCGTCTTCAGGCCATTTGGCGATATCGCCGATTGTATGAATTCCCAATTCGTTTAATCGTGCGGAGGTCTTTGGCCCCACTCCCCATAACATTTCAGCAGGCAGGGACTTGAGAAACACGGCTTCTTCACCCGCCGGCACAATCGTCAAACCGAACGGAGGCATTCCGCGTTTGGCGGCTTTCTTTCCGACTTCAGTTGCGATCTTTGCCACGAGTTTGTTTGAGGCGATGCCGATTGAGCAAGGTAAACCCAATTGGTCGCGAATGTCTGTCTGAACCCGGCGTGCTAGGCTTTCGGGCGATTCTCCGATGTCTGTAATATCGAGAAAAGCTTCGTCGATTGAAATTTGTTCGACGAGCGGTGTCAATTTGTGGAGCCTTTCCATCACTTGTTTCGAGACTTCACTGTAGATTCGGTGGCGTGATGAGACGATGATCAGTTGTGGGCAAAGCTTCAGGGCACGCACCATCGGCATGGCCGACCTGACCCCGAATTGACGCGCCGCATAGGAGCAGGAGGCCACTACGCCGCGCTCATCCGGTTTGCCCCCGACGGCAAAGGCCTTACCGCGCAGGGACGGATCACGCGTTTCCTCGACTGCGCAGAAGAAGGCGTCCAGATCAAGGTGCAAAATTATGCGGTCCATCTGGTCAATTCTGAGGCAGACAACCCCTTGACGTGTATGATAGGATTGTAACATCTTAGATATAAAAATTACTTCTCATTGACGTATAATATGCATAAAGTTGTCATACAAGCTCATGATTCCAGTCGGGCACATCAAGCTCCGCTTTGATCTGGAGGAGATATGCGAACAAGTTCAAAAATAATCCCTTTTATTTCAATCTTGGTATTGATAGCGTCATTAACTCAGGTCGTGGATGTCAAAGCTCTGACGGCAGCGGCGCGTAGTTATTGTGATCAGGCTCAGTTCGTTACTGATGTGACGGTTCCTGATGGTACAAGTTTCTATTGGGGCGTGACCTTCCAGAAGACGTGGCGGATCAAGAACGTCAGCACTTGCACGTGGACGACTTCTTATAATTTGATTTATGTGAGTGGTACCCAGATGGGCGCATCTGGCTCCGTGCCTTTCCCACAATCCGTAGGTCCGGGTCAGACCGTTGACTTGAGTGTCTCGATGACCGCGCCTAACGCACCCGGCACCTTTGTCGGCTATTGGGAGCTTCAAGACCCGTCAGGTGCTTGGTTTGGAATCGGCAGTGGGTATAGCCATTCGTTCTGGGTAAAAATTAATACTACTTCACCTTCACAACTGGTGACCACGTTCGATTTCACTCAAAATATTTGCTTGGCACAATGGCAATATAATGGTGGCCCGATCCCGTGCCCATTGAATCCAAATAAATCGCAGTATGGGACGATGCAGGTTCTCAGCAATCCCACCCTGGAGACAGGCGTCGGTGCCGGTGCGACCAGCTTGTTAATGGTGCCTCAGAATAAATACAATGGGTCGATCCGGGGTATCTACTCGGTTAAACTTTTGCCTGGCGACCATTTCCAGACCACCATCGGCTGTCAATATCAGGCGTATTCTTGTAACTTGACTTTTGAGTTGGACTATCTGGATGGCCAATCGTTAGTGACCATTTGGAAGGCCCGCGAAAAATATGATGGCCAGGTTTATTCGGTGGACATTGATCTCACGCGTTATTCTTATGCAAATTTTAACGGGCTGGTTCTGGCCGTTTCTTCCTATGGTGCTCCCACCGATTCTCAGGGCATCTGGGTGGCCCCGCGCATTGTGCGGTACCTGGCTGGGCCGGTTGTCACTGCCACATCACCGATTATTCCGACAAATACACCGGTTGGATCCTCGGCTGGTCCAACGGCTACTCCTCCGGCTTCCTCGAGCTGCAATCGCGCCCAATTCGTGTCGGATATCAGCGTGCCGGATGGAACAAACTTCCTGCCCAATGTTTCCTTTGCCAAGACATGGCGCTTGCAAAATGTTGGATCTTGTACTTGGACCACTGCCTATAGCATGGTCTTTGTCAGTGGAGACCGCATGAGCGCGCCCAGCCCTGTATTTTTACCTCAAACAGTGGTACCCGGGCAAACGGTGGATATGGGAGTCAATTTTATAGCGCCACCCTCGGCAGGCGAATATCGTGGCTACTGGGAATTGGCGGATTCATCGGGGGCAGTGTTTGGCATAGGAGCGAATGGCACCAATCCGTTCTGGGTGGATATTGTCGTGACCGGGACATCCTCTACTACTTCTGCCTACGATTTTGCTGCCAATGTCTGTATGGCTCAGTGGATGAGCGGAGCAGGAACGCTTCCCTGCCCTGGCTCGGATGGTGACTCGCGTGGCTTTGTGCTTAAGGTTGCCAATCCGCAGCTTGAAAACGGCAACGCTTCTACAAGTTCCGGCTTGATCACCTTCCCGCAAAATACTTATAACGGCTATATTCGGGGAGTGTATCCTGCATTCACTGTCCAAAGCGGGGACCACTTCCAGTCCACGGTCAATTGTGCATATGGTGCTACACAATGCTTTGTGATCTTCCGATTGGATTATCAGGTCAACGGAGGCATCGTCCAAACGTTTTGGAGTTGGGCCGAGAAGTATGATGGTTTATATAATGCGGCAAATGTTGATCTCACCCCATTGGCGGGTCAAAATGTGAATTTTATTCTGACGGTTTACTCGAATGGCGATCCGACTGGGGATCGGGCTTTATGGGTGGGGCCGCAAATCGTCCGAAATGGCGCGGGCAGTTTTTCTCCTACCTTTACGCCCACCAATATTCCGACGAATACTCCAATCAATACTGTCATTCCGACGAATACCCCAGTCAATACTGTCATTCCGACAAACACGCCTGTTCCGTCTGTTCCTCCGACGTTCACGCCTTCGGCTACGAATGCTCCCTCTCCGACTGTCCCAACTGCCACTCCGACTGTTCCGACTGCAACGAATACGCCGCAAGCCAGCACCCAGTTGTATATCAATCAACCGTATGGCTTCGAATTCAGCTATCCGATTCAGGGACAACTTACTAACCAAACATCAACCGGTGCGCGCATTACCCTGCCCTTTGCCTCGGGCACGAATTTAGTTGAGAAGTATGTGGATGTTAATGTGGCGACCAATGTGACTTCTTCATGTGTCAGCCCCATTGCTCAAGGCTATACATCCGGATCGTTGCAATCCCAGCAGGTGACATTCAATGGGATCAACTTTGTCAAACAAAGTTCCGAGCTGGGTGCAGCCGGCAGCTTTTTTGATTGGATCGCATATTCGACCCTCAAAGCTTCAAATTGTATCAGTCTCACTTTCACCCTGCATTCGACTGATCCTCGAGTCGGCGGTCTATACGGGCATAGTCTCTTCGTTCGTGTTCTTAAGCTCATAGAAACTGTATGGCGTTCCTTTCGAAGTCCATATTTACTTTTCAGCCCATGCAACTAGACTGCAATTTTTGCAGTCCGGTTGTTTAAGTAGGAGAAATCGGCTATTCAAGATGGTCAAAAGGTATATTGAATTATCGCTTAAGTAAAGTTATACTTGGAATGGGTTGTCAATGGGAACTCAATTGAGTTTGCTTTGTTATTTTCCCCTTGACCATCAGGAGGTTTTGCTTATGAAACACCGCTTGACTCTTGCTTCAATAATATTGATTCTGGCGCTGATCACCTCTTTTATCCCCGCCTCGGCTTCGACTTTAGCTCGCCCTGTTTCATTCTCGAATTGTAACTGGGCGCAGTTCATCGCGGATGTGACCGTTCCCGATGGAACTTACATTACGCCTGGGGCGACCCTCACCAAAACTTGGCGGTTGAGGAACATTGGCACCTGTTCATGGACGACCTCCTATGCGTTGGTTTTCAGTTCAGGCACAGCAATGACTTCTCAAACCGCAGTTAATTTTCCCACCAGTGTTGCGCCAGGTCAGACTGTTGACCTTTCTGTACAATTAACAGCGCCGAGCACTCAGGGTCAATATATCGGTTATTGGAAGCTCCGCGATGCCTATGGGAATACATTTGGCATCGGTTTTAACAACAATATGTCATTCTGGGTGAAGATCAATGTTTCTTCTTCTTCAAGTACCACTGGGTACGACTTTGCGACCAACGCTTGCCAAGCGACATGGTCAACTGCAAATGGAAGTCTGCCTTGCCCCGGGACTGACGGTTCGACGAATGGGTTTGTGGTACAGGTTACGAACCCCCAATTGGAGAATGGTTCTACCAGTAGCGGCCCGGGATAGATCACGTTTCCGCAGAATGTTTATAACGGCGAGATACAAGGTATATATCCATCGTTCCTTGTCCAGAGCGGCGATCATTTCCAAAGTGTGGTCAATTGTGCATATAATGCAACGAGTTGTTCTGTAACATTCAGACTTGATTATCAAATAGGCAATGGCCCGATTTATACATACTGGTCGTTCCGCGAAAAGTATGATGGGCTGTATTATCAAGCCAATGTCGATTTGACTCCGTTGGCCGGACAGAATGTCAAGTTCATCCTTACGGTCCTTGCCTTCGGTTCAGCTAGCGGGGACCGTGCATTGTGGTCGAATCCTGTTATTGTGCGGAATGGCGGCTATCCAGTTCCCACTCCTATTGTGGGTCCGGGTACGCCGACCCCGATATATCCTCTGCCTGGTGATTGTGACCGCGCCCAATTCGTCGCGGATGTGACTGTACCCGATGGTACGGTGATTAGCGCGGGTTCGACCTTTACAAAGACATGGCGAATCAAGAACGTGGGCAGTTGCACATGGACAACTGCGTATTCCCTGATCTTCGATACCGGTGTTCAAATGGGTGGGCCAAGTTCGATTAATCTTCCACAACCGGTCGCACCCGGCCAAACCACGGATTTGACAATCACGCTGACTGCGCCGGGCACTCCAGGCGAGTATCGAGGTTATTGGAAGTTTAAAGATAATAATGGTATCCCATTTGGGATTGGGTGGGCAGGCACGAAGTCGTGGTGGGTGGATATCGTCGTCTCAGGCACTACTTCGATTACTTCCACTCCAATACCCGGAACGCCTATCTCAACAACCGGCAAGGTGTATGACTTTGCAGCGAATGTGTGTTCTGCCACTTGGTATTCAAGCGCGGGAACGCTGCCTTGTCCTGGAACCGATGGCGATCCTAGAGGATTCGTGTTACAAGCAACCAATCCCACCCTGGAAAATGGCACGCCCTATACAGGCATCGGCTTGATAACCTTCCCGCAGAATATCTATAACGGTTACATCCAGGGCGTTTATCCAAGCTATACCGTCCAAGCTGGAGATCGCTTCCGTTCGATTGTCAATTGTTCCTATAATCAACCGTCCTGCTATGTGGTCTTTCGCCTGGATTATCAAATTGGGGGTAATCCCATTCGTACACTCTGGGCTTTTGCGGAGAGGTATGATGGATTATATGGTCAGGCCGATGTGGATTTGGGCTCACTGGTCGGTCAGAATGTGAAGCTCATCTTAACTATTCTTTCTGCCGGCTCACCGATCGGCGACCGTGCCTCATGGGTTGCACCGATGATCTACAATTCCTCTGCTGTTTCCTCAACACCGACCGGCACTTCGGCTTCAAGTGTAACTGCCACACCTGGGCCGACGGGTACGCCTCAGGCCAACAATGGTAATCAGACGTACACGAATCAGAAATATCATTTCACGTTTACTTATCCAGGTCAGGGACAGATCAGCAACCAGACCGATGCTGCAGCGCACATAACATTGCCATTCGCAACTGGTACCAATCTGGCTGAGAAATATCTGGATGTCTCTGTTGTTGAAAATGTCACAACCTGTTCCAGTCCCTTGACTGAAGGGTATACTCCGGGTTCATTTCAATCCCAGCAGGTGAGCCTTAACGGAATAAATTTCGTTAAGGAAAGCGGATCGAATGCCGGCGCGGGCAACGTTTACGATTGGGTTGCTTATTCGACCCTCAAAGGAACGAATTGCATCAGCCTCAGCTTCACCCTGCATTCCACAAATCCGGGCAACTATTCCACTCCGCCACCAACTTTTAACATGACCACCGAGTCGTCCGTTTTCTCCGACATCTTATCTTCATTTGTGTTCACTCAATAAGTTTTAGTAAAATTATAATGACCGTCATTTCAAAGATGACGGTCATTTGTTTATTTCTCTCTTCTGCCTTTGGAAACAATTCGAATGGGGGTGCCCACAAATCCATATTCAGCCCGCATGCGGTTTTCAAGAAAACGCAAGTAACTAAAGTGCATGAGTTTCGGATCGTTGACGTAGATCATAAATGTCGGCGGATCGGAACGGACCTGGGTGCCATAAAAAATTTTGAGTTGGCGTCCGGCGCGGGTGGGTGCGGAATGAGCATCCTGAGCTTCGATCAAAATTTTGTTGATCTTCGACGTAGCCAATCGGGCCAGGCGTTCTTCCTGAACACGCAGGGCCAGCGGCAGCACTTCATCCACACGTTGCCCGGTTTTCGCGGAGATGAACAACAATGGAACATAATCCATGAAGTTCAAATCGGTGCGAATCTGACGCGTGAATTGATCCATCGTATCATTGTCTTTCTCGACCCTATCCCATTTGTTGACGAGCACAATGCAGGATTTCCATTGATCGAGAATAAAACCGGCGATATGTGCATCCTGCGCGGTGATTCCAGTCGTTGCATCGATCATCAGCAGCACCACATCCGCACGCTCAATGGCTTTGAATGAACGGATAACGCTGTATTGCTCCACTCCCCGTTCGATCTTGCCGCGGCGGCGGATGCCGGCGGTATCGATCAGCGTAAGTGATAAACCTTTATACTCGAGCTGAGTATCCACTGCATCGCGGGTGGTTCCGGGGATCGGGCTGACGATGGATCTCTCCAGGCCGACTAATTTGTTGAGCAGGCTTGATTTCCCCGCATTCGGCTTGCCAACAATGGCAATCTTGATCGAGTCGTCTTCTTCAGCCTCGGCTTCGGGAAAGCTTGCAACGAGTTGATCCAGCAAATCACCGGTATCCGTTCCGTGCAAGGCGGAAATGGGATATGGCTCACCAAGTCCGAGCTCATAAAACTCGCCGGCGGCTTCCCTTCGTTCCAGGGATTCGCATTTGTTGGCCACAACAAAGATGGAAGGATGAAAACTACCGTCCGGATTCTTCTTCTGATTGCGGCGCAAAATTTCCGCCACCTCACGATCCGGGGGCGTCACGCCGGCTTCGCCATCCGTGACGAATAATACGGCATCTGCATTCTGGGCGGCGATCAATGCCTGGGCCTTTATCTCTTCGATGAAATCCGCCGAACCGATTGAAAGCGGCGTCCTGGTGCCGCTGCCCTGAGTCGGGTCAATACCGCCAGTATCGATCACACCGAAGGTGCGGCCGTTCCACTCCGCTTCCGCGTAAAGACGGTCCCGTGTCGTACCGGGTGTATCATCCACGATGGCGAGGCGTTCACCAATGAGACGATTAAAGAGGGTGCTTTTCCCCACGTTGGGACGGCCAACGAGGGCAACAATGGGTTTCGGCATAATTCCTTTTTACCACGAAAGATATGAAATGCACAATGCAGGGTGAAGCAGGTGTGATTGCCTTGTGCGGTGTGTTTTGCCCTCTTTACGGCGTCGCGCTCGGATGAAGATTGGGAACGAGTGTCACTTCCACGGTCCCCGGAAGGATCGATTCAACCTGAAGGTTGGAGATCAACATTTGGACAGTCGGTGTTAATTGGTGCGTGCCTTCGCCCAGCCCGGCTGCATCCACAAGGATACGGACATCCTGATGAGTCAATGTATCGAGTACCGGAAGCGGTCCTGAAATGATCACATCCACTGTTTCAGGTGAAATTTGCGCGCTTAAGTTCGATGGCAGGCTGGTTACTTCCACCTTTTCGTTGGATAGGGTGAGACTGCTTTGAATGGCCGAAATGTCTGCTTGAATCGAAACGTTCGGGTCGCCGATCGCCGAAATACCGGTGGGCAGATCCAACCCAAGCTGTGTGTTGATATTGTTGCTCATATTTCGCAGATCAAGGGGCTGCGTTTCAACCACACCCGGAAGGGAGGCCACCAATGCAGGATCCGTGGAATATACCGTCACCACAGGAGGAAAGACCGAAATATTGTCCAAGCGGTACCCGTTGGCTACCTGTCCGCGCACCACCACTTTGACAGCCAGATCACGAAAGCCGCTCTGCTGGCTGATGGGTACCGTGACGTGCACCGTTTGCGGCTGGATGTTGATACCGGATACTGCCTGGTTGTTGTCATCATATGCGGCGGCATAGACGGATGAAGAGATTCCTTCCCTGGCTCCATCCAGGTCGACCGCAACGCTTACCCGCTTTACCTGAGAAACAAGGGAGCGGGCGCCACTGACTGTCACTTGTTCCACATCCATGGTTGGATTCCCAGCCTGATAGCCGGTAGCAGGCTGCCCAATACTATTCACATAAAGTGGAAAAGTCCGTTTGACCAGCGGTTCCAGCGTCAAGGTAAGGGAAGCGGGGCTGACCATTACGATTTGAACCGGGCGTTCGCCCACCTGGATTTGCAGATCCAGGGTATGTTTCCCTTCTCCCAATCCTGAAAGGTCGAGAATCGCACTCACGCTATCGGGTCTTGCTGAGAGTTGTTCCCATACAGAACGCGGTGCACGCAGGGTGACTTGAACCTGATGGGGGGTGTCTCCGGTGATGATCAAGCCGGAGTTTTGACCCACGATTTGAACATTGATCGGGGTCGGGTAGATCCGAACCTCATTCGGGTCGGAGGAGGTCACGGCCGCCACCCAGACCGCAAGGGCCAATACAAATGCCCACATAAACAAGCGAATGTTTTCTGTGATGCGGGTCAACATATTATTGCTTCTCGCTCTTGCGGAGCAAGCCGGACGAGATGAATCGCCTAAACCATTTCGGAGTGCGATCGTTTGCGGCCGGCTGGAAGAAGGCGTTCAGGATATGTTCCAGGCGCTCGGGATCAATTCTGCGAATCATATGTCCGGCATGTGCGATTGAGATCGCGCCGGTCTCTTCAGAAACCACCACGGCAACGGCGTCACTTTCCTCGGAGATGCCCAGGGCGGCGCGATGCCGAAGTCCCATCTGCCGTTCGGGCGAACGGTTCAGGATGCCGCTGGAGGAAAGCGGCATCACACAGGCGGCTGCGACCACCCGGTGCCCGGAAAGAATTGCCGCGCCGTCATGTAGTGGCGTGTTTGGATAAAATATTTGAAGGAGCAGTTCCGGCGTGACGGTCGCATCCATTCTTACGCCGCTTCGAATGTATTCGTCTAGGCTGTCCAATCTTTGCATAATGATCAGCGCACCATGTTGCCGGGCCGATAAACGTGCGACAGCAGTCACAACGATGGAGATGGTCTGTTCCAATCCGGGGTGTGCGTTCCGGTTGAGGGCAATGGTCAGGGTACCCGCCCGGCCGATGCGTTCGAGGGCGCGGCGGATCTCAGGCGCGAAAATCACGGGTACGGCCAACAACAAAGCCGGCAGGGAGTTTTGAACCAGCCATGAAAATGCCGGAAGGCTGACCAGGCTGGTGATCAGGACCAGCGCAACCACGGTCAAAATCACGCCGCGCAACAAGGCCATGGCCTGTGTGCCGCGCAGCCAATACAATAAGCCGTAGAAGATCAGCGTAACCAGCAGGACATCGAGGGCGCTGAGCCAGCTTAAGCGCTGAAAAATGAAAAGGATGTTATTTAGAAACTCAGCCACTTTTTTTACGATGATCTATCTGATCGTCGGATCTTGCGAGGATATCCGACGGTCGGATGATTTGATGCAGCACCGGGGGGGCCAGCACTGCAAAGAGCAGGGAATTATATCGGTCGCAAGACGCGATCCTGACGCAGTTGTTTGAATAGAAGGGAATTGCTTCCCTGTGGCATGGATTCAGCCGCCGCATCCTGCCAGGCTTGTACGCCCAGTGCGGTGGGAGCGCGCGGTTCATAGCCCAGTTTTTTCCAGACGGAATCCAACGCCGCAAGTTCAGGCGTCGGGAAGACCAAGGAGGCTTCGCATTGCAAATCGCCCGAGGCGTGTTCCACTTCGGCGATCAGCATTTCGAGGCCGGTTGGGACATCGACGCCGTTTTCCAAGTAGAGATCGGTCGTACGCGCCACCAGGTTTTCCACCTGCCAACCTGCAATCCCCACCAATTGGTCCTGAAGTTGGAGAAGCATATACGCCTTATCGCCAAAACTTGCCATGACGTCATCATCGGATAATTTCTTCCGGTCTTTGCTCAAGCGATTGATCAGCTGGGCAATCGACCCGGAATTTCTGGGCCTGCCGCGTACGACAACGAAGTTCCCGGCGCCTTTTTTGACGATGGTCGGCTGGGTGCCTTCGGGGGTGGAGGGTGAGATCTGCTTCCAGGCGGCGGAGACCTGCTTCCACAGATCATCGTACGAGCCGGTATTGCGAATGACAAGGTTGGCGGCTGCGATCTTATCACCCTGGGCGGCCTGCA
>Ga0335071_10008050_pt1 | contig 10829 bp, 8 predicted proteins | sample Lox_Sample_15_FD_206724 | JGI IMG/M metagenome (GOLD analysis project Ga0335071, IMG submission 206724) | Soil microbial communities from Loxahatchee National Wildlife Refuge, Florida, United States - Lox_Sample_1.5 | ecosystem: Environmental > Terrestrial > Soil > Wetlands | place: USA: Florida...
CGCCTTGTGGTAAAGCAAATGCTGACCGTGGTGGAAGATGCTAAGTATCTGCAGTTGTTGCGAATATATCTCCCCGAAGTCATCTATCATCCCGAAATAGTTCCAATAGGAATCGCCAACTTCGAAGAAGGGACCCGATTTATGGAGGGTTACCTGGCGGCAAAAATGGAAAGCGGCGAATTACGCAAAATGGATCCAGGCCTGGTAACGCGTTTGGTGATGGGGAGCGTCATGAATATCGCTCTCCTCCGCCAGATCTATCACGATCCGCTTGCGCTGAAATATTCCCAGGATCAGATCATTGAGAGTGTAGTTGCCCTCGCCTTAAATGCGCTATTGGTAGGCTAATTTTTTTACCCGTCTATTAATTGGTTGATTAATCAATAATAAATATGGATAAGGAAAAAGAAATGAGCAATTCCCCACCGCCTTGATCGTCCTCGCAATCGCCTTCAAAAAGCTTTCACAACATCTCCACGAAAGCTTCGAAAGCAGTTCACAACCTGTTGGCAAAATACAAATAACCACACTAATAACATGAAAAAAGGAAAAATAAAATGAATACCACATCAGAAACATCCAAAGCACCAAACGGTCTGCGCGTAAACGCCATCTTCATGATCGTTGTCCTTGTCATCCAATATGTCCTGGGCATGGTAGCGAATTTATTCGTGAAGTTTCCCGATACCAACCAGCCCGACCAGTTGTGGGCAGCTGCCCGCTCCCAATTCCCCACGATGGCACACATCGTGGTAGGCACGCTCCTGTTGGTGGGGGCGGTCGTTTTCGTGATCCGCGCCACTAGAAATCACCATCGCAGCTGGATCGCTAGCTCAGTGGCGGGGTTAATCGCCATCCTCGCCGCCTTATTTGGCGGGGTCACGTTCACCACAACCCAGGTTGATGGGTATTCACTGCTCATGGCGATCGCGGCCATCGCCGCATTCGTAGCCTATGGCTGGGGCCTGTACGCCTCCAGGAAATAAACCTGGCATTGGCTTGGAAGAATATTGACCACACCATCGCGAACAATCCAGGATAGGAAATTGAAATGACTACCTACGTGTTTATGAACGCCCCGGTACGAGGGCATGTGAACCCAACCCTGGCAGTGGTGCAGGAGTTGGTGCAGCGCGGGGAGCGGGTGATCTACTACCTGACCGAGGAGTATCGCACCACCATTGAGGCAACCGGTGCGGAATTCCGTGGCTATGAATCGCAGATGGGCAACCTGGGGCAGCCGGGCAACGGTACGGGTTCCAAGCAGCTGACCCCACTGCCAGTCATGCTGGTCATCGAGGCTGAAAAGGTGCTGCCCCAGGTAATGGAACGCGTCCGCGGCGATCAGCCTGACTTCATCCTCTACGACGCGATGTGCCTCTCGGCGAAGATCGTTGCACGCGCCCTACACATCCCAGCGATCCTGTTCCGTCCCAATTACGCCTCAAACGACCATTTCAATCCTGGCAGGATGATGAGATCTGCACAAGGTGGCGCCAGTGGCGCTTTGAGCGGCCTGAACTTCCTGCTTGCATTTCAAAAGATGAACACCCGGCTGGCGAAGCTGTGCCGGACATACGGCGTGAAGCCGTTTTCGGCGCAGGAAGGTTACATGGGCAACGAAGATCTGAACATCATCTTTACCCCGAGAGAGTTCCAGCCCGCCGGCGAGACATTCAATCCGGAACACTACGTTTTTGTGGGGCCGTCCATCCAGCCGCGCCATGACGCAAGCGACTTTCCGTTAGAGCAGCTGAAGGACCGCCCCGTGCTCTTTATCTCGCTGGGGACCGTCTTCAACAACCAGGCCGCCTTCTATAACATGTGCTTTACCGCCTTCAAAGAGGAGCCATGGCAAGTTGTGCTTTCCACGGGCAGCCAGATCGATCCAGCGTCCCTGGATCCCATCCCGGTGAACTTCCTGGTGAGACCAACGGTACCCCAACTCGAAGTGTTACAGAAAGCGAGCCTCTTCGTCACCCACTACGGCATGAACAGCACGATGGAAAGCCTGTACTATGGTGTCCCGATGGTTGGCCTGCCGCAGATGCCGGAGCAGATGATGACAGGACAGCGTATTAAGGAGCTTGGCCTTGGAGCGGTGCTCGATATAAATATGATAACGGTAGGGCAACTGCATGACACGGTCAAGGCGGCTTTCTCCAATGCTGACTTTCTTAAGAACGCCCAGGCAATGCAACAGCATGTGCGTGATGCCGGCGGATATCAGCGCGCCGCCGATGCGATCATGAACTACCCCCAGAAGTCGGGCCGGACGACCGTATAGATCTAAGGATAAAGGAGACCATCGAATGAAACTCATCGTCTTTGGTTCCACCGGGGGAATCGGCCGTCAAGTTGTCGCGCAGGCGCTGGATGCCGGTTATCAAGTCACCGCGGTGGCGCGCCGCCCGGAAATGATAACGATCCAGAATGAACGTTTACAGGTGGTTCGTGGCGATGCATTGGAACTGACCAGCTTTCAACAGGCGTTGACCGGTCAGGAAGTGGTGGTGTCAGCGCTTGGGATTCTTACGAAGGAACCCACTGTGTTCTATTCGTCCAGTATGAACAATATTCTGCAGGCGATGCGCACCTCTGGAATGCGCCGGCTTCTCTGCGTCTCCGCTGGCGCAACGGATCCGGGCGGGTGGGAGCGTTGGATCATTAAGCCAATCCTCTGGCGGCTGTATGGGGGAATGTATATCGATTTGCTGCGCATGGAAGACGCCGTCAAGGCCAGCGGCGTGGATTGGACGATCCTGCGCCCGCCGCGCCTGTTGGACGAGCCGCGCACGGGGCGCTATCGCGTGGCACTCAACAAACACCTGACGTTCGGTTTTTCCGTTCCGCGGGCCGACGTGGCCGATTTCATCCTCACCCACCTGACGGATCCTTCGACGTATCGCACCACGGTGGAATTGGCCAAATAACCACACAGCGGATTGCCCGATCAGCCGGTGGTACAGCAGCAAATCCATAATCAAGAATCTGCATTTCAAGGAGGAACGAAAACCATGTTTAGACTTGTGAAAAATTTGAAGCCTTACCTGCTCTTGATTCTCATTGCCATTGCCTTGCTGTTCGTGCAAGCGAATGCCGATCTGGCCTTGCCCGACTATATGTCGAACATCGTCAATATTGGCATCCAGCAAGGCGGGGTCGAGAACGCCGTGCCGGTAGCGATCCGCCAGAGCGAAATGAACCGGCTTTTCCTGTTCATGAGCGCAGATGACAGGACCGCGGTGCTCAACGATTACACGCTGGTCACGTCGACCTCTGCCGATTACGCTGCTGAATTGAGGCTTTACCCGCAGCTGGCCAAAGAGCCTGTCTACGTGCTCAAGAGTGTGGACAAGACCGAGATCACCAAGCTCAACCCTATCATGGGCAAAGCTCTGTTGGTTGTTTCCGGCATCGAGCAGGCTATAGCCGACCCAGCCAAAGCACAGGCGATGGGATTGTCGACATACCTTTCCAGGGTACCGGCAGGGACGGATATCTTCTCCCTCCTGCCCCAATTGCCCCCGGCAGCGCTGAACCAAATGACCACGGCGGTTAACCAGAAGTTTTTAAGTCTGGGCAACAACATGATCGTCCAGGCTGCATCTGGGTCGGTGAAGACTGAGTACGGCGCGTTGGGGATGGACACCGGCGCCCTGCAGACCAACTATATCCTGCGTATCGGCGCACTGATGCTGCTGCTGACGCTGCTCTCAGTCGCGTGCACCATCGTGGTGGGTTTCCTTTCCGCCCGCGTGGCCGCCGGCCTGGGGCGTGACCTGCGTCGGAACGTCTTCGAACGCGTGGAGAATTTCTCCAGCACCGAGTTCGACAAGTTCTCGACCGCCTCGCTGATCACGCGTTCCACCAACGATATCACCCAGATCCAGATCGTGGTGGTTATGGGGATGCGTATGTTCGTTTACGCCCCCATCCTCGCCATCGGTGGGATCATCCGAGCCATCGGTAAGAGCCCCAACATGTGGTGGATCATCGCCCTGGCCGTAGTGGCCATGTTCGGCCTGATCGTGACCATCTTCTCGATCGCCCTGCCGAAGTTCAAAGCCGTCCAAACCTTGATCGACCGGCTCAACCTGGTCATGCGCGAGAACCTTTCGGGCATGATGGTCATCCGGGCTTTCAACATGGAGAGATTCGAGGAGGATCGCTTTGACAAAGCCAACAAAAATCTCACCAATACCCTGCTGTTCGTCAACCGCATCACGGTGGTGATGATGCCGGTCATGATGTTGATCATGAATGGCGTGGTGGTCCTGATCATCTGGGTGGGCAGCCACCAGGTAGCTAATTCCACCATCCAGGTGGGCGATATGATGGCCTTCATGCAGTATGCCATGCAGATCCTGTTTGCCTTCATGATGCTCTCTATAATGTTCATCATCCTGCCGCGCGCCTCGGTCTCAGGTGACCGCATTGCGGAAGTGCTGGAGACCAAACCGCTCATCCGTGATCCGCAGGAACCCAGGCAATTTCCTGAGCCCTTTAAAGGCACAATCGAATTCCGGGATGTCGGCTTCCGTTACCCAGGCGCTGAAGAGGACGTGCTGCACAGCATCAATTTCACCGCTCAACCAGGCCAGACGACCGCCTTCATCGGCACCACCGGCTCGGGTAAATCCACCATTGTCGATCTGATCCCGCGTTTCTACGACGTGAGTGATGGCGCCATCTATATCGACGGCGTGGATATTCGGGAGGTAGGCCAGCACGAGCTACGCGACCGCATCGGTTTTGTAGCGCAGAAAAGCAACCTCTTCTCCGGCACAATCGAAAGCAACTTGCGCTATGGCAATGAGGACGCCAGCGAAGAAGAACTGAAATTAGCCGCCGATATTGCCCAGGCGAGCGAGTTCATCAGCTCCAAGACGGAAGGGCTGCAGTCGGAAATTGCCCAGGGCGGCATGAACGTCTCAGGAGGGCAGAAACAGCGTATGGCGATCGCGCGTGCGCTGGTCAAGAAGGCGCCGATCTATATCTTCGACGATAGTTTTTCGGCCCTGGACTACAAGACCGACGCGGCGTTGCGCATGGCGTTGAAGGAACATACCGGCAAGAGCACGCTGTTGATCGTGACCCAGCGTATCGCTACTGTCAAAAATGCCGAGCAGATCATTGTCCTCGATGAAGGCCATATCGTCGGCAGGGGCACGCACCAGGAACTAATGAAAGACTGCGAAGTTTATCGAGGCATTGCCCTGTCGCAGCTCAGCAAGGAGGAATTGTCATGACCATGCAAACTTCAACCCCGCTAAGCCCCAGCCCGCAGGAGCAAACCGGCGGTAGAGGCCGGTCAGTGATGGGGATGGGAGGCGGCAGTCCGATGGCAATGCTGCGCGGCGAAAAACCCCATGATTTCAAGGGCACACTCAAGAAATTGGTCCAATATCTCGGCCAGTACCGCGTCTTGATCCTGTTAGTCCTGCTCCTGGCCATCGGCTCGACAGTGGCATCCATCGTCGGTCCCAAGATCCTTGGGAATGCCACCACCAAGCTGTTCCAAGGTGTGATAGCCCAGATCGCCGGAACCGGCACCATCGATTTCACGTACATTGGCAAGATTCTTATCGAAGTGCTGCTGCTGTACGTGATCTCCTCCGTGCTGGCTTATATCCAGGGTTGGCTCATGACCGACGTGTCCATGAACATCACCTACCGCTTCCGCAAGGACATCTCCGAGAAGGTCAATCGCATGCCGTTCAAGTACTTCGACGGCACAAACCACGGCGAGATCCTTTCGCGCATTACCAATGATGTGGACACGGTCAGCCAGACGCTCAACCAGAGTCTGACCCAGATCATCACCTCGGTAGTGACCGTCCTGGGCGTGTTGGTGATGATGCTGACCATCAGCTGGCAAATGACGCTGGTGGCATTGGTCATGCTGCCAATATCCTATGGCTTTATCAACTTCATCGTCACCAAGAGCCAGGTGTATTTCAAGCAGCAGCAGGATTATCTGGGCCACATCAACGGCCACGTGGAAGAAATGTACGGCAACCACATGGTAGTCAAAGCCTTTAATGGGGAAGCCAAGAGCATCGCGCAGTTCGACCAGATCAACAACGTGCTGTATGACTCGGCCTGGAAATCGCAGTTCCTGACTGGTCTGTTGTACCCGATCATGGGCTTTGTTGGTAACCTGGGTTACGTGGGCATCTGTATCCTGGGTGGGTATTTGGTGATCAAAGGCGACATCGCCATTGGCGATATCCAGGCTTTCATCCAGTATGTACGCTCGTTCACACAGCCGATCCAGCAGATCGCCAACATCTCCAACATCCTGCAGCAAACCATGGCCGCCGCCGAACGCGTCTTCCAGTTCCTGGCCGAAGAAGAGGAAGTGCCCGACACAGACAGTCTGCTGACGACCGAGCACGTCGAAGGTCGTGTCGATTTCAAGAACGTGCATTTCGGTTACAACCCGGATAAGATCATCATCAACGATTTCTCCTTCTACGCAGAACCCGGGCAGAAGATCGCCATCGTCGGCCCGACTGGGGCCGGCAAGACCACCATGGTCAAGCTGTTGATGCGCTTCTACGACGTCAACAGCGGCGGCATTCTGGTGGATAATCATAGCGTCAAGGACTACAAGCGCAGCGATCTGCGCTGTGCCTTCGGCATGGTGTTGCAGGATACTTGGCTGTTCAATGGAACCGTTATGGAGAACATCCGTTACGGCCGCTCCAACGCCACTGATGAGGAAGTCATCGCGGCGGCAAAAGCCGCCCACGCCGACCACTTCATCCGAGCCCTGCCCAATGGGTACGAATTCGTACTCAACGAGGAGACCACCAATATTTCCCAGGGCCAGATGCAGCTGCTGACCATCGCACGCGCCATCCTGGTCGACCCGGCCATGCTCATCCTTGATGAAGCTACCAGTTCGGTAGATACCCGCACTGAGCTGCTCATCCAGAATGCCATGCTCGACCTGATGAAAAACCGGACCAGTTTCGTTATTGCTCATCGCCTGTCCACCATCCGTGAGGCCGACTGGATTCTGGTCATGAAAGACGGCGACATCGTCGAGCAGGGCAAGCACGAGAAGCTGCTCGCCAAGAAGGGTTTCTACGCCGAGCTGTACAACAGCCAGTTCGAGGGTAAAGAGATCTAAGCCAGACTGGGCATTAGTAAAGATCGACTACGGGAGTACGAAGGGTCGCAATGGAAAACCAATAGCCTTTGTCCTCTTGGCGTCTTTCGGTTTTATCAATAAAGTGATCAGCCATATTAATGCTAAATCACAGGCGCCAATATAGGCAGCATCCCACCTTGGCGGGAGATATGAGTTTAGAAATCCCTCTGGCAGCAAAGTGGTGTGCAAATCTAGAAGTACGCCGCCGCACGGAAAATACCTGTGCGGCGGATTCTATTTCTAGCAACATCTTGCGTGCCTCCAAAATATCCCCGGGCAAACGAAAAGCCTTATCATGACTATATCCTTATCATGTTTTCTGTGGGGTAGCTTGTTTACAAATATACTTATTTAGAATATAATATAAGCATGGATGTAAAAGAAAAGACAAACCCGATCGAGAAAATCCGCACCATCGTAAAAGATCAGAATGGCCTCTTGTTGACTTCTGATCTGTCCCAACTTGGAATTCCGAGGACATACCTTTCTATCTTGGAAAAGAAAGGCGAGGTTCAACGAATCTCCAGGGGAGTTTATTCGGCTGGTGGGATTATCGTTGACGAGATGGTTGCCATTCAAGCGAGATACAAGGGTGCGATTTTCTCCCATGAGACAGCCGCTTACCTGCTCGACCTGACGGACCGGACGCCGCTTTTTTATTCTGTCACGGTTCCTTCCGGGTACAATGCGACCTCCTTGAAAACGATGGGGATGAAAGTATATTTTGTGAACCGCGAACTGTACAGACTAGGATCGATCGCAGTGAAATCGCCCCATGGGAATGACATCCGTTCGTTTAATCTCGAGCGAACGATCTGTGATGTACTGCGCAGTCGGAACCAGATGGACATCCAGCAGGTTAACGAAGTATTGAAGCGATATATGAAGAAAAGAGAAATGGATCTGGATCTGCTTTACCAATACGCCAGGCAATTCGGGATCCAGAAGATTGTGCGGGAATACATTGAGGTCCTTCTATGAATAAAGCGATGCAGCTCAAGGATAGGATCAAGAACTTGGCATTGAAAAATCACATCCCCGCCCAGGCAGTCTTGCAGAACTTCATGCTCGAACGCCTTCTGGAAAGGATCTCGGTCTCAAAATATCAAGATACTTTTGTTCTGAAAGGAGGCATGCTGATCGCCTCCATGGTGGGAATTGGTAGCCGGACAACCATGGATATGGATGCGACTCTGAGAGGTTACCCGTTATCTGAAGAGACGATCCGGGAAGCGTTTTCGGAGATCTGCGCCATTCCATTGGAGGATGACGTTTCCCTGACCTTGGATCATATTCTTCCTATTCGAGAGGAAGACGAGTACGGCGGTTATCGGGTGGCAATCGTTGCCAGGTATGAATCAATAAACACGCCTCTCAAAATAGACATGACTACCGGCGACGTCATCACCCCAAGAGCTGTTCGTTATGAATATCATTCGATCCTCTCGAATAAGCGGATCAAGATCTGGGCGTACAACCTCGAAACGATCTTGGCGGAAAAAGTGGAAACCATTCTACGGAGAAGCGTGCTCAATACCCGGCCGAGGGATTTTTACGATGTCTACATCATTGTGAAAACCAAGCACCATGAGATAACGAAGAAGACATTTATTGCTGCGTTGAAGGCGACTTCTGAAAGAAGGAGGTCGCTACAAGCACTGCAGGGCAAGGACAGAATATTGGCGAACATTCAATCTGACTCCACCATGCGACAAAGGTGGGAGCGGTATTGTAAAGAGAATTATTTTGCCGAGGGCATCGAGTTTGATGATGTAATTGGGACCATGATCGAACTCTTGGGTTTGGTATAACCCCAAAAGGGTAGATGCAAATAAAAAAGGGTCAGCGGAAAGACACTTCTTGACTGATTGCCGAAGAATTATTATTAACAGAAATGGCCATAAATGTTAATAACGGATTGTGTTATTAACTCATTGGTCACAATCCTTGCAAAGACAGTAAGCTATGGAAGCATTAGAAACAGTGGAAAGTTTTGATTATTGACTCCAGAACATATGTTCTGTATAATGACTCTACACTGATTTGCCTTTCGTCCAGTTTAGAGAGATAATCGCAATGTCACTTCAGTACCTTACCAGTCGAATAGCACAAGCTTTCCCACTCGTTTCTCCTGAACTGGACCCCCAATAGTCACAGAAAGGAGAAATGAACATGGCAAAAAGACGAGGCAACAACGAAGGCAGCATCTTCAAGCGCAAGGATGGACGCTGGGTCGGTGAGGTCAGCCTGAACGGCAGACGCCTCACCAGGTACGGCAAGACACAGAAGGAATGCCGGGACTGGGTCAACGAGACCCTGGGCAAGATAGAACATGGCCTGTCCTTCGACGGTGCCCAGCTCACTCTTTCGCAGTATATGGAGAGCTGGCTCTCAGGGAAAGAACTCGCCCGTCGACCGAGTACCGTGCGTAACTACCGCCGTTACATGAACTTGTACATCCTCCCAGCCCTGGGCAGGATGAAGGTTCAGTCCATCCTCCCTGCACACATCCGCCAGATGTACATGCGGATGCAGCACGAAGGCAGAGGCGCCCGCACTATCCAGCTGGTGCATGTCACCCTGCATTGCGCCTTCTCCCAGGCGGTCAAGGAAGGCCTGGTCGGCTACAATCCTATGGAAGCTGTTGAACGACCCAAGGTGGAGACCAAACGGTACGACATTCTCACCGAGAAACAGGCGCGCACTTTCATGGTAGCCGCCAAGGGCCATCCGTTGGAGACACTGTTCTTTCTGGCCCTGACCACCTCCATGCGCAAGGGAGAGATCCTGGGCTTGATGTGGTCGGACGTGGACTGGGAGAAGAGCGTCATCCATGTTGAGCGGCAGCTCCAGCCGGTCAGCTTCGAAGGCGGGGCGCTGGTCCCCACCAAGACCAAGTCTGGTCGACGGGCCATCATGGTGGGCCCAAGTGCCCTTGCCCTGCTGAAAGAGCACCGCGAAAAACAAGATCTGCAGAAAGCCTTGGCGGGTGACCGCTGGCAGGAACACGGCATGATCTTCACGACCAGCATCGGCACCTACATCGACCAGACCAAGGTCTCACGCGCCTTCAAGCAGGTCCTGCGAGAGGCCAATTTGCCGGACATCCGCTTCCACGACCTGCGGCACACCTCGATCTCGATTCTGCTCGACAATGGGACACCGGTCAACACGGTCCAGAGTAGGGCCGGTCACTCCAAGGCGAGCGTCACGACCGACATCTATGGGCATGCGATGGCCCGTTCCCAGCAACAGGCCGCCCGGATGATCGAGGAGATTGTGAAACCGCTCACGAATGAGTTGCTGTCGGATTGATGTCGGTTTTTGCCCCCCAAAGAAGCCTTCCCCCATATTTGGTACGGTAGCGTACACGAGCACCACCGAATATGGGGGGTAGAATCCAGTTGTAGAAGCTATGGAAGGTGGACGCCCGGACTCATAATCGCTTGGTCGCAGGTCCGAATCCTGCCGGGCCCACTTCTGGCATACTTTTCAAAGTAAAATACTCAGATAGACCCCTTTGGTACTTGGTTCCCGACTATGAATATATTACCGAATTGAAGTAGAACCTAAGTAGATTGGTCGCTGGCCAATACCGAAAAAGGTATCGAGTCCGGCCGGGCCACTTTTGGCAAGAGTTTCATGACGTTACCGTTTTTTTTTGAAG
>Ga0335071_10008051_pt1 | contig 10829 bp, 9 predicted proteins | sample Lox_Sample_15_FD_206724 | JGI IMG/M metagenome (GOLD analysis project Ga0335071, IMG submission 206724) | Soil microbial communities from Loxahatchee National Wildlife Refuge, Florida, United States - Lox_Sample_1.5 | ecosystem: Environmental > Terrestrial > Soil > Wetlands | place: USA: Florida...
CTCAACCGGTCTCAGCCGCAATCATGGCGGTGATCCTCACCATCATCATCGTGCTCGCCGCGATCTTTCTGGTGGTAGTGCCGGTTGCACTGGTTATTTTCTATAGCCGCCAGGATGTTGCCGATACTTGCCATTTTCGCGACCCAGTCGAGCGTTGGACCGACCGCGTTCCTCTGCCGGTGCTGGGGGCTTGCGTCGTGCTGGCAGTCCAATCGATATATCTGGTTTTTGCCGGCCTGGCTACGCCCATGTTTCCATTTTTCGGCCGTTACTTCACGGGCGCTCCTGCGGTGGTGTGCTTCCTGTTATTTGGTTGTTTTGACGGGTGCCTGGCCTTCGCTTTCTATGGATTGAAACCGGCGGCCTGGTGGCTGGCTGTCGTCGCTGCGCCGTTGCGGATCCTGTCCATGGCCATTACTTACGCGCGCGCGGACCTGATGCAGGCGTATTCCAAGATGGGCTGGTCGGAGGCGCAGATGCAGATGCTGAATTCCAGCCCTTTGTTCCGTGGCCATGTCATCTTGTGGTGGAGTCTCCTCTCGGCCATTATTTTCTTTGGCTACCTTTTGTGGCTGAAGCAGTTTTTCAAGCCTTCGGGAGTTTCACAGCGGAACGGAGTTGTGCCGGCTCCGGTAGCCTAAGTCCAGGCAAAGCATCCTAAGGCTCATGACTCGGGATTGATGACTCAGACCAAGAGGACTTTATGAGTGAACAATTGGCAGACAAGACGTGTGTGCCGTGCCGAGGCGGGCTTCCCCCGCTGCGGGGAGCGGAACTGGAAAAGCTCCATCATGCGATCCCCAAATGGACGGTCGTGAACGAACATCACATTCACCGCGATTTCGAATTCCCAGATTTCCAACAGGCGTTGAAGTTTGTAAATGAGGTTGGCGCCGTCGCGGAAGAGCAAGGTCACCATCCGGACATCTTTCTGACCTGGGGTAAAGCTGGAATCACCTTGTGGACCCACAAGATCGACGGTCTGAGTGAAAGCGACTTCATCATGGCGGCAAAAATCGACCGTCTGTATTGAATCAGAGTGCTATCAGGTAGTTTGTTTCGCGGCTGCCCTGGCTTTCAACAATGACATCGCGAGCAAACTTGCCGGAAGCACCATGGCGAGCCCGGTTCCGGTAGCGACGATGTGTGCCGAGAAACCAGCGTCCAGAAAGACCCCGGCAATATAAGCGGTGACGGCAAACGATAGGCTGCCGAGGCCAAGATCTGCGGCGAACACGCGTCCACGAAATCGGTCTTCGGTATGAAGCTGCAACAGCGTCGTAGAGAATACCCAGACAGTCGATCCGCCCGCATGAGCAATTAAGGCGCAGAGCGAGGCCAGCCACACGCTCCGGCTCACTCCGAGAAAACTGTAGCCAGCGCAAATCGTGAGATATCCGAATAGGATTCCCAGGCGGAGCCGGTGATCCCGCTGTCCCGCCCATCGCGCCGAAATCAACGGACCGAACAGGGCACCCAGCCCGCGTCCGCCGAGAAGAATACTCATGCCAAGCATCGCGCCGCCCGCGGCATTCATTCCCGGACGATGCACCGCGAATTCCCGCGCGCCCATTACGGTGAAGATGACCCAGCTCGGCCCGACCATCAACTCACCAGCTTTGGAAAAAACAGTGGGCAGCAAGGTCGGATGACTGCGGATATATCGGATTCCTTCCAGTACCGGTGAAAAATCCACCAAATCACGAGTTCGCAGCGGAGCGGCAGATTCCGCATGCGGCTCGGCAAAGTGCATGCCGCTGATCAGAACCGCAGATAGGACGAAAGATAACGCGTTGAGGATAAAAACGGCGTCTCGCCCGAAGAATGCAGCCACCACACCGCCGATCGAAGCGCCAATCAGCAGGTTCACGGACCAGGTTGCGGATGACAAGGTGTTCGCGACGAGAACCTCTCCTTCGCTGCTGATATTCGGAATCACCGAACTGCGGGCCGGCTCGAAGAAGGCCGCCATGGTAGTTTCTGCGAGCAGCAGTGGATAGACCAACCACACCATGGACCGCGAGCGCACCAGCAGCATCGCCAGGACCACAAAGACGCGGATCAGGTCCGCGGCGATCATCACGTGCTTGCGGCGGAGTCGGTCATTGACTACTCCGCTAGTCGGTCCTACCAATGTCTGCGGCAGGACCTGGAGCACAAGAGCCAACGCTACAGAGCTGGCGTGTCCCGTGAGCTCCAGCAGCAGCGTGTAGATGGCCAGGGTATAGAACCAATCCCCAATCTCGCTCACAATCTGTGCCAGCCAGAGCCGCCGAAAATTGCGGTTTCTGCGCACCAGCCGGGCATACGAGCCAAGCGAAATCGTGACTGTCCCATGCTCTGGTTCGGGTTCCATGGAGTGCAAAAGGGTAAAGGGATGGCAGAGAACTGGCAAGCGGCAGGGAACTACTTCACTTGCGACTCTGGGTAAGACAACGCGAATTCATGGACGCAACTTTATTTTCAAATCTGCTGCGATTTGCTTGCCATGGAACCGCCCGTTTTCGATGAATATCTCATTGGTGCGCGATCCCGCCACGATCACGCCTGCGACGTAGATTCCGCGCACGTTGCTTTCGAGCGACACGGGATCGCAGACCGGCCGGCACTGCTGTTCCGAAAGCTCGATCCCCATGCTGCGCAAGAAATCGTAATCGGGGTGGTAGCCGATCATGGCAAGCACGAAATCGTTCTTCAGGCGGATGGGGCCGCTGGGTGTCATTACGACCACGTGGTCGATCCCGATCTCCTGCACCCAGCAGTTAAAGTACGCCTCAATTTCGCCATTCTTAATGCGGTTTTCCAGGTCCGGCTTGATCCAATACTTCACATGATGATGAAGTTGTGCGTCCCGGTGCACCAGTGTTACTCGCGCACCGTGGCGCCATAAATCCAGGGACGCAATGGCAGCCGAGTTCTTGCCCCCGATCACCAGGACATCGGTGTCGTAATAGGGATGCGGTTCGCCATAATAGTGCGAAACCTTGGGTAGGTCTTCCCCCGGAATGTTCAACCTGTTGGACAGATCGTAGTAGCCGGTGGACACGATCACCTTCTTCGTACGGTAGTCATGCGGACGCCCCGCGCGGTCGGTGGCAGTAATCGTGAAGTCGCCGTCTTCTCCCATCACGGTTTTTACCCACTCATACTGGCGTAAATCCACGTGATAATGTTCGGCGACCTTGCGGTAGTACTCCAGCGCTTCTTCGCGCGTGGGCTTCTGCTGGGCGGTAGTGAAGGGAATATCGCCAATCTCCAGCAGTTCCGGCGTAGTGAAGAAGACCATGTTGGCCGGATAGTGGAACAAGGAATTAACCAGGCACCCCTTATCGACCACGATGACCTTCAGGCCAATCTTCTGCGCGTCGATGGCGCACGCCAGTCCCGTGGGGCCCGCGCCGATGATCAGCACGTCGCAAAGCATCTCCTCTCTCGATTTCGCCTGAGGCTTGGGCAGAACGTCGATTTCTTCGTCCGTGAGAAATTGAGGCATCGGTCGGAGGTGCGCTGGGGATGTGGTTGGCGCCGGTAAAGCGAAGATTCTAGCATGGGCCGGGAAGCTCCCCAACCGCGCGGCTGCCTTGATTCTATCAAGCGCTATAATTTCCGGTTGCCTTCATCTCTCCGCCCGCATCAGGAGCGCCTCATGTCGACTGTGACCTCATCCGCCACCCGTATGGAATCCGATAGTATGGGAAAAATCGAAGTCCCCGCGAACGTCTACTGGGGGCCCCAAACGCAGCGTTCTCTGCTGCATTTCAACATCGGGCGCGACACGATGCCGCCCGAACTGATACGCGCTTTTGGAATCCTGAAGAAGGCGTGCGCCCTCGTGAATCAGGATTTGGGAAAACTCCCCGCCGACAAAGCGAAACTGATCGTGCAGGCCGCCGACGAGGTGATCTCGGGTAAGCTCAACGATCAATTTCCGTTGCGCATCTGGCAGACGGGCAGCGGGACGCAGACCAACATGAACGTGAACGAAGTCATCTCCAACCGTGCGATCGAGATCGCCGGGGGAGAAATGGGTTCGAAAAAGCCGATCCATCCCAACGATCACGTCAACATGTCGCAAAGTTCGAATGACACCTTCCCCGCGGCCATGCACATCGCAGCGGCCGAGCGCGTGAAAAATGCGCTCATCCCCGCGGTCAAGACCGTGCGCGATGCAATCGCCGCCAAGGCAAGGGAATTCGACAGCATCGTCAAGATCGGCCGCACGCATCTGCAGGATGCCGTTCCCCTCACTATCGGACAGGAGTTCGGCGGCTGGGCCAGCCTGCTGGAGCGCGACATTCACAGGCTCGAACAAGTCCTCGAAGGGCTTTACGATTTGGCGATCGGTGGAACCGCCGTGGGAACAGGCCTGAATACTCATCCGGAATTCGCCGAGCGGGCCGCAAAGAAGATCTCTGAACTCACTGCACTTCCATTCCGGTCGCATCCGAACAAATTCGCGGCACTGTCGGCGCACGATGAGATCGTCTTTGCGCAGGGTGCGATGGAAACTCTTGCGGCATCATTCATGAAAATCTCTAACGACATTCGCTGGCTGGCTTCCGGCCCGCGTTGCGGACTGGGAGAGCTTTCGATCCCTGAGAATGAGCCCGGATCCTCAATCATGCCCGGCAAGGTCAATCCTACGCAGTGCGAAGCCATGACCATGGTGTGCGTGCAGGTCCATGGCGCGACGGCGGCAGTAGGGTTTGGAGGCTCCCAGGGGAATTTTGAGCTGAATGTCTACAAGCCGGTCATCATTTACAACTTCCTGCACTCCGTCACGCTCATCACGGATGCCTGTCACGGATACGTCGAGTACATGATCCAAGGCATCGAGGTGGACAGGTCCAAGGTGGATTGGTACGTGAAGAACTCCCTGATGCTCGTAACCGCACTGGCACCAAAGGTGGGGTACGACAACGCCGCGAAGATTGCCCACACAGCGCACGTGGAGCACTCCAGTTTGCGTGAGGCGGCCATAAAGCTGGGCCATTTGACCGGAGAGGAATTCGATCAACTGGTCAAGCCGGAGAAGATGACGAAGCCGTAGAACCTGTCCAACAGCAGAAACATTAAGGGCAAGGATCTCATTCCAAAGGCCCACGCTTTTACAAATGGTCCTGGGAATCTCCGTGAGTAAACCTGCGAGCGGGGCGGACAGTAAATAAGCGCTCAACTATGCAGGCTCACTCTCGGTATACACCGGCGAAATCTTGTGTTGTGCCTGGGCAGCAGCGTTCCCGGTCGTAATCACCACGACACTGACCAGCACCAGTACTGTCCCGATGATTGTTCGCGCACCGAGAGCCTCGCTGCCGAAAAAGTATCCGACCAAGACCGCAACGACCGGGTTTACATAAGCGTATGTTCCGACCTTGGTCGGGGATTCGTGATGAATCAGCCACACGTACGCGGTAAACGCAACGATCGATCCGGCCACGATCAGATAGAACAGGGCAAGCCACGCCCCGATTGATACGGATTGAAATCGGAAACCGCGGAATTCACCCAGGACCGCCGAGGCGAGCAGTAGCAGCACGCCCCCGCTCAGCATTTGCGCACCCGAGCTCATGGTCTTGGCTGCTGGAAGCGGCAATTTCCGGCTGAGCATGGTCGCAGCGGACCAACTGATCGAGGCCACAATCAATGCGATTGCGCCCGCGGTATCGATGCCGGTTCCGCCCAGGTGAGAGCTTTGTCCGACCAGAACGATCACTCCTGCAACTCCAAGCAATAGACCAAGCACCAGCCGGGCGCTCACCCTCTGCGTGCGCAACACGACAATTTCCCCAATTGCCATGAAAACTGGAATCGTAGCCATCATGACCGCAGCAAGGCCCGACGGAACTCGCTCTTCCGCCCAGAACAGCAGCCCGTAATCGAAAACAAAAATGAGCACTGCCAACAGGCTCGCGGATCCCCACTCGCTGGCTTTGGGGGAAGGCGTGCCTTTGAGCCGCATCCATCCGAAAAGCGCCACTCCGGCAAACAGAAAGCGCAACGCCGCCAGCAAAAACGGTGGAACATCACGCACGCCGACCCGAATCGCCAGGTAGGTCGATCCCCAGACAAAATAGATCATGGCAAAGGCAAGCAGAACCTGCCATCTGGGAGGGCGCGTGCTGAGGACCCCGGTCATCGGTGCCTTGATTAGATCACCGGAAAACAAATCCGCCGCAGAGATGGAGATAAAAAGATTTTATGGATTCATAAACAGGGGGCGAGGAGCGATAGGATGGCAGGGAACTGCTCGATGGCAAAATACCCGCCAGTTGTTCTAGCATTTCTCTACGTTCGTCTGGGGGCTCAATGTATTTCGAACAGTTCTATCTCGGATGCCTGGCACATGCCTCGTACCTGCTGGCTTCGGAGGGCGAGGCCGTGGTGGTCGATCCCCAGCGGGACGTGGAACTTTACGTGAAATCCGCCGCGGATCACGGCCTCACCATACGGCACATTTTCGAAACTCACCTCCACGCGGATTTCGTGTCCGGCCACCGGGAACTTGCGGCCCGCACCGGCGCGACGATCTATATGGGTGCACAATCCGGCGCGAGCTTCCCTCATGTCGCCGTAGGTGACGGCTTTCAACTCAGATTTGGGAAGGCTTCGATTCGCGTGCTGGAGACGCCCGGGCACACCCAGGAGAGCATTTGCCTGTTAGTAACGAATGACGAGAAATCACCCAGCCCCTGGGCGTTGCTGACGGGAGATACTCTGTTTATTGGTGATGTAGGCCGCCCCGACCTGTCCCCGAAACACACGCCTGCGGAACTTGCGGGCATGCTTTACGACAGCCTCCATGGGAAGTTGATGAAGTTGCCCGACAACGTTTTGGTATATCCCGCTCACGGCGCGGGATCTCTCTGCGGCAAGAATATGCGCGCCGAGAAGTCCTCCACGATCGGTACCGAGCGTCTCACCAACTATGCGCTGCAAATTGGAAACCGCGACGAATTCGTACGGCAGTTGACCAGCAATCTTCCGGCGCGCCCCGAATACTTTGCGAAAGATGCGGAGATCAACCGGACTGGGGCTTCCGCCCTCTCCGACTTGCCGGTATTGCGCCCGATCTCTCCCCAGGAATTGAAGCCGATGCTCGAAGGTGGCGAGGTCGCGCTCGATGTACGCGCTGGAGATGAGTTTGCCGCCGGGCATGTTCCCGGATCGGTGAATATCGCGCTCTCAGGCCAGTTTGCCTCATGGGCGGGCACCGTCCTCGGTCTCGGGGCACATCCGGTTCTGATCGCAGCCAGCGATGAGCAGTTGGAAGAAGCCCGAATCCGCTTGGCCCGCATCGGCATGGAGAACCTTGATGGATTCCTGCTGGGCGGCGTTCCAGCATGGCGCGACGCCGGTCTTCTGACTTCCTCCCTCACGCAAATCACTGCCGCGGAACTGAACACGAGGCTGCAATCTGGCACTGTGCAAGTTCTTGACGTGAGGCGCACTCCGGAATGGGATGGCGCTCACATTGAGAACGCCATCTGGTGGCCGCTCGATCACTTCAAGGTCTCTCCACCCGAGATCGATCGTCAAACTCCGGTCGCGGTTCACTGCAAAAGCGGTTACCGCAGTATGATTGCCTGCAGCCTCCTGCAGCGCGCCGGATTTGAGAATGTCCTGAATGTGGAAGGCGGATTTGACGCGTGGCAGCAGGCCGGCTTGCCAAGCGTGAGCCCAAAGCCGGAGGTGGTTTAGCATCCGGTGTCGTTGCGAATGAGCTTTTGGTCGGCAAAGGTGTGCAAAGGAGACTGGCTTGAAGACCAAGCATTTGGCTGACACTTTCCGCGTAGATAACGGCAAGCATTTCAAGCTGAAGAAATTCGATCCCGCCGATACCGGGCACTGGCGCTCAAAAGAGCATGCCGAACAGGCGCTGCAGGAGAGCATCGCCAGAATGGCCGAATTGCAGGACAAACTCTACGCGCAGGACCGCTGGGCCGTTTTGCTGATTTTCCAGGCCATGGATGCCGCTGGCAAGGATGGGGCCATCAAGCACGTGATGACCGGAGTCAACCCGCAAGGATGCCAGGTGTATTCGTTCAAATCGCCGTCGGACCTGGAACTGCAACACGACTTCCTCTGGCGCACGACCCGTTGCCTGCCGGAACGCGGCCACATTGGAATCTTCAACCGCTCTTATTACGAAGAGGTCCTGGTGGTGCGGGTGCATCCCGAGATTCTGCAGAGCCAGAAGACCCCATCCGCGCTCTGCGGTAAGAACATTTGGGAAGAACGCTTTGAAGACATTCGCTGTTTCGAGCGCCACATGGCCCGGAGCGGAACCGTAATCCGGAAGTTCTTCCTTCATCTCTCCAAGAAAGAGCAGAAGAAGCGCTTTCTGGCCCGCCTGGAAGAACCCGCGAAGAACTGGAAGTTCTCAGCTGCCGACATCCGGGAACGCGAACGCTGGGATGATTATCAAGACGCGTATGAAGATATGATCCGCAACACGTCCTCCAAAGATGCCCCCTGGTATATGGTCCCGGCCGACAATAAATGGTTCACCCGCCTGGTCGTTTCCACGGTAATCGTAGACACGCTCGAATCGCTGGATCTCGGTTATCCCAAGGTGGACGAAGCGAAGAAGAAGGAATTGGAAGCCGCAAAGAAATCACTGGCAAAGTGAGCACCGAGTACTGAGTACCGGGTAGCGAGTAACGACTGCCGAGTTGATCAGCTACTGCTGATCGGATGCAACTGCCAATCGCGGGCCCCTGGCCTCTTACCCCTATTACTTCCGTGCCACGAAGATGGCACGGTTGTGCCTTGTTCAGCTTAGGGTCCATTGCTATTGTGCCGATAGAGTGAAGTTGGTTCCTCCCCTGTGGGTCAAACGATGCGATCCGAAAGCGGGAGGTGCTTATGCGACTGATGCATTTCTGCTATGTGGCAGTGGGCTTTGCGGTGGCCCGCTGGATTTTCCGGCGGCAAGCAGTGCCCGTCGCAGACCCTGTGTCGCGTTTCCGCTCACAGGGGCTTTTGTAAAGCAAGGATCTGTCGAGGGCTGAGCGCGCGCGCACCCGTTGCGCCTCCATTTCGTCCGCGCGCGCCTCACGCTTCTTGTTCTCCTAGACGTCCCGTCGTTCGGTTTCCTGATTACTCCGGTCACTTCTACTCCGCTCGCTCTTCTCACTACAATTTCTTGAAGGACGTTTTTTACCGTTGAGGTTCTGGTGCTGCGACTCTCCCAGCTACGATGCGTGCTCGCGTGCGGTTTCGCCTGTGTTTCGCTCACCTGTTTTCTGTACCTTCCAAGTGCCATGGCGCAGGATGATCCTAACGATGTTCCCCTGGGCGACGTCGCGCGGAATCTGCGCAAGAAGACACCTGGTTCCCAAAAGGTCATCGACAACGATAATTTCTCGACCGTGATGGAGCAGGTGGAGAGCCGGCATGCGCCGGGACCAGGAATGAAGCTTGTGATGGCGGCCGACAGCAAAGGATTCGAGATCTCGGCGCCCGATGCCACCTGCAGCCTTTCCTTCAGCGCTGCCGCCAAGGCCTTGTTGTCGAACCAATACGCCCAGATGGAGCTGCCCGCCGCGGAGGTTGCGAAGCTGGAAGGTCCGGCTGCCATCGAGGGCGATGCGCTCACGGTCACGGTGTTGAATCACACGAACTGGCACGTGAGCGAGCTCACCGTGGCTTTGATGATCGTAAAGAAGAAGCCCGGAGCTGCGGGCGTAACCGGTACCGATTTTTCGAGCGGAACGGAATCGGCCCCGTCAGCGTTCGCCTTCAGCCCAGATGCGGTTCGTCCTGAAAAGAAGTCCGATCGGACGCTGATCTACCGCATGCGGTCCGCCGCCCCCCCGCAGGCAACGACTGTCTTTAGCGCGCCGCTCGATGTTGATTTAACCGCCGACGATGATTGGCACTGGTCGATCGTAAAGGCGAGAGGATATCCGCCGGAGGGCCGCATGGGCGACCCGGATGCAGCCAAAATGCAAGCCGACAGATCCTCGGCGGCAGAAGCACCAAACGCCATGCCCCTTCCATCTGATTCAGACTCGCAGGTACCGCTCACGCCATCGTCGGTCTCGCTGACTCAACCCCAATGAGCCGCTGCGCAGCAGGCCATTGGACACTAACCGGTCACGACTGAATCACGGCTCAGTTACTGCCCCCGCCGGCACCCGGCAACTCTAGGGTGGTGGTCCGCCCATCGTCACTGCTGACCCTATCGAAGAATTCCTTCAGTTCTTTGTACTTGTCCGGCAGGATCAGCCCCGCTCCCATGATGAAGTCCCGCCGCCCGTAAAGCATTTCCGCAGATTGCTGCTTGTGCTGGATGCGGTAACGCGCGTAGGGAATACCGAAGGAGTCGTCGGTGGCAAGTTTCTGTATCTCGGTTCCTGTGGGCAACTTGATGGTTATTTCGTCTGCTTCCTGCCAGGGGTAATGAAAATCGACCGCATTCGATCGCACTGAGGCCGGGAACCACGGCTTTTCGCCGGACTGGAATAGATGCTGCCCCAGGAAAAACTCCTGGCTCGCGGGAGCGGGACCCGGGACCCGTACGCGGAACTGTCCCACCAGAGGTGTCTCAATACCGCTCCAATCCGGAGCGTTGACGAGTTCCGCTTCTGTGGCTCCGCGCAATAGGCCAGTCAATTCCTGTGCGAGGAGCTTCTTCCTCATGTCAGCGTCCAAGGTCTCGGCACTCTGCCGCCTGATCATAGCCGGCACTCCCTGGAACACAAGACTGACAGTTCCGGTTAGCGCGCCGCTCGGATCGAGAGCGAGATCCGCTTTGCGCGTAATCAGCGACTGCTTGTAATCCAGGGCCGGCGTCTCGCCGAACTCCGTTCCACTCGCGCTCT